>Ga0315339_1000116_pt1 | contig 125774 bp, 127 predicted proteins | sample ASW17metaG_FD_204514 | JGI IMG/M metagenome (GOLD analysis project Ga0315339, IMG submission 204514) | Ammonia-oxidizing marine archaeal communities from Pacific Ocean, United States - ASW #17 | ecosystem: Environmental > Aquatic > Marine > Oceanic | place: USA: California | collected 2016-12-05
GCAGCTTCAATTAATACATTTTTAGTATCAAATTCTGTTCCTGATCTGGTTCCTCCAATTATTCCTCCTAAACCCAATACTCCAGAATTATCTGAAATTACACACATCTCATTTTCAAGTTTATAATTTTTATTATCTAATGCTTTAAAGGTTTCTCCCTTTTTAGAATTTCTGACTATTATGCCCTTATCTATTTTATCAGCATCATATGCATGAAGAGGTCTATTTAAATCAAACATTACATAATTAGTAATATCAACTATTGCTGAAATAGGTTTTTGGCCCAATGAAATAATTTTTTCTTTTAACCATTTTGGACTTTCGGTATTTTTTACACCTGTAACTAAACAACTTCCAAAAATAGCACACCCTTGATTCTTATCTTTTGTTATTTTTATAGGAATATTTTGTTTATTTTTTTTAGTTAATTTTTCTTGTTTTATATTTTTTAATTTTCCTGCACCTGCTGCAGCTAGGTCTCTAGCAACACCTCTAGCACCTAAACAATCTGCCCTATTAGGAGTAATCGAAATATCTATTACTTTTAAATTACTTTTTGGAAAATAATTTTTACCTATTTTTGAGTTATATTTTGCATTTGAAAGCTCAGTAATACCATCACTTTCGTCTGATAAATTTAATTCAGACTCTGAACATAACATTCCATATGAAGTTACACCTCTTATTTTACTTACTACTAGCTTCATTTGATTTTTGGGAATGGTTGCCCCAGGAGGTGCATAAATTGTTAATAAGCCCTTTTTGGCATTTGGCGCACCACAAACAACTTTCACAGGATCTTTTGTTCCTATATCAACATCACAAACTTTTAATCTATCAGCATTAGGATGTTTTTCTGCTCTTGTTATTCTTGCAACTAAAAAACTATCTAAATTATTTGATTGACTATCTACACTTTCAACTTCAAGGCCAATATCAGTTAGTTTATCAATAATTTGGTTTTCATTGAGTTTTGTATCAAGATGATCTTTCAGCCAAGTAGTTGTTATTTTCATCTGCTAAGACCTCTGTAATTAGAAGGCATATCTAGAGGATCAAATCCAAAGTGATTTAGCCATCTGTAATCACAATCAAAAAAAGCTCTTAAATCATTAATTCCATACTTAAGCATTGCCAATCTATCTATTCCAATGCCGAATGCGTATCCTTGGTATTTTTTTGTATCAATTTTTACATTTTTTAGAACGTTTGGATGTACCATTCCACATCCTAAAATTTCTAACCATTTATCTCCTTCTCCAATTTCAATTTTTCCATTTTTTATCTCATAACCGATATCAACTTCTGCAGAAGGTTCTGTGAAAGGAAAATGACTAGGTCTAAATCTCATTTTGATTTTATCAACTTCAAAAAATTCTTTAATAAAATAGTTCAAACAACCCTTTAAATGTCCCATATTAATATTTTTATCTATATGTAATCCTTCTACCTGATGAAACATTGGTGCGTGTGTTTGATCGCTATCAGATCTATAAGTTCTTCCTGGGGCAATAATTTTAAAAGGGGGTTTATCTTTAATCATAGTTCTAATTTGAACTGGAGAGGTGTGTGTTCTTAATAATAATTCTTTTTTATCATCGATATAAAAAGTATCGTGCATATCTCGAGCAGGATGGTTATCAGGTGTATTTAGAGCAGTAAAATTATTATATTCATTTTCTATATCTGGACCTTCTTCTACACTGAATCCAATTTCAGAAAAAATAGAAGAAATTTCATCAATTACTTGTGATACAGGGTGAATTTTTCCTTGAGAAAAAGGTCTTTGAGGTAAAGTTATATCTACTTTTTCTTTTTCTAATTTTTGATTAATTTCTTTTTTTTCAATATCGTTAATTTTTGATGAAATCAAATTTTGTAATTCATCTTTTAATAAATTTAAATCTGATGCAAATTTCTTTCTCTCTTCTTCTGCAACATTACCAAGCTGTTTAAATTGAGATGAGACAAGTCCATTTTTTCCAAATAAATCCGTTTTAATTTGATTGATTTGATTTAAGTCTAAATTTTCTTTTAATTTTGAAAGAAATTCATTTTTTATTTTTTTAATATCAGACATATTTACAGATTATTTCTTCACTGAAGAAAAACAATAGTGAAGATTAATTTAGTGCTGATTGAGCTTTTTGTACGATTATTTTAAAAGCTTCTGGGCTATCGTATGCTATTTCAGCTAATATTTTTCTATCTAGCTTAATTCCGCACTTATTTAAACCATTAATAAACTTTGAATAAGTTAATCCTTCGGATCTAACACCAGCATTGATTCTTTGAATCCATAAAGATTTAAATTCTCTTTTTTTAGTTCTACGATCTCTATAAGCATATTGCATAGCTTTTTCCATTGCCTGCTTTGCAACTCTTATTGTATTTTTTCTTCTGCCCCACTGACCTTTGACAGCTTTTAAAACTTTTTTATGTTTAGCGTGGCTTGTTACACCTCTTTTTACTCTTGCCATTTTATCCTCTTAAGCTGTAAGGCATATATGATTTAACTATTTTGCCATCTTGTTTTGACATAGTAGTTGTGCCTCTTAATTTTCTAATTTGTGAATTTGTTCTTTTAATCATACCGTGTCTCTTTCCAGCTTTAGCCCTTATTACTTTTCCAGTGGCTGAAATCTTAAATCTTTTTTTTGCTGAACTTTTTGTTTTTAGTTTTGGCATAATTCTGCGGTGTTATACAAATATTGCTATAGATTTACAACCTCTATTAAGCCCTATAAGGGTAGAATAACCATAATCATTTGTTTCCCATCAAACTTAGGGTGCAATTCAACTTTGCCAATATCTTTCATATCAGTTTTTATTTTGTCCATTAGTTCTCTACCTAAATGTGAATGCTGTAATTCTCTTCCTTTAAATCTAATTGTAAATTTTACTTTATCACCTTTTGCTATAAATTTTTTGGCATTTTTTACCTTGAATTCATAGTCATGTGTTTCAGTAACTGGTCTCATTTTAATTTCTTTTAATAAAACTATTTTTTGCTTCTTTCGGGACACATTAGCTTTTTTCTGCGCATCATATTTGAATTTACCTATATCAATAATTTTACACACTGGAGGTTTTGCATTAGGAGAAATTTCTATTAAATCTAAACCTTGTTCTTTAGCTATTAATATAGCCTCATTAGTATTCAGTATTCCTAAATTTTCTCCACCACTTCCAATAACCTGAACCTCAGGTGATGTAATTCTATTATTAGATTTTGGACCCCTATCTTTGACTCTTCTTTGAAAATAATTTTGTTTAAAATCTGCCACTTAATTTGAAGATGCTTTGTTTAAAGCTGAAAATGTTTTTAAGAATAAGTTTAATTCCATATTTTCTTGTTTATTAGTATCCAATCTTCTAATCGTTACTGAGTTACTGTCAACTTCTTTTTTACCACAAATCAATAAAAGTGGTATTTTTGATAAAGAATGTTCTCTAATTTTATAATTTAAATTATGGTTTTTTAAGTCTACTTCAGAAATAATTCCTGCATTGTTAATTTTTTTATTTACTTCTTTTGCGTACACATCAAACTCTTCTGAAATAGGAATTACAATTGCCTGTAAAGGAGCTATCCAAAATGGAAATTTTCCAGCATAATTTTCTATAAGTATTCCTATAAATCTTTCTAATGAACCAAACAATGCTCTATGAAGCATTACTGGAACTTTTTTGGTTCCATCTTTATCGACAAAGGTTGCTTCTAATCTTCCAGGTAAATTAAGATCAACTTGCAACGTTCCACATTGCCAATCTCTACCAATGGCATCTCTTAAAACGAATTCAATTTTTGGACCGTAAAATGCTCCTTCACCTTTGTTAATTGTATATTCAAGTTTAGACGCCTTAACAGCTTCTAATAAAGCTTTTTCTGCTTTATCCCAGACTTTATCATCACCTACTCTTAAATCTGGTCTATCTGAATATTTTAACATTACATTTTCAAATCCAAGATCTTTATAGATATCTAAAATTAAATTTGTAACGATTAAACATTCTTCTGTTATTTGATCTTCGGTACAAAAAATATGAGCATCGTCTTGCGTAAAGGCTCTAACTCTTAATAATCCATGTAAAGCTCCAGAAGGCTCATATCTATGCACTTTTCCAAATTCTGAAATTCTCAAAGGAAGGTCTCTATAACTTTTTAAACCTTGGTTAAATACTTGAACATGCCCAGGGCAATTCATTGGTTTGATTGCAAATACTTTTTCATCAGGAGTTTGAGAGGTATACATGTGTTCTCTAAATTTTTCCCAGTGTCCTGACTTTTCCCAAAGAGCTCTATCTAATATTTCAGGAGTATTTACTTCTTTATAATCTGCTTTCTCTTGTCTGTTTCTCATATAAGTAACTAATTTTTGAAATAGTTTCCAACCTTTTTCATGCCAAAAAACTGAGCCTGGACTTTCTTCCCTAAAATGAAATAAATCCATTTCTTTTCCAAGTTTTCTGTGGTCTCTTTTTTCAGCTTCTTCTATTCTTTTTAGATATTCATCTAAGTCTTTTTGAGATCCCCAACTTGTTCCATAAATTCTTTGCAACATTTCATTATTTGAATCTCCTCTCCAATATGCCCCGGATACTTTTGTCAATTTAAAGTACTTGCCAATTTTCCCTGTTGAAGATAAATGAGGTCCTCTACATAAGTCGTGCCATTCTCCATGAAAATATATTGAAACATCTTCTCCTTGTGGAATGCTTTCAATAATTTCAGCTTTATAAATTTCTCCCTTATCTTTAAAATGAGATATTGCTTTATCTCTATTCCAAACTTCTCTTGTTGTTGGAACATCTCTATCAACAATTTCTTTCATCTTATTTTCAATTTGGCTTAGATCTTCTTCTGTGAAGGGCTCTTTTCTTGAAAAGTCATAATAAAATCCATTCTCAATAACTGGACCAATAGTTACTTGAGTACCTGGAAAAAGTTCTTGCACTGCCATTGCAGTTATGTGAGCTGTATCATGACGAATAGTTTCCAAACCCTCTTTATCTTTAGAGGTAAAAATTTTAATAGAACAGTTTTTATCTATAACATGACTTAAGTCTTTAAGCTCCTCATCAACACTAATAACAGTCGCTTGCTTTGATAAAGATTTACTAATCTTTTTAGCAACTTCTAATCCTGTTACTTTGTTTGGAAAATCAATGCTGTTTCCATCTGGTAATGTAATTAATGGCATTTAATTTAATAATTTTTTGTATTCTAAATATGTAGTAAAACACATTTTTTCAACATTAAATTTTTTAATTATATTTTTTCTACCTTCATTACCCATAGATTTCAATGTTGATTCATCTAATTTTAAAACTTCTAAAATTTTTTTACTTAAAGAGTGTGAATTTCCTGAATCAAATAAAAAACCAGTTTTATCATTTACTATAGTTTCATTAGAGCCACCAATATTACTGGCTATTATTGGTTTTTTCATCGATTGAGCTTCTACAGAAACTCTTCCAAAGGATTCTGGTCTTATTGAGGCCGAAACTACTAAATCAGAAATTTTATAAGCTAAAGCCATATTTTTGCAATGCTCTATAAACTTTACCTGATTGGTCAACCTATACTGTTCCGATAACCTTTTAATTTTTTTTGAATATAAATTTCTTCCTTGATCACTGCCTAATATGATTGCATAAAAACTTTCATATCCTAATTCTTCATTAACAAGTTTTACCGCTTCAATAAATATTTCATGTCCTTTCCATGGAGTTAATCTTCCAGGCATTAGAATAATTTTTTTATCTTTTTTTAATTTCCATTTAGAAATTAACTCATCTCTTTCAGTCTCTAATGTTGTTGTTGGATCAAAATAGTCAATATTAATTCCTCTAAAAATAACTAAAAATTTTGTCTTTGAATTTAAATATTTATGATAATTCTTATTTATGTGTGAAAAAATAAAGTTTGATCCAGCAATTACTAAATTAGATCTTAACATTACTGAATTATAAAATTTTTTAATTGAACTATTAAAATTATATGTTCCATGAAATGTTGTTACAAATTTTCTTCTGGTAATTTTAGTTGCTAGCAAACAAGACCAGGCTGGTGCGCGACTTCTTGCATGTACTATTGTAATATTCAAAAATAAAATAATAAACGTTAAAATAATTGAGTTAAAAAAAATTAAAATTGGATTCTTGCTATGTACTGGCAATCTTATTACATTTACTTTTTTCTTATTAACATACTTGAGTAATTCACCACCACTAGTTACTATGTAAGAACAAAAACCATTTTCAGACAAATAATGAGCAAGATCATAACACCCAGTTTCAGCCCCTCCATATCCTAACTTTGGAATTACCTGTAAAATTTTTATTTTTGATGACATTTAAAAGAACTATATAATAAGAAATTAATGTAACAAACTTTTATGAATAAATTTAAGTACCTAAAGATATCAAAGACTACAAAAATTAGATATTTAAGCAATTATTATAAGAAAAATCTTTATATAGTTTTTCTACATGGGTTTATGTCTGATATTGAAGGTGACAAGCCAAAAGCTTTTTTCAAATATGCAAAAAAAAACAAATTGGGATTTCTTGCTTTAGAGTACACTGGTCACGGTAAATCTTCAGGAAAATTTACCAATGGAAACATTAGTAAATGGTCCAGAGAAATCAAAAATACAATTAAAAAGATAATTAAAAAAAATAACTTTATATTAGTTGGGTCAAGTATGGGTGCTTGGTTGTCATTAAATCAGTTTAGAGATTTTAAAAAACAAATTAAGGGATTTTTAGGAATTGGGTCCGCACCTGAATTTTTAGAAAATTTAATGTGGAAAAAATTCACAAAAAAAATGAAAAAAGAAACAATTAAAAATGGAATTTATAACTTAAAACATGGAAATTTCGAATACCCTATAACCTATCAGCTTATAAAAGATGGTAAAAAAAATAAAATTTTAAATAAAAAAATTAATTTAAAAATTAATGTTACAATGATTCATGGTAGTAGAGATGAGGTTGTACCAGTTGCTTATTCTAGAAAAGTTCTACGAATATTTACTAATGCTAAGAAAAAATTAATAATTATTAAAAATGGTGATCATAGCCTGTCAAACAAACATCAGCTTAAAAAAATTAATACCGAACTAAATAAGATTGTCTCTAACGTAACTTAAACCCTCTACGTAAGTTGGAAATTTTAAATCATAATTAAAAAAACTTTTCATCTTTTTGTTACTAACTTTTTTTGAATCTTTATAAAAATTTTTTAACATTTCACTTTCTATATCTTTAACTTCAACAATTTTTGGCTTATCCATATTAAGTAATTTAACGCTGTATAATATCACTTCTTCTGATGAAGATGGTTGATCATCAGATATATTGTATATTTCTCCAGACTTAAATCTAGACAAAGATTTAAATAATACACACCCAATATCTTCAACATGAATTCTTGAAAAAAAATGATTTTGTTTATTAATCAAATTAATATTTCCAGATTTTAATCTAACTAATACATTGCTTGTATTAGAATAAATTCCTGACAATCTAAATATTTGAATGGGAATATTTTTATCTACCCCTAAAGAAAGCCAAGATTTTTCAGCTGCCAGTCTTACAATTCCATTTGGAGATGTGGGCTTTGTTATGCTTTCTTCATTTACCCATTCGCCATTATGATCTCCATAAACGCTGGTAGCAGATAAATAAGTTATCCATTTTGGCTTACAATTTTCTATTGTCTTTGAAAAATTTTTTACTACTAGATCAATCCCATTTACTGGTGGAATTGAAATCAAAATATGATCAGCTTCTTTAAGCTTTTTAACAAGATTGAGATCATAAGATTCTTTATTGAAAAAATAACTTTCATAATTCACTCCATTAATATTTTTTTGACAAGTTTTACTTGTAGAAGTTGTAGACAAATTAATTTTAGAATTTTTTGATTTAATCTTATTTATAAAATTTTTTGCTACTTGGCCAAAACCAAAACAAAAAATATTTATATTATTCACTTTAGCTAACTTCTTTTATAATTGGCTTTAAACTAATGGGATTTTTTAACTTATCGATCATCTCTTTTGGGCAAACCTGAACAAAGTTTGAAATTTCTTTATCAAAATTTTCAATTATTTTTTTTGATAAGTTTGAACTTGTTTCATTAAAATGTTCTTCAATTAGATCTTTTAAATAATTTATCCAATATTCTGTTTCTAAAAACTGCCATACAATACTCTCTGGGTTAGCTCTTTTTTCAAATTCATTATTTGGATCATATATAAAAGCCATTCCTCCAGTCATGCCAGCTCCAAAGTTATCACCTACTCCACCAAGTACAACTACTGTACCTCCAGTCATATATTCACATGCATTTGAGTCACAACCTTCTATTACTGATATTGCTCCTGAATTTCTTACAGCAAACCTTTCTCCTGCCTGACCTGCAGCAAAAAGTTTTCCAGAGGTAGCTCCATATAAAACTGTATTTCCAACTATTGTATTTTCATGAGAAACTAAATTACTTTCATCAGAAAGTTTAACTACTAATGTAGCTCCAGATAAACCTTTTCCAACATAATCATTTGCATCTCCTTGTAGAATAAGTTTTAAACCTTTTACTCCAAATGCTCCAAAAGATTGTCCTGCCGAACCTTTAAATTTTAAAGTTAAAAAATTATTATCTAATTTATTGTTTCCATATTTCTCATAAATATGATGAGATATCCTTGTGCCTACAGTTCTATGAGTATTTTTTATAATAAACTCTTTTTCAATTATTTTTACTTTTCCAATTTGATCTTTTATTTCAGGAATAATTTCTTGATCTAAAGTATCGGGAACACTATTAATTTCTTGAGATTCACAATACCTCGGGTTCTCTCCAGCATCTGCTTGAACAAAAAGTGGGTTTAAATCTAAATCATCTAAATTTGGTGAAGCTTTACTAACTTGTCTTAATAAATCAGTTCTACCAATTATTTCATTTAATGATTTAAATCCCAATTCTGCTAAAATTTCTCTTACTTCTTCTGCAATAAATGTAAATAAGTTAACTACTTTTTCTGGTGTGCCAGTAAATTTTTCTCTTAACTTGCTATCTTGAGTGCACACTCCCACAGGGCATGTGTTTGAATGACATTGCCTAACCATTATACATCCCATGGCAACAAGTGCAGTAGTAGCTACACCATACTCTTCAGCTCCCATCATTGCTGCAATTACAACATCCCTTCCCGTTTTAATTCCACCATCCGTTCTAAGAGTAACTTTGTGTCTTAAGTTATTTAAAGTTAAAACCTGATTTGCTTCTGTTAAACCCATTTCCCATGGAATTCCAACATACTTAACACTTGTTTGTGGCGTTGCTCCAGTTCCACCATCATGTCCTGAAATTAAAATTATATCTGCTTTAGCCTTTGCTACTCCTGCTGCAATTGTTCCAATCCCAGATGATGCAACCAATTTTACTCCAACTCTAGCTTTTGGATTAACTTGTTTAAGGTCATAAATTAATTGTGCTAAATCTTCGATAGAATAAATATCATGATGAGGTGGTGGAGATATTAAGGTTACTCCAGGCGTTGAATATCTTAATTTTGCAATCTCATCAGTAACTTTAAACCCAGGTAACTGCCCTCCTTCACCGGGCTTTGCACCTTGTGCAATTTTAATTTCTATTTCATTACAATTATTTAAATAATTAATTGTTACCCCAAATCTTGCTGATGCAATTTGCTTAACTCTAGAATTAGCACTGTCACCATTATCCATTTTAACAAATCTTTTTTCATCCTCACCTCCTTCTCCACTACAAGAAGCACCTTTAATTCTATTCATTCCTATTGCTAAAGTTTCATGAGCCTCTTTTGATAATGCCCCATGAGACATACTTCCACTTCCAAATCTTTTTAAAATATTCTTAACTGACTCTACTTCAGAAATATCTATAGGTGGATTTAAATTTCTATTTCTAAATCCAATCAAGTCTCTGAGATGTATGGGTGGAAGGTTATAAATACCTTCTGCATATTTTTTGTAGGCATCAAAAGAATTTGTTCCTACTGCACTTTGCAATAAATGAATGAGTTTTCCTTGATATTGATGAGTTTCACCATTTTTTCTATATTTGTAAATTCCTCCTATAGGTAATACTGAGTCGACTCCCTCGTAGGCCTCCTTGTGAATAATTCTTAATTTTTTTTCTATTCCATTCAAGCCAATACCTGAAATTTTTGATAATATTCCTGGAAAATATTCTGATGCAACCGTCCTACTCAAACCAACTGTTTCAAAATTACATCCACCTCTATAAGAGCTTATGACTGAAATTCCCATTTTAGACATTATTTTTAAAAGTCCGTAATTTACTGATTTTATAAATCGTTCTATACATTCATCATAACTAAAATTACCAAATAACTTTTTTTCAAATCTTTGGTGCAAACTATCTAAAGCTAAATAAGGATTTACGCTTGTTGCACCTACTCCAATAAGTGTTGCAAATGAATGGGTATCTAGAGCTTCTCCGGTTTGTGCATTAATTGAAACATATCCTCTTAATTTATTTTTAATAAGATAGGCATTAATTGCTCCAACACTCAGTAACATTGGAATTGCCAATCTATTTTCTGATATATTTTTATCGCTTAAGATTAATTGAGTAACACCTTGCCTTACTGCAATTTCAGATTCTTTTTGTATTTTTTTTATTGCATTTTCAAGATGTTCATTTTTATCAAAAGTACAATCAATCGTGATTGAATTTTTTCCAAAAAAATTAATAAATTTTTCAAGCTGTGAGTTAGATAAAATTGGGCTATCTAAAACATAGATATCTTCTTGTGTTAAATTAGTGAAGTCTAATATATTTCCTAGACTTCCAAATCTAGTTTTTAAACTCATAACTTTATTTTCTCTTAAAGAATCGATTGGGGGGTTTGTGACTTGACTAAAATTTTGTCTAAAAAAATGATAAAGAGGCCTATAACGATCAGACAATACTGCAAGAGGGGTATCATCTCCCATCGATCCAATTGCTTCTTTTGCATCTTCCGCCATTGGATGAAGAATAAGCTCTAAATCTTCAATACTGTAGCCAAATGCATGCTGCCTTTTTCTAAGTTCATCTCCAGAAAAAATAAATTTTTCATTTTTTATTGGAAATTTTTTGTCTAAGTCAATAATTTGATTATTAAAATGTTTAAATTCTTTTGCTAAAAAATTTTTTATTTCATTGTTTGTAAATACTTTTCCTTTTCCTATTCTAACACCAATAATTTCTCCAGGTCCTAGTCTACCTTTTGTAACAATTTTTTTTTCATCAAGCTCTACCATTCCCGTTTCTGAACCTGCACATAATATTTTATCCTTAGTAATAGTGTATCTCATTGGACGAAGACCATTTCTATCAGTTGCTACTATAGCCCACTCATTATCTGTAGCTGCTATTGCAGCTGGTCCATCCCATGGTTCCATTGTACTATTTAAAAAATTAAATAACTGCTGATGATCTTTTGTTAGTGTTTTACTTTTTTTAGACCAAGCATCTGGGATTAACATTAATTTTGCAAGCGGTGCTGGTTGACCAGAAATATTTAAAAGTTCAAAAACATTATCTAATGCTGCAGAGTCAGATGTGCCAGGTTGTATAACTGGTTTTAAATTTTCTATGTCGTCAAATAAAGAGCTTTCCATTTCTTGTTCATGAACTTTCATCCAGTTATAATTTCCTTTAAGAGTATTTATTTCTCCATTGTGCGCTATTGCTCTAAACGGTTGAGCAAGATCCCAACTTGGGGCTGTATTTGTAGAAAATCTCTGATGAAATATTACAAATCTTGAAGTAAATCGTTCATCACTTAAATCTATATAAAAATCTGCAATTGACTCTGCTAAAAACATTCCTTTATAAATAATTGATTTAGAACTAAGAGAACAAATATAAAATCCCTCTATAGCATTTTTAATTGCATCTTTTTCAATTTTCCTTCTAGATTCATAAATTTTTCTCTCTAAATTTTTCCCTGTTAAATTTTTGTCGTTATGTTTAAATAATACTTGAGTAATTTCTGGCCTTGTAAAATTAGCTTTCTCACCTAAAACTTTAGGATTAACAGGAACTTGCCTCCAACCATAAATACTAAAATTACTTTTGGTCAACTGACTTTCAACTAAAGTTCTAGAATTTTCTTGTGCTGCATAATTATTTCTAGGTAAAAAAATCATTCCAACACAAATTTCCGAACCATCATTTTTATGGCCTGCGAGTTCTATTTTTTCTGCAAAAAAATTTAACGGAATTTCCAAGTGAATTCCAGCACCATCACCTGTTTTTCCATCCGCATCCACAGCACCTCTATGCCAAACAGCCTTTAAAGCATTGATTCCATACTCAACTACTTTTCTTGATTTTTTACCCTCTGTTGAAGCAATTAAGCCTACTCCACAGGCATCATGCTCCATATCTTTTGAATAAACATGACCATCTTGAAGAATTTTAAGGTTTTTTTTGTAATTTTTCATTAAGCAACCTTCTCTTTTTTAAGTTCTTTGCTTTCTAGAAAATTTTTTATAGATACTGCTGCGTCTCTTCCATCTTTAATTGCCCATACAACTAATGATGCACCTCTAATAATATCTCCAGCAGCAAAAACACCCTTCAAGTTTGTTTCCATTGTATCAAAGTCAGTTTTTAAGGTTCCCCATCTTGTTACCTGTAAATTATCAGAACCAAATAACTTTGGTAAATTCTCCGGATCAAATCCTAAGGCTTTTATTACCATATCTGCCTTAATATTAAATTCTGAATTTTTTTGAACTTCCGGCTTTCTTCTACCACTATCATCTGGCTCTCCTAGTTTGATTTTATCTACAACTAAACTTTCAATTTTATTTGTACCAATAAATTCTTTTGGACTAGATAACCAAACAAATTCCACTCCTTCTTCTTCTGCATTAGCTACCTCTCTTGCTGATCCAGGCATATTTTCTTTATCTCTTCTATATAAACATTTAACTGACTTTGAATTTTGTCTTATTGAAGTTCTTACACAATCCATTGCTGTGTCACCTCCACCTATCACAACAATATCTTTACCTTCTGCATTTAATGTTCCATCATCAAATAATTCTACTTTATCACCTAATCCTTTTTTATTAGATGCTGTTAAAAATTCCATTGCAGGAAAAATATTTCCTAAATCATTTCCCGGCAATTCTATTTCTCTAGCTTTATAAACGCCAGTTGCAATTAAAAGTGAATCATGTTTTTCTCTTAATTCTTCCAAAGTTGTGTCTTTTCCTATTTCAAAATTATGAATAAATTTTATTCCACCTTCTTCCAGTAACTTTGTTCTTCTTTCAACAACAAATTTTTCTAATTTAAAATTTGGAATTCCATAAATTAACAAACCACCTGCTCTATCGTATCTATCATATACTGTAATTTGATATCCTAGTTTACGTAACTGTTCTGCTGCAGCTAATCCAGCAGGCCCTGCTCCAATAATTCCAACGCTTTGATTTTTTTCATTTTTAATTTTTAATGGATTAACCCATCCTTGTTCCCACGCATTATCTGTAATATATTTTTCAACTGAACCTATAGTTACCGTTCCATGACCTGATTGTTCTATAACGCAGTTACCCTCACATAATCTATCCTGAGGACAAATTCTTCCACAGACCTCCGGCATATTGTTTGTACTTTGGGATAATTCGTAAGCTTCTTTTAATCTACCTTCTGCTGTCAGCTTCAACCAATCCGGAATATTATTACTTAATGGACAATGAATCTGACAAAAAGGAACTCCACACTGAGAACATCTACTTGATTGTTCACTGGCCTTTTTATGAATAAAGTCCTTATAAATTTCATTAAAATCTTCTTTTCTAGATATAACCTCTCTTTTAGGTGGTGTTTGTTGACCTATTTTTACAAATTTTAGCATTTTTTCAGACATATTTTACTCTTCAATTTATAAGAATATACTAAGATTTTAATAATAAAAGCTAAATAAGGTCAATATATATGACCTTTATGTATTAAAAACCCCCGCCAATTATAGTGATTTCATTTATTGCATAACTATTATGTTGCAATGGAATTGTTTTATTTAAACAATATTTAAGTTACCAAGGAAAAAATGCTTTCAAATATAATCGAAATTGTAATTCTATCACTCGTTCAAGGTATATCTGAATTTCTGCCTATAAGTTCATCGGCTCACTTAATTATCGTTTCAACACTCTATGAGTTTAAATCAAGCTCATTACTGATAGATGTAAGTTTACACCTTGGGTCTTTATTAGCAATTATTTTTTATTTTAAAAAAGAATTATTTGATCTACAAAATAATCAAAAATTATTATTATTAATTATTGTTGGTTCTATTCCTCTTATAATAGCTGGATATATTCTTTATACTACAGAATTAATTTATATATTAAGAGATATAAGGATAATTGCTTGGACAACATTAATCTTTGGTATAATTCTATATTTTGCTGATAAAAGTACATCCAATAAAAAAATATCATCTAATTTAAATTTAAAAATAATTCTATACATAGGTTTTTTTCAAATTCTATCATTAGTCCCTGGTGTAAGTAGAGCTGGGATCTCAATGACCGCAGCGAGAATTTTTAAATTTAATAGAGTTGATTCAGGTAAAATTTCTTTTTTATTTGCTATACCTGCTCTAACAGGAGCTAGCACATTAGGTCTTATGGATATTTTTAAGCAAAGTTTTGAATTTAATTATCTTGTCTTTATAGCTGTGATTCTTTCTTTTTTATTTTCTTATTTTACAGTTAAATTTTTTCTAAAATATATTGAGAAATTTTCGTTAAATATTTTTGTAATTTATAGAATTATTATTTCAATAATTTTATTTATAATAATATATAATTAATTTTTTTTTAATAATGGAAGTAATTGAGAAAATAAAACTCCAAATAAAATAAATAAACAACCAATTAAATTATTAATATCTAAAATTTGATTTAATAAAATCCAAGCTGCAATTGTTGCAAAAACTCCTTCTAGAGAGAATATTATCGCTGAGGGAGCAGGGGCGATATTTTTTTGTGCATATATTTGTAAAACAAAAGCAAGGCCACCAGATAAAACTCCAGCATATAAAATTTGAAATTTTTCTTTAAGAATATTTGACCAAATAAAATCCTCAAAGATTAATCCTACAGCTAATGATAATGAAGCAACTATTAAAGTTTGAATTGCCCCTATTGTTAATGGTAGATTATAATTCTCTATAATTTTACCTGTAAAAATAATATGTGTACTCCAAAAAAAAGCACCAATTATTACAAGCGTGTCACCAATTCTAACCGTTGCACTATAAAAATTAGTTAAAAGATATCCACCTATTACACAAAGAAAAACGGAGGGCCAAATGCTCCAGTGAATTGGTTTTTTATACATAAAAAAAATAATAAATGGGACCATTGGCACATAAAAAATGGTAAAAAATGCTGCATTAGCAACATCTGTATAGATTAAAGCCACTTGCTGGAGGGCTGATCCTAAAAACAAAGATAGACCAATCAAAATTGCTAAGTTGATAAATGTTTTTTTATCTCTCTTTATTGATTTTAAAAAATTTTTTCTTTCAAAAATAAAAGATAGTGGCGCCACGACTAAAAAGCCAACAAAAAACCTAACTGCATTAAATGTAAAAGGACCAATATCATCCATGCCAGTATCTTGAGCAATGAAAGTGGTTCCCCAAATTAAAGTACAGAGTAATGCACTTAATAGTGAAGCTGTTTTTGACATAAAAATATTATATAGCTAATTTATAAGCAAAGTTCTTGCCTAGGTTTTCCTTAAGATCATTATTAAATCTAGCAGCTTCGGCACCATCAATAATTCTGTGATCATAGGATAAAGAAAGTGGAAGTATAGTTCTTATTTGAAATTTACCATTAAAAAAAACTTGTTTTTTTTCTGATCTACCTATTCCTAAAATTGCTACCTCTGGATAATTTATTATTGGTGTGAAGAATGATCCACCTATACCTCCAAGACTAGTAATTGTCATTGATCCTCCAAAAAATTCTTTTTTATCTATTTTTAGATTTCTACATTTTTCACTTATCATTTTTAATTCATTGCTAATATGACTTATATTTTTATTATTAGTATTTCTTATTTTGGGTACCATTAGTCCATGTGGAGTATCTACTGCGATACCAATATGAAAATATTTTTTCATAGTAATCTTTCCATTCTCGATATCATCAATTGAAGAATTAAAACTTGGAAATTTTTTTAGTGATACAGTTAAAGCTTTAACTATAAATGATAATGGTGTAATTTTTTTTCTCTCTCCTGTATACATATCAGTAAGAGAACTTCTAAAAGCTTCCATTTCCGTTATATCTGCTTCGTCATGATTAGTTACATGAGGTATCGTTGTCCAAGAATTTACTAAATATGTAGAAGCCAATTTTTTAACTCTTGGTATATCTTTAATTTCAATTTTTCCAAAATCTGAATGGGAAAATTCACTTGTAATTTTTTTTGGTTGAATTTCTTTTTTTTCTGGAATTTTATTAATTTTAGAAGATATAAAATTTTTTATATCATCTTCTACAACCCTCCCCAATCTTTCACTTCCAGAAATTTGATTAATATCTACACCTAATTCTCGTGCAAATTTACGTGTCTTGGGGCTAGCTGAAGAAACTCCTAAAATATTTTTTTCACTAAAATTTTGATTTGGTACACCTTTAACAACTGCTTCTTTTTTTGGTTTAACTTTTATTTGTTCTTTTTCAATTTTACGCTGCTCTTCAATATCTTCTTTAATTTTTTCACTATTTTCTAAAATTAGTATTACATCCCCCTCTGAAACCTTATCTCCCACTTTAATATTTACTGACTTAACTTTTCCTTCAAAAGATGCAGGAATTTCAACACTAGATTTGTCACTTTCTATTGTGATTAGCGGGTCATTTGCTGATACTGATTGTCCACTTGAAACCAATACTTCAATTACTTCAACTTCTTTGAATTCGCCAATATTTGGAACTTTAATCTCTTTATCTGACATTTTATAGCTTTGTCGGCATTGGTTTGCTGCCATCAATATTATATTTTTTAATAGCTTCTTTTGCATATTTTGAAGCTATTAATTGCTCTTTTGCTAATACACTTAATCCATAGGCAACTAAATGCTCTTTATCAACTTCAAAAAATTTCCTAAGATTTTTTCTAGTATCACTTCTTCCAAAACCATCAGTTCCTAAAGAATAAAAACTCTTATTTATATAAGGTCTAATTTGATCTGAATTCATTCTCATATAATCAGAAGCTGCCATGATTGGTCCTTCTGTTTTTCCTAAACATTCTTCTACAAATGAAATTTTTTGTTTTTTGTCTGGGTTTAAAAGATTATATCTTTCAACTTCCATTCCATCTCTTCTCAATTCATTAAAACTAGTAACACTCCAAACTTCGCTGTCTATTTGATATTCATTTTGAAGTATCTCTGCTGCAGCCATCATTTCTCTTAATATTGTACCAGATCCTAAAAGTTGAATTTTAGTTTTTTTATATCTATTAAATTCTTTAATCTTATACATCCCTTTAAGAATTCCTTCTTCACACTTCTTTTCTTTTGGCATCTCTGGGTGTGAGTAATTTTCATTCATAGTCGTTATGTAATAAAAAATATTCTCATTTTTTTCATGCATCCTTCTTAAGCCTTCTCTAAAAATTACTGCTAATTCATAGTGAAAAGTTGGGTCATAAGATACACAATTTGGTATTGTTGAAGCTATTAAGTGACTGTGTCCATCTTGGTGCTGCAATCCTTCTCCTGCCAAAGTAGTTCTTCCTGCAGTCGCTCCAATTAAAAATCCTCTAGTTTGGCTATCTCCAGCTGCCCAAGCAAGATCTCCTACTCTTTGAAAACCAAACATAGAATAAAAGATATAAATAGGTATCATTTCAATATCATGATTTGTGTATGCAGTACCAGCTGCGATCCATGATGACATTGCTCCTGCTTCATTTATTCCTTCTTCTAATACCTGTCCACTTTTCTCTTCTCTGTAAGAACTTAATTGTGCGGAATCTTCGGGCTCATACTTTTGACCTTCGTGAGCATATATCCCTATTTTTTGAAAAAAACCTTCCATTCCAAAGGTTCTTGCTTCATCTGGAATAATTGGAACTAACCTTGGTGAAACATTTTTATCTCTTAATAAATTAGTAAGCATTCTAACCAATGCCATAGTTGTTGACATTTCTTTTTTACCCGTAGAAATTTTCATAAAATCAAAAATATCTTTTGCTGGTGCTTTAATTGGTTTTGAATATGTCGTTCTTTCTGGCAAGAAACCACCAAGATTCATTCTTCTTTCTTTAATATATTTAATTTCAGGAGATTTTTCATCTGGCTTGAAGTACTCAATATTCTTAACTTGTTCATCTGTCAAAGGAACATCAAAACGATCTCTATAGTACAATAAATCATCCACATCTAATTTTTTAGTTTGGTGACTTGTATTAACACTTTCGCCTGTTTTACCCATGCCATAACCCTTAATCGTCTTAGCTAATATAACCGTTGGACTACCATCATTTTTCATTGCTTGCTCATAAGCTGCATAAACTTTATGCGGGTCATGTCCTCCTCGATTTAATCTCCAAATATCTTTATCCGATAAACTTGAAACTAATTCTTTTGTCTCTAGATATTTACCAAAAAACTTTTCTCTTACATACAAACCATCTCTAGCCTTCATTGCTTGATACTCACCATCTACAGTCTCATTCATAACTTTAACTAAATGTCCTGATTTATCATTTGCAAGCAGTGAATCCCAGTATGAGCCCCAAATTACTTTTATTACATTCCATCCAGCTCCTCTAAAAATTCCTTCTAGCTCTTGAATAATCTTGCCATTGCCCCTTACAGGGCCATCTAGTCTTTGTAGATTACAATTCACAACAAATATTAAATTATCTAATTTTTCTCTCGCCGCTAATCCAATAGCACCTAAAGACTCAGGTTCATCCATTTCTCCATCACCAAGAAATGCCCAAACTTTTCTACCTTCATCTTTAATCAACCCTCTATTAATTAAATATTTCATATATCTTGCTTGATAAATTGCTAACATTGGTCCTAAACCCATTGATACGGTTGGGAATTGCCAAAACTTAGGCATCAACCAAGGGTGTGGGTATGAAGAAAGTCCACCAGGTTTTACTTCCTGTCTAAAACTGTCTAATTGTTTTTTGTTTAATCTTCCTTCTAAAAAAGCTCTAGCATACATGCCTGGAGCACTGTGACCTTGAAAGTAAACTAAGTCTCCTCCAAATTTATTATTTTTAGCTCTCCAAAAATGATTCATTCCTACATCATAAAGTGTTGCTGCAGATGCAAATGTTCCTATATGTCCACCTAGTTCTGGAAATTTTTTATTAGCTCTAACTACCATGGCAGCTGCATTCCATCTTATTAGAGATCTAATTCTTCTTTCAATATTTTGGTCACCTTTTGACTTTGTTTCTGCCTCTGGAGATATAGTATTAATATAAGGTGTATTTCTAGATAACACTAAATCTGAACCTTCTTTGTATGAATGATCAATCAACTCTTTTATCAAAAATTGAGCTCTATGCTTTCCATCTTTCTCAAGAACAGCTGAGATAGAGTCTAGCCAATCTTTGGTTTCTAGTGGATCAATATCATTATTATTTGTAACTTGAATAATTGTTGATTGTTTTTTTTTATTTGGTTCTGACTCAATAATTTTTTCTTTTTCAGTTTGTAAGACAATCTCTGCTTCTTTAATGATGTTTTCAGTATCTTTTGGAATTACTTTTTTAGACGAGGCTTCTTTTGAAGATGAAATATTTAATAATAAATCCCCCTTTGAAACTTTATCTCCTACTTTAATATTTATTGATTCAATTATTCCTGCAATTGTAGAGGGAATTTCAATACTAGACTTATCACTCTCTATAGTAACAACAGGATCATTTATATTGATTTGCCCTCCGACTTTTACCAAAAGCTCAATAATCTCTACTTTTTCAAATTCACCAATATCTGGAACAAGTAATTTTTCGCTCATTATTTTGAATTAATTTATACACTTATAAATAACTATATCTTCTATATTTTTAACACATTTGAAACTTTTTTTTGACAATCTTATATGTCACATTTTATAGAATGTTTACAATTATACTTAAAAAAATAATTTATTTTAAAAGTAAACATGATTTAGATGCAAGTTTTTGGATACAAAAAGCTTTACTAGCTAAAAATTTTAAAAATAATTCTTTTTAATTTTTTTCAACACATACTGCTATACCCATACCACCGCCAATACATAAAGTAGCACAACCCTTAGATTTATTTTGTCTAATCATCTCGTGAATTAAGGTTACTAAAATTCTTGTTCCTGAAGCTCCGATTGGGTGCCCTAATGCTATTGCACCACCGTTCACATTTACAATTTCTTTTGGGATTTTAAGATCTTTAACCACAGCAATGCTTTGTGCTGCAAATGCTTCATTAATTTCAAATAAATCTACATCATTAATTTTCCAATCGGCTTTTTTTAAAGCCATATTCACTGCAGGTATTGGACCAAGACCCATTAATGAAGGTTCAACACCGCATGTTGCCCAAGATACTATTTTTACTAATGATTGAATAGATCTTGATTCTGCTTCTTTACGAGACATTAAAACTACTGCTGCAGCTCCATCATTAAGTCCTGATGAATTTCCTGCGGTCACAGTTCCACTATCTTTAAAAACAGTTTTTAATTTTTTTAAGTCTTCTAAACTTAAATTGTTTCTTGGGTGTTCATCCTTTTCAAAAATAAAGTTTTTTTGACCTTCTTTAATTTGTAATTTAATTACTTCATCTTGAAATTTATTTTCACTTATTGCTTTTTGAGTTTTTTCTTGTGATTTTAAAGCAAACATATCTTGATCGTCTCTAGAAATTTTATATTTTTCAGCAACATTTTCTGCTGTAACGCCCATATGATAATTATTAAATGAATCTATCAATCCATCATTAATCATTGTATCAATTAGTTTGTCTTCAGATAGCTTTTTATCTTCTCTATAAAATATAGCATGTGGTGCTCTTGACATATTTTCTTGTCCGCCCGCAACTATAATTTTATTTTCACCCAGTCTAATTGATTGATAAGCTGACACTACTGATCTCATTCCTGATCCACATACTTGATTAACTATATGTGCTGGTTTTGAAACGGGAATTCCAGCATGAATAGCTGCTTGTCTAGCTGGGTTTTGTCCAGAAGCAGAAGTGAGAACTTGTCCCATTATCACTTCATCAATATCTTCTGCTTTTAATTTTGATTTATGAAGAGCCTCTTTAATAGAGGTCGCTCCTAATTTATCAGCAGTTAAACTCTTTAAAGATCCTTTATAAGTGCCTATTGGTGTTCTTAATGCAGAAGTTATAACTACATCATTTAATTTATTACTCATTATTAATAGAACATAATATTTTATAAGTTAAATTACATCAAAAAATTTGTTATATTAAATAAATTATTTAATTAGGACCGCTGGCCAAATTGGATAAGGCGCTCGGCTACGAACCGGGAGACTCCAGATTCGAGTTCTGGGCGGTCCACCAAAAGGAGAAATAAAATGCTAGATTCGTTATTTAAAGTATCATTACAAAAATCTGTTATATATTTTTTTATAATTGTTTTTATAATTTTATTAATTTTAACTTTTATATTATAAAAAAATTATGTCCAAAGAATTTGAACAAATAAGTATAAAACCTAGTTTTATGAAACATAACGGAGGAATATTATTTAAGAATATATCTGACACAGAATATGAATTTAAATCTACTATTAATGAAAATCATTTAAATACAGCTGAAATAACTCATGGTGGTTACTTGTCAGCTTTAATAGATGCTGGGGCAGGAACAGCAGCACATAGGTCTGCTGGCAATGTACCTTGTGTAACAATTTCATTAGATTTAAAGTTTATTGGCACATCCAAAGTCGGTGATGAAATAATTGGTTTTGCTAAAATTCAAAAAAAAACAAATTCACTAATTTTTGTTACTTGTTACCTTCAAAATAAAAATAAAATTATTGCCTCTGCATCTGGAATTTGGAAAATTTTAAAAATTAAACCTTCAGACTTAGGATCTGGTGGTTGATATAGTTTTATATGTGCTAGTTTAAATTAAAAAAAACTCTAAAGGAGAACTTTTTCTTAATGATTCGGTCATGTTTTAGTCTATCTTTGTTCTTTATCTGTTACTACATATGGTGGAATAAAAATTAAAGATACCACAAATTGAAATGTCAAAAAATAAAATTAACGCGGTTCTTGGACCTACAAATACTGGAAAAACTTATCTTGCAATTGAAACTATGCTTTCTTTTGATTCGGGAATGATCGGTTTTCCTTTAAGATTATTGGCTAGAGAAGTTTATGACAAAGTTATCCAAAAAGTAAGTTTTGATAAAGTTGCTTTAATTACTGGAGAAGAAAAAATTATTCCTATAAATGCAAAATATTTTCTTTGTACAGTTGAATCTATGCCTATAAATAAATTTTTAGATTTTGTTGCAATTGACGAGATTCAAATGTGCACCGACCATGAAAGAGGTCATGTTTTTACTGACAGATTGTTAAACCTTCGTGGAGAAAAACTAACCATGCTTATGGGATCAAATACTATAAAAAATATTATCAGTAAATTAGATGAAGACACTGAATTTATAAACAGAGAAAGACTTTCTAAGCTTTCTTACGTAGGTCATAAAAAGATTTCAAGAATAGATAGAAAGACAGCAATAATCGCTTTTTCAACTGAAGAAGTTTATGCAATTGCTGAGCTGATTAGAAGACAAAAAGGAGGTGCCGCTATTGTTATGGGTTCACTAAGTCCCAAAACTAGAAATGCTCAAGTAGAATTATATCAATCAGGAGATGTTGATTTTTTAGTAGCAACTGATGCAATCGGTATGGGAATTAATATGGATCTAGAAAATGTTTATTTTTCAAATTTAAAAAAATTTGATGGAAAAAAATTAAGAAGACTTAATTCATCAGAAATTGGTCAAATTGCAGGAAGAGCCGGAAGATATTTAAATGATGGAAGTTTTGGAATAACCGGTGATTGTAAAGAAATTAATGCGGAAGAAGTAGATTCACTAGAAAATCATAAGTTTGAAGAAATTAGAACTTTATTTTGGAGAAACTCTAATTTAAATTTTAATAATGCGTCAAACTTAATCAAATCACTTGAAGAAAAACCTAATAAAGAGTGGTTGAGAAAAATACACGAATGTGAAGATGAAAAAGTTTTAAAATATTTTTTAAAAGATATGGTCGCGCACAATATAAAAGATAACAAGGAAACATTAGTTTTGCTTTGGGATTGCTGCCAAATTCCGGACTTTGTAAAAAAAACTTATGGGAATCATATTGAGGTTGTGAGCAAAATATTTAGCTTCTTGAATGGTGCAGAGGGTAAAGTTACTAACGACTATATGCAATTACAACTAACAAAATTAGATAAATTAGAAGGAAATGTAGATTCTTTGTCAAATAGAATTGCAAATATTAGAACTTGGTCATATATTTCTAATAAAATTAATTGGGTTGAAAATCAAAACTATTGGATTGAAAAAACAAAACTATTAGAAGACAAATTATCTGACAGATTACATGAAGAACTTACAAAAACTTTTATTGACAAAAGAGCAAGTGTTTTAGTAAGAGGATTAAAACAAGATATGACATTTAAAACTGAGATAATAGAAGATGATAAAGTTATAGTTGACAACCAATTTATTGGAAAATTAAAAGGGTTAAAGTTAGAGTTAGATTTAAAAGCTGGAGCATTAGAAACTGACATTAAATCTTTAAAAAAAGCAGCTAGACAAGCTGTTGGCCCTGAACTTAAAAAAAGAATACAGATAATTGTTGAAACTGGACTACTAGAAATTAAAGATGATTTTAAAATTTATTGGGAAAAATTTCCTATAGCTACTTTATCAGCAGGAAAAAATTACTTAAATCCTAATATAATTTTAATAGTTGATGATATCTTGGAAAATAATCATAAACAAAAATTATCTGAATTTCTTGATAAATGGATTAAAGAAAAAATTAATATTATATTGAAAAGCTTAATCGATTTAAAAAATTTAAAAGATAGCAATTCATCAATAAAAGCATTGGCCTACCAATTGTACGAAAGTAACGGCGTTATTAAAAGAGAGCAAGTTTCTGCTTACCTAAAAAAACTTGGACAGGATGAAAGAAAAATTTTAAGGGACTTGGGAGTAAAATTTGGAAGGTACCATGTTTTCTTATTTAGATTATTTAGACCAGAAGCAGTTTCATTAAGAATTTTATTATGGAAAAATTATCATCAAAAATACTTTACATTAACTCCACCTACTTTTGGGTTAAATTTTTTAGAAGATAAAAATTTTAACAATAAAAGCTTTATGCTTCTTTGTGGGTTTGAAAATTTTGATCAATATTTTGTAAGGATAGATATTTTAGAAAGATTATTTGTACTGATTATTAATGCAAACCCAGATAAAAAAAAGGAAATAAAACTTATTCCTGAAATGCTTAATTTACTTGGCTGTAGTAAAGATAATTTTAAAAAACTTATTCTAAAAATGAAATATAAATCTTATGAAAAAGATAACGAAATCTATTTTCAATATAACCCTACAAAAAAAAAGATTAAAAAAGTCATTAAAAAGACATATATAAAAGATAGTCCATTTAAAGTTTTAAAAAACATTAATTTTAATTAATGATTAATTTCTTAAAAAAAAAAAAAGAAAACATAAATAATAATAGCGATTTTTTATCTAAAGTTGCTTCGTTACTAATTCATGCTGCCAAAATAGATGAAGTTTATACTGATGACGAAAAAGAAATAATAAAAAAAACTTTAATTAAACTGGGGGCTAAAAATTCAAATATAAACGAAATAGTTTCTAAGGCGACAATTAATGAAGAAAACTCTAACCAAATCCTAGACTTTACAAGAGAAGTTAAAAACACATCTGAATCTGATAAAATTAAAATTATTAAAGCACTATGGGAAATTATTTATTCAAATAACAATGCTGATATGTATGAGGCTAACTTGATGCGACGATTGGGTGGTTTATTATATATTGACAATAAATTAATGGGAGACATAAAAGAAAAAATAAAAAAAAAATTTCAAAATGACCTATCTGGTAAATGATAAATGTATTAAGTGTAAACTAATGGACTGCGTTGAAGTTTGTCCTGTTGATTGTTTCTATGAAGGAAAAAATATGCTTGTAATTAAACCGGATGAGTGTATAGATTGTGGCGTTTGCGAACCAGAATGTCCTGTGGATGCTATAGTTGCAGATACAGAATCTGGTACTGAAAAATGGCTTGAGGTGAATACAAAATATTCTGAAATTTGGCCAAATATAAGCGAAAAAAAGGATCCTCCTAAGGATAATGAAAAGTACAGAAATATAGAAAATAAGTTTGAAAAATATTTTAAGGAAAACATTTAAAAAAATTGCTGTTTTAAAAAGTAAAACTGTTACTAAAGTTATGAAAAAAAAAGTAACCAAAAAAAAAACAAAACCATTAAAAATTTCTAAAAGTTTTAAAAAGAAAATTAAAAAAAATTTAATATTACCTAAAACATCTACAGATAAAAAAAAAAATTTACAAAGCGTAAAAGTAGAGGTAAAAACTGGTAGTTTGAGAATACCAAAGAGTAATGAATTAAAACCTCATATTGAAAAAGTAAAAAAACAAAATACAGAGAAAAAAGAATATAAAGTTAAAGATTTTGTTGTTTATCCAAAACATGGTGTGGGTCAAATTACAGAATTTAAAAAAATTAATATAGGTGGAATTGATGTTGAAACATATGTTCTTAAATTCGAAAAGGATAAAGCTAATGGAATGGTTCCAATAAATAAGCAATCTCATCTTAGACCACTAGCAACTATCAACCAAATTAACAAATGTATTTCTATTCTAAAAGATAAACCAAAAATTAAAAGATCTATGTGGAGTAGGAGAGCACAAGAATATGAAGCTAAGATATCATCAGGAAAAATTTATGAACTAGCTGAAGTTGTTAGAGATTTAAATAAAGGAGATGATTTAATGGTTGATCAATCCTATAGTGAAAGACAGCTTTTTGAAAAAGCTTATGAAAGAATCCTATCAGAATTTCAAATAGTTCTGGGAACATCTATTGAAAATGCACAAAAAAAATTAGACAAAGCACTAAAAAGAAATCTTGAAGGACAAGTAAAACTAGCAGAATCAAATCCAAAAATACCTCTGACTCAAACAGTTGAAGCTGAACCAATCACTGAAGATTAAACATCAGAATAAAAAAAACGCCTCCCACACAAAAAGTTATGAGAAGCGTTTTTAATAAAGAAAACTTGTAACTATCTTCTTCTTTTTTTAGCTTTTTTCTTAGCTTTTTTTTTAGTTTTCTTTGCAGCTTTTTTTCTTCGTTTAGCCATCTTTAGCTCCCTGTTTAAGTTAAACGAATCAATTTGATTCGTTATTACCTTATTTTTATTTTTTTATGCACGTGATGTCAATTCTTTAATTAAATACTAATTTGTAATTATTTTTTTATAAAATTATTTTTTAATTCATATTTTATATAACTAAAAAAGTTAGAGTTTATGCGAATAATAATCTATTTTAAAAAATTAAAATTAATAAAGTTTTTCAAATTCTTTTTCATATTTTTTTATTATTTTATATCTTTTTAATTTTAAAGTTGGTGTCATCATTCCATTTTCAATTGTAAATTGTTTTTTTATCACAAAAAATTTTTTTATTTTTTCTATTTTAGATAAATTTTTATTTATTTTATCAATTTCAACTTGAATTTCATTATTTTTTAAATTTTTTTGATCTGTTGTTAAAACAATTAATGAAACTAAGTAAGGTTTATTATCTCCATACACTAGTGTTTGTTCAATAAAATTTAATTTATTTAAATGATTTTCAATTTTAATTGGTGAAATGTTATCACCACCTGGAGTAATAATAATATCTTTTTTTCTATCTGTTATTTTTAAAAAGTCATTATCAAATTCTCCGATATCACCTGTATATAGCCAACCATTTTTTAAAACTTTATTAGTTTCTTCTTCATTTTTCCAATAACCCAACATGACATTTTCACCCTTAACAATTATTTCACCATCATCGGCAATTTTAACTAAATTTCCTCTAAAGGGAGGTCCTACTGTTTCTACCCTTATATCGTTAATGGGATTACAACTAACAACTGGTGATGTTTCGGTTAACCCATATCCCTGTAAAGTGGGTAATCCAATTGCATTTAAAAATGAACCTACTTCTTTATCTAAAGCTCCTCCTCCAGAAACAAATGCTCTTAGATTTCCACCAAATTGTTTTTTAATTTTTTTTCTTACTAATTTTTCGCAAATAAAATTAAAAAATTTTTCAGACATAGAAAGTTTATTTTTAAATAATATTTTTTTTCCAATATTAACTGTATTGTTAACTAAGATTTTTTTTAATCCTGTTGCCTTAATAAAAGTTGAATTAATTTTTTGATATAAATTTTGATAAAATCTTGGAACAGCTGTCATTATTTCTGGACTACACTCAGTCATATTTTTTATTAATTTTTCAATACTCTCTGCATAAAATACTTTTGCTGCAACAGCTATTTGCACAAATTGAATAGTATGCTCATAAGAATGAGATAGCGGTAACCATGTTAAAAATTTAGGATTACTTGAAACTATTGCCTTCAATAATTCACAAGATCCTTCACAATTATTAAGTATACCACCATGGCTTAACATAACTCCTTTTGGATTTCCTTGTGTGCCTGAAGTATAAATTATACATGCCATATCTTTTCTACTAATTGTTAAGTCAAAAAAATTTTTAACTTCATAATTTTGATTTTTAAATATGTCATTTATATCTAAATTAAAATCAGTATTAAGATTATCCGTGGAGTCAAAAATAATAACTTTTTTAATAAATTTTTTTTTAGAAATTATATTTTTAATTTTTTCGTATTGAATGTTGTCAGAAACAAAAACTACAGATGGTTCACAATTATCAATTATAAATTCATAATCTCTCTCAACATACGTTGTATAAGCTGGAACAGTTACACCTCCTGATAACATAATTGAAAGGTCTGCTATCATCCATTCAGGTCTATTTTCAGAGATTATCAAGCATCTATCACCTTTGTTTATATATTTTAAAATTTCTTTAGATAATTTAATAATATTCAAATAAACATCTTCCCAAGAATATTTTTGCTTTGGTTCTTTTAAAGATACTAAAAAAATATCATCTTTATTTTGCTTTTGATACTGATAATAAAATAGTTCTAATAAATTATTTATCTTATTTATTTCCATAAAACATTGGTGGGCGAAGAGAGAATCGAACTCTCACTTCTTACAAAACACGATTTTGAGTCGTGCGCGTCTACCAGTTCCGCCATTCGCCCTTAATTTTCATTATTATAATTATAAAATTAAATAGTATAAGAACTTAAATTGTATTAAAACCAAAAAATGTTTAAGGGGTTATATCAAAAATCTTTAAGTCTTGCTTCACATAGGAATTCAAATTTTTTTTTAGCTATTATATCTTTTGCAGAAAGCTCTTTTTTTCCAATTCCACCTGACATTATGATTATACCAATGGTAATTGCAAAAAAAACTAGCTATATAAAAATATTCTTGGTTGCTACTATTTTCTCTACATTAGGAGGATTGCTAGGGTATTTTATAGGAACATTTTTTTTAGAAATCTCTATGAAATTATTGGAATTTTATGGATATGAAAACCAAGTTATAAATTTAAAAACAAGTTTATCAGAAGGTACTGGTCTATATATTTGGCTAGCAACGTTATTCCTTGCTGGTTTTACTCCATTACCATTCAAGGTTTTTACTATAACTAGTGGCATAATCGGTCTTAATTTATTAATTTTCTTTCTTATTTGTCTTTTAGCTAGAGGATTAAGATTTTTTGTCGTTGCTTATTTATCATTTAAATTTGAAAACGTTATTAATAAACTTATGGCAAAAGAAGGTGCAAAATGGTTTTCAATTGTAGGTATTTTAATTGTAGCTATTTTAGCTTCTGTATATTTTATTACTAAATAAAATGACTAAAGTTAAAAATAAAACAATACTTAATTTAATATTATTATTTAGTATTTTTGCGCTTCTTACAGCTTATTTTATACAGTATGTTTTAGGTCATCAACCATGCAATCTTTGTTTGATTGAAAGAATTCCGTATATTTTAACAATAATAATTATTACATTAACTTTATTTTTTAAAAAATTTGAAAAAATTTGTCTTATAATTCTTGCTTTAGTATTTGTTTCAGCAATGCTTATATCTATTTACCATTTTGGTATTGAGCAAGGTTTTATCAGTGAATCATTAGTTTGTGATTTAAAAAATAAAAGTGGTAGTTTAACAACAGAAGACCTTTTAAAGGAGTTAAAAGAAAAAACTATAAGTTGCAAAGATGTTACCTTTAAAATTTTTGGACTATCACTTGCTACAATAAATATCATTATTTCTTTAATATTAAGCATTATAATAACTAAAATTTTTTTTAATTATGAAAAAAACAAATAAAACTAAAGTTGAAGAGTTCATAAGAGTTGACCACGCTGGTGAACGTGGTGCTATAAAAATATATGAAGGTCAATTGCTTGCTTTAAATACTATTATTAAAAATGATGAACTAAAAAAAATAATAAAAAGCATGAGGGAACATGAAAAAGAACACTGTAATTATTTTGAAAATGAAATAAAAAAAAGAAATATTAAGCCTACAAAATTTTTACCCTTATGGGATTTGCTTGGTGTAGGTCTTGGGTTTTGCTCAACTATATTGGGGAAAAAAGCTGCAATGCTTTGCACTGCATCTGTTGAAGAAGTTATTGATGAACATTATACAAATCAAATTAATCAACTAGGGTCTGATGAAAATAAATTAAAAGGAAAAATTATTAAATTTAGAGAAGATGAACTTCATCATAAAAATATAGCTTATGATGAAGGAGCTACAAAAAAAGGTATTTATTCAATTTTAGATAAAATTATTAAAACAGGATCAAAAATTGCAATAAGTATATCTGAAAAAAAATAACTAGGCTTCTAACTCTACATCCCAATATAGATAATCCATCCAACTTTTATGAAGAAAGTTTGGAGGAAAATTTTTACCATTCTTATGTAAGTCTTCAGTCGAGGGTTGGTATGGTTCATGATTAAGCTTCATTCCAGAATATTTAAGAAGTCTACCACCTTTTTGAACATTGCAGTTTGAACAAGCTGTCACAACATTATCCCAGTTAGTTTGTCCACCTTTTGATCTTGGTAACAAATGGTCAAATGTTAATTCTTCACCACTTCCACAATATTGGCATGAAAATCTATCTCTTAAAAATACATTAAATCTAGTAAAATTTGGATTTGACTGAGGACTAATAAAACTTTTTAATGCAACAACACTTGGGAGCTTCATATTAAATGATGGACTTCTAACTAGTCTATCATAGTTATTTACTATTGTTACTCTATCTAAAAAAACAGACTTTATAGAATCTTGCCAACTCCATAAAGATAAAGGATAATAACTTAAAGGTCTATAATCAGCATTCAGAACTAGTGCTGGACATTTTTCTAAAGATACATTCTGTTCACCAAAGTTTAACATTAAAATAACTTTAACTGAATTAAATTATTTTATCAATGAATAGAAAATATTTTTTTCTTAAACTTTAAAATTATTTTTTATATACTTTAACGCTATACTTGATGCTTCAACTGAAATATGATGTGCACAATTTTTTATCATACTAGTTTCTACCTCAATATTATTTCTAATTAAAAAATCTTTGGCTTCTAATAAAAATGTAGGTTGAACAACAATATCTAAATCTCCATGTAATAAAAGCATTTTTGTGGATGAGATTTTTCTTTTTATAAGATCTTCCTGATTTATTATCTTTCCTGAAAAACCAACTATACAATTATAATTTTCATCACTCGTTAAACCTAAATTTATTGACATCATGCTACCTTGGCTGAACCCCGATAAACAAATTTGTGAATTTTTAAAATTATATTTAATTTTTACTTCATTTATAAATTGAAGAAGTTTTTCTTCTGCTTTTTTTGATTGTTCTAAAATATATTGAGGATCATCTTTAGTTAAATCAAACCACTGGAATCCTTTAGGGTTTACCGGACAAGCCTCATGACCATTTGGACATAAAAAAATAGTATTAGGTAAAAATCTTTTCCAATTTAAAGTCACCATGCTGATATCTTTTCCATCACCACCATAACCATGAAGTAAAATGATTACATTTTTAATTGGAATATCTTTTTCTGGTTTTATAACTGTTGTTGTGAGGTTAAATGTCATTATTAATTTATTTATGTTTTTTTATTTTTTAAAGATTAATTATATAAACTTAACCAATTAATAAATTTTTCGTCATAAAAATCAATAGAACCTAAAATACGAGCAAATTCTTTACCCTCTTTATTAAATAAAATTGTTGTTGGAACTCCTCTTAAGGAAAATTTTTTAGTCAAATTAACCTCTGAATCAAAATAAATATCTAGATTCTTAATATTTAATTCTTCAAAAAAAATTTTTGACTTGATCAGATCTTCTTGCCCAATATTTATTGGAAAAACCTTTAAATTATCAAATCTACTATCTGATTGTAACTTATCTAGTGAGGGCATTTCTTCTCGGCAAGGCGCACACCAAGTTGCCCAAAAATTTAATACAAGCAATTTTCCTTTATAATTAGCTATATCAATGTCTTTTTTCATTACATCTTTAAAAATTACTTCTTTATAAATTTTTAGATTTTTGTTTATAATTATATTTTTAATATCAGGCTTTTCTGTTGCACAACTAAAACTACTAGTTATTAAATAAATAAATATTATTAAAAATTTCATACTAAATGAGTATAATTAAATACCATGACAAAAAATAAAAACAACCAAGCAATATGGGGTACTAGAATTAAAAAAGATGCTTCTACATTGTTTAAAAAAGTTGGCAATTCAATAGATGTAGACAAAAAACTTTATAAAGAAGATATTGAAGGGTCAATTGTTCATGTTGAAATGTTATTTAGACAAAAAATTATATCATTTAAAATAAAAAACAAAATTATTTATGGTTTAAATAAAATCGAAAAAGAAATTTTAAAAAATAAATTTAAATACAATAAAAAGTATGAAGATATACATATGAATATAGAGAAAAGATTATTTCAAATAATTGGAGAAGAAGCAGGTTATGTACACACTGCAAGATCTAGAAATGATCAAGTTATTACAGACTTTAAAATGTGGATTAGATCAGCCACTAAAGAGATTAATAAAAACTTAGATAATATTATAAAAACAATTCTTAAAGTTTCAGAAAAAAATATTGAAACAATTATGCCAGGTTTTACACATTTAAAAAATGCACAAGCTGTTTCTTTTGCTCATTATTTAATGGCTTATATTGAAATGTTTAATAGAGACAAACAAAGATTTTCTAACAACACAGAAAGCCTATCTGAAAACCCTCTTGGTGTTGCTGCATTAACTGGTACATCATTTAATATTGATAGAAACTTTACAACAAAAAAATTAGGATTTAAAAAACCTACAAATAATTCAATAGATACCGTTGCTGATAGAGATTTTGTTTTAGATTTTTTATATAGTGTATCTGTTTGTTCTATGCATATTTCAAGAATAGCTGAAGAGCTTATAATTTGGAATTCAGATGGTTATAATCTTATTAACCTTTCTGACAAAGTTGTTACCGGGTCATCAATAATGCCTCAGAAAAAAAATCCAGATTTATTAGAATTTATAAGGGGAAAAGTAGGTTCAACATATGGAAATTTATTTTCAATGTTGACTATATTAAAAGGTCTTCCAATATCTTATTTTAAAGACCTTCAGGATGATAAAGAAATAGTTTTCAAATCGAATGAAACTCTCAACAATTGTATTTCAATTCTTAATGAAGTATTGAAAAATTTTACTCCTAATAAACAAAAAATGTTAGCTCTTGCAAACTCTGGCTATATTACTGCAACAGACCTAGCTGATTATCTTGTTAAAAATCATGCTATGTCTTTTAGAAAAGCCTACGAGGTAACAACTTCTGTTGTCAATTATGCTGAGAAAAAGAAGAAGAAATTAAGTGAATTGAGTATTGATGAGTTGAATAAAATAGAGCCAAAACTAACAAACGACGTACTAAAGGTGTTTGACTTAAAAAACTCAGTAAATTCGAAAAAATCATATGGCGGAACATCTTTTGATAATATTAAAAAAATGATAATGAAATATAAAAAGACTTAAAATGATTAAAAAAATAATATTAATCTCTATATTTTGTTCTCTTTTATTATCTTGTGGAAAAAAAGCAGACCCAGAATACAAGACAAAAAAAGATGGTATCCTTATAAATAAGATTTAATGAAATATATTAATAAAAGTTTTTCAATAGAAAAAGTTAAAGCTCAAAATTTAGCAAAAAAATTCAACACACCAATTTATTGCTATTCTTACAAGTTATTAAAAGAAAATATAAATAATTTTAAAAAGAATTTTAAATCATTTTCACCTTTAATATGTTTTGCAGTTAAAGCCAATACTAACGTAAACATAATTAGAGAAATTGGAAAACTAGGATTAGGTGCTGATGTAGTTTCTATAGGAGAACTTATGAAAGCTCTAAAAGCAGGAATAAATCCTAAAAAAATTGTTTTTTCAGGAGTTGGAAAAACTGTTGATGAAATAAGTTATGCAATTGATAAAAAAATATTACTAATAAACGCTGAATCCAAAAGTGAAATAATTGAAATTGAAAAAATTGCAAAATTTAAAAAAAAAATTATCAATATTGGGATTAGGTTAAATCCTAATACTGATGCTAAAACATTAACTCAAATCTCGACTGGAAAAAAAGAAAACAAATTTGGTGTTGATAAAAAAACTTTTTTTGAATTAGTCAAATATTCTAAAAATTCAAAAAATATTGAACTTAAATGTTTAAGTGTTCACATTGGTAGCCAAATTGTAAATCACATACCATATGAAAAAATGCTAAAAGTGGTTAATAGAATTATAAAAAAAACAAATTATAAATTTGAATTTATTGATCTTGGAGGTGGTATGGGAATATCTTATAATAACAATAATAAAAAATTGAATTATAAAAAATATAGTATTGCTATAAAAAAAAATTTAAAAACTCACAAATCAAAAATTATATTTGAGCCCGGTAGATCCATTGTGGGAAATATAGGTGTTCTAATTTCTAAAATAATTTACATAAAAGAAAATGAAAAAAAAGACTTTATTATATTAGATGCTGCAATGAATGATTTAATGAGACCAGCATTATATGGTGCTAATCATCGTACACTTCCAGTATTAAAAACGAACCAGATTTCAAAAAAAACTTATCAGTTTGTTGGCCCTATTTGTGAAAGTACAGACAAATTTATAACTTTAAAAAAATTTCAAAAATTAAAAGAAAAAGATCTTATTGTAATGTGTGATGTTGGCGCTTATGGAATGTCATTAAGTTCAAATTATAATGTAAGACCAAAACCAGTCGAAATACTAATTAAAGGATCTAAAATTAATGTTATTAAAAAAAGACAAAAGCTTTCAGATTTAATCTAGCTTTTGATTCAAATGATAAGAAATTTTTTATTTTCACTTTTTTTTTTTTCAGGAATTATTTTAATTTCTATCATTTTTATTCCCTCATTTTTTTTACCACAAAAAATTGTACTATTTGGAGGTAAAATTATGGGATATTGGGCTTCATTTTGTTTACGTATTTTTTTATCAACAAAAATAATTATTAAAGGTAAAGAAAACATATTGAAGCATGGAAAATTTTTTATAGCATCATCTCATCAATCAATGTTTGAAACGTTTTATTTACAAACAATTTTTAATTCACCTGTATTTATTCTAAAAAAAGAATTACTTATGATCCCTATATTTGGTTGGTATCTTAAAAAGATTGGCTCAATATCAATTAAAAGAAATAAAATAGTCAAAGAAAATCTTGGTTTTTTTGATGAAATATTAAAATTAATTAATACATCAAATCGACCATTAATAATTTTTCCTCAAGGAACAAGATTGTTACCAGAAGATAGATCCCCATTCAAAAAGGGTGCTAGTAGAATTTATGAAGAACTAAAAATAGTATGTCAACCAATTGCTATTAATTCAGGTTATACTTGGCCAAAAAGTGGTTTAAAAAAAGCTAATTCTAATTTAACTATTTCAATATTAAAACCTATTGAAGCAGGATTAAGTAAAGAAGTTTTTTTAAGAAAATTAGAAAATGATATTTATTCTGAACTTGATGTATTGAATTAGCCCTTCATAGGCATAACAACGAAGATACTATCAAAATCACCTGGATCTTTAATTAAAGCTGGTGAACCTGTGTCATTAAAAAAAATTTCTATTTTGTCGCTATCTAATTGTGAAGCAACATCAATCAAATATCTTGAATTAAAACTAATTTCTAACTCGTGATCAAATTTAACATTTAAGCTTTCTTTCCCATCTCCACTATTAGTATTATTAACAGACAAATTTAAGTTATCTTTTGATAAATTAAATTTAACACCATCTTTTTTATCAAGAGAAACAGAGGCAACTCTATCAACAGAATCTAAAAATAATTTCAGATCAATTTCTAATTTTTTTTGATTATTCTTAGGTATTACCTGAATATAGTTTGGAAACTTTCCATCAATTAATTTAGATATTAAAATACTATTATTTAATTCAAATTTAATTTTTGATTTCATATTTGAAACCTTGACATCACCATCATAAGTTTCTAATAGAGAGCATAGTTGAAATATTGTTTTTTTAGGTAATATAATCGGTTCAAATTCAATTTTTTTATCCAATCTTATTTTAGATATAGACATTCTATGACTATCTGTTGCAGCTGCTGTCAAAAAGTTTTTTTCTTCTACTTGTGTTTGATGAAAAAAAATTCCACTTAAATAATGTCTAGTTTCATCATTTGAAACTGAAAATTTACATTTATTAAGTAATTTTAATAATTGTTTTGATTTTATTAAAAATACATTTTCATTAAAATTCTCATCTGTTAGTGGAAATTCAGTTGCACTTATACAGTTTAAATTAAAAATAGATTTTTCTGATTCAACTTGAAGTTTACTAACATCAGTTAAAGTTAAATTAATTTTTTTTCCTGAAGAAAATTTTCTAATAATGTCATACATAATAGATGAGCTTGTGGTCGTGTTTCCTTCTTCAATAATTTCTACATTATTAATTTGATGAATAAATATTAAATCTAAATCTGTTGCTGTAATTGTTAAATTTGAATTACTGGCATTCAATAAAACATTTGATAAAATTGGAAGTGTACTTCTTTTTTCAATAACACCCTGACAATAATTCAGTCCCTGCTGTAAATCTTGTTGATTAACGTTAAATTTCATTTTCTTTATTATACAATATTTTATTTTTTAATTTATTTATATTGTTAGTCATTTCTAGATCGTTTTCCTTTAATTTTTCAATTGTTTTAACTGAATGTATAATTGTAGTGTGATCTCTATTAGAAAATTCTCTGCCAATTTCTGGTAACGACTTTGAGGTTAAAATTTTCGTTAGGTAAATTGCAGTTTGTCTTGGTCTTACTAGATATCTTGATCTCCTAGAAGAAAGCATCTCATTTTTACTTATCTTAAAAAATTTACAAACAGTGGACTGAATTAAATCAATGGTCACTATATTTTCTGATGTATTTAATAAGTCTTTTAAAACTACTTTTACTTCAGATAAATTTGGGACTTTGTTGTATATTCTTGAAAAAGAAACAACTCTATTTATGGCACCAACTAATTCTCTAATACTTGTTGTAATTTCCAAACTAATAAATTCTTGTATTTCGTCTGAAATATTTATTTCATTAGAATAAAAAACATTCAACTCTTCTGTTTTTTGGTTAACTATTCTTTTACGAAGTTCATAATCAGGCTTTTGAATATCAACAACTAAACCTCCTGCAAATCTAGATTTAATTCGTTCTTGAATTCTAGATAATTTGTTTGGAGCTCTGTCAGCAGAAATTATAACCTGAGATCCTTTATCTAGTAAAGCGTTGAAGGTATGAAAAAACTCTTCTTGCATAGCTTCTTTACCATTCATGAATTGAATATCATCAATTAATAAAATATCAGTATTTCTAAAATATTCTTTAAATTTAACCATCTCATTTGATTTAATTGATTTTACAAATTGGTACATAAATCTTTCCGCAGAAATAAACATAACTTTATTTTTTCCTTTTAATATAAGGCCAATAGAATTTAATAAATGAGTTTTCCCCATTCCAACTCCTCCATATATATAGAGTGGATTATAATGAGAAATATGTTCTGAAACTTTTTGAGATGCCTCATGTGCTAGTTTATTGCTTGTTCCTGTAATAAAGTTGTCAAACGTTTTATTGGGATCAATTCTAGTATATTGCAAATAAGTATCTTTGATAAAAGATACATTTTCATTTTTTTCTTTTGACTTAACTTCATTTTCATCTTCATTAAAATTATTTGAATTTTTTTCGATAATCTTAAATTCAATTCTAGTAAGATTTCTTTTATAAACTTTAATAACTTGTAAAATTTGATCTAAATATCTTGAAGTAATCCAATCTCTTATGAATCTACTTGAAACGGATAACAAAATGTAGTTACTCATTTCTTCTATAAATTCTATTTTTCTAATCCAGCTTTCATAAATATCGCTACCAAACTTACTCTTCATATCATTCTGGACAATGCCCCAATCTAAATTTTTAGAAGGTATATCTTTTATATTTTGTATTGGATTATTGTTAGACATAATTTTTTAGGAATAAAGTTAGTTAGAAGCAAAATAAAATTTATGCAATAAGTAATTTTGTAAATTTAAAAAAAAATAAAATCTATAGGTGAATTATTTCTTGCCACAGTAGAAAAAATTTTAAAAAAAAGTTTTGCAAAATTTAAAATCTGTGGGTGTAGTTTTTAAAAAAATAAATAAATCATTTTTTTACTAGGTCTATATATAGTAATAAAATAAATTTTAATTTCCTATTTAGTATAAATACTTTTAGTTGAAATAACTTAAACAACTACCTAAAGTTGTTTATAGTGCAGAAATCTTTTTTGTAATTCTTGAGACGTTTCTTGAAGCATTCCCTTTTTTGATAATTCCAGTTTTTGCGACTTTCATTAGTTCAGAATTCAATTTTGGTAAGAACTTTATAGCTTCTGCCTTCTTTTTCCCTTCAAGCAGAATATTCATTTGCTTAATGGCATTTCTATATTTACTCTTACGAGCTTTATTCACCAATGTTTCCTTGGAAATTCTTCTAATTGTTTTAATTGCTGATTTTGTGTTTGCCATAAGCGCTGTGGTATAGCTCTAGATTTTATACTGGTCAATAGAATAATTGTTTATTTTTGACAAGTATTACAAAAGAAAGTGGATCTATTAGATATGAATATTTTCCTTATTTTACCAATACATTTATTTCTTAAACAATTTAAGTTTTCTCTTTGATAAACTTTGAACTCTTTTTGAAAATTGCCAGTTTTCCCTGCAGTATCTTTAAAATCCCGAATGCTTGACCCTCCTTTTTTAATGGCTTTATTAAGCACGCTCTTTGAAAATAAAATAATTTTTTTACAATCTTTTTTAGATAGTTTCATTGCTTGCTTTGTTGGACTAATTTTACTTAGAAATAAAATTTCACTTGCATAAATATTTCCAATTCCTGATACAAATTTTTGATCTATCAAAAAACTTTTTATATCCTTTTTTTTATTTAAAAAATAACTAGAAAGATATTTTAAATTAAAAGTTTTAAAAAATGGCTCTGGGCCTAAATGATTAAATATATTTAAAAGATCTTGCTTATTATTTATGAATTTAAAGAAACCAAATCTTCTAGGGTCATTATAAATAATTTTTAAATCTTTAAATTGTATTTCAACATGATTATGTTTTTTTGGAAGATTTGGTGAATTATAAAAACTAGTATTAGTAAATTTATTTAAGTTATTTTTTTTAATTAAATGAATTGTGCCTGACATCCCAAGATGAATTAAACAAAATGAACCATCCAAAAAATTTAAAATTAGGTATTTAGAAAATCTACTTACTTTTTTAATTATTTTGTTTTCTAAAAACTCTTCAAATTTTGAAGGAATTTTAAACCTTAAATTTCTATTTTTAATTATTACTTTCTTTATTTTTTTTTGTTGTATTTTTTGATCTAAAGATTGTTTGACTATTTCTACTTCTGGTAATTCTGGCATTTCACACTATATTATCAGTAAATAATAAATTTAATATGCAACAATATCTCCAAAATAAAAAAGGACTAGTGCAAGGTGTCTTTGATAACGTCTACGACAAGTATGATTTAATGAATGATTTCATGTCACTAGGTGTTCATAGAATTTGGAAAAAAGATTTGATGAGTTGGATGAATCCCTCAAAAGAAAAAAAGTTGATTGATGTAGCTTGTGGAACAGGAGACCTTGGTAAACTTTTCTTAGATTTAACCGATAAAGATGGCAAAATTTTTTGTGTTGATCCAAACAAAGGAATGATTGGTAAAGGCAAAGCAAAATTAAATGATTATAAAAATATTAACTGGTTAATTGCACCTGCTGAAAAATTACCTGTTAAAGATAGTTCTTGTGATTATTACACGATTAGCTTTGGTCTTCGAAATACTAAGAATCTTAATAAAGCTCTTTCTGAAGCATATCGTGTCTTAAAACCTGGTGGTCGTTATTTGTGTTTAGAATTTTCTAAAATACAGAACTCTAATCTAAATTTTATCTATAAAAATTATTCAAAACTTATTCCTTTAATAGGTAAAGCAATTATCGGACAAAAAAAACCTTATGAATATTTAGTTAAAAGTATAGAAAAATTTATCAATCAAGAAGAATTGATTGATCTAATGAAGAAAAATAAATTTGAAAATTGTAGTTATAGAAATTTATCTGGGGGAATTGTTGCAATTCACTCTGGTTGGAAAATTTAATGATTAAAAAATTATTTACTTTATTTAAATTGGGAAGAAAGTTAGCTAAATCAGATATTTTAAGTATAGTTTCTAAATTTAAAAAACCCCCATTTGCTATTAAGGTACTATTTAATATTCTTTCTTTTTCTTTTTCAAATTCTCAAAAAGTAAATTTAAATGTTAGCGAAGGTGAAAGGCTTTCTAAATCTTTACAGTCAATGGGCACCACTTTTATTAAACTTGGCCAATTTTTAGTTACTAGACCAGATATAATCGGAGAAGAACTAGCTGAAGAATTAGAATGTTTACAAGATAGGCTTCCTGCTTTTTCTTTATCAGAAGCAAAAACAATTATTAAAAAAGATCTAGGAGAAGAAACATTCAATTCCATAATAGATTTGAGTGATCCTGTTGCAGCAGCGTCAGTAGCTCAAGTTCATAAAGCAAAAATAAATGAAAATGGAACAATAAAAGATGTAGCTATTAAAATTTTAAGACCTGATATTAAAAAAATATTTAATGAAGAGATTGATGCTTTAATGCTTTTTGCTTTTTTTGTTGAGTCATTTGTAAAAAAAACAAAAAGATTAAAATTAATTGAGGTAGTTTTTTTACTTAAAGAAATAACTAATCTTGAAATGGATTTAAGATTTGAAGCTGCCGCAGCAAATGAATATGCAGAAAATACTATAAATGACGCTGGATTTAGAGTTCCTCAAATTTATTGGAACTTTACAAGTGAAAACGTAATGACACTTGATTGGGTAGAAGGCGTTTCTATTCGTGAAACTGAAGATTTACAAAAAAGAAATATTGATACTAAAAGAATTGCCTCTGATATTATACAACACTTTTTAAGACACGCTGTTAGAGACGGTTTTTTTCATGCAGATATGCATCAAGGAAATGTTTTTATTGATAGTGAAGGACAAATTGTACCAATAGATTTTGGTATTATGGGAAGATTAGACAATCTAAGTAAAAGATTTCTAGCAGAAATACTGTTTGGATTTATTCAAAGAGATTATAAAAAAGTTGCTAAAGTTCATTTGGTTGCTGGTCTTGTTCCTAAAAATGTGCCAGTTGAAGAGCTTGCTCAAGCATTAAGATCGATTGGAGAGCCAATTTTTGGCCAATCGGTTAAAGATATATCTGGTGGAAAATTGTTAAAACAACTTTTTGATGTTACTGAAAAATTTAATATGCAAACCCAGCCTCAATTATTAATGCTACAAAAAACTATGGTTGTTGTTGAGGGTGTGGCTAGAAAACTTAACCCTAATACAAATATATGGGAAACTTCAAAACCTGTTTTAGAAAATTGGTTAAAAGAGACAAAAGATCCAATTAACACTTTGGGTGAAAGTTTAAAAAGCACAACTGAAGTAATTAAAAGATTACCTGAACTTCCAGAAATTATGGATAAAGCTAACCAAGCACTAACTCTTTTAGCAAGTGGTCATGTACCTCAAAATTCTAACTCTTATGCCGCCCTAAATGAAAAAAAATCAGAGATGATAGCATTTAGAAATCAGTCTATTGTTGGTTTATTACTGCTTGTAATTTTTGGTCTATTAGTATTTTAATTTGCCCAATGAATAGTTTATTTAAAAAAAAGATACTTTTAATAATTTGTGGAGGCATCTCTGCATATAAAAGTTTAGAGCTTATTAGGTTACTAAAAAAACAAGGTGCAAAAGTAAAAACTATTCTGACTAAAGGTTCCAAAGAATTTATTACACCTTTGTCGGTTGCCTCTCTTTCTCAAGAAAAAGTTTATGATGATTTATTTAATGCTGAAAATGAAGCAGAAATGGATCATATATCTCTTTCTAGATGGGCCGATGTAATTGTTGTTGCTCCAGCTACAGCTAATACTATTTCAAAACTGTGTGCTGGCTCATCAAATGACCTTGCATCTACTGTAATTCTTGCTTCTGATAAAGATATTTTTTTAACACCAGCTATGAATGTTAGAATGTGGGAACATCCATCAACTAAGGAAAATCTTAAAAAATTAAAATCTTATGGATATAAGGTAATTGGCCCTGAGATAGGGTATATGACTTGTGGAGAATTTGGCGAAGGAAAAATGACAGAACCAAAAAAAATTTTGGAAGAAATTGAAATTTATTTTAATCAGTTAAATAAAAATAAAAAATTTAAAGCTTTAGTGACTGCAGGACCAACTAATGAATATATTGATCCTATAAGATTTATAACTAATAAATCTTCTGGAAAACAGGGATATGCCTTAGCCAAATCATTGGCTAAAAAAGGATTTGAAACTACGCTAATATCTGGTCCTACCAATTTAGAAATTGATGATAATATAAATTTAATAAAAATTGAAACAGCAGAAGAAATGTTTAAAGCTACACAAGATAATTTACCTGCTGATGTTGCAATTTTTTCTGCAGCAGTAGCAGATTTTAAAATAAAAGAAAAAAAAAATGTAAAGATAAAAAAACAAAAACATATAAATTTAGAACTTGAAGTAAATACCGATATCTTAAATTATGTCTCAAAACATAACTCTCTAAGACCAAAACTTGTTATTGGTTTTGCTGCAGAAACAAATAATGTTCAAGAAAATGCAAAAAAAAAATTATTGGAAAAAAATTGTGATTGGATAGTTGCAAATGATGTTTCAAATAAATCAATTGGATTTGACTCAGATTTTAATGAAGTTTCAATTTTTTATAAAGATGAAAAAATCAATGATGAAAAACTTTTTATGAAAAAAAAATCTGAAATCTCAGATGAAATAATTGATAGAGTTATTAAACAATTAAATTAAAATTCAGTGGTAAAAGTATTAGTAAAAAAAATAAATCCTAATGTACAACTCCCAGCTTATAAAACAGCTGGTGCTTCTGGTATGGACTTAATGGCGTTTATAGAGAAGCCTATAAAATTAGCTGCTAATAGTTCTTGTTTGGTGCCTACTGGGCTTTCTATAGCTTTTTTAGAAGATTATGAGGTGCAAATACGACCTAGGTCAGGCCTTGCGGCTAAGAACTGTATAACTGTTTTAAATACACCAGGAACTATTGATAGTGATTATAGAGGTGAAATAAAAATAATACTTTTTAATCACGGAAAAGAAGAGTTCATAATTAATAACAAAGATAGAATAGCCCAGATAATTTTAACGCCGGTTGTTAAAATGGATTTAGAAGAAACTGATGATTTACCCAATACATTAAGGGGAAAAAGTGGATTTGGCTCTACAGGAAAATGAAAGGTCAATTAAATAAGAATTTAATCGAAAGATTTTCTAGACAAATAGTACTTAAAGATATTGGAGTTCTCGGTCAAAAAAAAATTCTATCTTCAAAAGTGTTAATTGTTGGGGCAGGTGGTCTTGGATGTCCAGTTGCAGAATTTCTTTCCCGTGCTGGAATTGGAACAGTGGGTATTGTTGATGATGATAATGTTAGCCTGTCCAACATACACAGACAAAGTCTTTACCAAACTTCTGATGTGGGAAAATCTAAAGTTAAAACAATTAAAGATAAAATAAAGCTTATTAATCCTAATACGAAAGTAAACGTTTACAAATTTAGATTGAATAATACAAATTTTAAAAAAATTATTAATAACTACGATTATATTGTTGATGGATCAGATAATTTCAAAACAAAATTTTTACTGAATGATTTTTGTCTAAAATTTAAAAAATTTCTTGTTACTGGTGCAATAAGTAAATTTGATGGACATATTTTTACATTTAATTTTAAAGAAAAAAAAATTCCATGTTTAAGATGTTTTTTTCAAGAGTCTGAAATTTATGACGACTTATTAAACTGTGAAACAGAAGGTATTCTTGGAACTGTAGCCAATATTGTAGGTACTATTCAAGCAAATGAGGTATTAAAAAAAATATTAACTATCGGAAAGAATCTTAATGGTTATATTTTAATTTTAGATTTACTTAATTTAAATTTTAGAAAAATTAAGATAAATAAAAAAAAAAATTGTTTTTGTAACCAATGAAGAAAAATTTTATTTGGATGCTGTTAATTTATTTTTTATTCAATTTTGAGTTAATTGCTAAAGAAACTTTTTTATCATTAAAAAAAAATACAGTTAATGTCAGATATCAACCTACACTTGATTCTAAAATCAAATATATTTATAAAAAAATAAATCTACCTGTAAAACAAATAGACAAAAAAGAAAACTTTAGAAGGATTATTGACTTAAAAAATAATAGTGGCTGGATTCATTGGTCTCAACTAAAATCATCAAATTCTTTTATAATCCTAGAAAATAAAATTTTATTCAAAAAACCATCAAGTTTTTCTAAACCAATTTTAAGATTAGAGAAAGGTAGACTATTAGTGATCAAGAAATGTCTGAATGACTGGTGTAACGTTAAAACTGATGATTATTCTGGATGGGTAAAAACTGATAATATTTGGGGATCTATTAACTAAAATCTGTTGATAAAGATTTTACACTATCTTCAGTGAGTTTAGTTGTGTGAGAATATTCTTTATGATCAATACCTAGTTCAATTTTCATACTACTAGATTTAAATTTAATTATTTGATCATTATTTAATTTGAAATGAATAAATTGAACAGATGAAGCTTTGCCTTCAGCAGACGTTCTATCTACATCTTCTTCTGATGACCCTTTAATTATTTCATTATCAATTTTCATAAATACTTTTTCTTCTATTCCACCTACTTTTCCCAAAAATGCAGCTCTAGAAACTGGATTATCAATTTCAAACATCAATGTTGCTGTAAGTTCTTTTCCATTAGGAACTAAAGGGTTGTATGCAACCAATTCATCTTTTAATTGGTCATCACCACCTTTTTCAATATGAAGCATTTCTTGAACTTGAGCCAACATAGTTTCAAAACTTTCAAAATAAAAAGTTGCGTAAGGCCCGAGAGCAACTCTTCTATTTTTCTTAAATTCAAAAAGTTCTTTCCTAATTTGTTTTCTGTTGTTTGCATAAACATCTGCAGGAATTAAATCTTCTTTTTCAATTTGTCTTTTTTCTTTTGTCATAATTATAACCTATAACTTTTTGCCATTAATTCTATGGGATGTAGTGCCTCATCGTTAGCAATATTTGTATCTGTCTCTAGTTGTTTTAAATGTTTACCAGCTAAAGGACAGTCTGAAGCCATATACTTATTATTTTTATTTTTAATTTGTCTTGCAGTAGGTCTTCCAACTTTTACTGCTATGTCGTGGGTTCCCTTCATCACACCAAAAGTTCCGCCATGACCAGCACATCTTTCAACAACATCCATTTTTATATTTGGAATAAACTTAAGCATGTCTCTTGCTTTAATGCCCATATTTTGAGCTCTGGCATGACAAGCGTTATGCACAGTCACACCACCATCAATTTCTTGTAAACCTTCTGCTAAGCCCTCATTTTGTGCTATATCAACGATATATTCATCGATGTCACTAACACTTTTTGAAAGTTTTTTAATATTTTCATTATTAGATAACAATAAGGGCCATTCAAACTTCAACATCAGACCACAACTAGCTGTAAGGGTAATAATTCGATACCCTTTTTCTACCCACTCTAATAAATCTTTTGATACTTTCTTAGCTTGTTCAACAACTTTTGGAAGATCTGCTTGCTCCAAAAAAGGCATGCCACAACAACCTGGGTAGGCTTCTTGAACCTCAACTCCATTTTTCTTTAAAACTTTTAATGCTGCAACACCTGTATTTTTTTTGTTAAAGTTAACAAAACAAGTTGAATAAATTACAACCTTTCTATTTTTAGAGGGTGCTTCACTATTTATTGGATATTTATTTTTTTTAAAATAATTTGTAAATGTTTCTGAATTATAAACTGGTAATTTAACCCTCATGTCAATTCCAGCAACAAATTCTAATATTTTTCTGAAAAAATTATTTTTAATATTTGATACCCAATTTATTAATGATGATAGCATTACACCAATTGTAGCGTTTCTATCAATTTGCGCTAATTGTGCCGGTACAGACGGTAGTTTATTTAATTTTTTTTGAGCAACTCTATATCTCAACATTAAATGCGGAAAATCTAAATCAAACTCATGTGGTGGCACATAAGGACACTTGGTCATAAAACACATATCACATAAAGTGCATGCATCTACTACTGGTTCAAACTGATCGCTCGATAGACTTTCTACATCTTCATTTTCTGACTCATCAATCATATCAAATAATTTTGGAAACGACTCACATAAATTAAAACATCTTCTGCAGCCATGACAAATATCAAATACTCTTCTCATTTCTTCATCTAATTTTTCAGGGTTTGAAAAATTAGGATGCTCAAATTCTATTGGATGTCTTATAGGTTTTTCGGTACTCTCTTCTTTACTCATATGATTAAAATTTTGAAATTAATGGTGGGGTTATCCCCACCATAAATTAAATTTTATTTATGCAATAGATTCTAAAGTTTTTTGGAATTTACCTGCGTGAGATTTCTCAGCTTTTGCTAAAGTTTCAAACCAATCAGCAATTTCTTCAAAACCTTCTTCTCTTGCTGTCTTTGCCATGCCTGGATACATATCTGTATACTCATGAGTTTCACCAGCTACAGCTGATGCTAAATTATCTTTAGTTTCACCAATTGGTTTTCCTGTTGCAGGATCACCAACTTCTTCTAAGTATTCTAGGTGACCATGTGCATGTCCAGTTTCACCTTCGGCTGTAGATCTAAACACAGATGCTACATCATTGTAACCTTCGATATCTGCTTTTTGAGCGAAATATAAGTAACGTCTGTTTGCTTGGCTTTCACCTGCAAAAGCTTCTTTTAAGTTCTCTTCTGTTTTACTTCCTTTTAGTGACATTTTTTTCTCCTTAATAATTAAGTCTAATATATAATGATTCTAAAGTAGATGTCAACAGTTTAGAATTATTTTAATGTAAATTTTAAACCTTTTAAATTATTGAATTAATTTTAATTTTGATTATCACTTGCAACTTTAACTAGAATCTCAACTGACTTAATTTTTTTTCCTGTAATATTTTTTTTTATATTTACAGAATCAATTTCATCGTTACTGCAATCTATTAATTCATTTGTATCCTCATCATAAAAATGATGGTGTTCTGTAACGTTTGTATCAAAATAGCTTTTATCACTATTAATTGAAATTTCTTTTAAGTATCCTTTTTTTTTAAAAGCATGGACGGTATTGTAAACAGTAGCTAAAGAAATTTTTTCACTTAATTTTTTTTCTATAATTTCTACAAGATCATTTATTGTAAAATGAAAAGTTTTTTCAGGAGAAAACAATACTTCGGAAATTTTTAGTCTCTGTCTGGTGGGTCTTAAGCCAGATTCTCTTAGTTTTTGCTTTAAAGTGGTTAAATTCATTATTATTGTTTATAATAGTTCTAAACTATTTCTATATTATAATGTAAATAAATCAAGTATTAAAGGTGCTTAAATTTATGAAAAAAAACTCATTCACATATGATGAGCTAATAAGTTGCGGAAATGGAGAGCTTTTTGGCCCCGGTAATGCAAAATTACCACTTCCACCAATGCTTATGTTTGATAGAATATCAAAAATCAATGAAGAGAACGGAATTTTTAAAAAAGGCTCTTTAATAGCTGAGTTAGATATCAAAGATGACCTTTGGTTCTTTGATTGTCATTTTAAAGGTGACCCAGTGATGCCTGGATGCCTAGGACTAGATGCTATGTGGCAACTAGTTGGATTTTATCTTGGATGGTTAGGTAATCCTGGGAAAGGAAGAGCATTAGGAGTTGGTGCCGTGAAATTTACAGGTGAAGTATTAAAAAATGTTAAAAAAGTTGAGTATTTAATCGATATGAAAAAAATTATGGCTCCAGGAGGAACTACGGTTGGCCTTGCAAATGGTATCGTATTAGCAGATGGTAAAAAAATATATTCAGCGGAGAGTTTAAAAGTAGGATTATTTAAATAATGAGAAGAGTAGTAATTACAGGATTAGGAATTGTTTCATGTTTAGGTAACAATCAAGATGAAGTTTATCATTCACTTCTAAATTCAAAATCAGGAATATCTTTCAGTGAAGAATATAAAGAGCACAATTTAAGAAGTCATATCCATGGAAAACCAAATATAAAATTAGAAGACCACGTTGATAGAAAAACAATTAGATTTATGGGTTCTGGTTCAGCATACAATTATATAGCAATGAAAGAAGCGATTGCAGATTCGGGTTTAGAGGAAAAAAATGTTAGTAACTTTAAAACTGGAATAGTTATGGGTTCTGGTGGTCCTTCAATAGAAAATGTTATTATAGCTGCTGATAAAACTAGAGCCAAAACTCCAAAATTAATGGGTCCTTTTATAGTTCCTAGAACTATGGCAAGTACGTCTTCTGCAACGCTAGCTGTGCCTTTTAAGATTAAAGGTGTTAACTATACGATGAGTTCTGCTTGTGCAACCAGCGGACACTGCATTGGGCACTCTATGGAACTGATACAAATGGATAAACAAGATATTATCTTTGCTGGTGGAAGCGAAGAGTTACACTGGGCGATGACAGCAATGTTTGATGCGATGACTGCATTGTCATCTAAATACAATAACACTCCAGAAAAAGCTTCTAGAGCTTATGACAAGACTAGAGATGGCTTCGTTATTGCTGGAGGAGGTGGAGTTTTAGTGCTTGAAGAATATGAACATGCAAAAGCAAGAGGTGCCAACATATATGCTGAATTAACAGGATATGGCGCAACTTCTGACGGGTATGATATGGTAGCTCCATCAGGTGAAGGTGCTGTTAGATGTATGAAGATGGCTTTAGCGACTGCTATAAACAAAATAGACTACTTAAATACTCACGGAACATCAACTCCTGTTGGTGATATAACAGAATTAAAAAGTGTTGGGGAAACATTTGGTGATGAGATACCAAAAATTAGTTCAACTAAATCTTTATCGGGTCACCCATTGGGTGCAGCTTCAGTTCATGAGGCAATTTACAGTTTAATTATGATGAAAAATAGTTTTATCACTGCTTCAGCTAACATTACTGACATGGATGATGAGGCTAAAAAATTTCCAATTGTTACTAAAACTGAAACAGATGTTAAATTAAACTCAGTTATGTCTAATAGCTTTGGTTTTGGTGGAACAAATGCAACTTTAATTTTTGAAAAGGTTTAATTATGAATTTAATGAAAGGCAAAAAAGGATTAATCATGGGTGTTGCCAATGAAAGATCTATCGCTTGGGGCATTTCACAAAAACTTGCCGAAGCTGGAGCAGAACTTGCTTTCACTTACCTTGGCGATGCGTTAAAAAAAAGAGTAATTCCTTTAGCTCAAAAATTAAATTCAAAGACTACATTCAGTTGTGACGTTGAAAGCAAAGAAGAAGTAATAAAACTTTTTGAAGATATAAAAACTGAGTGGGGTGAAATTGATTTTGTGGTTCATGCTGTTGCTTTTTCAGATAAATCAGAATTATCAGGCGAATATTTGAATACGACTAGAGAAAATTTTTTAAGAAGTATGCTAATTTCTTGTTTTTCATTTACTGAGGTTGCAAAAGAAGCATCCAAGATACTGAAAGAAGGCGGTAGTATGTTAACTTTAACTTATGAGTCTACTAAAGCTATTCCAAATTATAATGTAATGGGTGTTTGTAAATCTGCTCTTGAAGCAAGCGTTAAGTATCTTGCAAGAGATTTAGGTACAAAAAGCATTAGAGTGAATGCAATAAGTGCTGGACCTATTAAAACACTAGCTGCCTCTGCTATTGGAGATGCAAAGTTTCTTTATAAATGGAATGCAGACCATTCTTTCTTAAAGAGAAACGTTGATATACAAGATGTTGGGAACTCAGCTTTATACCTTTTAAGCGACCTGGCTGGTGGCGTTACGGGTGAAATTCACTACGTAGATGCTGGTTATAATAAGGTTGGAATGCCTGACCCAAAGAATATTACCTAAATTTATTTAAGTTTTATAAAATGATAAAAGATTTAGAGTTTTTTTTTAAAAATATTTTTTTTAATGAAAAATACCTTCTTAATAAAAGATTAAATAGAGCTATAAAAAATAATTATGAGAAAGAATTATCTATAATAAATAGGTTTAAAGACAAAAGTAAGAGTGCTGTAGATGTAGGTGTTTACAGGGGTGTTTATAGCTACAAACTGTCTAAAGAGTTTAAACATGTTTATGCATTTGAGCCCAATCCACTTATCTATCCATTCTTAAAAAAAAACTTAACAAAAATTATTAAGAATTTAACATTGAATAATTGTGCTCTATCTAATAATGCTGGAATTGCTAATTTAAAAATACCCACTAGATCAAAATCTATATTTAAGGGAAATGTGGAAGAACTATATAAATTAGGTCTCGCTACTATACATAAAAAAAATAATTTTAAAAAATATAAATCAATTAATGTAACTAAAACTACGATAGATGATAATTTAAAAGATATTAATATAGGGTTTATTAAGATTGATGTTGAGGGTCATGAAAAAGAGGTTGTCGAAGGAGCAAAAAACTTAATCAAAAAATATAAGCCAGTACTGCTTATTGAAATAGAAGAAAAACACAATAAGAAACCTGTATTAGAAACTATAAATTTTATAAATTCATTAGGTTACTCAGCTTTTTTTTGTAAAAATGGGCAACTCTATAATGTGTGTAAATTAAAAAATATTAATAAAGAAAATAATTTCTTTTTTTTACCACTTAACAATAAATAAAAAACCCTCAAAACTTTCATTCTGAGGGTCTAGAATTTTAATTTAAGTTATTAAGCTTTAGCTTTTGTCTCAGATGTAGCTTGTTTCATAGAAAGTTTAACTTTACCTCTATCAAAACCAATTACTTTAACAGTAACTTCATCACCTTCTTTCACAACATCCGTAACTTTTTCTACTCTTTTAGCAGCAAGCTCTGATATGTGAACAAGACCATCTTGTTTACCTAAGAAATTAACGAAAGCACCAAATTCCATGATTTTCATTACTTTACCTTTATAAATTTTATTCATCTCGGGTTTGGCAATAATGTCTTTAATCATGGCCATTGCTTTGTTTCTAGATTCTTCATCTGGAGCAGCTACAGTTACTTCACCTGTATCTTTAACATCCACTTTGGCTCCTGATAGTTCAACAATTTCTCTAATTGTTGCTCCACCTTTTCCAATTACAGCTGCGATATCTTTTTTATCAACACTAATTGTTTCAATTTTTGGAGTATATTTAGAAACACTTTTTCTAGAACCAGTTAAAGCTTTCGCCATCTCACCTAAGATGTGAATTCTTCCTTCCTTAGCTTGCGCTAAAGCTTGTTCCATTATCTCAAATGTTATTCCAGTGATTTTAATATCCATCTGTAAAGAAGTAATACCATCTGCTGTTCCAGCAACTTTGAAGTCCATATCACCTAAATGATCTTCATCACCCAAGATATCGGAAAGAACTGAAAAATCATCTCCTTCTTTAATTAGTCCCATAGCAATACCTGCAACAGGAGCTTTCATTGGAACACCAGCATCCATTAATGCTAATGAAGCACCACAAACAGTTGCCATTGAAGACGAACCATTTGACTCTGTAATCTCAGATACAACTCTGTAAGTATATGGAAATGCTTCTTGCTCTGGTAATGAAGAATTAAGCGCTCTCCAAGCTAATTTACCATGGCCAATTTCTCTTCTGCCCGTTCCTATTCTCCCTGTTTCACCTACTGAAAAAGGAGGAAAATTGTAGTGAAGCATAAATCTATTACGCTTTAATCCATCAAGACTTTCTACTCTTTGCTCATCTTCAGAAGTTCCTAATGTTAAAACAACTAATGCCTGTGTCTCTCCTCTAGTAAATAAAGCAGAACCATGAGTTCTTGGTAGAACTCCAACTTGACAGTCAATTTGTCTAACATCACTTAAAGAACGACCATCTATTCTAGATTTATTCTTTAAAATATCAGTTCTAACAATTTTCTTTTCAACTTTTTTAAGCATCATAGAAACATCTAGATCAGAATAAGTCTCATCTTCTTTAAACATTTCTTTACACTTTTCACTAATTTCACCTATTAGAGTTGATCTTTCCTGTTTGTCTCTAATAGCGAATGCTGCTGTTAAATCAGAGTTGAAACTATCTGAAATTTTCTTTTCTAATTCAGATAAATCTTTCTTTTCAACAGTCCATTGTTCTTTTCCACAATCTTTAACTAATGCTTCAATAGCTTCAATAACTGAAACAAATTTTTCATGTCCAAATTTAACTGCATCTAACATTACTTTTTCTGATAAACCTGAAGTTTCAGATTCTACCATTAAAACTGCATCCTTAGTTCCAGCAACTACTAGGTTTAAGTTCGATTTTTCAATTTCTTCTTTAGTTGGGTTAGATATAAACTTATCGTCTATATAGCCAACTCTTGAAGCACCAACTGGTCCTTGAAAAGGCATTCCAGATATTGCTAAAGCTGCTGAACAAGCAATAATAGCTAATACATCTGGCTCATTAATACCATCATAAGAAAGTACTGTTGGTAATACTTGTACTTCATTTCTGAATTCTTCTGGAAACAAAGGTCTAATTGGTCTATCAATTAATCTTGAGATTAATGTTTCGGCCTCTGTAGGTCTTGCTTCTCTTTTAAAATATCCACCAGGAATCTTTCCTGCTGCATAGTATTTTTCTTGGTAACTTACTTGCAGTGGAAAATAATCTATGTCTGGATTAACTCTTTTTGCACCAACTGCAGTTGCGATTACTACTGTTTCACCACACGTTGCAATAATTGCTCCATCAGCTTGTCTTGCTATCTTTCCGGTTTCTAATATTATTGTTTTCCCGTCAACTTCTACTTCTTGTCTCGATACTTTGAACATTTATTTCCTTAAATTTAATTGTGTTAATACATTTTTGTAAGAATCTATTTTATTTTTCTTTAAATATTCTAACAATTTTTTTCTTCTATTTACTGCTCTTAACAATCCAACCGAAGAGTGTTTATCTTTTTTGAATTGCTTAATATGTTTTGAGAGAGTTTCAATCTTGTCTGTTAGCAAAGCTATTTGTACTTCTGAAGACCCTGTGTCTTTGTCATGCATTTTTAATTCTTGTGCTTTTTTCGTCATACTATATTTTTTCCTATTTATTAGTTTGTTTTATTAAGTTTTCTATTTTTTCCGCATATTCAAAAGAATCATCTTTAGCAAAAAGTATCTTTGGTAAAAATTTCATAGCTATCTTTTTAGATAAAGTCTTTCTAAATAAAAATGAATATTCTTTTAATATATTAATAATTACATCAGCATCTTTACCTCCTAAAGGTAATACATATGTTTTTGCAATTTTAAGATCTTGACTCATTTTTACTTCTGTAACTGTAATACTGCTTGTTTCTAAATTCGGGACCTTAGCTTCATTTCTTGCAAAAATCATACCTAAAGATTGCTTAATCATTTCTCCAACGCGTAGTTGTCTCTGTGATACTGTTTTTCCTATTCTATCAGCCATTATACTGTTCTATCTGTTGATGTTGAGCTATATGCTTCTATTGTATCGTCTTTTTTGAAGTCGATAAAATCTTTAAGCGTTATTCCACATTCTTGCCCATTATTAACCTGTTTTACCTGATTTTTTTCTCTAAAAATTGTACTAATTTTCCCTGTATATATAATTCCACCATCACGTATCAATCTAGCACTAGATCCACTGGTTACTTCACCTTCAATTACTTTTGATCCAGCAACCTTACCTGTCCCTGAAACTTTGAAAATTTCTAAAATTTGAGCAGTACCAGTAACTGTTTCTTGTACATCTGGTGAAAGAAGCCCTGACATTCTTTGTTTAATATAATCTAAAACTTCATAAATAATATTATATGAAGAAATTTTAATTTTTTCATTTTCAGCTAATTTTTTTGCTTCTTTACTTGGTTTAACATTAAACGCAATTAATACTGCGTTAGAAGCTTTAGCTAATGTTACATCTGTTTCAGTTATCATGCCTATATCTGATAAAATAATTTTTGGTTTAACTTCATCATGTTTAATTTGACTAATAGCACTTTTAATTGCTTCTGATGATCCGTGCACGTCTGATTTTACAATAATATTTAATTCTTCTGCAGATTTATCTAAAAAAGCAGATTCTTGTGTTGCAAAAGTTAATGGATTTTTTAATTCTTTTCTCTCTTGTGCTCTATTCTCACTTAATGTTTTTGCTTCTTTTTCAGTTTCTAAAACAATAAAATCATCTCCAGATTTTGCTGCACCATTAATGCCTAAAATTTCTACTGGTGCTGACGGTGGTGCTTCATTAATACTTATACCTTTATCATTTATTAAGGCTCTTACTTTTCCCCACTTCAATCCACTAACAAAAAAATCTCCTTTTTTAATAGTGCCAGATATTACAATTACTGTTACTACAGGTCCTCTCCCAGTATCAATTTTTGATTCTATAACTATTCCTGTTGCTTTAGATTCATAATCAGTTTTTAAATCTAAAATTTCAGCTTGTAATACAATGGATTCTACCAATTTATCCATGTTCAATTTAGTTTTTGCAGAAATCTCAACCATTAAAGTATCTCCAGATAAATCCTCTGCTATAAGCTCATGCTCTAAAAGCTGGTTTTTAATTTTTTGTGGATCAGATTCTGGTAAATCACATTTATTAATTGCCACAACAATTGGAACTTTTGCTGCTTTAGCGTGCTTAATAGACTCAATAGTTTGTGGTTTTACTCCATCATCAGCTGCAACAACCAACACTACAATATCTGTTAGTTTTGAACCTCTTGCTCTCATTTCAGTGAATGCCGCGTGGCCAGGTGTGTCTATAAAAGTTAATTTATTAGATTTATGTTCTATTTGATAGGCCCCTATATGTTGAGTAATGCCACCAAATTCTCCTGATACAACGTTTGAACTTCTTAAAACATCTAATACAGATGTTTTTCCATGATCAACATGTCCCATTACCGTTATTATAGGTGGTCTATTTTTTAAATTTTCAGATCTAGACTCTTTTATTTTTTTAATAATTTCTTCTGCTTTTGTTTCTCTTATTGGGTTATGACCAAATTCTTTTACCAAATATTCAGCTGTATCAGCTGCTAACGTTTGGTTAATAGTAACCTTTACACCCATTCCTAATAAATGTTTTATTACGCTACTTGATTGTTCTGCCATCCTATTTGCTAGCTCTCTAACAGTGACAGCTTCTGGAATGTTTACGTCTCTTTTTACTGATTTTAAATTTTCTTTAATTTCTTCTTTAGTTAATTCTCTATTCTCTTTTAACTTAGCTCTTTTAAGAGACGCCATGCTTCTTGTTCTTGATTCAATCTCATCACTTAATGCCCTTGAAACAGTTAATTTTAATTCTCTTTTTTTTGTCCCTAATCTATCTTTTGAATCTTTGTCTTCAGCATCACCTTTAAGTCTTCTTGTTGCTCTTTGCTCTGCTAATTTACGTTTTTCATAATCATTAGTAATAGGTGATGATGGCTTGGGTTCTTGAGTGGTTCTTGGAGCAAAATTTCCTTTTGGGTTAATTGGAGTTTTTGATCTTACGCTCGCTGATCTACTAAAATTATTTCTATTAGCAAATTTGCTTGGTTTTTTTTCAATTTCAACTGAATTTTTACCTTTAGTTTTAGCTAACTGAATATTTTCTATCGATTTCTTGGCTATACCAGAAAGTGTTAATTTTGTTTTTTTGTTGTCCATATTTCATTACTCAATCTTTATAAATAATATTTCGCGCAGACATTATTAACTCATCTGCTTCTGCTTTTGATAAAGCAAAATCTTCAAGATAACCTTGAATTTTAATTCTTTCACCTTTTAAAATATCATAACCACCCGTTAATTCATCTGATGCAAGATCCGCAAAGTCAGCTAGTTTTAAAATTTTTTGCTCTCCTAGAGTAACTAACATGCCAGGAGTTAATCCTTTATGATTTATAAGGTCATCTTCAAGACCCAGGTCTTTAATTCTTTTTGAAATATCTTCCTGATCTTTAATATAAAATTCTTTTGCTCTCTCTATTAAAGCCTTAGCCGTATCTTCCTCTATTCCTTCAATTTTCATTAAATTTTCAGGTACACTATCTTTTATGTCGTCTATTGAAAAAAAACCTTCAGCTACAAGCAATTGTCCAAGAGTCTCATCTAATTCTAAATTTTTAACAAAATTTTCTGTTCTTTCCTTAAACTCTGATTGTCTTCTTTCAGAATCTTCTTGATCAGTCATTATATTGATTTCATAATTTAATAACTTTGTGGCTAATCTAACATTTTGACCTCTACGACCAATTGCCTTACTTAAATTTTCTTCATTTAAAATTACATCCAATTTTTTTGCTGTAATATCAACATTAACTCTTTGAACTTCTGCTGGTGACAGAGCATTTGAAACAACTATTGCTGGATCTTCAGACCAATTAACAATATCTATTTTTTCTCCTTGAAGTTCATTAACTACTGCTTGTACTCTAGAACCTCTCATACCAACACAAGCTCCCACTGGATCCAATGAAGTATCAACTGCTTTAACACAAATTTTTGCTCTACTTCCAGGATCTCTTGCTGATGATTTAATTTCAATTAATCCATCATAAATTTCAGGAACTTCTTGCACAAATAATTTTTCCATAAACTTTGGATGAGCTCTTGATAAGAATATTTGTTGACCCCTCGTTTCTCTTCTAACATCGTAACAATAAGCTTTGATTCGGTCACCCGCTTTAATGTTTTCTCTAGGGATCATTTCATTTTTCTGAATAATTGCCTCTGTTCTTCCTAAGTCAACTATTATATTTCCAAATTCTAAACGCTTCACAATGCCAGATAAGATTGAATCTTTTTTATCTATAAAATCATTGTATTGTTTTTCACGCTCTGCTTCTCTTACATTAAAAGTAATAACTTGTTTTGCTGTTTGTGCTGCAATTCTTCCAAAGTCAAAAGAAGGTAATGGTTGTAAAATTTCATCACCAATCTTTTTGTTTTTATTTTTTTCATTTAATATTACTGCATCTTGCAAATTAATTTCTGTATTTGTATTTTCTGGATCTTCTACAATTATCAATTTTCTAAAAATTCCAATATCACCACTATCTCTGTTAATTAAAACTTTAATCTCATTATCTTGTCCAAACTTTGACTTTGCTGCTTTAGCAATTCCAGTTTCCATAGAATCTATAATTAATTCTTTATCAATAGATTTTTCCAAAGCTACCGCTTCAGCAATTCTAAGTAATTCTAATTTATCTGATCTTTTATTTAGCATATTTTTATTAGCTTCAAAAAAAAATGGGCTTAAGCCCATTTTGTTATTTCAATAATGTAAAGGCAATATATAAAGATTTTATTTTAATTCAATAGCTACTATTTAGAAAAAATATCTTTTTTATCAGTTTTTTCCCAAGAAAATGATCCATTGTCTTCTGGGATTCTTCCAAAGTGGCCATAAGCTGCTGTTTTTTCATAAATTGGTTTATTTAAAACTAACATTTCTCTTATCCCCCTTGGACTTAAATCAAAGTTTTTTAATATTTTTTCTAAAATAAATTTATTTTTATCTAAATCATTATCAAATAAATCCACATAAATAGATAAGGGTTTTGAAACCCCTATTGCATAAGCTAGCTGGATCAAACACTTGTCGGCAATTTTTGATGCAACAATATTTTTTGCAATGTATCTTGCTGCATAAGCTGCTGATCTATCTACTTTTGTAGGATCCTTTCCTGAAAAAGCACCTCCACCATGTGGTGCTGCACCACCATAGGTATCAACAATAATTTTTCTTCCTGTTAGCCCACAATCCCCATCTGGTCCTCCTATAACAAAGTTTCCTGTGGGATTTACATATAATTCATCTTCATTAAAATCTTTTAAAAATTTTTCTGGAATTGATTTTAACATATATGGTCTTAATAATTCTCTAACTTTTTTTTGATCTACATCAGGAGAGTGTTGTGACGATATTACAACTGACTTAACTTTTGTTGGTTTTCCATCAACATACTCAAAAGTTACTTGGCTTTTTGAATCTGGTTCAATATTTTTTAATTTCCCAGATTTTCTATCTTCGGCCATAAGTCTTAAAATTTTATGAGAATAATGAATTGGTGCAGGCATTAATTCTTCAGTTTCATTGCAGGCATACCCAAACATTATTCCTTGATCACCTGCTCCCTCATCTTTGTTACCTGATGAATCTACTCCCATCGCAATGTCAGAAGACTGTGAGTGAAGATGACTTTCTATCTTAGTTGCTTCTCTCCAAGTAAAACCTTCTTGATCATACCCAATATCTTTAATGCAATCTCTAACTTTTTGAATTAATTTCTCTTGTTTAATCTCGGGACCTCTTACTTCACCAGCCAGGACAATTTTATTTGTAGTTGTAAGCGTTTCACAAGCTACTCTAGAAAAAGGATCTCCTAAAAGATAATTATCAACCACCATGTCTGAAATGCGATCTGATACCTTGTCTGGGTGACCCTCTGATACAGATTCACTGGTAAATAAAAAGTTTTTTAAATTACTCATTTTCAATTCTATTAAATGAAAAAATGAAAAAAATATATAATAAAATTAATATTATAAAAATTATATTACCATGTATTGAAAATAATGTTGGTTTCATTGATTTACTTTCAGTAAAATCAATATAGCCAGTAGCACCATATTCTACTTCTTGTTCTATAACTCCAATAGGATTTATTATAGCTGAAATTCCATTGTTTGCAGATCTTATAATGTACTTTCCACTTTCAATAGATCTAAAAATACTGTGTGCAAAATGTTGCTTGGGTCCTATAGATTCTCCAAACCAACCATCTTCTGAAATGTTAATAATATAATCAAAGTTTTCATCTTTAAATAATTTACCTGAATAGATTATTTCATAACAAATCAGAGGAAGTAAAGTTAAATTAAATTTATCATTTTTAATATTTAAAGACTTTCTAATCGATCCACTAGAAAATGATTGATAATCATTTGTAATAGTTCTCAGCCCTATAAATCCTAAAATATCCTCAAATGGTATAAATTCACCAAACGGAACTAAATTTATCTTATTGTAGGAATTAATTAAATTTAGCTCTTTATCAAATATAGCCATCGAATTAAAAAATAAATTTTTACCATTTTTATTTTCTAACCTGTTAATACCCATAATTATTAAATGATTACTTCCAAACTTCTCAAAAAATAAATTTTTATAGATCTTCATGTCACTTAAATAAGTGTCAGGAATAATTCCTTCAGGCCATAAAAAAATGGTAGTTTGTTTTTTATCTGGTTTGCTTAAGGAGATTAACTCATTAATTATTTTTAATTCATCTTCACCTGAATAAAATCTATTCAAACTAATATTGGATGAAATTACTCGAATAGTATAATCATTTTCAACACTTTTTATTGAATCAAATTGATTATTTTTTATTGTCCCAAAAATTAAAAAACTAACAGAGATCAATATAAAGAAAAAACATACCACAATTTCCTTTCTAGAGTTTCTTAAAATAAATAAAGCGGGACTTGTAAATAAAGATATACAAATTAAATTAAAAGAATATGTGCCTATAATTGATAAAATTTGTATAAAATTTGTATTTTCATAAAAACTAAATGCAATTAAATTCCAAGGAAAGCCTGTGAGAATATAGCCCCTTATTAATTCAATAATACCAAATAAAATTGAAAATATCAAAAATGAACTAATTACTTTCTTTGAATATAGAATTGAAAATAGATATGTAATTAAACCATAAAATATTGCAAGAAAAGCTGGTACTAAAATTATTGCTAGTGGTATTAAAAATTTAAAACTTTGATCAAAAGTTAATGAAATTGATATCCAATACAAACTGCTTAAAAAATATCCAAAACCAAAGCACCAGCCATATTTAAAAAAAAATATATTTTTATTAACTTTTTTTTTTTTATTAAAAAGAAAAATAAAAAATAAAGTAAATGTTATAAAGTTAATTATAAAATAATTATAAGGTGGTAAACTAAATGCACTTATTGTCCCTAAAAAAAAAAGATATATAGAGCTTGAAAATTTTTTTTTAAAAAAATTTTGTATTAATAAATTCATAAATTTTTTCTTCTTGCCTAAGCATTTTTTTATAATCTTTTAATTTAATATGATCATGACCCAATAAATGAAGGAAACCATGAATAAAAATTTTAGTTACTTTTCTTTTAAATTCTAAATTAGTTAAAAATTTAGGTTTATTCATAAATTCATAACTAATAATTATATCTCCTAAATAAGAATTTTTTTTAATATTAATTTTCTTTTCAGAAGGAAATGATAAAACATCAGTTGGCTTGTTTTTATTTCTAAATTTTTTATTTAATTTTTTAATATTAGTATTGTTTGAAAGCAACACAGATAAGCTTACCTTTTTTTTAACAAATCTATATTTTTTTGGGAAAAAATTTATTAATGTATTAAAAAAAAGATGAGTTTTTTTTATCTTCTTATCCCAGAGTTTATTATCTGAAATAATATCAATACTAATCATTTTCTTTATCTGAATAAGCCTTTACAATCTTAGAAACTAAAGGGTGTCTAACTACATCAGAATGATCAAAATCTACAACCGAAATCTCATTTAAATTCCCTAATAATTTTTTCGATCTATTTAATCCAGACATACTTTTATTAGGTAGATCAATTTGAGAAGGGTCTCCATTAATTACTATTTTTGAATTTTCACCAAGACGAGTTAAAAACATTTTAATCTGTGTATCAGTTGCGTTTTGAGCTTCGTCCAAAATGGCAAAAGAATTTTTTAAAGTTCTTCCTCTCATAAAAGCTAAGGGTGCGATTTCAATATCTCCAATCTCAATCATTCTTTGAATCTTTTCAAAGTCAAAAAGATCATAAAGTGAATCATATAAAGGTCTTAAATATGGATCTACTTTTTCTTTCATATCACCAGGAAGAAATCCAAGTCGTTCACCGGCTTCAACAGCTGGTCTTGATAAAATAATTCTTTCTATTTTTTTATCTAATAACATTGTAAGCCCTACAGCAACTGCTAAGAATGTTTTACCTGTTCCCGCTGGTCCAGCAGAAATTGTAATATCACTTTGTCTTAGTGCTCTAACATATTCTTTTTGTCGTTCAGATCTTGGTATGACAGATTTTTTTGGAGTCTTAATGATATCAGAAATATTTTGATTTTTTCCTTTAGCTTTTTCTTCAATCATAAATTTATTTATGGATGAAATTATATCTTTTTTTTCAATACTACCATTATTAATAAATTGATCAGCTAAAAATTGAATAGCATTTTTTGTAATTTCATTTTTTTCTTTACTTGATTTTATTAGAATAGAATTTCCACGAGAATATAAACTTGTATTAGTAATTTTTTCTAATTCTTTTAAATTTTCATTAAATTCTCCAACAACTCCCATAAGCAGATTATTATCATGGAAAATTACGCTCAATGAATTATTATCAGAGTAAACAAATTTTAAAATTGAATTTAGTTTTTTTAGTTGTCTATTCTTCAATTTTTAGGCTACCTTTTGGTTATAGTTTTCTTTTATTTTTCCAAATAAGCTAGTTTGACTACTACCACTAATTTCTACTTCTACAATTTTTCCAATATTTTCTATATTACCGTCAAATATTACTGATGTCATGTGCTCTGTTCTGCCAAATAACTTTACTTTATCTTTCATTTGATTTTCAACTAAAACATTCAAAAATTTTTTTTCTAAAGACTTGTTATTATTAATTTGATATTCAAATAGTTTTTTTTGAATAACTTTTAATCTTTCTTGTGATTTATTTTTATCAACTAAATCTAAATCGTAAGCTACAGTTCCTGGTCTAGGACTAAAAACAAATGAATATGAATTTATAAATTTAATATTGTTAATCAATTTTATAGTATCTTTAAAATCTTCTTCATTTTCTTGAGGATAGCCAATTATAAAATCACTAGAAAATTCTATATTAGGGTTGATGTTTTTTAATTTTTTATAAATGTTTAAATATTCTTCAATAGTGTGTTTTCTATTCATTAATTGTAAAATTCTATTAGATCCACTTTGCACTGGCAAATGAACAAGCGGCATTAATTTTTTACTTTTTTTATAAGTATTTATTAGATCATCAGTCATATCTTTTGGATGTGAAGTCGTATATCTAATTCTCAATAACTCTGAAAAATTTTCTAGTTCTAATATTAAATCTGAAAGTTTAAATTCTTTATTTTTTTCCTTATACCTATATGCATTAACATTTTGTCCTAAAAGAATAATCTCTTTTGTGCCGTTTTGAATCAACTCTTTCGCCTCACTTATAATTTGACTAAAAGGTCTAGAATATTCTGGTCCACGTGTATAAGGTACAACACAAAAATGACAAAACTTATCACAACCTTCTTGGATTGTTAAAAATGAAGATATTTTACTATCTTTATTTTTAATTTTACTAAGATAATTAAATTTTGAAATAGTATCAAAATCTGTTTCTTCTTTTTTTTTTTTACTCTCAGAATAATTTAAAATTGTATCATTAATTTTATGGTAAGACTGAGGGCCTATCACGATATCTATGTAAGGTTCTCTTTTTAACATCTCATTGTTTTCCGCTTGTGCAACACATCCTGCGACAATAACAATTGGTTTTTCTCTTGATCTAAAAATTTTTTTTACTCTTCCTATTTCATGATAAACTTTTTCTTTTGCTTTATTTCTTATGTGGCATGTATTTAAAAGATAACAATTTGCATCTTCATACTTATCTGTTTTTTCAAAACCAATCTTTTTGACAATATCGTAAATACGATTTGAATCATATTCATTCATTTGACATCCAAATGTTTTAATGAATATTTTTTTTATCATTAAGTTAGAATTTTTTCTTAACCCCATACAGCTCCAATTTATGATCTATTAAATGATAACCATATTTTTCTGCAATTTTTTTTTGTAACCTTTCAATTTCTTCATCAACAAATTCTATTATTTCTCCAGATTTAATATCTATTAAATGGTCATGATGACCTTCATTAAGCTCTTCATATCTGGCTTTGCCTCCTTTAAACTCATGTTTTGTTAAAATTCCACACTCTTCAAACAATTTTACTGTTCTATAAACTGTTGCGATACTTATCTTTGAATCAATTTTTAATACTCTTTTATAAAGTTCATCCACATCAGGATGATCATTGGATTTGGACATAACTTTAGCAATAATTTTTCTTTGATCCGTAAGTTTAACACCCTTAGATAAACATTTTTGTTCAATATTTTCAGACATACTTAATTTTAACTTAAATAAATAGGATTAATCAAATTAATAAATAGGATTAATCAAATTCTTTTTAATTTTAAATTTATCACATAAATATGGCACATCTTCATGATTAATTTTACTTAATTTATCAAAATCCGTAAAACTAAAACAATAATAATCTATCTTTTTTGTTAAAGATAAAGCTTTAATGATTGAAAGTGAATTTCTTATACCAGCAAAACTTCCGGGGCCTCTATTAACATAAATAGTGTTTATTTTATCAAGTGAACTCTTATTATTTTCTAAAAAATCATTAATTAATATGATTAATTTTTCAAAATTAATTTTGCTATTTTCATGACTACAAGTATAAATATTTTTATTAACTATGTGTGTTAAAAAAATTTTATCTCTAGCTGCATCTACAATTAAACTGTTCATAATTATAATTTTATTTATAACAAATTCTAAAGCAGATGAAATTAATATCAAATATTATTCTGAGGATATGGGTATTCTTACATTAATGTATCATAGATTTGATGAAAAAAAGTATCCATCCACCAATATCCAAATGAATATTTTTAAAGAACAAATTAAAATTATTAAAAGTTTAAATTACAATTTTTATGATCCTGGTGATTTAGAAAAAAATTTTCAAATACCAAAAAATGAAAAAAAAATCCTTATAACTATAGATGATGCTTTTTCATCATTTTATGAGAACGCTTGGCCCTACTTAAAAAACAATCAAATTCCTTTTATTCTTTTTGTCTCTACCGAGGCTATAGGGAAAAATGGATATATGAATTGGCAACAAATTAAAGAAATAGAAAAAGAACCAAACGTATATATTGGAAATCATTCCCATTCACATGATTATTTAGTTAACTTTAAAAAAGAAGATTTTGTAGATGATATAAATAAAGCAAATAAAATTTTAATTAATAACCTTGGATATAATCCTATATTTTTTTCATATCCTTTTGGTGAATATAGTGAATATATAAAAAAATATATTTCTAAAAATTTTCAATTTTCTTTTGGACAACACTCTGGAGTTATAGATATAAACAAGGATCCACATGAATTGCCTCGCTTTCCAATAAATGAAAAATATGGTGATTTAAAAAGATTCAAATTTTTAATTAATCTTCATCCACTACAGTACAAAAATCTTTTGCCTATTAACAAATATATAACTAACAAAAATAACCCTCCTTCATTTTCAGTACAATTTTTTAAAAATCAAAATAATATAAATAATATTAATTGTTTTTCTAATGAAGGTGATGAATGGAAAAAATCTAATATTTATATTAATAAAAATAAATTAAATATTCAATTTAGAGAAAAATTTATTTTTCGTAGGGGGAGAATTAATTGTTCATTAAATGATGAGGGAATTTGGAGATGGTTTGGAGTACAATTTTCTATTAATCAAAATTAAATTAAACTCTCCAATTCAATACTTGATGGAAGTAATTTAGCATCATCAAAGTCTGTTAATTTATTCTGTTTTATAATCTGCTGTAAAATTTTAATATATTTTTTTCCAGTTTGTGCATATTTATCTAAATATTCTGAAAGAACTATGCTGTCTAACGCTTTACCTTCGTCTCTTAATTCTGCTCTTACTCTTCTAAAGTCTCTATAAGAAGAGTGTGTATTGAGGTTTCTATGATATGCTTTTACCGAAGCTTGTAAAACTTTAAATCTCATTACTTTATGAGTACTATCAGCCTCGGCTGCAGCGGGCTTTATACCTTCGCCTGTCCAAGTCCATTGACCAAAAAGTGCATTTCCCTCTTGAGCAAACCTAGACGTACCCCATCCAGTTTCTTTTGCTGCTTGCGCAATTGCTATTGATATTGGAATTTCATCCATTCGAACTTTTAGTGTTGATAAATCTTTGTTAACTACTCCATATTGTTTAAATTTTTGTTCTAACCATTTTTTTTCACTATTTGTGTTATGATTTTTATTTAAAATATTAAAAAGTTTTTTTCGCTCTGATCTAATGTAATTATTTTCTTTAATCACTAAAGGTAAAATAATCTGAATAAATAATTCTTTTCTTTTCTTTGTATTTTCTATCATTTTAATTTCCATAGGTAGCAATGATAGTGAAACAGGTTTAACTAATTTTTTTTTTCTAACATCATCTAAATTATAATTTGTGTCTTTAAATAATTGTTTAATTGTTGAGGCACTTAATCTAACTGTATCAGTTGGTAATTCATCAAACATAAAAACATCTTCAAATACGTACTTTTCTATTATTCCTTCATCTATTCTAGATAATTTGTTAAGATTTTTATTATTTAATATTTTTTTAAAATTATTTTTAGAATTGTTTTCAAAATCTTGAGAAAGTATTGTTTTTCCATTTATAAACTCAACAATAATTGGCATAACAAAAAAAATAGAAATTATTACTATACTACTTATAACCGTTCTCGATATGCTACTTATACCATTTTTACTTAAATAGTTATTTTTTTTTTTTTTACTTATAATAAAATTTTTTTTTTTAATAAATTTATTTATTCCTGAAAAAATTATTTTATTTTTTATCATATCTAAATTGCCACTACCTCTTTAACCTCTGGTAAATAATGACATAAAAGATTTTGAACTCCCTGTTTAAGAGTCATGGTTGAGCTTGGGCAACCAGAACAACTTCCTTGTAATTCTACTTTTACCACACCATCTTTAAATTCTTTAAACTTAATGTCTCCACCATCTTTAGCAACTGCAGGCCTTATCTTTGTATCTAAAATTTTTATTATTTTTTTTTCTATTTCAGCAAATTCTAAATTATTTTCTTCATCTAAATTCTTATCAATTACAAATTCTTTCCCATTTGAATAAAAATCATTAATTAAAGATATAACTATATGTTTTATATCTTCCCAGTCTATATTTTCTGACTTATTTATAGATAAAAAATCTGCACCTAGAAAAATTCCTGTTACTCCATTAATTGATAAAAGATTTCTAACTAACTCATTGTTAGCTTCTTCTTTTTTTACAATTTCAAAAGACCCATTATTAGACACAGGTTTTCCTGGAATAAACTTAAGTGAATTAGGGTTAGGTGTTATTTCTGTTTGAACGAACATACGTTATATATAGTGATTAATTATAATATTTAAACTAATTAATAAATTTTATTAAAAACCTACTAATTCTTTAATTTCTTTAATTTTTTTTGAAGCAATTTTATCTGCTTTTTGAGATCCTTCTAATAAAATACCATCTAAATATTTTTCATCATTTAATAATTTTTTTATTTCTTTTGATATTGGTTCAATTTTTTCAATTAATATTTCTGAAAGTTTTTCTTTAAACTCAGAAAAGTTTTTTCCACCAAATTCATACATGGATTTTTCTAAATTTTGATTTACTAGACTAGAATAAATACCCAATAAGTTTTCTACTTCTGGTCTTTGTGATAAGTTGTTAGATTCTGATGGCATTGGTAAAGGATCTGTTTTTGCCTTTTTGATTTTATTCAATATTTGCTCTTTATCATCTGTAAGATTTATTCTACTTAAATCAGATGGATCTGATTTACTCATTTTTTTTAATCCATCTTTTAAACTCATAATTCTAGAAAATTCTTTTTGAATTAAAGGTTCGGGAAATCTTAAAAATCCTGGTACATTAAAATCATTATTAAACTTTTGAGCAATATCTCTACACAATTCTAAATGCTGTTTTTGATCATTCCCTACCGGAACGTGTGTTGCATCATAAAGCAATATATCGGCAGCCATCAATACAGGATATGAATAAAGTCCAATACTAGCTTTTTCTTTATCTTTTCCTGCTTTTTCTTTAAATTGTGTCATTCTATTTAGCCAACCAATTCTTGAAACACAACCTAAAATCCACGCACCCTCAGAATGAGCTGGAACCATTGATTGATTAAAAATAATACTTTTTTTAGGATCTATTCCACTTGCAATAAATGTAGCGGCTGTTTCTCTTATATTTTTTTTTAATTCTTTCGGTTCTTGTTTGGTAGTGATTGCATGAAGATCTACTACACAAAAAATACACTCATTATCTTTTTGATTATTTAATTCTACAAAATTTTTAATTGCTCCTAAATAATTTCCTAGATGAAGATTCCCCGTTGGTTGAACGCCTGAAAAAATTTTTTTGCTCATTAATTTAATACTTTAGTTTAATATCACTAATTTTAAAAGCTTTGATCAAAACTGCAATTAACAAATAAGAAATAAGTCCTAATAATACTGCACCAATTAAGTAGACAGCTTTAAAATTTTGTTCATAAGACATATTAGTATCAAAAAGATTAATTAAATAATTAAAAAATAACCCCATAATACTTGAAGCTATTAGAATTCTAATAAACCTATTTATAAACAAAAAGCTAAAATTAAATAAATTATTCTTTTTTAGAAAAATAAATAATACAATTGAATTAAACCACGATGAAATACTTGTTGCAATAGGAATAATAATAAATCCTAAACTTTTAAAATAAAAAATACTAATTAGAATATTTAATAAAACTGAAATTAGAGATATATAAAATGGAATCTTGGTATTATGACGCGCAAAGAAAAAACTTGAAAAAACTTTTATTAAAGAAAATGCTGGCAAACCTAAACTAAAATAAAAAAGAGCTTTTGCAGAATTCTTAACTCCATCCTCATCAAACGTACCATAACCAAATAAAGCCGATACAATTTGTTCTGAGGCAATTAAAAGAGAAATTGCAGCAGGAATACTTAAGAATAAGCTTAATTCTAATGCCTTGTTTTGAATTAACATTATTTCATCTTTTTTTTCATTTTGAATATAATTGGAAAGCTTTGGTAAAATAACCGTCCCTATAGCTATACCAGCGATAGCTAAATTTATTTGATAAATTCTATCTGCATAATAAAGATAAGAAACTGCACTTGCTTGAAATGATGCAATAATAGTTCCAACTAAAATATTAATTTGAGTTACGCCTGAAGAAAATATACTTGGTAATAACTTTTTAAAAAAAATTTTTACCTTTTCATTTATTGTAATTTTAAAAGTAAATTTTGGTAAATAAAATTTTTTTACAAAAACATACAAAAATATTAACTGAACAATTCCAGATAAAGTTACTGCATAGGACAAATAATAAACAAGTTTATCATTTAAAAATTTTCCATAAAATAAAACTCCTATCAGTAAAATATTTAAAATTATTGGAGCTGCTGAAGCTATTGCAAATCTATTATGTGAATTTAAAATTGCTGAAAAAAATGATGCCAAGCTTATAAAAAACAAAAAAGGAAATGTTATTCTGGTTAAATTAATTGCTAGCTCCATTTTTTGATTATCACCATCAAACCCAGGTGCTATCAAAAATACAAAAATGGGCATAAAAATCTCAATAACTATAACTATAAAAAATAAACCTAAAACTAATAAATTTAATACACTATTTGCAAATTCATCAGATTGGTCTTTCCCTTGTGAAAGTTCAGATGCGTAGCTTGGAACAAATGCTGCATTAAATGTTCCCTCCGAAAAAAGTCTTCTAAACGTGTTAGGAATTCTAAATGCAACAAAGAATGCATCGGCCAAAGGGCCCGTACCAAGAAATATTGCTATCAATATATCTCTTATATAGCCAAGCACTCTGCTAATTAGAGTAAAGAAACTAAATGTCCCTGTTGACTTAATAAGGTTCATAAATCATATTAGTCTTAAAATTGCTCCATTTGTATATCTAATTAACGTAAATGAAAAAAACAAAAGTAGATCATTACACTGATAAAGAAGCTTTAGAGTTTCATAATAGTAATAAACCAGGCAAGATTGAGATTAACTCATCAAAGCCCATGATAACAAAAAGAGATTTGGCTTTGGCTTATTCTCCTGGGGTAGCTGCTCCTGTAAGTGCAATTGCTAAAAATTCTGATGCTGTGTATGACTATACATCAAAAGGAAATTTGGTTGCAGTTATAAGTAATGGATCGGCAATTCTTGGCATGGGTAATTTAGGTGCTTTAGCCGCAAAACCTGTAATGGAAGGAAAAGCTGTTTTGTTTAAAAGATTTGCAGATATAGACGCAATTGATTTAGAAATTGATTCTACTGATGTAAATGAAATTATTAATAGTATTAAAAATTTTTCACCAAGTTTTGGAGGTATAAATTTAGAAGATATTGCTGCTCCAGATTGTTTTATTATTGAAGAAAAATTAAAAGAAATTCTAGATATTCCAGTATTTCATGATGATCAACATGGAACCGCTATAATTACAACTGCTGCATTAATTAACGCACTGGATGTAAGTGGTAAATCAATAAAAAAAATTAAAGTTGTGGTGAATGGAGCGGGAGCATCTGCAATGGCCTGTACTAACTTATTTAGAAATAGTGGTATACCTCAAAAAAATATAATTATGATAGATCGAAAGGGTGTGATCCACCGTGGAAGAGATAATTTGAATCAATGGAAATTATCTCATGCGGTTGATACTAATCATAGAACTTTGGATGATGCTATTAAGGGTGCTGATGTCTTTTTAGGACTATCTGCGAAGGGGGCACTCTCAAAAGAAATGGTAAAAAAAATGGCAAAAAATCCTATAATTTTTGCTTGTGCAAACCCTGATCCAGAAATTACTCCTGAGGAAATTCAAGAAGTTAGGGATGATGCAATTGTTGCAACTGGTAGATCTGATTATCCAAACCAAGTAAATAATTTAATTGGTTTTCCATATATTTTTAGAGGAGCATTAGATGTTAGAGCAAAAACTATAAATGAAGAAATGAAGGTTGCTGCAGCACTTGCTATTGCCGAGCTTGCTAGACAGGATGTTCCAGATGAAGTTGTTGCTGCTATGGGTGGTGATAGACCTCATTATGGAAAAGAATATATTATACCATCAACTTTTGATCCTAGATTAATTAGTATAATTCCTGTGGCTGTTGCAAAAGCTGCAATGGAAACTGGTGTTGCAAGAAAAGAGATAAAAAATTTTGAAATTTATAAAGAACAACTTAACCAAAGACTTGATCCTTCCGTTACTATTATGCAAGGAATTAATTCTCAAATTAAAAAAACAAAAAAGAGAATTATTTTCGCAGATGGAGAAGATGAAAATACTTTAAAGGCAGCAATTGCTTTTAAAAATAGTGGACTAGGAATTCCAATACTAGTCGCAAAAAAAGAAAACATTAAACAAAGACTAAAAGAAATTGGATATAATGAAAATTTTGATATTGAAATTAGTAATTCAACTGACAAAGAAAAAAGAGAGAAGTACGTAGATTTTTTATTTAAAAAAATGCAAAGAGAACAAGGTTTACTTGAGCGAGATTGTGATCGACTAGTAAGAAATGACAGAGTAATCTGGGCTTCTTGTATGGTTTCTTGTGGAGATGCTGATGGAGTTGTAACGGGAAACACACGAAGATATGGAGCTTCCTTAGAAAAAATAACCAAGGTAGTGGATCCAAGACCTGGCGAAATTATGTTTGGTCTTAATATGATTGTTAATAAAGGTAAAACTGTTTTTGTAGGAGACACAAGTGTACATGAATATCCTAGTTCAGAACAATTAGCGGACATAGCTATTTCATCTGCAAGAGTTGTAAGATTATTTGGTTTTGATCCTAAAGTTGCTTTTGTTTCTCACTCAACATTTGGTCAACCTCTAACTAGTAGAACTAAACACATAAAGAATGCAGTAAACATATTAAAAGAAAAAAATGTAGATTTTAAATTCGACGGTGACATGCAGCCTGATGTCGCCTTAAATGATCAATATAAAGAATTATACCCATTTTCAGAAATAGTTGGGAATGCCAATATATTAATAATGCCTGGTCAACACAGTGCAGCAATATCATACAAAATGATGAGAGAGTTAGGAGGTGCTAAAGTTATTGGACCTCTTTTGATAGGCTTGGGACAACCAATAGAAATTGCACCTTTAAGATCGTCTACTTCTGATATTTTAAACCTGGCCTCTGTTGCGGCTTATTCTGCTGGAGTAATTAACTATAATAAAAAAAATTAATTTTTTTGAATTCTTAAATCTTCAACTAAAAAAATACTTGCTATTACATCCGCAACATCAAGTATCTCTTTTGCTTCATTAATAACTTCTTTTCTTTCTTCGGCTGTATGGGCAATTCCATAAATAAAAATCTTTTTTTTATATGTATCTATTTGATAATTTGTTGCCTTAACTTTTTTATTAAATATTATGGCAGTACGTAATTGAGAAGTTATTAATAAATCTTTTGCAGACTGTTTAAAATTAAATTGTTCTTTTATTTTAATATCATTTTTAACAGATCTTACTCCTGCAGTTTCCCATGCTAACTTGGTAATTTGAAGTTTCTCTTCTGCATTTTCAACTTTTCCAGTTAAAAAAATTCTCCCGTCTAAAACCTTTGTACTTACAGATAATATATAACTTTTATTTCTTACTATAAGTCTTGCAGCTAAATTTTTTTGCATAACTGAGTCATCAATTTGCGTACCTAAAGATCTTGGATCCAGTGCAACACTAACACCAGTACCAAAAAGTCCTTTTGATCCTGTACCCACACATCCTGTAAAAATTAGAGATATAAAAAAAATTAAAATTAATCTATTTTTCATTTTTTAATTTTAAACAATAATTATAAATTATTTTTTTTGGAATATTACTATTTTGACTAATTAAATCAGTTATATCTTTTATACTTAATTTTTTAATCATTTTTTTAATATTTTTTTTATCTGATTCTTCTAACTTTAGCGAAGCTTTTTTTATTTTCCCCTTTTCAGAAATCACTATGGTTAATTCTCCTTTTGGATTATCTTTAAAAGGTTTAAGAATATCAACTTCTGTTCTTATATATTCTTCATAAAATTTTGTCATTTCTCTGCATACCAATATTTTTCTTCCAGAAAAATATTCTTTAATAAATTCCACTGATTTATTAAACTTTCTTGGAGATATAAAAAATATAATTGAGCTATCTAAATTTTCTAAATTTTTAAAATCTTTTTTTAATTCACTATTTTTTTCTGGAAAAAAACCATAAAAAAAGAATTTCTCTGAAAATCCACTAATCGAAACAGCTGAAGAAACTGCCGAAGGTCCTGGCAAAGGAAAAACCTTAATCTCATTGAGCAAACACTCGTTAATAAGTATTGCTCCTGGATCCGAAACAGATGGTGTGCCCGCATCAGAAATAAGTGATACAATACAATTTGATTTTAATATCTCAATAATTTTTGATAAGTTTTTTTTTTCATTAAATTTATGGTTTGAAACGAGTTTTGACTTAATTTCATATTTATCTAGTAATTTTTTTGAAACGCGTGTGTCTTCACACAATATATAATCTGATTTTTTTAAAACATCTATTGCTCTTAATGTAATATCACCTAAATTACCGATAGGTGTAGAAACAATATATAGTCCACTTTTAACTTGGTTATTTTTATTTTCTGAATGTAGAATCATTAAATTATAATCAATATAATAATAACATCAAAATGATCAAAATTATTAAAATTATATTACTATTATTTTTAACTTTATTAATTCCTATAGAAAAAATATTTGCTGATGAAAAAATTAAGATTGGTCTTCTTGTTCCATTATCGGGAAAAAATGCAGAGATTGGTCAATCTATAATTAGAGCTACTCTACTCGCTATTAATAAAATTAATAATTTTTCTATAGAAATACTTCCTAAAGATACAAAATCAAACCCTGAAGCTACATTAAGAAGTGCTAAGGAACTTGATCAATTAGGAGTTAAATTAATAATTGGTCCAGTATTTAATGATAGCTTAGTATACCTTGATGAATTAAAAAATATTACTTTTTTGTCACTTACTAATAAAATTATTGAAAACCCTAAAAATATTATTAGTGCCGGCATAAATGCCTCATCTCAATTAAAAACAATAAAAAAATTTATAGAATTAAATGAAATAAAAAAAACTATTTTTTTAACACCTGATGTTAATTATAAAAATGAAATAAAAAAAGCTATATCTGATTCTAAAATAGAAATATTAAAAAATTATATATACAATTCAGATCCTACAAAACTTACAAACCAAATTGAAAAAATTACAAATTATTCAAGAAGAAAGCAAAACCTTAAAGATGAAATAACAAGACTAGAAAAATCAGATGAAGCTAACAAAGAACGTTTAATTATACGATTAAATAAAAAAGATACACTTGGAGGTGTAAAATTTGATTCAGTAATAATTGCAGATTTTGAGGAAAGTTTAAAAAGTGTAACAACATCTTTATTATATACGGATATTTCTCCTAAAGAAAAATATTTTATAACTCTTAATCAGTGGTTTGATAAATCGCTTTTAAACGAAACTAGCTCACAACCAATTTATTTTCCTTCTATAAATAAAAAAAATTATGAAGATTTTACAAAAGAATATTACAAAAAATTTAACCAATATCCAAATCAGTTATCTTTTTTAAGTTTTGATTTGGTTGGGCTAGTTTACTATTTAATAGTTCAAAATAATTTAATTATAGATGAAAAAATTTTTACTAAAAAAACTATGTTCAAAGGTAAAGTGGGAATTTTTGAAATAAAAGACAATAAAATAAACCATATACTTAATTTTTATAAAGTTGAAAATAAAGAGTTTAAAAAAATTTTTTAATCTTTTTAAAGGCTTTAAATCGATGATCTATTTTATATTTTTCTATTGATTTCATTTGACCAAAAGTTATTTTTCTATTTAATGGTATAAAAATTGGATCATATCCAAATCCATTTTTCCCCCTCATTAAAGGTGATATGTAACCTTGAATTTTACCTACTGATTGTATTATTTTTTTACTAGGCCAATAAATAGTTAATGAACAAATAAATCTGGCTTTGATTTTTTTAATTTTCCAATCTTCATCTTTTTTTTTTAATTCTTTAAAAACTCTATTTATTGCTTTAATAAAATTACTGTTTTTACCTCCCCATCTGGCAGAATAGACTCCAGGATCTCCACCCAAAACATCAATTTCTAATCCAGAGTCATCTGATAGACAAACCATTTTAGATTTTTCTGAAAAAAACTTCGCTTTAATTAATGAATTTTCACTAAAATTTTTTCCAATTTCAGCTGGACTTTTAATTTTAAAGTCACTAGGTGAATAAATTTTCACGTTTTTTGGAAGCAAACCCTTAATTTCTATTAGTTTTCCTCTATTATTTGTTCCAACTAATAATTTTGTTATTTTTTTATTTAACATCTAGCAATTATCAAATTTCATACCATATAAGTCTCAATGGAAAAAGATCAAAACATCATTGTAGAAGAACAAAATGAAAAAAAGGAAGAAGCTACTGAAGCTACTAATGAGGGGGAGAATCCTACAGAGAAAAAAGAGGAAATAAAAGAAATTACACCTGAAGAAAAAATTAAAGAACTAGAGGATAAAGTTATCAGAACTTTCGCGGAGATGGAAAATCAAAGAAGAAGATTTGAAAAAGAAAAAGTAGATGCTTTTGAATATGGTGGCTTTGCTTTTGCAAAAGAAGCATTAAATCTAATAGATAATTTAGAAAGATCAAAACAAATTTTAGAAAATGATGAAGTGTTAAAAGACACAGAAGCTTTAAAAAAAACTTTAGACCATTTTAATATTATTAATAAAGATATGGTTTCTATTTTTTCTAAAAATAACATTAAATCTATAGATTCTATTGGAAAAAAATTAGACCCCAACCTTCATCAAGCTATGATGGAAATTGAAGATGACCAAATAGAGCCAGGTACAATTGTTCAGGAAATTCAAAAAGGATTTATGATGAAAGATAGATTATTAAGACCTGCTTTAGTTGGAGTATCAAAAAAAACTGAGAATAAAGTAGATAAAAATGAGGAAAATAAAGAAAAATTAGACAATAAATAATTTTCAACTGACTTGTAGATCAAAAATTAACACATATATGAGAGGTAGAATTTAAAATTATGAGCAAAATTATAGGAATAGATTTAGGAACGACAAACTCTTGCGTATCTATTATGGAAGGTAGTCAACCTAAAGTTTTAGAAAATGCAGAAGGTGCAAGAACAACTCCATCAGTAGTTGCTTTTACTGATGATGGAGAAAAACTTGTTGGACAACCAGCTAAAAGGCAGGCTGTAACTAATCCTGAAAATACTATTTTTGCTGTAAAAAGATTAATAGGAAGAAGCTTTGAAGACCCGACGGTAAAAAAAGATATTACTGCAGCTCCTTTTAAAATAGTAAATTCAGAAAAAGGAGATGCCTGGATTGAGGCAAAAGGTCAAAAATACTCACCTTCACAAATCTCTGCTTTTATCCTGCAAAAAATGAAGGAAACAGCAGAAAAGTATTTAGGTCAAGAAGTAACTAAAGCTGTAATAACTGTTCCAGCTTATTTTAATGATGCTCAAAGACAAGCAACAAAAGATGCTGGCAAAATTGCTGGCCTAGAAGTTTTAAGAATTATAAACGAACCTACAGCTGCTGCTCTAGCTTATGGTTTAGATAAGAAAAAAGAAAATAAAAAAATTGCCGTTTATGATTTGGGAGGTGGAACATTTGATGTTTCAATTCTTGAATTGGGAGATGGTGTGTTTGAAGTAAAATCTACTAATGGAGACACATTTTTAGGTGGAGAAGATTTTGATAATGCTATTGTTGATTACTTAGTTAGTGAATTTAAAAAAGATAGTGGTATTGATTTAAAAACAGATAAATTAGCTCTTCAAAGGCTAAAGGAAGCAGCTGAAAAAGCTAAAATAGAATTATCATCAGCAGAACAAACTGATGTTAATTTACCTTTTATAACGGCAGATAAAACAGGTCCAAAACATATTAACTTAAAAATGACTAGAGCTAAACTAGAAGCTTTAGTTGAAGATTTAATTTTAAGAACTATACCGCCATGTAAAACAGCTTTAAAGGATGCCGGTCTTAGTTCGAGTGAAATTCATGAAATAGTATTAGTTGGTGGAATGACAAGAATGCCAAAAGTTATTTCAGAAGTAAAAAATTTCTTTGGTAAGAATCCAAATAAAAGTGTAAACCCAGATGAAGTTGTTGCAATGGGTGCTGCTATTCAGGCAGGTGTATTGCAAGGAGATGTAAAAGATGTTCTTCTTTTAGATGTTACTCCCTTATCTTTAGGAATTGAGACTTTGGGCAGTGTATCAACAAAATTAATTGAGAAAAATACAACAATACCAACTAAAAAAAGCCAAGTTTTTTCAACAGCTGAAGATAATCAGCCTGCTGTATCAATAAGAGTACTTCAAGGTGAAAGAGAAATGGCTTCAGACAATAAAATGCTTGGGAACTTTGAATTAGTTGGAATTGCCCCTGCAGCAAGAGGTGTGCCTCAAATAGAAGTAACTTTTGATATTGATGCAAATGGAATTGTAAATGTTTCTGCCAAAGATAAAGGCACAGGAAAAGAACAAAAAATTCAAATTCAAGCTTCAGGCGGATTAAGCGATGAAGAAATAGAAAAAATGGTCAAAGATGCTGAAGCAAACAAAGAAGAGGATAAAAAGAAAAGAGAATCGGTTGATGTTAGAAACCAAGCAGATACACTTTTGCACTCTACTGAAAAAAATCTAAAAGAACATGGTGTTAAAGTTTCAGATGCTGAAAAAAAAGCAATTGAGGATGCTTCATCTGACTTAAAAGAGTCAATTAAAGGAACTGATACTGAAGACATTAAGAAAAAAACAGAAACTTTAGTTCAAGCTTCCATGAAACTGGGAGAGGCAATCTACAAATCTCAACAAAGTGCAAAACCTAATGCATCTAAAGATGACGGTAAAAATGACAAAGGAAAAAAAGACGATAATGTAGTTGATGCGGATTTTGAGGAAGTAAAAGAAGAAGATAAAGAAAAAAGCGCTTAAGACTAACGGTTATTTGTCTATAACAACTTATGGCCAAAAGAGATTTTTATGATGTCTTAGGTGTTGATAAAAGTTCTAGTCCAGAACAAATAAAATCAGCCTATAGAAAGTTAGCAGTAAAACATCATCCAGATAAAAATCCTGGTAATAAAGTTTCAGAAGATAAATTCAAAGAAGCTAGTGAAGCTTATAATATTCTTTCGAATCAAAAAAAAAAACAAAACTATGATAACTTTGGACATGCTGCTTTTGAAAACGGAGGCGGAAAACAAGGTGGAGGTTTTGGGGGTGGTTTTGGTGGAGCAGATTTCTCAGATATTTTTGAGGATTTTTTCGGAGATTTTGGTGGTGGTGAAAGATCTAGAGGAAGAAGAAGTTCTAATAATAGAGGTTCCGATTTAAGATACGATTTATCAATTACTCTTGAGGAAGCACACGAAGGTAAAAAACAAGATATAAAATTTTCAACTACAGAAAAATGTAATATATGTAAAGGTAACGGTTCAAAACCTGGTCATTCTCCTGACAGATGTACTGTTTGTGGAGGTAATGGAAAAGTAAGATCTAACCAAGGATTCTTTACTGTTCAACAAACATGTCCTCAATGTGCAGGAAGTGGTGAAGAAATAACAAATCCATGTAATGATTGTAATGGCCAAGGTAATAAACAGGCTTCAAAAAAAATATCTGTAACAATACCAAAGGGTGTTGATGATGGAACAAGAATAAGATTAGCGGGAAAAGGTGAGGCCGGAACCAAAGGTGGAGCAAGCGGTGATTTATATTTATTCGTAAATGTTCATTCTCATCAACTTTTTAAAAGATCTGATGAAAATTTATTTTTTGAATTTCCCATTTCAATTGCAGATGCGGCTCTTGGAACTACAATTGAAATTCCAACAATTGATGGTGGAAAAGCAAAGATTAAAATACCAGATGGAACTCAAAGTGGAAAACAATTTAGATTGAAAGGAAAGGGAATGCCTTATATGAGGGGAAGTGGCAATGGAGATTTGTATGTACAAATCAATACTGAGGTGCCAATATCATTAAATAGAGAGCAAAAAGAATTATTAGAAAAATTTAGAAAAATTGAGAATGAAAAATCAAACCCTAGTATTAAAAAATTCTTTCAAAAAGCTAAGAGTTTCTGGAAAAACTAAATGATTATAAATTTACCTTTTAATTTCTGGAAAAATTGGAATGCCAATACATTTGTTAAAATAATATACGCCTCAGGTATATAAAAATCTTCTCATAAAATTTAATTAAACTAATAAAATTTTTAAGGAGAATTTATGAATAAACAAAAATTATTTTACAAAGCAATTATATGGAATGTTTTAGGTTTTTTTATAACAGGTATATTATCATATCTATGGTTTGATGACTGGATACGATCATTAAATTTTAGTTTATTTTTAGTAATTATAAGTATCTTTACGTATGTTTTGTATGAGCTAATATGGAATAAATTTATCAAAAAAAATGAAAAAAATTAACTTAGCAATTACAGGATGTATGGGAAGAATGGGTCAACAAATCATTAAATCCTCAAAATCTGACAAAAATTTTAAGCTAGTTACAGTTACTGAAAATAGGATAATTAATAAAAAAGTTGGTGGAATTAAACCAGACTTAAATACAGTAAATGCCTTTAAAAGAGCAAATATAATAATAGATTTTACTGTTCCAAAATGTACTTTTGAAATTTTAAAGATTGCATCAAAACTAAAAAAAAAAGTTGTCATTGGAACAACTGGATTTACAAAAAAAGAAGAAGATTTGATTAAAAGATACTCCAAAAAAATTCCTATTCTAAAAGCTGGTAATATGAGCCTAGGAATAAATCTTTTGATGTATTTAACGGAGATTGCCTCAAAATCTTTAGGAAATAATTTTTTAAGTAAAATTTTTGAAATTCATCACAAACATAAAAAAGATTATCCATCAGGCACAGCTTTAATGCTCGGCAAAGGTATTGCTGATGGGAAAAAGAAAGATTTTTATAAACTAATAGGTAAAAAATTTTTAAATAAAAAAACATTTCCTTATAGTAATAAAATAAATTTTAATTCTATTAGAAAAAGAGAAATTATAGGCGAACATGAAGTAACTTTTTCAAGTGGTAAAGAAATTATAACTTTAAACCATGAAGCTTCTGATAGAACTCTTTATTCAGAAGGAGCTTTAACCGCTGCAAAATGGCTTACATCTAAAAAAACTGGCCTTTATTCGATGAGAGACCTCTTGAACTTTAAATAATGAATGAAGATGAAAGGGCTAAATTAATATTAAAAATTTTAAATCGAATTTATCCTAAAACTCCAATTCCTCTAAAACACACAAATAACTTTACTTTATTAGTTTCGGTACTTTTATCTGCACAATGTACAGATCTTAATGTGAATAATGTAACTAAAAATATATATCTAAAATATAATAAACCAAAACACTTCGTTAAATTAGGAAGAAAAAAAATTGAAAAATTAATAAAAAGTATAGGTATTTTCCGAGTTAAAGCAAAAAGTGTTTATTTTCTCTCAAAACAATTAATAGAAACACATAATGGAAAGGTTCCTAAAACTTTTGAAGAGCTGGAAAAATTACCTGGTGTAGGCCATAAAACTGCAAGTGTGGTTATGTCTCAAGGATTTGGTTATCCTGCATTCCCAGTAGATACCCATATTCATCGATTAGCACAAAGATGGGGTTTAACAAATGGTAAAAATGTTGTTCAGACTGAAAAGGACTTAAAAAGATTATTTCCAAAAACTTCATGGAACAAACTTCATCTTCAAATAATATATTATGGAAGAGAATATTGTACTGCAAGAAGCTGTTATGGTTTAACTTGTAAAATTTGTACTACTTGTTATCCTAATAAAAAAAATCCAATTCAAACAAAAAAAGCTTAATATGAAAATTCTAGGAATCGGAAATGCTATAGTTGACGTTATATGTAAAGTTGAAGATATTTATTTAACCAATAATGGATTAATAAAAAGCACAATGAAACTTGTTGATGAGTTCGAATTTAAAAAACTGCTATATAGTCTAAAAATTGAAGAAACAGTGTCTGGGGGTTCGGTCGCAAATTCTATCGTCGGCTTGTCTAAACTTGAAAACAAAGTTGGCTTTATTGGAAAAATTAACGATGATGATTTAGGTAATAAATATGAAGAGGGCTTAAAAAAGGAAAATGTAGAATATATTTATTCAAAGAAAAAAGAAGAATTACCTACAGGAACTTGTTTAATACTAATTACCCCTGATTCTGAAAGAACAATGTGTACATTTCTTGGTACAGCTGGAAAAATTAATGAAAATGATGTTAATATTAATTCTGTAAAAAATAGTGAAATAACTTTTTTAGAAGGATATCTGTGGGATGAAGGAGACCCTAAAAAAGCTTTTGAAAAAGCAATAGGGTATTCAAATAAAGTTGCCATGTCTTTATCTGATCTATTTTGTGTTGAAAGACATAAACTACACTTCTTAAACTTAGTTAAAAATAAACTTGATATCACTTTTGCAAACGAACAAGAAATTATGGCATTAATAAATGCAAAAAACTTTAATGAAATTATCACATTTGGAAAAAAACTTGGAAAAACTATTATTATTACTCGTGGTGAAAAAGGAAGTGTTGCTATCAGTAAAAATGAGGTGGTTGAATGTGATAGCGAAAAGAATTTAAAAATTATTGATTTAACCGGTGCTGGAGATTTATTTGCTGCTGGTTTTTTACATGGTTATATTAACAATTTGACTATAAAAGAAAGCCTCAAAAAAGGTACAGAAATGTCTTCAAAAATAATTCAAAAAATAGGCGCTAGACTAAATTAGTTTTTTTTCTCTTAAAACTTCCCTTCCCTTTTTTTGGCTTTACCACTCTTGGTTTATATTTTTTTGTTCTTAAATTTTTTGCAATAGGATTTTTTTTAAACATTTATATTTTATAGCCTGTATCTTCACTAATAATAAAATTTTCATCATTAAATTTATCCTTAATTTTTTTTCTTAACCTATATATATGTGTTTCAACAGTATGAGTTTCTAAGTCAAAAGAATAACCCCAAACTTTATTTTGAAGCATACTAACAGATTGTGGAATATTTTGATCTTTTAAAAATAAAATAATATCAATTTCTCTTTCTGTTAGTTTTAGTTCCTTTGTTTCATTTGAAATTATTCTTGAATTGAAATTTAAAGTATAGTTTTTAATATTCAATTTAGAATGAAAATTGTATTTTTGTTTTATTAATTGTGAATTTATCTCATCAAGAAGTCTTTCAATCTTAAGGGGCAATATATCCAATAATAAAATATTATTTCTATTTATTTTACTATTAGACAACAAAGTTTGGTTTGGTTTATCTATAATAATTGTTGAATTTATACATTCAGTATTATTAGATTCTATTTCTTGTAAAAATTCTTTAGTGTTTTGATAATTAAAAATATTAAATGAAAATAAATCATTAATTTCATGCAGAATATTATATAATTTTGAAAACTCTACTAAGCTTACTGATTGTTTAAACATTGAGATATAACTTATGCTAATAACCCTAAAAAATAAAGAGACCTTAATTATAGATGATTTTATTTTTAAATGTTCAATTGGGGAAAATGGAATTAAAACAAAGAAAATCGAAGGAGATAAAACAACCCCTAGAGGAAAGTTTTCTTTGGGCAAATTATATTATAGGGCAGATAAAGTTCAAAAACCTTTAACTAAAATTCCAATTAAAATTATAACAAAAAATATGGGTTGGTGTAATGATCCAAAAAGCAAATATTACAATAAAGAAATTAAAATTAATAATAAGTTAAAGCATGAAAAATTATTTAGAAAAGATCATATTTATAATTATTTAATAGTAATTAATTATAATACTAAAAAAATAATATCTAATAAAGGTAGTGCAATTTTTATTCATTTAACAAAAGGATATAAAAAAACAGAAGGATGTGTCTCAATAAAACAAAAGGATTTTTTAATTTTGATAAAATTAATTAATAAAAAAACAAAAATAAAAATTTGTTAACTTCTTTTTCCAAAGATTTTGGAACCAATTCTTAAAAACGTTGAATTATTTTTTACTGCTTCAATATAATCATTAGACATTCCCATACTCAGTTCACTTAAATTTAGTTTTTTTGTTAATTCATCCATCTCAGAAAAATATAATGAAGATTTTTCATTATGTGGGGGCAAACACATAAGACCAATAATATTTAATTTTAGTTCATTAGTACATTTTTTATAGAAATTTTCTAGTTGATCTACTTCAATACCATTTTTTTGCTTTTCATTACCTATATTTACTTGAATAAAAATTTTTAAATTTTTATTATTTTTTTTTTGTTCTAAAGAAATTTTTTCAGCAAGTTTAATATTATCTAGAGAATGAAGATAATCAAAAAGTGGTATTACATATTTAACTTTATTGGTCTGCAATTTTCCCAACATATGTAATTTTATATGTTTAAAATCATTTTTTAAACTTTCCCATTTTTCGATTGCTTCTTGAACTTTATTTTCTCCAAAATGAATTTGTCCATAATTTATTACTGGTAATATATTTGATATTGAAAAAGTTTTACTTACTGCAACAATTTCGGGCATTTTGATCCTATTATTGCTTTCAGATACTTTTAATTGTATTTCTTTTTGTATTTTAATTAAATTGATAACATTGTGATCCATAATAAAAGTTTAAAAAAATTTTATTTTATAGATGATTTTAACAAAGATCATATAAGAAGTTTAAACAAAAATATTAGCATTATCTATAGAAATTATACAAAAAAATACAATCAAGAAAAAATCATAGAAATAAAAAAATTTTGTAAAAATATTAAAAAAGAATTTTTTTTGGCGAATGATGTTAACTTAACCAATAAATTAAATCTTGATGGAGCTTATATACCAGCTTTTAATAATTCTCTTTCTGTTTATAAATTAAAAAATAAGAATATGACATTGCTTGGCTCTGCTCACAATCTTAAGGAAATTAATCAAAAGAAAAGGCAGGGAATAGATATAATTTTCATAGCTCCAACTTTTAAAGTAAATAAATCTAATAATTTTTTAGGTGTAACAAAATTTAATATACTTGCTAATTTATTCAATGGAAAAACTATAGCACTTGGTGGAATTAATATAAATAATATTAAAAAAATTAAAATGTTAAACTGCTATGGTTATGCATCAATTTCTTATATTAAGGAACATAATAAAATTTAAATCTAATGGATAATAAATTCAAAAATTTTAAACTTAAGGTAAACAAATTAGTTAATCACTATAGCATTGGAAATTTTAAATTTGTAATTGAACAAATAAATTTACTCTTAAAAAAACAACCCAACAATCAATTTATATTAAATTTGCTAGGATCCTGTTATCATAAATTGGGTAATTTTAATATAGCCAAGAAAGTATTCTTAAGAGTAATTGAATTAGATAATAATAATTTAGCTGCAATGAATAATTTAGCTAATGTTTACAAAGATATAAATGAACCTAAAAATGCCGAGGAATTTTATAAAAAAATATTAAAAATAAATCCCAATTATATTAATACCATCAATAACTACGCAGGTTTAAATTTTAAACTAAATAAACATGAAGCAGCAATTGCTCTTTATAAAAAAGCAGCAAAAATTGACAATAACATTATAATTGTACACTTTAATTTAGCATTAGTTTATCAAAGCTTAGGAAAATTTAAAGAAGCAGAATTTCATTTTAGAGAAGTATTAAGAATTGACCCCAACATGAATATTGCTGATAGAATCATGGGAAGGTTCATCAAATATGATAAAAATAATAATCATTTAAAAGAAATGTTACAAAAAATTGATAATAAAAAACTTAATGATGAATCAAAAATTAATTTAAATTTTGCTCTTGGAAAAGCATATGAAGATTTATTAGATTTTAAAAAGTCTTTTTTTTACTTAGAAAAGGGGAACAAAATTAAAGATTCTATATCAAAATATGATGTCAAAGCAGATAATCTATTATTTAATGATATTAAATTTTTTTTTGAAAATTATAATTATGATGAAATAATTATTACTCCAAAATCAAATAAAAAAATTATTTTTATTTTAGGATTACCAAGATCCGGGACTAGTTTAATTGAGCAAATAATTGCTTCTCATCCAGATGTGTATGGAAGTGGAGAGTTAAATTACTTAGACAAATTAATAACAAATAATTTTTTTAAAGAAAATATACTTAAAATACCAAATTTAAAAAATGAAATCGGTCAAGAGTTGATTAAAAAAATTTCAGCAAAATATTTTGAACTAATAGACGATTTTAAGTCTAATAAACAAAACATAACTGATAAAGCACCTTTAAATTTTATATGGATTGGTTTTATTAAGATACTTTTTCCAAATGCTAAGATAATCCATTGTGTCAGAGATCCTAAAGATAACTGTTTATCCCTGTATAAAAATATTTTTGATGAAAATCAAAATTGGACCTATAACAAATCAAATTTATTTAATTATTATAAAAATTATTATGAATTAATGAATTTTTGGAAAAAAAAATTTCCTAATTTTATTTTTGACTGCAAATACGAAGATTTGATCGTCAACTCAAATATAGAAATTAAAAAATTATTAAACTTTTGTGATTTAAGTTGGGATGATAATTGCCTTAAATTCTATAATACAAAAAGACCAATCAAAACTTTAAGTGTGGCTCAAGCAAGACAACCGTTATATACGTCATCTATTTCATCTAATAAAAATTTTGAACCTTTCTTATCAGATTTATTTATCAATTTAGAAAATTTATTGAGATAAAAAAAACGGCCCCACGTGGGGGCCGTTAAATAAATTGTTATAAACTATTAACTAGAATGATAATACAACACCTATTTCAGTAGTTTCATCATCTGTACCAGTTACTCCACCGTCATTACCCGAATTACTGTGGTTAATTCTAACAGAAGCAGCACCTACTGTATAAGCAGCACTAATTCCATCTACTTCTTCAGTAACAGCTGTACTTCCAGCTATTGATTTAGTAGTAGTGTCTTGTACACCATAAGAAACAGCAAAATTATCATTTACGTTAAACGCAATTGAATAACCTTCTATTTCTGATCCAGCTGTACCAGCTACACCACTGTCAGATTGCGCCGTTCTATAACCAACTGATACTGGACCATTTGAGTATACAACATGTGCGACTACTTCATCTGTGTCAGCAGTAGCATTAGTTGATAGATTTGATGAAGTATTTGTTGATGTACCAGCACCAATAGTTAATCCATCAATTGGGCTCATTGATATGTAAATATCAGTAGTTGAACCATGATGACCAGCACCACTACTAGCACTTTCGGCAGTTGCACCAGCTCCTTCACCGTTAGTGTAACCAGCAGATATGCTGATACCAGCAAATGTATTTCTGTAACCAATTACGTTAGTACTTCCTACACCAGAGATACCTGAACCAGATACACCAGTCCAAGCTTCTTCATAAGCAGATGGCAGAAGGTCATCGTTAGCAGTAAGACCAACCATTGCACCAGCAACAGAGTCAAATGATAATATACCCGCATCACCCATATCTAATGATTGGAAAGAACTTGTTAATCCACCAGTTTGACTTATTCCTCTAGTCATTGAAAGCGTACCGAATCCAACATCACCAGATGCAGTTGCTGCCATATTAGAGTTTGCACCGTATGAGTTACCAGTAACTTCATTAATTGCAGTTCCACCTGTATCAACGTAAGTTAGTTCTACACCACCCGATAGAGACAAATCAGCTGCATTTGCAGAGAAAGCAACAAGCGATCCTGCTAAAGCAGTTAGACCTACTTTTTTTAAATTGATCATATTTTTATCCTTTTGTTATTTGTTATTTTATTAATCAATAAGTGTTATTTATCAAAATAATTTACTATTAGTTTGGATAAACTAGTTTTTTTGTTAAATAAATATAAAATGTGATATAAATATCACAATTTAGCTCTCTAACATAAAAACTAACGTGTTTATTGAATTTTTATGGTAATTCTTAAGTATATTCTTTTTAAGAACTATGTTAATTCAACCAAATAAAATGATTAATTTCATGAAAATCAATAAATTTAGATCATTTAATCATTTATTATCATTACTGTTAGTTTCACTTTTTTTACTAAACTCATGCGGAGCTTTATCCTACAAAAGAGCTGACGTTAAAGATTCTCCTATTAACGATGCTGATAAACGAAAAAAAAATATGGCAGAAGGTCGTAAAATTACATTTAATAAGGCTTTAGGTGGTAATTCAGGTAGCTTTTCTTTTGCAACATCTAATGAGTTATGGAGAGCTACTATTGATGTGTTAGATTTTACTCCTTTAATGACTGCTAATTATGGAGGAGGAATTATAATTTCTGATTGGTATTCTGATAACTCAAACATCAATGAAACTATTAAAATATCTGTCCAATTTTTATCTAATGAAATTAGAGCAGATGGTCTGATAGTTAAAATTTATAATAAAAAATGTGATAATGTTCAAAACTGCACGATCACAAAAATTAATTCAGAATTAAATTCTGAAATTAAATTTGCTATACTCAAAAAGGCTGCATTATTAAAAATAAATGATAAAAAAAAGAAAAAGAAGAAGAAGAAAGAAGCTAAGTGGTAATCTCCGTTTCAAATAAAAATTATTAAAAACATTTTTGCTAACTAATAAAAGTAATGCGCTATAATTTTAAAACTATTGAAAACAAATGGCAGCACTACTGGGATACTAATCAAACATTTAAATCAAATATAGATAAAACTAAAAAAAAATTTTATTGTTTAGAAATGTTTCCATATCCATCTGGAAATATTCATATGGGTCATGTAAGAAACTACACTATCGGTGATGTGCTAGCTAGGTATAAGTCCCTACAAGGTTATAATGTTTTACATCCAATGGGATGGGACTCATTTGGAATGCCAGCAGAAAATGCAGCCCGCCAAAATAATTTAGATCCAAAGAAATGGACTGAAGAAAATGTTTCTACAATGAAAAATCAACTTAAACAATTAGGTCTTTCAATTGATTGGGATAGAGAAATTTCTACATGCTCAGCTGATTACTATAAACACCAACAGAAATTTTTCCTTGAACTTTATGATAAGGGTTTAGTTTATCGAAAAGAAAATTATGTCAACTGGGATCCAGTAGATCAAACTGTATTAGCAAATGAACAAGTAATAGACGGTAAAGGATGGAGATCTGGTGTTTTAGTTGAGAGAAAAAAACTTAACCAATGGTTTTTTGATATATCAAAATTCTCAGAAGATCTTCTTAAGGGCCTAAATAGTCTTGATGAGTGGCCTAACAAAGTTAAGATTATGCAAAAAAACTGGATAGGAAAATCTTTTGGATGTGAAATAGATTTTAAAATTAATGGTAATCCCAAGGTTAAGAGCATTAAATGTTTTACTACAAGACCAGACACCTTATTTGGATTTTCTTTTTTAGCAGTATCTGTGGACCATCCAATATCTAAATTTTATGAAAATAATGAAGAATTTATAACTTTTAAAAAAATTTGTTCAAAAACTGGAACAACTGAAGGATCAATTGCCCAAGCTGAAAAAATTGGATTTAAAACAAATTTTACTGCAACTAATCCTTTTGATGAAACACTTGAAGTTCCTGTTTATTTTGCAAATTTCGTATTAATGGATTATGGATTTGGCGCTGTATTTGGTTGTCCCGCACATGACCAAAGAGATTTGGACTTTGCTTTAAAATATAAAATTAAATTTAATACTGTAGTTAAACCACTGGATGGTAAAGATAATTTTAAAGTTATAGCTGAAGCATACACCGGTGCCGGGATAGTTTTTAATTCTAAATTTTTAGATGGTTTAAAAGTTCCAGATCAATCAATTCTAGAAACTATTAAAATATTAGAAGAAAAAAAATTAGGTAAAAAAAAAATAAATTTTAGATTAAAAGATTGGGGTGTATCTAGACAAAGATATTGGGGGTGTCCTATCCCAATTGCTTATAATAAAGATAATGAAATTATTAAGGTACCCTTAGAAAATTTACCTATAAAACTTCCTGAAAAAATTAACTTAAACTCAACAGGCAATCCTTTAGACCACCAACAAGAATGGAAAAAAATCAAAATTAACGGTGAGGAATGCACAATGGAAACTGATACTCTTGACACTTTTGTGGATTCTTCATGGTATTTTTTAAGATTTTGTTCTTCTAAGAATGAAAGGAATGGTTTTGATATCACAGAAGCTAATTATTGGATGCCAGTAGATCAATATATAGGTGGAGTTGAGCATGCAATATTACATCTATTGTATTCAAGGTTTTTTGTAAAAGCTTTAAATTATAAAAATGAAAAATTAAATTTCAATGAACCTTTCAAAGGTTTGTTTACCCAGGGTATGGTTTGTCATGAAACTTATAAAGATCAAAATAATAAATGGCTTAGCCCAGATGAAGTGTTCTCAGAAGATGGTAAAAATTACTATAATAAAAAAAATCCATCAGAAAAAATTACTGTCGATACACCAGAGTCTATGTCTAAATCAAAAAAAAATACAATTGACCCGGAAAAAATGATTAAAAATTACGGTGCAGATGCAGTAAGATTATTTATATTATCAGATAGCCCTCCAGAAAAAGATGTACAATGGTCAGATCAAGGAATGGTTGCGTCTTATAAATTTATTCAGAAATTTTGGATGTTGCATGAAAAAATTAAATCTCAAACGCAAAAAGAAGAAGAAGCGACTGATAGTTTTAATGAATCTCTTGAAGAATTTACTAATCAAATAATAAATAAAATAAATATTAACTTAGATAAATTTAGTTATAATGTCATTATTGCTAATTTACATGAAGTTTATAATTATTTTTATAAACTTACGGAAGATAAAAAAATTAATAATAATTTACTTAAAAATTACATAAAAATTTTAAAAATAATGATACCAATAGTTCCGCATTTAGCCAACGAATGCTTAAGTGAGGTTACTGATAATAAAGTGTTTTATTGGCCTGAGATTGAGCAAAAATATCTTAAAGTTAAAAAAAATAATATAGTTGTTCAAATAAACGGAAAAAAAAGAGGTTTAATTTCAACAGAAATCAACTTGGAAGAAAAAGATTTGATATTAAAAATAAAAAAAAATAAGGAATTAGAAAAATTTTTTGAAAATAAAAATATTATTAAAAGTATCTTTATAAAAAATAAATTAATAAACTTAATTATAAAATGATTATAAAAAAATTAACTTTTATTTTAATATTTTTTTTATTAACCAATTGTGGATATGAAGCAATTTATTCTAAAAAAAATATTTCAAATATTTCAATAAATAAAATTATACTTGAAGGAAATAAAAAAATTAATAGAAAAATTATTACACAAGCAAATTTAAGTACAAATAATAATGAAACTTATGCTTATGATTTGACCTTGATTAGTAACAAAACAATAGAGAGTACTGCTAGAGATAATTCTGGAAATACCTCAGTTTATAAAACTACAATAACTGTAAAATTTTATTTAAAAGATCCAAACAATCAAAACCAAATTTTTAAAGAAAAAGATTTTACTTCAAGCTTTTCATATAACAACATTAAAAATAAATTTGATTTATCACAATACCAAAAAAATATTGAAAACAATTTGATAAATAAAATTGCCGAAGAAATTATAATTTTTTTATCTTCATAACCAATGATAATTAAGTCTTTTGAATTAGAAAAAATAGACTTAAAAAATAAACACTTTTTTTTATTCTATGGTGAAAATCAAGGATACAAAAATGAAACTATAGAAAAAAAATTCAAGAATAATTATTCTAGTAATACATATAATTATGATGAAAGTAATGTTCTTAATAATAAAACAAATTTTTTTAATGATATTTTATCAAAATCGTTTTTTGAAAATGAGAAATTAATTATAATAAACAGAGTAAGTGATAAACTCATATATATAATAGAAGAAATAATCGAAAAAAAAATTGTAGATTTAACTATAGTATTAAATGCAAATATTTTAGAAAAAAAATCTAAGTTAAGATCATTTTTTGAAAAGAACAAAGAAACAATTTGTGTTCCATTTTATGCTGATAATAATCAAACTTTAATGGGAATAGTAAATATTTTTTTTAGAAAAAATAAAATTGTGATTTCTCAACAAGCTATAAATTTAATAGTTGAAAGATCCAGAGGTGACAGACAAAATTTAAATAATGAACTTCAAAAAGTTGAAAATTTTATGAAGAATAAAAAAAAAATTGAAATAGATGATCTTTTTAAACTTACAAATTTAGCAGAAAATTATAATGTTTCAGAATTAATTGATAACTGTCTCGCTAAAAATAAAAAAAAAACAACAAATATTTTAAATGAGAATAATTATTCTCTTGAGGATTGTATTTTTATTATTAAAACATTTTTGATAAAATCTAAAAGACTGTTGAAGCTTTCGCAACAAACTATTGAAAAAAAAAAAATAGATGATGCAATTTCATCATTTAAACCTCCTATTTTTTGGAAAGATAAGGAAATAATAAAAAAACAACTAAGAAACTGGTCCTATAATAATATTGAGGATTTAATTTTCAAAATTAATGAAATTGAGCTTTTAATTAAAAAAAATTCTAACAATTCAATTAATATTTTATATGATTTTATTATTGAACAAACAACAACTTCTAGTAATTAGATTTAATTATTTCAATAATTTTATTTAGTTGATCTAAGTCTTTATATTCAAATACTATTGATCCAGAGTTATTTTTCTTATTTTTAATTAAAACATTAAGTCCAATTTTATCAATAATCAGAGATTCAAGCGCTTGTAAATTTGAATCTTTTGGATTTTTAAATGACTGTTTTTTTACTTTAAAAATCTTTACAAAATTTTCTGCTTGTCTGACAGACAGTTTTTTTGCAATAATCTTATTAGCAACAAAAAATGCATTATCCAAACCAACTAAAATTTTGGCATGCCCCGATGATATTTTTTTCATTTCAATTAATTTTAAAACTTCTTTTGGTAATGTTAATAACCTTAAACAATTAGTTACATGACTTCTGCTTTTACCAATAAATTTTGCAACCTTTTCTTGATCATAGGAAAAATCATCAATTAAACGTTGATAACCTTGTGCTTCTTCAACAACAGTTAAATCGTATCTTTGAACATTTTCTACTATTGCAAACTCTAAAGATTTTAGATCATCGGCTTCTGTAATAACTACTGGTACTTCATGAAGTCCTGCTTTTTGTGCTGCAAGCCACCTTCTCTCTCCTGCAATTATTTCATATGTGGATTTTTCAACATTAGATCTTCTAACAATGATTGGCTGTATAATACCACGTTCTTTAATAGAGTTTGTAAGTTCTTCTAAATTTTCTTCATCAAATAATTTTCTAGGTTGGTATTTATTTGGACGTAAATCACTTACAGATAATTTGTTAATATTTGTTTCTATTTTTGTGTCACCAATTAATGATGATAAGCCTCTACCCAAACCTTTTTTAATTCTATTTGAATCCATTATGCAGCGCTCCCAATTTGAGGTTCTTGATTTATAAACTCGTCTGTAAAATTAAAATATGATTTACTTCCTGGACAGGACTTATCATAAATTAAGACTGGCATACCATGTGATGGTGCTTCAGATAATCTTACATTTCTTGGGATCACAGTTGTATAAACTTTATCTAAAAAATAATCTCTTGCTTCTTTTTCTACTTGCGCTGAAAGTTTATTTCTCTTGTCGTACATCGTCAAAAGAATTCCCCTTATGTTTAATTCTGGATTTAAACTTACTTTTATTCGTTCAATTGTTTTCATTAATTGAGTTAATCCTTCGAGAGCAAAAAATTCTGCCTGTAGTGGTACTACTAAAGAGTCCGAGGAGACTAGAGCCATGACTGTTAGGAGGTTTAAAGATGGCGGGCAATCAATCAAGATATAATCATAGTCTGCTCTAGAATCATTTAAATATGCGGTTAATTTTACCTTTAATATAAAGGCTCTATTGCTATCACCTGCTGTCTCAACCTCTAATCCTGATAGATCTACATTTGAAGTTATAATATCTAAATTCTCAAAACCTGTTTTTTTAATAATCTCTGAAATTTTCTTTGTTCCATTTAAAACACCATAAATTGTTTTCTCAGAGTTTTCTATGTTTGATAAACCCAATCCTGTTGTGGCATTACCTTGTGGGTCTAAATCTATTACAAGAATTTTTTTTTTCTGTTTTGATAAACCTGCTGCAAGATTAATTACAGTTGTTGTTTTTCCAACTCCACCCTTTTGGTTTATTATAGATATAATTTGCATTTAATTTAATACTTTTTTTTTAATATTTCTTATATTTAATAAAAACGAATCTTTATTAGTTAAACTTTTTTTTTCCGTGTACTCAAAATCCCAATCCTTTAAAGTGTTTCTTAATACTATCTTCCCATTTTTACCCATAAATAAAACTAAATTCTTATAACTTGAAAAATTTTTGTGTATTAGGTCTAAAATTATAGGCATAGGCTTAAAAGCTCTTGCCATTATAGTGCCAGCTTTTAATTCCGTTATTCCAAAAACATCTTTTTGTATTACTTCAGTATCTAAATTTAGCTTTCTCGAAACTTCTCGCAGAAAAGAGCTCTTGTGATGACTTTTTTCATATAAGTTAATCTTCATTTTTTTTTTTAAATTTTTTATCATTATAGCCATTACAATGCCTGGCATCCCTCCTCCTGTGCCTAAATCACAGGTTGTATTACTATTTAAATCAACAAAATCAATAGCTTGTGCTGAATCTACTATATGTCTCTCTCTAATTACCTCATTTTTTGCATTTACTTTGCTAATGATATTAATTTTCTGATTTTTTTCTAAAATCATTGATATAAATTTCTCAAAGTCCAAATATGTTTCACGTGAAACGTTTAATTGATTTAGTAAAGTATATTTTTTTAAAATTTCGTCCATTAAGCTATATGCTTAATAGACTTTCTTTTTATGTGTGACAACAAAATATATACAGCAGCAGGAGTTATTCCGTCAATTCTTAATGCTTGACCCATCGTTTTGGGTTTTATTTCTTTAAATTTAGCTTTTACCTCATTTGAGAGACCAGATAAGTCATCATAGTTAACTTTATCTGGAATCAATAGATTTTCATCTCTTTTAAATGCTAAAATATCAGCTTTTTGTTTTTTTAAATAGCCTCTATAATGAGCATTAATTTCAATTTGTTCATCAATTTCTTTATTATAAAAAGGAATATCTGGCCATATTTTTCTGATCTTAGGCATATCTACGCCTTTTTGAGTTAAAATCTCATTAGATGACCTTAAAATTCCATCTTTAGCAATTTTAACATCAAATTTAGCTATTTTAGTAGGAGAAACATTTAAACTGTCCATTTTAATCGATATTTGATTAATTTTATATGATTTATCCTCGAAAAGATCTTTCCTATACTTATCAATTAATCCTATCTTTATTCCCTTAGTTGTTAATCTTTGATCTGCATTATCTGCCCTTAAGCTAAGTCTATACTCTGCCCTTGATGTAAACATTCTATAGGGCTCAGCTACTCCTTTGGTAATAAGATCATCTATCATAACTCCAATATAAGCATCAGACCTATCTAATATAAACGGTTCTGCGTTCATAAACGACAAGGCAGCGTTAATTCCTGCAATAAGGCCTTGGGCTGCTGCTTCCTCATATCCTGTTGTACCATTTATTTGTCCAGCTAAGTAAAGATTTTTAATTTTCTTTGTTTCAAGAGTTAAAAACAATTCTCTAGGATCTATATAGTCATATTCAATTGCATATCCTGGTCTAATTATAATAACATTCTCTAAACCCTTGATATTATTACATATTTCCTGTTGAATATTAGTTGGAAGAGATGTAGATATACCATTTGGGTAAATAGTATAGTCATTTAACCCTTCAGGCTCTAAAAATATCTGGTGACGTCTCTTGTCAGCAAATTTTACAATTTTATCTTCTATAGATGGGCAATATCTCGGACCAACACCCTGAATACTTCCAGAGTACATAGCACTCTTAGATAAATTTTTTTCTATAATCTTATGAACCTTCTCATTAGTATAAGTCATTCGACAAGAAACTTGTTTATTATAATTTTTTTTAGTTAAGAAAGAAAAGAAGTAAGGATCGTCATCTGCAAGTTGTTCTTCCAAATTTTTAAAATTAATTGATCTTGCATCAAGCCTTGGAGGTGTACCTGTCTTAAGTCTTCCAATTTTAAAATCATATCTTCCAAGTTGCTCACTTAAGCCTGTTGAGGGTTTCTCATCATACCTTCCGGCTGGAGTTTTTTTTTCTCCTATATGTATCAATCCATTTAAAAAAGTTCCCGTTGTAAGTATTAGCTTACTACAGGAAATATTTTTTCCTGACTTTGTTTCAAAACCACTTATTGAAGTTTTACTAAAAATAAACTTAATAACAGGATCAGCAAAAACACTTAAATTACAGTAGTTTAGAAGTTTTTCTTGCATAAAGTGTTTATATAATGATCTGTCAGATTGAGTACGTGGACCTCTAACGGCTGGACCTCTACTTCTATTTAATAGTCTAAATTGTATACCAGACTTGTCTGCAACATCTCCCATAACACCATCTAATGCATCTATTTCTCTTACAAGGTGGCCTTTCCCCAAACCACCAATAGCAGGATTGCATGACATCTCACCAATAGTTTCAATTTTATGAGTGAATAGGGCAGTGTTAACTCCAAGACGTGCTGATGCTGCAGCTGCCTCACATCCAGCATGACCACCACCTATAACAACCACATCAAATAACAAATCATTTTTCATATCCTGAATTTATAACTGATTGTGATATTTACAAGTTGAGAGTAATTTTTGTAAAATAGTTGTTGTTTATCAACAAATTTAGACAAAATAGGTAAAAAAAACAACAAAATGAACATTATTTTCCTATACAAAAATCGTTGAAAATACTGTCTAATATCTCTTCAACGTCAACTTTTCCAACAATCATACCTAAATGTCTTGTAGCTAATCTTAAATCTTCAGCCGATTTATCAAAATCCTCAGTTTCACTTTTTTCATTAAAATTTTTTAAATAGTCTAAACATTGTACAAGATGCTGTCGATGCCTTTCTCTTGTTATAAAAATATCATTACTATTAATAAATTTATTTTTTAATTTATTTTTTATTTGTAAAATTAATTTTTCTATATTTAAATTATTTTTAATAGAAATTAAAACATGATCAAAAGTTTTTATTTTATAATTTAAATCTTCGTTTAATAGGTCTGATTTATTTACTACTAGTATTGCATTTCTATCTGCTAAATCATTCAAAATACCAGTAAAATCAACACTTTTAGCATCAATTACAATTAATTTTAAATCAGCATCTTCAGCTCTATTAAGAGCTAATTTAATTCCTTTTTTTTCTATTTCATTTTTTGAGTTTCTAATCCCTGCTGTATCAGAAATCACTACAGGATAACCATCTATATTTAAATGCACTTCAATTACATCTCTTGTCGTACCAGCTATCTCTGAAACAATTGCAACTTCTCTATTTGATAAAAGATTAAGCAAACTTGATTTACCTGCATTAGTTGGTCCTATAATTGCAATTTTAAAACCTTCTCTAATCCTTTCTCCAACTTTTTGATCATCCAAAATTTTTTTTATATTTTTGTAAACTCCGACTGAAGTATTTTTAATATTACTCAAAATATCTTTTGGTAAATCCTCATCAGGAAAATCAATTTTAGCTTCAACATATGATAAAATTTTTAAAAGTTTTTCTCTTAAGTCATTAAATTTGTCTGCTGACTTTCCGTTCATTATTTTTATTGCTTGTTGTCTTTGAATTTCAGTTTCTGATGAGATTAAGTCGGCAATACTTTCTGCTTTAAGTAAATTTATTTTTCCATTTTGAAATGCAAGTTTTGTGAACTCACCTGGTTCTGCCAAACGACAGTTTTTTATTTTTGAAATAGATGAGTGCACAGCTTCAATTACAGCTTTGCTCCCATGTATGTGAAATTCAGCCATATCCTCACCTGTGTAGCTTGCAGGGCCAGGAAACCATAATATTATTCCTTCATCAATTAGCTCGGAAGTGTTGATTTCATTGATCTTTCTAAGCGTTGCTAATCTAGCCACTGGAAGTTCTTTCCCTGTTAGGGATTTTATTATTTCTGCGGTCTCTTCACCTGAAACTCTTATTATAGCTACTCCTGAAATTCCTGGTCCAGTAGATAACGCGTAAATCGTCATGAAAGGATTATAGCTTGAATTTTATATGTCTGTAAAACCTTAATTGAGGGAAATACATTATACTATTAATTAATTTTACACACTTTATTTAGATTAAAATTTACAGTAAACTTTTTTTAATAATTATTCTTAACATCGGTTGCCTAAACCGAACAACATGAGTGATGAGGATCAAATGATTATTTGGGTTGCTTCATATCCAAAAAGCGGAAACACACTATTAAGAGCAATCTTAAGTTCATTATTGGCTTCTGAGGATGGTATATTCGATAATAACAAACTTAGTCTAATACCAAACTTTCCTCAAAGAAGATTTTTTGAAGATTTAACTGATGAAAGAACAAATATAAAAGAAGTAAGTCAATTTTGGATAAAGGCTCAAGACAAAATTAATAAAAATAAGAAACTAAGATTTCTTAAAACTCATAATGCAAATTCTTGTATTAATAAAAACTATTTTACAAACTCTTTAAATACTATTGGAGCAATTTACATTGTTAGAGATCCTAGGGATGTATTAATTTCTGCAGCAAAACATTTTGATCTTACAATTAAGAAAACTATTGAACTCATGTTTGACGAATACGCGCATACACTACCACGAAAAAACTTCGAGCATGAAATGGTAACATTCTTAGGCTCGTGGTCATATAATTACAATTCGTGGATAAATATGGGACATAATACTTTAGTATTAAAATATGAAGACCTTATTTCAAATAAAGAAAAGGAGGGTCTTTTTAAAGAAAATGCAATATCACAAAATAATGAGAAAATTAAGTTTTTTAATAAAGGTAGTTCTGGGGCTTGGCAAGATATTCTGGATAATACACTTGCTCAAAAAATAGAAAGCAAATTTAAAAAGAAATGAAAAAACTTAATTATATTTAAGAATCTTAAACTGGCTTATTCATTGAATTAAAAAATTCAGCATTGTTCTTGGTATCTTTTAATTTACCACTTATGAACTCAATGGCATCCATAGTTCCCATTGGCGCAATAATTCTTCTAAGTACATTCATTTTTTGAAGATCATTTTTTTCAAATAATAATTCTTCTCTTCTGGTGCCAGATTTCGTAATATCTATTGCAGGGTAAATTCTTTTATCTGCAATTTTTCTATCAAGTACCGTCTCACTATTTCCGGTTCCCTTAAACTCTTCAAAAATAACTTCATCCATTCTACTACCTGTATCAATTAAAGCTGTAGAGATAATTGTAAGTGAACCACCTTCTTCAATATTTCTAGCAGCACCAAAAAATCTTTTGGGTTTTTGTAGTGCGTTAGCGTCAACACCTCCCGTTAAAACTTTACCAGAGCTTGGTATTACGGCATTGTATGCTCTGCCTAGTCTTGTAATTGAATCTAGTAATATCACTACATCTTTTTTGTGTTCTGTTAATCTTTTTGCTTTTTCTATTACCATTTCAGCTACGGCTACGTGTCTAGAAGCTGGCTCGTCAAAAGTAGAACTGATAACTTCTCCTTTAACCGTTCTTTGCATATCTGTTACTTCTTCAGGTCTTTCGTCAATCAGCAAAACCATTAAGTAACACTCGGGATAATTTTTTGCTATAGAGTTTGCTATGCTTTGTAAGATCATTGTTTTGCCCGCCTTGGGTGGTGAAATAATTATAGATCTTTGGCCTTTTCCGATTGGACTGACAAGATCAATTAATCTTGGAGTTAAATCTGGTTTTTTTTCTATTTTTGTCGTTTCAACTTCCATCACCAATTGTTTGTCTGGATAAAGTGGAGTTAAATTGTCAAATGCAATTTTATGACGAGCTTTTTCAGGCTCTTCGAAATTAATTTTACTAACCTGTAGTAATGCGAAATATCTTTCGCCATCTTTGGGTGACCTAACGGGTCCCTCAATAGTATCTCCTGTTCTTAAACCAAACCTTCGAATTTGACTTGGACTCACATAAATATCATCTGGACCAGGTAGATAATTTGACTCCATTGCTCTTAAAAAGCCAAATCCATCCTGGAGTAATTGTAAAACTCCATCTCCTGTTATTTCTTCTTTTTCTGCTACCTTTTTTAAGATTGCAAATAAAATTTCTTGCTTTCTTAATGTGCTAGCATTTTCAATACCAAGTTTTTCTGCCTGCGTAATTAACTGTTCCGAGGATTTAATTTTTAGTTCTTGAATATTCATGTTTTGGAGTTTCGTTAAGGTTTATTAGAGAATTAAATATATATACTCTTTTAATTATTACAAGTCTAGATAGGCTTAAAAAAAACAATAAAAACAATCAAAATCAGTAATATTGTTGGGACCTCGTTAATTATTCTAAAAAATTTAGAAGTTTTAATGTTTTGATCAGCAGCAAATAACCTTGCACATTTACCCAAGTAAAAATGATAGTAGGTTAATAATAAAACTAAAATTCCTTTTAATATAACCCAAAGATCAGAAAAAACTGAGAGTCCAAGACTTGCAATTAACGAAATTCCAAAAAGCCAGGTCAAGATCATTGCCGGCATCATAATGTAAAAATACAACTTTCTTTCCATCATTTTAAATACTGAAGAAATATTTTTATCATTTAAATTTTCAACATGATAAACAAAAATTCTTGGTAAATATAAAAGCCCAACCATCCAAGAAATTACAGCTATTAGATGTAAGCTTTTTAATAATAAATAACTATTCATAATTTAAACATGGGCATTTTTTTAAGTGAGATGGGCATTGAATTTTAGGGGGATAAAGATTTTCATTAAATTTATATTCGTTTTTTTTAATTATTAATTCCGAGATGCCATTTATAAAATCCTTATTTACACCAAGGGCAGGGACTCTTGTATAGTGTTTACACCCATTATCTTCTGCTAGTTTTTTATATTCTATATCTAATTCAACTAAAGTTTCTGAATGTTCAGAAACAAATGCTATGGGAACTAAAACTATATGTTTTCCAGCCTTTGAATTTTCAACAATTACATCATCTGTTGGTGGGCCTATCCATTTTAGTGGACCCACTCTGCTTTGATAGCTTAGAACCCAATCTAAATCTACATCTCCAACGTTCAGGCTCTTAACTATTTTTTTAACAGATTGTTCGATCTGCCATTGATAGGGGTCACCCTTTTTAATATTTTTTTCTGGTAGTCCGTGGGCAGAAAAAATTAATTTATAATTTTTAAGGTTCTTAATTTTTTTTGTTATTTCTTTAGTGTGGGCACTAATAAAATTTTGATCTGTCGGGTAGCAACAAATTGTGCTCGTTTTAATATTATATTTATTTTTTTTACAAACACTTCTCCACTCTTTAATTGAAGATCCTGATGTTGCGGCTGAGTATTGAGGATAAAGAGGCATTAAGATTATTTCATCAGGTTGGTATAATTGAACTTCTTTGATTACATCTTCGGCTCTTGGGTTCCAGCACCTCATTACTACAAAACACTTGTAGTCGTCAGATGTTTGGCTCTGATTAAGTTTTTCTTCAAGTGCTCGCGATTGTTCTTCGGTTAACTTTAAAATTGGCGATGAACCACCAAGCTCTCCATAAATTTTTTTTGCAACAGGTGCCCTTCTATTTGAAATTAATTTTGCTAGTGGATATCTAAAAAAAACTGGTAAATTTAATATTGCTGGATCATTAAATAAATTAAATAAAAAGGGTTCTACATTTTCTAATTTATCTGGACCACCCAAGTTAAATAATATTATTGCTTTTTTCATTTAATAATCTTTTACTGTTTTAACCAAATAATCAACCATGTCAGGATTGGTCTCAGGTAAAACTCCGTGCCCCAAATTAAAAATATATGGATGATCCTTAAAGGCGTCTAAATATTTCATGGTTTGTTTTTTTAAATTATCTTTATCTGTTAAAAGTATTTTGGGGTCAAGTCCTCCTTGTATGGGTATATTAATTTCTTTAGATATAAAAGTAGGACTAACATCGTAATCAATATTAACCACATCTGGTTTAACAGTTTCACAAAAGATTTTGTAATTTTTAATTCCCCTTGGAAAACAAATAACAGGAATCTTTAATGACTTAATATAATCAACTAAATTTAATGTTGGCATATAAACATATTTTGGTAAATCTTTTTCTTCTAATAATCCTGCCCAGCTATCAAAAATTTGTATTACTGAAGCACCATTTTTTATTTGATGCTCAATATGTAATTTTAAAAATTTTTCTAAAATTATTAAGATTCTATTTATTAAAAATTCATCTTTAAAAAAATTTTTTATTAATTTTTTTTTTGGTGAATGTTTGTTAATCATATAAACCAATAAAGTCCAAGGGGCCCCCACAAAGCCTATTAAATTTTTATTTTTTATTAAATTATTTTCACTAACTTTTTTAATAGATTTATAAACTGGATATAATTTTTCTAAAAAGTTTATCTCATTTATTTTAGAAATTATTTCTATGTTTAGCGGCCCCAATTGCGGGCCGAAGTTTTTTTTAAATTCGACTTTTTGATTTAATCCATAAGGCAACATTAAAATATCTGAAAAAATTATTGCTGCATCTAATTTAAATCTTTTTAATGGTTGTAGTGTAATTTCTGACGATAAATTTTCATTTAAACATAAATTAATAAAATTTGGGTTTGCTTTTCTAATTTTTCTAAACTCTGGAAGATATCTTCCTGCTTGTCTCATTAACCATATAGGTGTATTCGTTGTTTTTTTATTTATTATTGTTTCTTGAAGGGGTGTCATAATAATAAGTAAATATATAATTATAGTATTAGTTATATAGTATGTGAATAACGAGAATTATTTGTTTTTAACATGTTATTAAGTATTTATTCACAATTAATAGTTAATAAAATTAAAGTATAATGGTTAATTTGACGCTTTATTTAGTTTTATTAAATTAAGTGTATATTATTAATTCACATGTTTAATAATGTTTATAAAACCCACATTTTACAACGAAAAATAAGAAATATTATAATAATAACAAATGGTAAAAATAATACTTAGTTATAAACTTTTTATACATGGGTAATTCATATCAGATATATTTAATATCAGATTCAACGGGCGAAACTTTAGATAGGGTATTTTTAGCTATAAAAGCACAATTTAAAAACATAAAATATAATGTTAGATCTTATTTTTTTACACGAACAGAAAACCAAATTAATAAAATATTAAATGAAGCAAAAAAAAAAGAAAACTCAATAATTTTATATACAATTGTTGATAATGGTCTTGCAAAATTTTTAGCTGACAAAAGTGATGAAAAAAAAATTCCCTGTTTTGGAGTATTGGGAAATTTAATACTTAACTTTTCAAAATTGCTAAAACAGGAAGCTTCCCATATTCCTAGTGGACAGCATGTCCTTAATGAGGAATATTATAAAAGAATTGAGGCTATTCAATTTACAATTAATCATGATGATGGAAATTTAATTCATGAAATAGAAAAATCAGATATAATTTTATTGGGTGTTAGTAGAACAAGCAAAACACCAACATCAATCTATCTAGCAAATAAAGGTTTTAAAACATCAAATATTCCATTGGTAAATGAAAAATCTATACCTGAAATTTTAAAAAAGAATACCAAAACATCTTGTGTTATAGGACTTACTAGCGAGGCAAAAAGACTTGTTGATATAAGAAAAAATAGAATGAACACACTAAAAGAAATGGAAAGTATAAACTATACAAATATTGATAAAATTAGAAATGAAGTTGATGAAGCAAAAAAAACTTTTAAAAAATATAAATGGCCCACAATAGACGTAACAAGAAAATCAGTTGAGGAGACCGCAGCATCAATAATCAAAATTTACGAAATATATAAAAAAAATGATTAATCAAATAATACTTGCATCAAAAAGCAAGGTTAGGAAAAAAATTTTAGAAGCGAATAATATTAAATGTATAGTTGAACCATCAAATGTTGATGAAGATTTAGTTAAAGAAAGTTTATTAAAAGAAAAAGCGTCACCGGAAATTATTTCAAAAAATCTAGCCGAGATAAAAGCAAATAAAATAAGCCAAAAGAGGAGTGGAGATTTGGTTTTAGGTGCCGATAGTGTTATTGATTTAAAAGGAGAAATTATTTCAAAACCTAGCAATAGAGATGAAGCATTTAAAATACTTAATAAATTAAATGGACAAACACATCATCTAATTAGCTCAGTTTGTATATCACAAAATGGTTCGATGATATGGAATTATACTGATAGAGCAATCTTAACTATGAAACAAATGAGAAATGAAGAATTAAAAACTTATTTGAACAAAATAAAGGATGAAGCTTTATATGCTTATAATGTTTACCAAATTGAGGGTGAGGGTAGGTTTTTATTTTCAAACATAGAAGGAGATGATGACACAATTATGGGTTTACCAGTAAAAAAAATAAAGGAATATTTAAAGAATTATTAAGGACTTAGTTAATGAAAAAATATCTAGTTATAGGAAATCCCATAGAACATTCCTTGTCACCCAAATTGCATAATTTCTGGATTAAACAAAATAAAATAAAAGCTATTTATGAAAAAAAGAAAATTGATAAAGCTGATATACCATCATTAATTTTGGATATTAAAAAAGAAAGATTACAAGGAATGAACGTTACAGTTCCATTTAAAAAACTTGTAATCCCTTATTTAGATGAGATGACTGAATGTGCAGAAAAAACTCAATCAGTAAACATAGTATATAAAAAGCAAAATAAAATTATAGGTGATAACACTGACATTGAAGGATTTGAGAGAAGTTTAAAAGATACAAATCATGATATTAAAAATAAAAAAATATTTATTTTAGGCGCTGGAGGAGTTGTTAGTTCAATTATTTTAGCGTTAAAAAATTTAGGTGCTGCAGAAATTATTCTAAGTAACAGAACAAGAGAGAGAGCCGAAAATATAAAAAAAATTTATTCAAATTTAAAAATATTAGATTGGGGAGAAATTCCTATTTTTGATATTATTGTAAACGCTACAAGTCTGGGTTTAAAAAAAGAAGATAAAATTGAATTAAATTTTACTAACTCTGGTCAAGATAAATTATTTTACGATGTAATTTATAACCCTGATATAACCAATTTTCTAGCGGAAGGCAAAAAATTAGGAAATAAAGTTAAAAATGGTAAAATGATGTTTATTTATCAAGCCCAATTGGCATTTAATATTTGGCACAATATTTTACCAAAAATAGATAATGAAACAATTGATTTATTTAACTCATGATTAGAATTGGTGTCGTTGGAGATATAGGTTCGGGTAAAAGTTATGTAGCAAAAAATTTTCGTTACCCGGTGTTTAATGCCGATAGAGAAGTGGGCAAATTGTATAAAAATAATAAAATAATTTTTAATAGGTTAAAAAAAGTTTTATCTAAATATATTTATTCATTCCCAATAAATAAAAATGAAATTTCAAAAGCGATATTGGCCAATCACCTTAACTTAAATAAAATAGTTAAAATTATTCATCCAGAAATTAAAAAAAAAATGAATATTTTTTTAAAACAAAATAAGAAAAAAAAATTTTTAGTTTTGGATATTCCTCTTTTATTAGAAAATAAAATAAACAAAAAAGGTGATATTATAATATTTGTTGAATCAAAAAAATCTGAAATTATAAAAAGACTTAAAAAAAGAAAAAATTTTAACTTAAAATTATTTAAAAGATTTAAAAATATTCAATTACCACTTGCTTATAAAAAGAAAAAATCTCATTTTATTATAAAAAATGATTTTACTAATGGCTCTATTAAAGACAGTATAAGGATTATTTTAAAAAAATTTTATAAATGAAAGAAATAGTATTAGATACAGAAACAACTGGTCTTTCGGTTAGAGAAGGTCATAGAATTGTTGAAATTGGGTGTATTGAGCTTGATAATCTTGTTCCAACGACAAATAGATTCCATTGTTATTTAAATCCAGAGAAAAAAGTTTCAGAAAAAGCACTAAAAGTGCACGGATATACTGATGAATTTTTATCTACCCAGAAAAAATTTAAGGATGTGGTAAATGATTTTTTAAATTTTATTGAAAACAAAAGGTTAGTAATTCACAATGCAGGATTTGATTTAGCCCATCTAAATAATGAACTTTCATTATTGAAAAAAAAAAAAATTAATATTGAAAATGTTGTGGATACACTTATTTTGGCAAGGGATAAATTTCCTGGTTCCCCTATAAGTTTGGATGCGCTTTGTAAAAGATATAAAATTGATAACTCCAAAAGGACAAAACATACTGCGCTAATTGATTGTGATTTATTATCAAAAGTTTATATTAATCTTTTAGATCAAAAAGAGCCAACTTTAAATTTTCAAAATCATGAAAATGAAAAGCTAGAAATAAACACCAATCAAAATAATTTATATTGTAAAAAAATTATTACACCAACTTCTGAAGAAATTAAATTACATAAAGATTATTTAAAATTAAGTTTAAAAAAAAATTATTTTTAATTAAACTTTTCGTTATACAGCTTGTCGAAGTCAATTTTTTTCTCAATTTTAACTCCCGGGAAACCCGAGTCATCTAATAAATTTATAAATGTTTTTTCTAAATTTGGATAAATTTTATTTTGAACATCACACAATATAATTTTTTCTAATTTTTTTTTATCTTTTATTGTCTCGTTAATTTTAACAACCGATGAATAAACTATTTCAAAATAAGATTTTTTTTCATTTGGTTCCTTATCTTCAAATTTTAATGTGGTGTTAACTTCAATAAGTTTATTTTTTAATACTTTAGAAGTGATATCGATGTTTAGTTGATATTTGGGAATATTTTCTTTTACAAATAGATAGGTTTGAATATCCGGTGTCTCACTAGACATATCCTTAACAAATTCTGCTAATATTTTAAAACTTTCTGTCATTTTCGTCATCTATATCATCATACTCACCATTAATATAATCGTGTTTTTTATTATCTTGGTTTTGTTTATTAGATACTTTTTTTAAAATTAATTTTCTTGTTGGTGGAAAAATAATTAACAAACCCATAAAATCAGTTGCAAATCCTGGTAAAATCAAAAGTAATGCAGCAAAAGCTAGAGCTGCCCCAGAGACGATTTCATAAACAGGTAGTTCATTTTTTACAATTTGAGACATGCCAGATTTTAAAGTGTTGAAGCCCTCATATCTTGCATAAAGCACACCTAAAAAAGCAGTTATTAAAATAAGAAATACTGTGTTAAAGGCACCAATTTGAGATCCAACTTTAATAAATAAGTAAATTTCAATGATAGGGATACCTATTATTAACAGTAATAATGTGTTCATTTGTCTTTAATCTAAATTGCTAGTTGTAATTAATCAACATACTAAATATTATTTAAATATGAATCATAGTTTTGAATACATAGATATTATACTTTTAGCAATGATTGCGGGATTTATTTTTCTTAGGTTAAGAGGTATATTGGGAAAAAAAACAGGATTCGAGAGTAAATTATCTACACAATTTAAAAGAGAATTTTCAAAAAATATTGTAAAAGAAAAAAAAATAATTCAAAATTTTGACGAAGAAGAACAAAAAATTTTTTTAAAAGGAGCTAAAATTGCATATGAAACAATCATTACCGATTTTAGTGATAGTGATAACAAATTAACAACAAGCAAATCTCTTTTAAGCAAAAATATTTATGATCAATTTAAACAAGCACTTTCAGATAGAAAAGAGAAAAATCATTATGCCGAAACAACATTTATAGGTATTAACTCAGCATTAATAAAAGATCATAAGCTGGTAGAGAGCAATCTAGAAGTAACAGTTGATTTTGTGAGTGAGCTTATTACCTGTATAAAAGACAAAGATAAAAAAATTATATCAGGAGACTCTGAAAAAACTAAAAAAGTTTATGATACATGGACGTTTTCAAAGAATATAAGATCCTCAAATCCTAATTGGTTATTAATAAATACGATTACATAATTGAGTAAAAAAATTTCAGACAAAGATAAACAAGACTGGGAAAGTTTTATAAAGAATAAAGAAAAAGTACCAAATAAAGACCTATATTTAAAAAAGAATAAACGTCAGGAGTTAAATAGAACAATAGATCTTCATGGCTGTACACTTGAAAATGCAAATAAAATTATTGGTGAATTTATAAATAGTTGTTTTCAGTCTAACGTAACTAAAATAATTGTTATTACAGGTAAGGGTCTAAGATCTAGTAGCACCTCTAACCCTTATGTTTCGAAAGATCTAAGCATTTTAAAGTACTCTGTTCCAGAGTTTATAGAATCTAGTAAAAGTTTAATGAAAATGATTATAGAAATTACAGATGCAAAAATTGAAGACGGAGGAAGTGGTGCTTTTTATATATATCTTAAAAATAAATTAAAAAATAAATAATTTTAATAAATTGCAAAATATTAAACGTAAATTAAAAATTTTAAAAAATAGAAAAATTAAAAAAAAATTAAATAATTTTTTTGATTGGGTAAAAGGTGCAGAGTTAGTTGAGCTTAAATCTTGTGATATTAAAGAAGATCCTGTGCGTCCAGAACTTGATGTTGTATTTAGGAGAAGTTATGGAAGAAAAATTTTTGGGGTTAAATATCAAAAAGAAATATGCGCTATTATGTGTTTTGGTTTTACCAATAAAATTCCTACTACGGTTAAAGAGTTAGATTTAATGACTAGAGATGCATATTTAAAAAGTGCACAGAGAGATCAAAATATTGGACAAATCGCTATTGCTTATACCATTTGGTCAAAAAAAAAGGGTGGTGGTAAATTAATTGTAAAAGAAGTTTTTAAAATGATTAAAAAATCAAATCATTTAAGTAGATTGATTACCTTGTCTCCACTTACAGACATGGCTCGAAACTTTCATTTAAATAATGGAGCAACTGAACTGCAGGTAAATGAAGAAACTCAAAATTTTGAATATAAAATTTAAAGAATAAACTTTGAAAGATCAGTATCTTTTACTAGTTCATCTAAATTTTGCTTAACATATTCTGAATTGATTGTAATTTTTTCACCAGATCTATCTGTAGCAGTAAAGCTAATGTCATCTAGAATTCTTTCAATGATAGTATGAAGTCTTCTAGCACCTATATTTTCTACAGTAGCATTGACCTCTGAAGCCATATTCGCAATTGCATCTATTCCATCTTCTGAAAATTCTAAATCTACATTTTCGGTTTTTAAAAGAGCCACATATTGTTTAATTAAACTATAATCTGGCTCTTTGAGGATTTTTTTAAAATCTTCACTTGATAAAGCTTCAAGCTCAACTCTTATGGGCAGCCTTCCTTGAAGTTCTGGTAACAAATCAGATGGTTTTGCAAGCTGAAATGCTCCTGATGCAATGAACAAAATGTGATCTGTTTTGATAGGACCGTATTTTGTACTAACGGTTGTCCCCTCAATTAAAGGAAGCAAATCTCTTTGAACACCTTCTCTGGAAACATCTCCACCAACCCTATCAGCTCTACCTGATATTTTATCTATCTCATCTAAAAAAACAATTCCATTATTTTCAGTAGAGTTTTTTGCTGATTTAATTATTTTATCTTCTTCTATTAATTTATCGGACTCATCGTTGATTAAGATTTCATGAGATTCTTTAACTGTCATTTTCTTTTTTTTCTCTTTATTGCCAATAGATTTTCCAATCATCTCACTAATATTTATCATTCCTATATTGGCTCCCGGCATTCCTGGAACTTCGAAGGATGGCATTGAACCAGCATCATTTACAGAGATTTCAATTTCATTGTTATCTAAATCACCATCTCTTAGTCTTTTTCTAAAACTTTCTCTAGTAGCAAGGCTTGCTTTTTTTCCAACTAAAGCATCAAGAACTTTTTCTTCTGCAAGTTTTTGAGCTTTTGTAAAAACTTCTTTTCTTTTTTTTACTTTTTCCATTGCAATAGCAATTTCTAATAAGTCTCTTATAATTTGTTCAACATCCCTACCAACATAACCAACTTCTGTAAATCTTGTAGCCTCAACTTTTACAAAGGGTGCCTCTGCTAATTTAGATAGTCTTCTAGAAATTTCTGTTTTACCAACACCAGTTGGTCCAATCATTAAAATATTTTTAGGCAAAATTTCATTTTTCATTTCACCTTTTAAAGCTTGTCTTCTCCATCTATTTCTTAAAGCTATAGCAACTGCTTTTTTAGCTTTATTTTGTCCAACAACATATCTATCTAGTTCTGAAACAATTTCTCTTGGTGACAAGGAACTGACCAACGAACTATCTGTTTCGCTATTTTTCTCTTTAGGAATTAAGGGTGTAACGTTTGATTTTTCCATTAAATTTTTTCAATTTTTATATTGTCATTAGTAAATACGCAAATTTCAGAAGCAACTTGGATGGCTTTTTTTGCAACTTCTTCTGCACTTAGATCGGTATCCATTAAAACTTTCGCCGCCGCTAAGGCATAATTTCCACCAGAGCCTATTCCTATTGCATTGCCCTCTGGCTCCAGTACGTCACCAGTACCAGAAATAATATAACTATTTTCTTTATCTCCAATAGCCATTAAAGCTTCTAATCTTCTTAGATATTTATCTGTTCTCCAATCTTTAGCCAATTCAACGGCTGCTCTTGGAAGGTTGCCGGCATGTTTTTCAAGTTTTGCTTCAAGCCTTTCAAATAAAGTTAGAGCATCAGCGGTCGAACCTGCAAATCCAGCAATAACATTTCTTTTTACAATTTTTCTAACTTTAGCAGCGGTACTTTTTATTACAGTATTGCCCATACTAACTTGACCATCTCCAGCTACTACCACTTCATTATTTTTTCTTATAAGCACTATTGTAGTCATAGTTTATAGATGGATATTAATTTTTATACTTCAAGTAGTCGATTACTAATATTGATATAGTTGGATAATCTATATATACCTATAAATATTATGAGCAGAAAAGGAAAAATTTCAAGAAAGACAAAAGAAACCAGTATTAGCGTAGATGTAAATATTGATGGTAAGGGTAAATATAAGATTGATACTGGCATAGGGTTTTTGGATCATATGTTGGAACAACTTTCTAAACACTCATCAATTGATATAGATTTAAAGGCTAAGGGAGATACACACATAGACCTACATCACACTACTGAAGATAGCGGTATAGCTATAGGAGAGGCTTTAAAGAAAGCTGCAAAAAAATTTGTAGGCATTAGAAGGTATGCTCATGCCATGATTCCAATGGATGAAACATTAACAAGAGTTGCAATAGATGTTTCAAATAGACCTTATCTTATTTGGAATGTTAAATTAAAAGTTGAAAGACTTGGTGAGATGGATACAGAGCTTTTTAAAGAGTGGTTTCAAGCATTTTCCCAAGCAGCAGGAATAACGCTACACGTAGAAAATATTTATGGAGATAACAGCCATCACATAATTGAGTCTTGCTTTAAAGGTTTAGCGAGATCTTTAAGGGTAGCTTTAGAAATAGACCCAAAAAATAAAAGTGTGATTCCTTCTACAAAGGGATCGTTATAAAAAAAAAGCAATGAATATTGCAATCATTGATTATGAGTCTGGTAATATAAGTTCAGTAATAAATTCTTTTAACGCAGTTTGTGCTAACCAAAATATTGAAATTAAAATAGAAGTTACTTCTGATTTAAAAATTATATCTAATTCTGATAAAGTGATTTTACCAGGACAAGGATCATTTAAAAATTGTACAGAATCTTTGCTAAAAGTTAAAGGACTTAAGGATACGTTAAATGAGTTTGCCATTATTAAAAAAAAACCTTTGTTTGGTATTTGTGTTGGAATGCAAATGTTTGCTGATATTGGATTTGAAGAAAATGAAACAAAAGGATTAGGTTGGATTTCAGGAAATGTTAAAAAAATTAATAATAAAAATAATCAATATAAACTTCCTCATATTGGTTGGAATGAGCTTTCTTTTAATCCTAATAGTAAATTATTTAAAGATGTAAAAGAAAAGTCACATGTTTATTTTGTTCATAGTTATAAGTTTATGCCAGATGATGAAAAATTTATATCAAGCAAAACTAATTATTCAGAAGAAATTGTAGCTTCAGTTGAAAAGGATAATTTATTTGGAACACAGTTTCATCCTGAAAAAAGTGATACCGTTGGTTTAAAAATAATTGAAAACTTTATTAAATTATAAAATGAAAATATTTCCAGCAATAGATGTTAAAGATAAAAAGTGTGTAAGATTACTGAAAGGAAATTTTGATGATCAAACTACTTATGAGCAATCACCCTATGATCAGGCATCAAAATATAAAGATGCAGGGTTTTTAAATTTGCACATGGTAGATTTAGATGGAGCGGTTACAGGAGAACCAGTAAATTTGGATGTTATAGAAAATATTGTTAAAAAATTAAATATTTCAATAGAAATTGGCGGCGGGATAAGATCTGTCAAAAAAATTAGAGCTTATTTAAATATAGGAGTTGATAAAGTTATTCTTGGAAGTGCTGCTATAAAAAATCCTGATTTTCTGAAACAAGCATGTGAAGAGTTTAAAAATAGAATTGCCCTTGGTTTAGATGCAAAAAAGGGAAAACTTTCAGTTTCAGGCTGGAAAGAAACAACAAATCAAACTGCAGAAAGTTATCTGAAAAATGTAAATAATTATGGTTTTTCAAGGGTAATTTACACAGACATAGATAGAGATGGCACCAAAACAGAACCAAATATTGACGAAACTATAAATATTGCAAAAATTTCATCAGCTCCCGTGGTAGTCTCTGGAGGAATTTCATCAATTGAGGATGTAAAAAAAATTAAAGAATTAAAAAAATTTAATATCGAAGGAGTAATTGTGGGCAAAGCAATTTACGATGGTGATATAAAACTTAATGAGCTTAAGGAATTAGAAAATGCTTAAAAATAGAATTATCCCATGTCTTGATGTTAAAAATGGAAGGGTAGTTAAAGGAATTAATTTTGTAGATTTAAAAGATGCTGGCGATCCAGTTGAACAAGCTAGAATTTATAGTGAAAGTGGTGCAGACGAAATTTGTTTTTTAGATATCACCGCCTCTAATGAAAATAGAAAAACTATATTTGATGTAGTTAAAAAGACATCAGAAAATTGTTTCGTGCCTCTTACAGTTGGTGGTGGAGTTAAAGGTTTAGAAGATATAAATAAATTATTAGTTTCAGGTGCAGATAAAGTTACAATAAATACAGCGGCAGTTAATAATCAAAATTTTATAAAGCAAAGTAGCAAAAAATTTGGATCACAATGTATTGTAGTTGCAATTGATGCTAAACAAAAGAACAACAAATGGGAAATATTTACACACGGTGGTAGAAAGGATACTGGAATTGATGCTATAGATTTTGCAAAACAAATGGAAGACAGTGGAGCAGGCGAACTATTAATTACTTCCATGGATAGAGATGGTACTCAAAAAGGTTATGATATTAAGCTAATTTCAGAAATAGAAAAAAACGTGAATATACCCATTATTGCTTCTGGGGGAGTTGGAAATTTAGAACATTTATTTGAAGGAATAAAATATGGAAAAGCAAGTGCAGTATTAGCTGCTTCAATTTTTCATTATGGAACACATTCAATTAATGAAGCAAAGCAATATTTGGACTCAAAAGGAATTCCTGTTAGAATTTAATTATGTCAAATAATTTAGAAAACTTAGTAAAAACAATAAGAGATAGAAAAAATAAAGGTGAGGATAAATCTTATACTTCATCATTATTATCCGGCGGACTTGTTGGATGTATAGACAAACTGCAGGAAGAGTTTAGTGAATTAAAAGAGGCTTTAAATGATAATTCTAACATTGTACATGAGGCAGCAGACACGATTTATCATCTATTAGTAACTTTAGAGGCTGCAAATATTAAATTTGAAGATGTATTAAAAGAATTAGAAAATAGAAAAAAACAGTCAGGTATTAAAGAAAAAAACAGCAGATAATGAGTTACGACATAAATAACATTTTTGCGAAAATTTTAAGAAAAGAAATTTCATGCAAAAAAATATTTGAAAATGAACATGTTCTTTCTTTCCACGATGTTAATCCACAAAAAAAAATTCATGCTCTAGTAATACCTAAGGGTAAATATGTTGACTTAGATGATTTTAATCAGAGAGCATCTGACCATGAAATAGTTGCCTTAAGTAAAGCTATTACAGAAGTTGCAAAAATATTAGGTATATCGGTAGATATTGGTAAAGGTTATAGAGCTCTTACAAATTTAAGTGAACATGGTGGTCAAGAGGTTCCCCATTTACATTTTCATTTATTTGGAGGTGAAAAAGTTGGAAAAATGGTCGAGTGAAAAAAGAAATTTTTAAAAAGTATTTAGAAATAAAATCATTAGATGATTTTAAAGAGGTTAAAAAACCATCAGAAAATTATTCAGTAGATTTGGTTAATCCAAAAGATCTTCAGTTAAATAAATTTTTTTATAAGAATGTAGGTAAAAAATATAAATGGATTGATAGACTTGTATGGACAAATAAAAATTGGGCCGACTATGTATCTGATAAAAAACTTTCTACCTATATCCTGAAGGATAATGAAGAGCTAGCTGGCTACTTTGAATTAATATTTTATCAAGATACGAGAGAATTAGAAATTGCTTATTTAGGAATTTTAGAAGAATATTTCGGAAAAAAATTAGGTGGTTATTTATTAAGTGAAGCAATTAAAAAATCATTTTCTCTTGGTTCTATAAGAACATGGGTTCATACTAGTTCTTTAGACCATAAAAATGCATTAAAAAATTATTTGGCAAGAGGAATGCAAATTTTTAAATCTGAAAAGTTAATTATTTAATCTCTATTTGGTAAAACAAAAATATTGTCATCAATTTTTTGATTTATGGCAATTGAAGAAATAAAAGTAACTGTTAAATTTTGATAAATATCTTCAGTCTGCCATCCAATTAAATTAAATGTTTCTTTATCAAAAAAAATATTAATTTCATTATTGTTTGCTAAAATTTTAAAGTTTATAAATTTATTGTTAATGTCTCTAAATTTTAAAATATTTATTTTTTTAATTAAAAATTTTTTATCTAGTAAAAATTCAAGTGGAGTTTTCTTTAAAGGATATATGTAGTAAGTTCCACTATTCCTATTTTTAATTACTAAAGATTTACCATTGGATACAATGATTTTTTTATTTATATTTCTATATTTACAATAAATTTTTTTAGGGTATTTGATGATACAGTTTCCATTTTCTTTTTTTTCATCGATTGTTTGTTTAAAATAAAAACTTAAATTATTAGTTTGTTCTAACTTTAAGATTATATTATCTTTTATTGAGGCTTGGGCAAAAGTATAAAAATTTAATAAAAAAAAAAATATTAAAATTCTAAGCATTAAAGAACATCTCTTTTACCAACATGATTAGCTTTACTGACTATTCCTTCTGCCTCCATCATATCAATAATTCTTGCGGCTCTATTGTAGCCGATTTGTAGTTTTCTTTGTAAAAAAGATGTAGATGCTTTTCCTTCTGATCTTATTATATCTAAAGCTGATTGATATAGTTCATCCTTATCACCTTTATCAGAAAAGCTTTCGCCTGCTTCTTTTTCATCTACAAAGTTTAAGATTTCATAAATATAATCAGGTTCAGCTTGTGATCTTAAATGGTTATTAACTTTTTCAATTTCATTTTCAGAAACAAAAGGTGCATGAATTCTGACTATTCGATTGGCGGAAGACATATAAAGCATATCACCTTTACCCAATAACTGTTCGGCACCCTGTTCCCCAAGTATAGTTCTGCTGTCTATTTTAGAGGTTACTTGAAATGATATTCTTGTTGGAAAGTTTGCTTTGATAGTTCCGGTAATCACATCAACGCTGGGTCTTTGAGTGGCCATAATTATGTGAATTCCAGCAGCTCTTGCCATTTGAGATAATTTTTGGATGTAATTTTCTATTTCTTTTCCAGCAACAAGCATCAAATCTGACATTTCATCAACCACAACAACAATATAGGGCATAGCTAATGTGTGTTTTGTATTATAGCCGTCAATATTTCTAACACCCTCTTTTGTCATAAGTCTATATCTACTTTCCATTTCTTTAACGACCCATCCCAACACAGAAGCTGCTTTTTTGGCTTCTGTAATTACAGGACATAATAAATGTGGAATGCCTTCATAAGTTGATAATTCTAACATTTTTGGATCTATTAAAATGAATTTACATTTATCTGGTCTATGGCGATAAAGTAGAGAAAGTATGATCGTATTAATACAAACTGACTTACCAGATCCGGTAGTCCCTGCAATTAATAAATGTGGCATTGAAGCTAAATCACCAACAACAGGGATACCAGATATATTTTTACCCAATGCTATTGGTAGTTTAATGTCTTTTTTTAAAAAATCATTACTAGAAAGTATTTCACCAAGGTAAACATTCTCTCTTGTAGAATTTGGTAATTCAATACCAATAGTACTTCTGCCAGGTATGGTTGCAATTCTAGCAGATTCAGAGCTAGTATTTCTAGCAATGTCGTCTGACAAATTGATTATTTTAGAAACTTTTACACCAGCCGCTGGTTCAAACTCATTTAAAGTAACCACTGGACCATGACTTACTTTTTTTATATTTCCATTAACCCCAAAGTCTAAAAGAATTTTTTCCAAAAAATCACTATCAATATAGTCTTCATCACGCAATTCTTCTCGTTCTTTTTTTGAGGGTATTTTTAATAAATCGACTGAAGGTAATTTAAATTTTGGCTTGATAATATTTCCTTTGGTTTCACTTTTTATAAAAGGTAAGTCTTCTTGTATAAGATTTTTAATTTCATCTTGTGGAATAAACTTATTAATAATCTCATTTTCATTTGTGTAGCTCATCTTTTTTTTCAAAATTATTTTTTGGAATAATTTTTTCGTAAATTTATAAAAAAAGGTAATTTTAAATTGTATACTAATTAAAAATAGAATTGTAATAATAACCATTAATAAATAGTATGAAATTTGAGAATTTAAATTAATTAAAGAATTTAAAAAAGTTGATTCTAAATATTTGCCTATAAAACCACCATTACCATTAATATAAAGTTTAAAAGAATTAGCGTAAAAGTTAGAAAAAAACAAAGACCCAAATAAAGAATATAGAATTGTATAAAATAAGTTTTCAATAATCAAAAGTATTTTTTTATTTAAAAAAATATTAGATCCTATAAAAATAAAACTAAAAGGAATTAATAAAGCAATTAAACCAAAAGATTGAAAAAAAAGATCAGAAATAAAACTGCCGTGAAATCCAAGAATATTTTGAATATTAGTATTTTCTGGAAAGATAAAATTTGGATCTTCAGGGGCGTAACTTAATAGTGAAATTAGCAATAATAGGCCAATTATAGTTATAGTTATTCCTATAATTTCAATAAGTCGATTGATACTAAAATTTAATGTATTATTAAGTATTTTTTTAATTTCCATAAATTAATGAATCAAATTATTCACTTTGTATCATCTAATTATTATTGTTAAAATTAAAAATTAATTATGAATATTTGTATAATAGGTGATGGACTAACCAGTCTATCTTTTGCTAAGAATCTAATAAATAAAAAAATAAATGTTCATATTTATGGGGGGAAAAAAAAATTTTTATCATCAAATCGAACTATAGGGATATCGAGAGATAATTTTGAATTTTTTAAAAAAGGAATACAAGACATCAAAAAAAAAAATACATGGGGAATAAAAAAAATAGAAATTTATTCTGAAAAATTGAAAAATGATAAAATTATAAACTTTGAAAAAGATAATAATAATTTATTTTTTATGATAAAAAATGATGAGCTTTATAAATCATTAAATAGTCAATTATTAAAAAGTAAATTTTTTAAAAAAAAAATAATAAAAAATAATAATTTTTATGAAAAACTATTAAGAGAAAATAAATATGATTTAATTATTAATTGTCTTACTAAAAATTTTATAGCTAAAAAATATTTTTTAAAGACAATTGATAAAAATTATAACGATCTTGCATATACTGCAATTTTAAAACATAAAAAATTAGAAAATAATACGGCTATTCAAATTTTTACTAAATATGGTCCAATAGCTTTTTTACCAATTTCAGACACAGAAACTTCCATTGTATATTCTTTAGATAGTAACAAAAAGAAATATAATGAAAAAAAAGTTATTGATTTAATAAAAAAATATAATCCAAAATTTTTAATAAAAAAAATAGATAAATTAGACAATTTTAAATTAAAATTATCTAATTTAAGGAATTATTATTATGATAATATACTAGCCTTTGGAGATTGCCTTCATAAAATTCATCCTCTAGCAGGTCAGGGTTTTAATATGACCATTAGAGACATAAAAGTTATATCTGAAATTATTCAAAATAAAATTGATCTTGGAATGCAATTAGATTCTTCAATTTTTAAAGAATTTGAAAAAAAAACAAAACATGTTAATTTTATCTTTTCAAATGGGGTTGACTCTATTTTTGAATTTTTTAATTTTGATAAAAAAATTAAAGATCAAAATTTAAATAAAATATTAAAATTTTTTGGTAAAAATAAAACATTAAACGACATACTTGTTAAATGTGCAGATAGAGGTTTATATATTTAATAATTATTGGATGGTGGTATTATTAAAATTATCAAAAGTATAGGTACTTAATATTTCAGCAATTCTATTTTTTCTAATTCTTAAATTTTGACTTTCTAACAAAATTTGTTTTTCCTCAATAGAGAAAGGTGAGGTCATTGCTAAAGCATTAATTGTATCATTTAAATTTTGTTTTTCTAATAATTTCCAGTTTATTATGTATCCTTTTTTTTTAAATAATGATTTTAAATTCTGAAATATTAATTCAAGTTCCGAAAATTTTAATTGTTCTTTTTTTAAATTTATATCATTTCTAAAATCATTAAAATTAACTTCGCATTCTCTATATTTTTTTGTATTTTTAATTTCTTTAACAATTTTAAATCTACTTACACCATTTAGCTCAATTAAATATCTACCGTCAGAAGTTTCTTTAAAGCTAGTTATTTTTCCTAAACAGCCCACATTATGTAGATCATGAATAGAGTTAATTTTAGTTTTTTTAGGCTGGATTAAACCAATCATTTTATTTTTTTTCATACTGTCATCAATCATTTGTACATATCTAGCTTCAAATATATTCAATGGAACTGATGTACCAGGAAAGATAATAAAATTACCCAGAGGAAAGACAGGTATTATTTTTGGTAAATCTTTTTTTTTATTCATTATTATTCTTAACAAATTTTTAAAAATCTATCTATTAATTGTAGCATTAAAATACTAAGGTTGTTTTTATAAATATCCTATCCTATAATAATTTTTTATAAGCGGGTCTAACTCATTGGTAGAGTGAATCATTGCCAACGACTAGGTGTACGTGGTTTAAGTCCTTTGTGTCTACCAATTTCGCCGCGAGGGCATTAATGAATTTCATGAGTATTTATGCTAATATTTGTAATTCAAGAAAGAAAACTAGTTTAATTTTTTAAAATTGTTTGTTTTTCCAAGTCTCAGGTGTAAAATCATTATTAATTTCTAAGTCGTAATTATATTCAAACTTTTTAGGACCTTTAATTTTTATATAATTAATTACTTTATCAATAGCATCACTCAAACTAATTGATGTTTTGTAGTCTAAATATTTTCTAGCCTTATCAGATGAACAAATTGCATGTTTTACCTCATTTGGTCTATCCTTAACATAATGTGCGGGCTCATTAAATTGTAGCTTATTACAAAGCATTTTATAAAGTTCATTTATAGTAATACTTTCTTCGTCAGGACCTATATTAAATGTTTGCGATAAAATTTCTTTATTAGCAATAAGTTGATCTAAGCAATACAAGCAGTCATCAATATCAGAAAAATTTCTAGTTTGTTCACCATCACCATAAATAATAGGTTTTCTTTTTTGTAAAATTAAATTAGTCATTATGGAAACTACATTTCTGTATGGGTCATCATATTTTTGTTTTGGGCCAATAATGTTATGAGGTACTGCAATATTGTATTCTATATTATGAGTTCTCGATAATATCTTTAGTGTATTTTCAGCCGCTAATTTAGAAACACCATAAGGATCGACTGGATTTACATTTTGCTCTTCATAAAAAGGTGGTTTAACATCACCATATCTTGCCATTGAAGAACAAAAAACAATTCTTTTTACATTGTTTTGTATTGCTGCTGTAAAAACAGATATTGATCCTATGTAATTACTTTTACATATTAAGTATGGGGAAAATGATGACAGTCCTTCATGTGGGTAAGCTGCGGCATGAACAACAACATCTACATCGTGTATTATTTTTGACATTTCGTCAAGATTTTCACAGTCTGCCTTAAAAAAATTTACTTTATTTTTATCAATATTATCTAAAGTTCCTCCTATTAAATTATCACATCCAGAAACTTTAAATTTTTTTTTAAGATAATATTCAGCTAAATTTGCACCTAAAAAACCTGCTATTCCAGTTATAAATATTTTCATTATAAATTTAGTATTTAAATTTTAATTTAAGATTGCTTAATAACATTTTAATCAAAATCAAACCATTCATTATATTTTTCTTTATTATCTTGTATATATTTTGGTAATTTTTCAAATTCTAATGTTTTAAGGCTAAACTCACTTTCATATTTATCATTTTTTGTATCCGCTAAATGATCATGATCAATTTTTTTATTCTTAATTAATTCCTTTATTTTTTCTACATTTTTTCCTGATGCCCTATATTCATCGTGATGTTCTGCGTCGAGTTCTTTTAGGTGGATATCTTCTGCAGTTTGAAGTCTTGTAAAATGCCAACCACCATCTTTAATTATTTCTAAACTTATCTGTTTATCAAATTTAAAAATGGTATCAATTCTATAAAAAGGATATCTTTTTGGCTTTATTTGTCTTAGTTTTTCAAATGACTTAAGATACTTTTTTTTACATCCTTTAGTTCCATACCAGCTAATTCTATCCATATATAAATTTAATTTATAATAGAAAAGTTTTTGTTCGAATAAGACATATTTTTTATTAAAAGCTTTAAAATCAAAATTATCCAAATTGGGGAATTCATCGTTATCACTATATAAGATAAAATCATTTTCATTAGCTACATCTAAACCTTTGATAAGTTTATTTCTTTGATGAGATATTCTTTTAATTGCATTATGACGATAATGTTCTGGTAACTCTTTTTTATCGTTAGAATTTTTATCAAACATTAATCCTTCTGGCTCATCATCTGAGACAATATAGATAATTTTATCTTTAAAATTAGGAAATTTATTTATATTAAAATTTAATTTTTTTTCTCTCCCGCTATGTGAAAATGTTGACTCACAAATAATAAATTTATCAACAAATTTTGATAAAATATTAAATCTTAAATCTAAAATTAAATCTTCATCATGATATAATGTACAATCGTATACTTTCATGAATACTTATTATATTCAATTAATCAAGTTTACCAGTCAATTTTGTAATTAACTTTATATGTTGGAATGTTTATAGAATTTAAATCAGTGAAACTTTAAAAATTATTAATTTAATGCAAATATATAAATAGCGGACAACACTGAATTGTTGAAGTTCTTGATAAAACATGTTTCAATAGTTGTTGAAACTTTGTTGTGAATTATTGCGATAGCAGTAGCATAACGACGTAGAAAGATACATGTTTAAAGACAAGCGGGTCTAGCTCATTGGTAGAGCGAATCGTTGCCAACGATTAGGTAGAGGGTTCGATTCCCTTGACCCGCTCCATTAATTAAAAAAAAGAATAAAAAAAATTTGATAATGAATGATCTCTTAAATAAAAAATGTAAACCCTGTGAAGGAGGTATTTTACCTTTCGATATTAATGAAATACATAAATATCAAAAAAAAATTGATGGTTGGAATGTAAAAAAAAATGAAAAAAATATTTTTTTTTTAGAAAAAAATTTTAAATTTAAAAATTTTTTAAATAGTCAAAATTTTATTAATAAAGTTGGAGAGATTTCAGAAAATGAAAACCATCATCCAGATATTTTATTTGGGTGGGGTTACTCAAAAATTTCAATTACTACACATGCGATAGAAGGATTATCTGAAAATGATTTTATTTTAGCTGCTAAAATTGATCAAATTTTTAATGTCTAAAATGTCTTGTCTTAGAAAAAATTAAAACAGTATTAGTTTGGTTGGCAAATTTGATTATTTCTTTGTCTCTAATTGATCCAGATGGCTGTATTACAGCAGATACGCCTGATTGAACAAGTTTTTCTATTCCATCTACAAATGGAAAAAAAGCATCTGAGGCCGCCACTATGTCACCTTTTAAATTATGGAATTTATTCATTTTATCTATGGCTATTTGACAGCTATCAAGTCTGCTTGGCTGACCAGAACCAATCCCTACTGTAGTTTCTTGACATGCAAGAACTATTGAATTTGATTTAACATAGCGACATACATTAAATGCAAAAATTAAATTTTTCAATTGAGATTTATTTGGTTTCTTTTTGGAAACGATTTTAAAATCTTTAGGGGTGAATTTTTTTATATCTTCTGTTTGAGCTAAAATAGACTCATTAGCAGAATTAAAATTTACTAGATCTTTTACAACAAAATTTGATGCATCAATAATTCTCAAATTTTTTTTTTTTTTTAATATTTTTAAGGCCTCACTGCCAAAACCATTTGCAATTATAACTTCTAAAAAAATTTTATTTAATTCAAAGGCTAAACTTTTATTTATTTTATAGTTGCAAGAAACAATTCCACCAAAAGCACTAACTGGGTCACTAGCTAAAGCAAACTTGTAGCTTTTTAAATTATTTTTGTGCACAGAAACTCCACAAGGATTTGCATGCTTAACTATTACAGTTCCTAAATTATTTGGCAAAGATTTTGAAATAGTTAAAGCTGAAAATATATCATTATAATTATTGTAACTAAGTTGTTTCCCATGAACTTGATCAATATTTAGCCTTGAATTCTTCGAATAAATTGCACTTTCTTGATGTGGATTTTCACCATATCTTAATTTTTCAATTAAATTAGCATAAATAACTTTTTTTTTAGGGAAAATATTTTGATTAATTTTATTAAAGTAATTTGCAATAACAGCATCATAATATGCTGTTTCCGAAAAAGCTTCCGAGGACATTTTTTTTCTAAATTCCAAAGATGTACAACCATTATTTTTTTTGATTTCATTAATTAATTCTTCATATTGATTGGGCGATGTAATGACAGTTACATCATTATAATTTTTTGCTGCAGCTCTAACCATTGTTGGACCACCAACGTCGATATTTTCTATAATTTTTATGTGATTAGTTGTTTGTTCTAAAGTTTTTTCAAATGGGTAAAAATTAACAATTACTAAATCTATTTCTTCAAAATTATTATTTTTTAAATCATTTTTATGAGAAGTGTTGTTTCTTTTGCTTAAAATGCCTGCATGTATTTTACTGTGTAAAGTTTTAACTCTACCATCAAGTATTTCAGGTGAGTGTGTATATTCTGAGACCTCAAGACATTTAAATTTAAGTCTTTTAATTTCTTTATACGTTCCATTAGAACTAATTAATTCAATTTTACTTTTGGTTAAAATGTATAAGAGGTCTTTTAAATTTTTTTTATCAGAAATTGAAATTAAAGCTTTTTTTATTTTTTTCATTATATTTTTATTAGTTCCCATTTTATAGTCTGAATTTGATTTTGAGTCATTCCTGAAATAAAAATGTTTTGATTATCTATAAAATAATTTTTTTTACCAAAATATAGACCGTTATCAATATTAATATCATTTTCATCACAAGTGAATTTCCATCCTTCATTATCAAGCTCTATAAGTATTGACCTATTGTCCTGGGTTTTCATTACCTTAGCGGTTGGTTCTAAATGAAATCTGATTTCGAAATTTATATTTCTAAAGTTATTTTTTGAGATTATTTTATCGTGACCAATAAATTTCAATTGTTCTGGATAGAATTCAATTTCTCTATCATGAATGGCTCCATATTCTTTTAAATAACCATCATGAGCCCCGCTAATTTTCCAATAATTTTTTTCAAACACAACATTTTTTCTGATTATTTTTAAACCATGCGAAACTTTAGAACCTGAATTTGATGCTTTTGTAAATTTACAAGAAGATCTACTATCTAATATTAAAGTGCTATGTACCGCACTTGATTTTGATAATTCGTTTAAGCGATGCTTTAAATTCTGAAAATATCCAGAATTACAAATTAATTTTTTACCCTTTGAAATAATTTCAAAAGATAATGCACCAGATTGATAATTTGTTGAAAACTTTTTTTCAGGGCTAGATCCAATATCCATTATAAGAGAAATCTTTTTATTATTTAAGACCGCATATCCGCTAAGCTCATTAGTTTCATTTTTAAATCTATAACCAAGTTTTTCTAAATAAATATCAAACTCAGAGTTGTTATTTTCTTGATTTCCATTGAACAAAATATCTTTTTTATTATTTTGCCAAATAAAAGCATAGGCTTGGCCCAAATAATATATTGTCTCATTGATATATTCTGGTATTTCACTTTGTGATTCCTTAAGCCACTCTCTTATTAATACAAAATATTTTAAATAAAAATTTAATTGTCTAATATTTCTTGATTTAGGAAAAACATCATTATCAAAAGAAAATTTTATTATTTGCTTTAATAAATTAAGCCCAAAATTTAAATAACCCGTCTTATCTTGATAAGAAAGGCCTGTTAAAATAATAGCAGCGCAACCTATCATTTTATCATCAACCCACTCAGATCTTCTTATTTCATTGATTAGGTGGTTAATTTGTTTTTGGATAGTGTTATTAAATTTTTTTTTATAATTTAAATCTCCCTCTTCATAAGTTAGTTTAGAGTTTGAAATCCAAGAAATTATTCTTTTTGAAATAATGTCAACTTGCCAACTTTTGGAATCATATTTATTGTTTTCTTCTATCCAGTTTAAAATAATTGATTGTGTATTTTTTTTTGAAGATTTTAAATCTAAACTAAATAACCAAAAAAAACTATGGAGATTATTATAATCTTTTTCTCTTAAACTTTTATTATTCCATACTGAATTTAATGAATAATTGTCTATGTTAATTCTTTTTTTTTCATATTTTATTAAACAATCTAATAAACTTGGACTAGGTCTGTATTCTAAATTTTTATTATTGGTTATAGAAATTTTTTTATTATAGATATTAGAGTTTAAATAGATCTCTCTAGTTTTTTTTGTGAATAATTTAAAAAAATTATTTATATAATTAAATGAATTCTTAAAAATCATTATTTTAACTTGATTTTAAAAGATCAATATTTTTTTTTATATTTCCATTATTATTTTTAAAAATTGTAGTCCCGGAGACAAGAATATTAGCACCTGCTTCAATGGCTAATTTACTATTATCAAAATTAATTCCACCATCTATTTCTATGTCAAAGTCTAATTTTTTATCATCTTTAATTTTTTTTAATACTTTAATTTTATTTAATACTTCTGGCATAAATTTTTGTCCACCAAATCCTGGATGTACACTCATAATTAAAATTAAATTTATTTCATTTAAAAGTTCCAAAACAACATTAATTTTTGTTTCAGGATTTAATGAAACACCAACTTTTTTATTTAACTTTTTTATATGATGAATAGAATCTTTTAAATTACCAGTTGCTTCAGGATGTATTGTAATAATATCAGCCCCAGCATCAGCGTAGTCTTGTATATATTTGTGAACAGGAGAGATCATTAAATGAACATCAAATGGTAATTTTGTATATTTTCTTAAAGCTTTAATTGCAGGTGGACCTATAGTTAAGTTTGGAACAAAGTGGCCGTCCATAACATCCACATGAATCATGTCAGCTCCCCCATCTTCTAATCGTTTAATTTCATTACCTAATTGACTAAAATCAGCCGATAGTATTGATGGTGAAATTTTTATTTTTTTCATTGATTACTATATTAGTAGTATCAATTTTATTTTTTAATTTGAATTAATTTTTACCAAATATTCGGTAAATTTCTGCAGCAATTTCACTTTCTAAAGGAAAAGATAGCATCCCCATCACAGAATATCCCAATAGATACGGCATAAGGTAAAATCTAAACATATAGAAAAACCAAGCCACATAAAGTGGCAGAAGAGGAGCTATGATGAATGAAGGAGTGATTGGCTTAAATAAACGTATTAATGGGTTTGTTAATTTTACAAATGCTTTCATGAAAAAGAATTCAGAGTTTTCTCTTTGAAAAATGTTCATGGCTACCCTCCCTATCAGAGTCCACATAATGACACCTAAAATGTAATCAATTATAAGAATAAAAGGATGAATATCTGGCATAAAAAGGAATTTTTTTTAACTTAAGTAAGGGGCGAAGTAAATCGCCCCTCTTAGTATAAAATTTAATTAGTGTTGTCTTCCTAGAACTGTTTTACCGCTAGGAATACGAACTTCATCAACCATTGCTTGAGTTTTTGCATCTGGTGCAGGTGTCATTAAACTAACAACTACCATAGAAACTAAACTAACTAATGATCCAATGATACCGAAGGTAAGTTGAGTTATACCCCAGAATCCAGCTCCACCATTACGTACCCAAACTAGATACGCAGTACCAGAAGCTAATCCTAGTAGCATTCCTGCAACAGCACCCTGTGAGTTTGCTCTTTTCCACCATACACCTAGTACAAGAGGGAAGAACAATCCTGACATTGCAAAGTCAAAAGCCCAGATAACTGAACCTAAGATACCTTGAATTTTCATTGCGGCAATAGTTGCTCCAGCAAAACCAATTATTACAAGTAATACCCTTGCAACAATTAATCTTTTTGCAGTCTCTGCTTTAGGATCAATGATCTTGTAATACAAGTCATGAGATAAAGCATTTGCAATTGCTAAAACTAAACCATCAGCAGTAGACATGGCAGCAGCCATACCTCCAGCAGCAACCAGACCTGAGATTACATAAGGTAATCCAGCAATTTCCGGTGTAGCTAACACAACGGCTTTACCACCCATGAAAAACTCGTTTAATTCAAGAGTTCCATTTCCGTTAAAGTCGCT
>Ga0315339_1000117_pt1 | contig 125636 bp, 124 predicted proteins | sample ASW17metaG_FD_204514 | JGI IMG/M metagenome (GOLD analysis project Ga0315339, IMG submission 204514) | Ammonia-oxidizing marine archaeal communities from Pacific Ocean, United States - ASW #17 | ecosystem: Environmental > Aquatic > Marine > Oceanic | place: USA: California | collected 2016-12-05
CGTGTAACATCTTCGCGGTAGTCCGCGTTCAGCAATCCCCAGGCGGAAAATACAGCCGGATTTTGCGGCACAATTGCTTGCTTCATTTGCAACTCGCGTAGTAACGCACTCGCGAACAAGCCGCCACCGCCACCAATGCAGACGAGGGAGAAGTCACGTGGGTCGTGACCTCGTTCGACTGTTATCTGGCGTACGGCATACGCCATGTTCATAGTCGCAATATGTACGATGCCTGCTGCAGCATCTTCGACCGATAGGCCGAGTGGATCCGCAATGCTTTCCTTGATCACAGACCGAGCCGCTGCAGGATCTAATTGAATTCGTTTACCAAGAAACGTTTCGGGATCGAGGTAGCCCAGCGTCAACTGAGCATCGGTAACAGTTGCTTGTTGTCCGCCCATGCCAAAACAAACCGGGCCAGGTTCAGCCTGAGCACTTTCGGGACCCACGCATAATCCGCCCTCCGAATCGATCCAGGCAATACTGCCTCCGCCAGCGCCGATGGACACAATATCGATTGTCGGTTGCAACACCGGGCGCCGGTTTAGCTTGACGCTACTACGCTCCAGATACTTGCCCTCGTGTATCAGCGACACGTCAAACGTAGTACCGCCAACGTCGGCCACGACGACATTGTCAACGCCAAGCTCTTCGCAAAGTCTCCGCACACCAATAACACCGCCTGCAGGCCCCGACTGAATAGTGCGGACAGGGACGTCGCGCGCGATTGCATTCGAAGTAATCCCACCGTTTGATTGCATTACGGCGAATGCCCCTTGGTAGTTACGCTTAGCCAACCCTTCATCGAGCTTGGACAAATACGCATCCATACGTGGCTGCGTGTAACTATTGAGTACCGTTGTGTTGGTTCGCTCAAATTCGCGCCATTCGCGTACCACCTCAGACGAAATCGATAGTCTCAATCCTGGTATTTCAGCATTGATGATTTCGGCAACACGCCGTTCGTGCACAGGATTTACATGCGCATGTAGAAAACACACAGCAATGCTTTCCACACCAGCAGCATGCAAGGCATGAGCGGCGTCAGCCACGGCTGACTCATCTAACGGCGTGACGATGTTGCCAAGACTATCCAGGCGCTCCGGCACCTCGAAGCGTAAAAAACGCGGCACCAAAGGCGGCGGTGGTTTATAGAAGAGATCATAAATATCTTCGCGACTTCCGCGACCGAGTTCCAACACATCGCGAAAACCAGTCGTTGTGATCAACCCTACTTTCGCGCCGTTCTCCTGAACGATGGTGTTTATGACCATCGTCGAACCGTGCACGATCATGTCAATTTCGGCAGGGTCGAGTCCGAGTTTCTGTGTCCCGACAAAAAACTGTTCATCGAGCGTGCCTGCGGAGCGCACCTTTTCAATCGTAATGGCACCTGTGTCGGGATCGAGCGTCACAAAGTCAATAAATGTGCCGCCGACATCCACTGCCAGTCGTCGTGATGAAATCATGGTCACTTTCTATGGAATCTCTGAATGGGTCTAGAAAATATCTCAATTCGGCTCATAATGCCTCAATCCAAAAGAGGTATGCCGCAATCGACAGTAAAGAAACTCGTAATTCGACTGATTTTGACCATACACGAAGTCCGGTCCCCGATCACAAAACGGTGGGATGGCCAAATATCGCCGTCGTCATATTCGGCATTGGAATCACCCTACCGGTGTTTTATCTCGGCTCGGAGTTGACCGCTACCTTGGGTTTTAGGAACGCGACGATCGTTTTCATTATTGGCTGTAGCGTCGTTGCCGCAATGATGACCGCGACTTCTATCGTTGCAGCAAGAACACGACTATCGACATACATGATCCTCCAATTCACTTTTGGACATCAGGGCGCGAAGGCTGTCAACCTGCTGCTTGCGATTACATACCTTGGGTACTTTGCGGCTACAGGCGACATTTTTGGCCAAGCAATTCACGATTCATTGTTGGCTTTTTATGGCATCGACATTCATGCAACGGTCTGTGCAACATTAGGCTGTGTTGTGATGGCCTTAACCGCAGTATTCGGCTTTAGCGTTGTTGATCGGTTTTCAACCATGGCCGTCCCGCTACTGGCTTTCTTCCTGGTTTTTGTTGTTTATAGCGCCATCCAACAAACAGAATGGAATGCATTATTGGAGGTTCCTGGCCAAGGCGGAATGAGTTTTGGTCATGCCGTATCGGCCGTGATTGGTGCCAATATACTAATGGCTGTCGGCGCACCCGACTTTACGCGCTTCTCGCGCTCTGATCGCGACGCGATTAAAACAGTCTCCGGTCTCGCTATCGGCTATCCGTTGATTATGTTGGCCTCCGGTATCCCGACATTGGTGACCGGCGAAACCGATATCATGAAAATAATGATCAGTCTTGATATCGCGGTTCCAGCCTTGTTGATCCTGATCTTTGCGACTTGGACAACGAACACTGTCAATCTTTACGCGGGAATTTTGACCCTTTCGACGATATTCAAAAACACCCTCACATGGAAAATTGCGTTTGTATCCAGCGTCATCGGCACACTCGGAGCCGCACTGGGTGTTATGGACTATTTCCTGCCATTCGTATTTTTTCTTGGGATCGCGACCGCGCCCGTGGCAGGAATTTACCTGGCCGATTTTTTTGTACTCAATAACGGCAGACGAGATTTCGCTGATCTGCAGAACGTGTCCGCATTTGGCACAGCAGCCTACGTCGCATGGATCGTCGGGTCAGGCACCGCCTACTTGACCACCAATACGGCTGCCACTCTTACCACAATCCCAGCAGTTGATGGTTTGCTCGCCGCGTTTGTCGTCACAGTCATCTGGCCAAAATTACTGCCTAGTGCGAAATAACCTCAGCCTGATCAGTCGTACCCGGATGCACGATAAAAACTTGCGCCATCTTGACGTCCAACGCAGTGGAGATCGCCGTGTTGGCACCCGTCTCCGGATCGGGATGTGAGTCTGCAAGTCGACCCAGCGCTTTGCGCAGAGAAATGCCTGAGATCTGGCCATTGCTGAGATGGTGTGTTGAATCATTCCTGATTAATTGTTTGTACCAGGCATCAATATCCGCATAGCCCGCGACTAAACCTTCGGCACCATCCGGCGTCAGACTAAGCTGCAAACGCATGTCACGAAAAATGTGGATGCTTGGAACCGACAGATTCATCCAAGGCATGATCATTTCAGCGAGCGGTTCTGTGGTGAGTACGCCATCGACAATTTTTCCCGTCATTTGTCGAATGAGCTTTGCGCCCCAACGCATATCGACTCTCTGGGAACCACCGGACATCACTTTCAACCCGGTTGCGTCAGTTAGAAGGCGATCCATTCCTCGATATAACGTAACCGTTACGTCGTCATCACTGGATAAATCATCGACGCCCGACAACTCGATCATCATTCTGTTGTAGCGTTCGTCCGCGATCGCCTTGTTTTGAAAAATCACTTCGACTCCGTCAGGTCCGCGAAAGCCAATGACGCAACCGACCGCACGATAAACTTCGTTGTCGATTCCTTGTTCACCGTTGGGGTGGGTGAAGTCGTTGGGTCCAACTTCTCCGTCGAGGTTCAGGCCATAGGACAATGCCCCTTCTACCTCAAGAAACGGCAGTGAGTCGGGCGCATCTGTTGGATGCCAAGTTTCGATTTCCTGTTTGAGTTGCGTATCCACAACGGTGCGTACCGTCCCTTCGGGAAACAACTTCTCGAACTGCTCCCGCGGCCCATCGTTGTAACCGCTCGGACATTCTTCTTTGCCGTCTGGGGTCTGATACACCGCCCAAAACAAATCAGTCATCACGTAGCCAATTCTTCCGTCGCGTACGGTTGATGCATCGTCAGCGAGGAGGACTAGAGGCGACAATAGGGCCAGGCTAAATACAATCACCGACCGCCTAATGTTGGCCTGTAGAGAAACTTCAATCATAGCGCTCATTACAGTGTGCCTCTCATGTAGTCATCGCGTAACCAAATGGCTTTTAGCCCGTTGCGCTGCGCTCGCCATTCGCCGGTGCCGGCACCGTGGACATCGCCAGGCCTTTCGTCGCCACCGTAGGTATAAACCGGCCGGTCGCGATACGCCCAAACTCGCAACGCATCCGTCTGCTCAGATTCTGCGTAGTGCCCTGTTTTAGGGTCAATGCTAACGACACTCCATGCGCGGTTATCGCCCGCCGCATCTGCCGGCGCCTCTACATAGGGCCAATACTGTAGACATTTTTTCACGTCGCCGCCGCACATCGCCACTCGATAGACCTGCGTATCATTGGGATGATCACATGCCAGTTGATCGGCCGAATCATCACCACAGTTGTATATGTATAGAGTATTGCCTGTCGCATCGGCCAACACTTCTCCCGCGAGCGTTTCCTGCACCGTAAATTCTGGCGGTGGGGCGGGAGATAATTGTGTATAGACGTTACTCCAACCCTGAACGTCGCTACCTTCAAGACTCCAGGTATGTTGATCCAAAACATAGGTGTATAACGGCCGCTGCCGATACACCCATTGACGCAGCCCGGGCGACCGCTCGATTATTGACCATTCATCCTGAGCTCTTGCCATCGTTGGCGCCAATATTGGTTTCCAGGTTTGGGCGCAGTTCTCATCGCACATCGATTGTTCTGGCGTATCCCGGTCGTAAACATAAACAGAGTACGTTGTGTCAGTCGTAAGCAATCGACCCACCGTAGTGGTCTTGACTGCGAATCCTGGCGGAACCTTAGATGGTGGCGTTAGTGGCACTCGATTAGCCGGAGAATCACCGCCATAGTGTCTCGTTGTACCGCCCAAGACGTCACCCGGCGCATTGTCATGCACGGATGTATAAAGTGGGTGTTCCTCAAATGACCACTGACGCAAACCGTCATCTCGCTCAAGTATGGTCCACTCGCCGACTTCTTCTGCTCCCTCTGTGGCAACCACGGGCGGCCATAGATCTGTACAGCTGGGTCGGCTATCGAGCTCGGGCAATATTATGCCCGGCGGATACGGACTCATCAGACCGGCGGTGACGGTCAATACCTCGTCATAACAGGCAGGGTTGCCCTGCGTTTCGCCGCTATAGCCATTGCGCTGCCCATGAGAAGGCCAAGTGTAAACAGTGCGTCCATTCGCATCCGCGATGACAGGCCCTTCAAGCTCGCTCGCCTCAACTCGAAACCCTTCCGGCATTGGCACATCGACGTACTGCTCTACCAGCGTTTCCGCGGCCGATGCAGTCACCGAACCAAGCGCCATTACAAACAGGCAACCGCTTGCTAATGACCAGCGCACATTCAGCGCACTACCAATGTTTTCGAATTTCACTAAGCGCTCCAATAAACGAATTCGCCGCAAGCTAAACCCCTAGACCAAGATTTCTCCAATCTCGCTGGACGTAGTATTGCTCTGGTTACCCCAGTTCGGAACCTCCAGCCCCATGAGTCGCATCGCTGTGTAGCCCAGACGCGTACCCGGACTGCCCCCACCGTCAATGTGGAGACCGGTCTTAACGCGTCCGCCCGCGTTACCCGCGCTGAACATCGGAATACCCTCGATCCCATGAATTTTCGCAAACGATTGGTCGGTGCTTGCGTAAATCAATGAATTATCTAACAGCGAACCATCGCCTTCTTTGAAGTCAGCTAATGCTTGCACGTAGTACGCCCACTCATCCATTGCACGGCGCGTATACCAGGACACATTCGGCTGACACTGAACTGATTCGTCGACCGCTTCCTCATGTGTCGCGGTGTGGTGTGGCTTATCGTAACCAGGTTTTGTTGTAGCCGAGTTTGCTGAGGCGTAGAACATATTGAACACGCGCGTCTGATCGCAAGCAATTGCCATCAACATCAGATCCGTCATGATGCGATGTCGTTTGGACACCAAATCCGCATCGAGGCCCGAGGGCAAATCCTGCGGGCGATCAGTAACAATGCATGCCTCACGCGGATCCGGTTTGGTCAATTGCAAATCGAAACGTCGCTCGACGTCGCGCAATCCGGTTAGGTACTGATCGAGTCTGGCGCGATCTTCCGTACCTAACTGCTGGCTAAGTTTCTTCGTATCTTCGAGGACGTTGGACAACGAGCTCTTGCGAACCATTATGCGCGGATCCGGCGTAAATTCAGCGGCATTGGGATCCTGGAAATTAACACCAAACAATCGTTCGTAAAAACGCAATGGTGACCATTCCGGAGCATTGACAGAATTGCCGTCTTCATAACTAAAGCTGTCGCGCACATCACCCGTTGCTGTCGCGCTGAGATTTCGGAAGCGTGTGCTATTGCCAATTTTCTTGGCAACCGTCACATCGATCGTTTCACCTGGGCGGTTTTGTGCGGTCAACGGCGCGATGCCGGAGCGTAAAATTACCCAACCAGAGTGGTGACAGAGATTTGGCGCTGCGTCTTTAAACACGTGGAAATTCGTGAATAGATTGATGTGTTTTTGAATTGGCGCTAGTGCAGCGATCTCTTCGGGCAAATCGAAATTCGGACCGGTTTTCTTAGGAACGAAAATTTCCTTGCTCATACCCAGCCCCCAGGACCAAGTACCAAAGCGCATTGGCAGCGGTGCACCGGATGCAAGTGCAGTTCCGTTTTCGTTCAAAAAGCAATTAAGAAATGGAAGCGCAACAGTGACTGCACTACCGTTCAGCATGCCTCGAAGGACTCGACGTCTGCTCAGTTTTTTCATCGCACGGAACTCCTCTTACCTAAGTCTTACCTAGACCCGATTAATTATTCAGGGCAACTGTTGCCCCTTCCCCGCTAGATACTTCGGCGACCTTGCTTGTTGGCGGAGGCCGAACTCTCGTAAACGCCTGGCTGGTCGCTATTTCGCGTAACAATCCAGGAACTTGATATTCGTTTTCTGCAAATCGGCCCACAAAGTACGACAAAATATCACGGTCGTACCGCAGTGAAACTGGACCGCCGGTACCAAATGCATACATTCGATTGACCAGGCAATAAGGCAACTTAGGATGGTCGCGCATGGCCTGTGCCAAACCGCTCACATCCTCAAACTCTGCACCATCGAGTTCGCCGCTAATATCCAATTCCACACCATTTTCGGTCTCACGGTAAAGGCCTGCGCCATCAAAGTTCTCCAGCGCAAGTCCCATGGGATCGGTAATCAAATGGCAGCCAGCGCAGGATGGATTAGTCGAGTGAATCATCAGACGTTCGCGGGCCGTTGCCAGATCGCCGGCGTCTTCCAACAACGAGAAATCGACATTCGGCGGCGGTTCCGGCACTTCCTGACATAGAAATATTTCGCGTAATGCCTGCCCGCGCAAAGTCGGAGAACTACGCACTGAATGGGAATGCGCCGCAAGAAAACTAATCTGCGTTAACAACCCGCTGCGTGAACTACTTTCGGGAAATCGATAGGGAACCCAACCATTACTCGCCGGAGTTCTATAGATCGCTGCCAATCGCATCGACATAAACGTGTCCCGAGTCGTGAACAAATCTCGGTAATCTAATTCTTTATTAAGGAGGTGGTCGATCGTCGTGCGCAACGTTTGCTCACGCGCGTCGGCCAAGGTCGCACCTGTGACCATTGGATACACGATCGGATCCTTGGACAGACTGGCGAATTCATCGAAGCCCATCATGTCGTCAAAAAATGCTCTGACGCCATCTTCAAGACGTGCACTCGCCAACATTCTATTGACAGATGCCGCTAAACCTTCTGGCGTATGCAAGTCGCCCCGCTCTGCGGCCTGCAACAAATCTTCGTCGGGCGTTCCGTTCCACAGGAAGAAGCTTAATCGCGAGGCAAGCGAGTAGGCATCCAATCTTTCTTCACCTGGATTATCCGGATCAGGTTCCGGAACGTCGATGATGAAAACCGCTTCCGGGCTAATCAGCAACGCTTCAATAGCGATCGCGAGGCCCGCGTAAAAATCCTCGGCTTCGTTAGTCGCAGCCTCTGCCACTTCGACGAGATCAGAGACTTTGTTCTCATCCAGCGGTCGACGAAAAACAAGGCGACCAGTCTCCCTAATGATTTGACCGGCGCAGGCCGCATCCGCTTCTGACGTTGAAATCGGGCTACAAGACAGCAAATAATTGCGATGGGTTACATCGACAACCTTCGCCGCAATCGATGCCGCTGCATGTTGAATTTGTTGCGCCTGATCCGAAGTAAGACCCGCAAATGCTGCTCCGGAAGCCAACAGACCATCCGTCCTCGCAAACGGCGGCAGTGGCGGCAGTACGCTGTCACTCACGTCCTGGCCAAAGACATGTGCGATTGTATTTGCATATTGAGCCGCGCTCATTAAGCGCACGCGCACGGGCGAGCCGCTATCTTCTGGCTCTGCGAGCTTGTCAGCGCAGCCTGAAAACGCCAGTGCCAGCAACAAAACAAGCATGTTCAACGGCGAACGCCGGAGTGTCGTCCGCAGGGCACCAGAGCAATCGGCCAGCGCCTGGGCGCCGCGGCTCATTGAAGTTCGCTCTGTGGACTATGAATTCTCATCTGGTTCGGCCAAAAATGTGGGTTTTCTGAGCCGATCATCATAACACCCAGTCTAACCCTGCTAAAAGCCACAATGCCAGTTTTGACCTGAATAACGTATCCCGATTTTATGTTGAAAGCCCAGCTACCGCTGTGCGGCTACCTGCTTCGCCGTTACTACACCGCCGGTATTGCCCCAGTTTGCCCGGAGGTAGCTGGCCAATGCTGCGACCTCATCATCGGTCAGCTTATATTGAAACTCTTCCATCGGCTTTCTGCGCTTGGTCTCCAATGGCGGATGCGGTGTTTCCGGCCCATATAGAATGACGTTGATTAACGAGGCAGGGTCCGCATCTTGGACGACGAGACTGCCACCAGCAAGTCTTGGCCCCTGCTCTTCGTCGCCAAGCCCAGTGGGTAGATGACAAGTTCCACAATGAAGATTGTAAACAGTTCGTCCCATTCCCAACACACGTCTATCAGCTGTACCCGCCCCTTGAGCCTTTTTCGCCGGTAGGCTTTTTAGATAGACCGCCATCGCATTAATGTCCGCATCACTGAGGAACCGCGTGCTGTTTTGGACCACTTCGTTCATAGGCCCGAATAAGTCGACAAACGAATTCTTCCCATGTTTGAGGTATGCACTTAACTCATCGAGTGGCCATGCACCCAATGCATCCGATGCAGCGGTTAAATTCGGCGCTGACCAAGGGTGAAAGCTACCGTCGCGAACCCGGTCAATCAACGTACCGCCTGCCAAGTGTGAATCGCTTTTCTCAGCGCCCATGAAATTTCGTGGCGAATGACATGCCGAACAATGTGCGAGCCCATCCACAAGATATGCGCCGCGATTCCATATTTCCGATTCATCAGTATTCGACTCAAATACACCCGAATCGAAAAACAACGTGTTCCAAAAGGACATCAGTGAACGCTGGTTGAATGGAAATGGCATCTCGTTTTCAATTGTGGCTTGTCGAATTGGAGAAATACTTCTTAGGTAAACAAAAAGTGCAGCAATATCTTCATCAACAATTTTCGTGAATGCGGTATACGGAAAGGCGGGATACAAATGCTCGCCATCTGGGCGTATCCCATAACGCATTGAGTCGAGAAACTGCTCGCCAGTCCATTGCCCGATGCCAGTTTCCGAATCCGGAGTAATGTTGGTTGAGAAAATCTTTCCAAACGGCGTTTCAAGTGCCACACCGCCAGCCATGAATCCAGCGTCTGACGAGGTATGACAACTGGCGCAATTGCCGGCAAGCGCGAGATAGCGCCCCCGTTCGATTTTTACATCCGTTGGCGCCCAAAATTCGGCGGCGTATGTTGACGTTCCAGATCGTTCGCGTGGATCGGAGGAATACACATACAGCAAAGCCAACAAAACCAAGGTCAGGATCACTGCGACCACAAAGCCTGTCCGCGAAAATCCGCGTTGGCGACGATCGAACTGTACTAACGACATCAGAATTTGATTACTCATGGAACTATCCTGCCAGCCTGACTATGCCAACAGATCCTCATCAACTGGAAACGTCGATAGCATCTCGTAGCCTGCTTCAGTAATCAATATCTGCTCCTCATAAGGTAACGCCAGCGCCCAGCAAAGCGACCACTTTATGCTTCTGACATTCCAATCACGGCCGTCAATATATTCTACAGGCGAGGGATGCTCCTTAATCTGTAGTATGCGTATAGGCGCGGAAGTCATCATGCCCTACGCTGACTAGCGTTAGATCTAGGTTAGACAGCAAGACGGCAGAGAATCGAATTGGATCGCTTCGACACTATAATTATAGGCGCGGGTCATAACGGCCTTGTTTGTGCTAGCTATCTCGCAAAAGCTGGGCAGCGGGTGTTGCTTCTTGAAGCCGCAAAGAAAGCAGGCGGGCTCGCCGCCACCCGCGAGTTTTATCCTGGTTTTCGTGCTTCCGCCGCCCATACCATCAGTCATTTTTCGAAGCGAGTTGCCGACGATTTAGATCTTCGGTTGCACGGCTACGATAATTCACCCATTCCATTCGCGACTATTGGGCTTGGTGCGAACGGCAAGCATGTCACTCTCGACGACGGACGAGTGACCGGAACTAGTGCCGACGATTCGGCCACCTACCAACAATACTCCGCCTTCATGCAACGCTTTGCGGCAGTACTCGAACCTTTTTGGCATAAAGCCATACCACGCATCGGCAACAACAGTTTTGGAGAGCTCTTAAGTTTTGCCCAACTAGGACTGAAAATTCGTGGCCTGGGCAAAAAAGATATGCGGGAATTTTTGCGCGTCATATCGCTACCCGCCCGAGATTTAATGGACGAAAATTTCGACGACGACATTCTAAAGGCAATCTTGAGTTGGGACGGACTCATCGGCTCAAGAATGGCACCCAGGTCTCCAAACAATGCCGTCCTGGCCATGCTGTATAGATTGGGGGGGAAGTCTGGCGCAATTAACACCGTTTCTCGGGGTAGCCTGACTGAGCTGGTAGACGCACTGCGACAGTCGGCTATCGTGGAAGGCGTCGAGATTCGTGAAAGCGCCCAAGTGAAACGCGTCAAGATTGATAGCAGCCCTGACGGATTGCGAGCAATCGGTGTGCAACTCGAGAATGGTGAAGAGTTCGAATCGAAGCGCGTTGTATCGGCGCTCGACCCGCAACAAACGTTTATCAATTTAGTCGGCGTCGAACACCTCGACATTGGCTTCACCAACCGAATTCGCCGACTTCGTTGCGACGGTTATGTCGCAAAGTTACACCTCGCATTGAAAGAGGCGCCTACATTTTATGGGCTGGACGGGTGCGACGGGCGCCTCATCATCGCGCCGAATATGGATGCAATTGAATTCGCGTTCGATCACTCGAAGTATGGCGAATTCCCTGAAACTCCGGTGATGGAAATTGTTGTTCCTAGCAATCATGACGCAACGCTTGCGCCGGATGGCCAGCACGTACTGTCGGCGCACGTGATGTACATTCCGCGAAATCTAAAAGGCGGTTGGACGGATGCCGCGAGACATCAACTCCGTGAACGAACAATTGAGACCCTGTCCCGTTACGCTCCCAAAATACGCCAGCAAATCATTCACCAGGAGTTGTTGACGCCAGCGGATCTCGAGCGCGAGTATCGCGTTACCGGTGGGCACTGGCACCACACGGAGTTTGCGCTGGACCAGATGCTGATGATGCGTCCGACTTACGAGGCCGCCCAATACAGCACGCCCATCCCGGGATTGTTTTTGTGCGGCGCCGGCAGTCATCCAGGCGGCGATCTTGTCGGTATCGCCGGGCACAATGCGGCTCGCGAGATATTGCGATGAGCAACTATGATGCGATCATCATCGGTGCAGGCCATAACGGGCTGACGAACGCAGCCTACCTGGCGAAGGCCGGATTGAATGTCGTGGTCGTAGAAAAAAACGACTATATCGGCGGCGCGGCGGTTTCCAGAGAGCTCCACGACGGGTGGGTGTATTCCAGTTGCTCTTATGTTTGCAGCATGATGCGGCAGACGATACATCGTGACCTAGATCTGGGACGACACGGGTTGCTGCTCGTGCCCTATCTCGGCACTGTAAATTTTGGAGATGGTGATGAACGACTGCTTTCTTACCATGACGAAGAAGCAGCGCACCTGGAGCTAAAACGGCATTCCCCACATGATGCCGACGCGATGCACCGCTTTCAAACTGACCTCACACGCTATTCGCAATTAATACGCAAGACACTGCTACGTACACCACCGGACCCGACATCGTTTCGACCCCGCGATATTCGCGAGCTCCTGTTTCTCGCGAAAGAGTTCTGGCGCCTCGGCGAAAAAGAAATTTACGAGTACGTCCGCTTCTTTACGATGAGCGCCGCCGAATATTTAGACGATTATTTCGAAAACGATTTGATCAAGGCGGCAATGGCCAGCCCTGGAATTATCGGTACGGCGCTTGGTGTCCAATCGCCCGGTTCGTCGTACGTTCTACTGCATCATGTGATGGGCGATGTCGATGGCAGCATTGGTGCCTGGGGACTCGCCCGCGGCGGCATGGGCGCAATTTCTAATGCCATCGCAGGCGCCGTTCAGGAACATGGCGGTGAGATTCGCACGAATGCTGGCGTGCAACAGGTATTGGTCGAGAATCGCAAAGCGGTTGGTGTCGTCTTAGAGAACGGCGACGAAATACGTGCGTGCATTGTCGTGTCAAATCTCGATGCCAAGCGAACGTTTACCCGCATTATGGACAAGAACGATCTGCCTGACGGAATTTACGAAAAAGCGAGCAACTTCAAAATACGTGGCTCATCGGGCAAAGTGAATATTGCGCTTTCCGGCATGCCCAAATTCTTAGGCGTTCCTGAGAATCATTATATTGCTCGAGGTGGACAAGGTTTCACCGGATCGCTGGAAACGCTGGAACGCGCTTACGATTGTTGGAAGCACGGTCGCTGGTCAGATGATCCGTTTATCGAATCGGTTATTCCCTCCGCATGGGATCCAACTGTTGCGCCGGTGGGTAAGCATTGGATGTCGAACTTCGTACAATACTGCCCATCCGAGTTAGCGGCTGGCCCATGGACTCCAGAGAAGCGAGATCGATTCGGTGCAAGCGTCGTCGATAAGATTGAACGTTACAGCCCGGGCTTCAAAGACCTGATCGTGCATATGGAGGTGCGCACGCCGCATGAGATCGAACAGGAAATCGGCTTGACTGAAGGCAATATTTTCCAGGGCGAACTCACGATCGATCAACTGCTATTTAACCGACCCTTCCCGGGTTACGCGCAGTACCGCATGCCGGTCAAAAACCTGTATATGTGCGGCTCGTCGACACATCCGGGAGGCGGCGTCTCGGCCGCTTGTGGTGCAAACGCGGCACGCGAAATCCTAATAGATTTGAAGCGGCCGAATACAGTTCCGGAAGATGACTTCTATGATGAATAACCCATGAACAGCCCAGACCCTTACGCCGGCGAACGCTTGAAAAGGTCGCCCTTTTATCCGCGACAGCGCGAGTTGAATATCCGCGATGCGTGGTCAGGCTGGAACGGCTATAAATTTGCCGAATATTATTATGACGCCGAGTATGAGTATTTCTGTGTGCGGAATACCTGCGCGACTTACGACATTTGCCCAATGCAGAAATATGAAATTAAGGGTCGCGATGCTGAAATCATGCTCAATCGCATGGTCACGCGCGACGTCAAGAAAATCAAAATCAATCGGGTTGCCTACTGCGTTTGGTGTACCGATGACGGCCGCATGATTGATGACGGCACCATTTTTAGACTCGCAGAAGATTCGTTCATGCTCACGTGCGGCAGTCCCTGCACAGCCTGGTTGGAAAAAAGCGCATTTGGTTTTGACGATGTGAGCGTGCGAGATATTACCGATGACCTTGCAGGCCTTACTTTGCAAGGGCCAACATCCTGCGCCGTCCTCAAGAAAATGGGTTTAAAAGGTATTGAAAACGCAAGACCGTTCGACATTCAGTCGTTTCCATTTCGCGGCGACACGTTAATGGTATCAAGAACGGGCTTTACCGGTGATCTCGGTTACGAACTTTGGATTCCCGCCAAGATAGGCCTGGAAATGTGGGACGAACTATACGCAGCAGGCGAAAACTACGGCATTCAACCATACGGCGAAGCGGCGACTAATATGGCGCGGCTTGAAGCAGGATTCATCATGCCCGCGATGGAGTTTAACGAGGCATTACGCACTGTTAATTTTGAACACGATCAAACGCCGTTTGAATTAAATCTCGGGTGGCTGGTCGATTTCGATAAGCCGCACTTCAGCGGCCGTAAGGCACTACTCGAAGAAAAGAAGCGTGGTCCAAAATATACGCTGACCAAACTCGATATCGAGGGTAACAAACCCGCAGAAGAATCATACATCTACAGTAATAAACGCTGCACTCAGGAAGTTGGCTACGTAACGTCCGCAATGTGGTCGCCAGCGGTAAAAGCCAATATCGCGTTGGCGATGATCAAGACAGAGCATCTGCAAGGTTATTTATGGGCAGAGATTTATTACGAAAAAGAATTGCGGCAATACAACCGCGTAGCGAAATGCACGATTAAGAAAAAACCATTTTGGGCGCCGGAGAGAGCAAAAGCCACTCCGCCGCCAGACTATTAAACGAATTGCGCCTATTTAAACCAACGCCATGTTAAGTCAAAAGGCACTAACAGACTGCAATGCCTCACGCGCGTCATCGAGCATCTCGGTGACAATTGCGTCAATCGATTTAATCGCATCGATCTGCCCCACGCTTTGCCCGGCGTAAAGCGCCGTTTCTTCCCATGCGCCTGTCATGCCCACCGTCGGAGGATAGTCGTCAAAGCGGCGCATCTCGCCGCCTGTCGGCAAGCGGCCAATTAGCGCTCTGTCTTTCTCTTCGCCACTCAATGCCATGTCGACCACTCTTGATTTAAGCACGCGATGTGCCGCATCTGGCCATCCACCATCAAACATAAATCCATGGGCGGTCGATGATTCGTCCGCATCGACCAAAAGATCCTTGTAACCGGGGTGTGCTAACGCTTCTGCCGATGCCAAAAAGCGAGTTCCTACCCAGACCGCTTCTGCGCCAAGCGCTAACGCCGCGGCCATTGCGCGACCGGACCCAATTCCGCCGGCCGCCACGACCGGTATCTCCGGTACCTTTTTTGCAATTGCAGGCACGAGGGCAAGGGTCGAAACATTACTCCATACGTGACCACCCGCCTCCCAACCCTGAGCGACAACAATATCAACGCCAATGTCAGCGGCGTGACGCGCTTCCGCAGCCGTCCCAACGGTTAGCATAGTGATCATTCCATTTGCCTTGGCTTTATCCAAGTATGGCGCTGGGTCGCCCCAAAAAAATGACACTAATTTGCATTCATTGGCAATGAGCGTGTCAAGCCTCTCTTGTTGGTCCCACTCTAAAACCAAATTGGCACCAAACACGCCGTCGGAAGCGGCACGCGTCGCAGCGAATAACGTATCGATGCCGCCTGGCGCATCCCACGAAACCGCATGCATACCGACGCAGCCGGCATTCGCGACGGCAGCAATTAGATCCATATTGGTAACACCACCCATTGGCGCTTGAAAAATTGGGAACTGGACGCCGAGCAGGTCTTTTATTCTTGAAGTCATGGTGGATTCAGACTCGTTTTTCTGATCGTTTAAGCCAGGATGGAGGCGCGTAGATTTCTACGGTCACGTCTTCCCCGGCACTGATTTCTCCTGCAACCTCGACAACGCCGACGATGCCCCGCGTCAGCTTTGCGGCTTTGGAAAAAGCTGTCGATAAAATCTCGTCGCCCGAATGTGTTTTGTAAAGCGACGCGACTTTTTCACTCATATAGTTACAGGGATGATTATATTCCTCAACGCTCAGCACTACGCCGGATGCAAATTTGAGAATGGTGCCCTTCGGCAAACGTGATAACTCAGAAATTCCAGACAGACAAAGATTTGCGCCAATACAAGCCGCCGTAAGCGGTTTCGTTAGACCCATTGCCTTTTGTATCCCAACGAGCTCTTCAGCGGACACTGCAGACCACTGCCGTTCGTTGCGCCGTATGGTGCCCTCGGGCTGCTTGTCCCATCCCGCCCAGGCTGAGCGTTCGAAGGATCGATGTTTGTCGCCAACGATTCCGATCAGCTCGACCTGGATCGAAGCATGCGCTTCCTTACTCATGTCTTCATTTGAGCCCGAATGCACTGACTCGACCCGACCGATGATTATTTCCACTGAGATTAAGACCCATCCACATCACTCATTGGAGTCAATGTGCCGTGTAGGACCAGCAATTGTCAAACGCGAATGACAATTTTGTCCGAGCTAGGATACGATTGGTGTTGCCGATCCGACCTCAGAGCAAGAACGAATGCACGTAACAGAGTTTGTTGAGAGTTATTTCGACGCCTGGAATAAACACGATGCGAAGGGTGTTGCCGGGCATCTAACAAAAGATGGCATCTACTGTGATGTTCCAGAAAATTCCCGCCGCACACACGACGAGCTCATAACAGAGCTGAGCGAATTCTTTTCGGACCATCATCACCATTACAAATTATTTGGCGAAATCCTCACCGGCGAAAATACGATTGCCTTTCAATATCAAATGACTCTATTCAACAAGAGTCATTCGTCCAGTATTGTCAATGGCGCAGAGTTTATAACATTGAATGGCGACGCCGCGATAACGATCATGGACTATTACGACATTCCAGAGGAATCGCGTCTCGCCAATCTACCGTCAATCGCGACACAGAAAAATAAGTACGCCAAGTCAGGTCTTGATAATCAGCAACTAGCTGACTACAAAATTCGCCTCAGAAAAGTAATGCTCACTCAACAGGCCTACCTTTGGTCGAATCTAACGTTGCCAAAACTCGCCGATGCGGTCGGTTGCTCAGCAAATCATCTGTCGCAAGTGATCAACGCAGGTTTCGGCATGAGTTTTTTCGATTACTTAAATCAGCACCGAATTGAGCGCGCCAAGACATTGCTAACGCAACGAGACATGCGCAGCAGCTCAATACTCAATATCGCATTCGACGTGGGCTTCAATTCCAATTCTACTTTCTATGCAGCATTTAAGAAATGCGTGGGACAAACGCCCGCGCAATTCCGCCAGTCACGAATCCATAAAAATCACTAGATAAGCGCCAATTCGCGATGTTCTGCGACTGCAGCCACAACCTCGCCCACCGATTCCCCCGCAAGGTCTGATGGTACAAATGATCAATTGTTTTAACATTCGCCAATAAAAGTAATCACTGCTCCGCGATTCATGCGGGCCGACATGGCGGTCTTGAATCGAATCCGCCTGACTTAAATGGCGTCGCGGCCTGCCACACTGAATATTATTAACATTTCCGTTAACCACCTCCCGGTTACAAAATCTCTAAAGCAGTGCAATAATGACAATGAGTTTGACCACTTATATTTTTCTAGTTTCTCAATCCTTGGAGTTGCATCATGAAGAAATCGTTTATAACCGCAGTCGTCGCACTTGCCGTAGCCGCGCCGGCTTATTTTGCATTTGCGGCGGATGATTTTGCGTTTAAGAGTCAGATTGAAGGAAGACAAGCATTTATGCAGGTCTATCGATTCAATCTAAGCATATTGGGCGGCATGGCTAAAGGAGATGTCGAATATGACGCCGATTTGGCGGCTGCATCTGCGAACAATTTGCTAGCGGCATCCAAAATGTCTAACGGCGCTATGTGGCCAATGGGTTCACACACAGAAGCAGCTGGATTGGCCGACGTCACGGCAGCGAAAGAGGCAATATGGTCCACCTATCCCGATATTTCCGATAAGGGTAAGGACCTGACTGAGGCTTTAACGGCCATGGCGGCAGTTGCGGGCGACGGCCTCGAATCTCTGCGCAGCAACATGGGTGCAGTTGGCAACGGATGTAAGGGTTGCCACGAGAGTTATCGCCTCTCCAGAGATTAATAAAGGCGGCACGCCGTCGTTTTAAATTGGAAACGTCCTCAGAATGTCGGCCTCTTTTTGGCCGGCGTTCTTGTGGGCGTTTTTTATATAGGGTCTATTCCTAACCCGATCAAACTAGATGAACTCCCTGAGCATCGCGGGAACACTCAAAACGGCGAACTAATGTTTTGGGCCGGCGGTTGTGCCTCTTGTCATGCACTGGTTGATGCCGACGGTGACGAGCAATTGCTCCTGTCAGGCGGCTTGGAAATGTCAACACCATTCGGGATGTTCATTGTGCCGAACATCTCTCCCGATGCTGATTTCGGCATCGGCGCTTGGACAGACCTCAATTTCGTCAACGCAATGGCGCGCGGATTATCGCCGGACAATAAACACTATTACCCGGCGTTTCCGTATACAAATTACCAACACATGACCCTGGAGGATTTACTCGATCTCAAGGCGTTTCTCGACACGCTGCCTTCGTCCTCGAACAACGCGACAGATCACCAACTAGCATTTCCCTATTCGATACGCCGTGGGCTTGGACTGTGGAAACGAAAATATTTAGAGCGCGAGATACCGGCGTTGAATGTTCTATCGACACCTGAATTGGAGCGCGGACGATACCTTGTCCGTGGACCAGCACACTGTGGCGCTTGTCACACACCTCGGGACGCTTTTGGGGGCGTTCTCGCTGATAGATTCCTTGCCGGCGCGGACTCGCTGGAAATCGAACCTGGAGCGGATACGGACAGTGCGAGTCGTATACCTAACATTACGCCACACGACGACGGCATCAGTTCGTGGAGCGAATCCGATATCGCCTACTCACTTGAGTCGGGTTTCGATCCCGACTTTGATTCCTTTGGTGGATCAATGGTGCATGTGCAAGAAAATATGGCCAAGCTGCCAGCGGAAGATCGGGCGGCTATTGCGGCGTATCTAAAGTCTATTCCTGCCATTCCATCCGACCAAAACTAGTGTCAAAATCACGGTTGACGCGGCCAGGTCAGTGGCGACCAAATGAGAGATCTAATCGTCAAATCATAGTATTTGATACCTCTCGTATGCCCAAGGAAGTTTGGAGCTGAGCATTCAACTCATTTGAGGCAATGGGTGGCTTGATTCTGTTTGGAGCAAGCACCGCCTTTCTGCTGGGTCTTATGCGGAAACTATTTGACCTGCCCAGCTAATCTCATTGTCTCTTCACAAATCTTGTAACGATTTGGAAACTCACAGCGATTAACCGAGTCTAACCGCTCGACTTTTAGGTATATTGGCCGATCTGACATTAAAGCCCGCAAGAGCCCACAAGCAACTTAATGAAAGACAAAAAAACGACCATTTCCACCCAATTTGGCGCAGTCCCACTTGCACTAGCAGCCGGTGCTGGCGCGGAGGCATGGCACCAAATTGGCTGGGTCATTGTGGGCGGAATGTCGTTCGGTACGCTCTTCACCTTATTTGTGGTTCCGGTTGTATATCTACTACTATCGGGCAAACATTCCGGCGAACATTCGGACGACTCATTCGCCGCTGAGGTTGGCTAGCAAATTACTTCAGCGCCACGGCAGTAAATCGATATGACAAGTGCGCAAATTCCGCAACGCGATTGGACCGAATGGCGCCGCGCGATGCATCGTCAACCCGAACTCGGTTTTAGCGAACATCTGACTGCCAAGAATATCGCAGACTGCCTGCAATCGATGGGCGTGGAGACACACACCGGCATCGGTGGAACAGGTGTCGTCGGCATAATCACTAGAGGACAAAGTAGTCGTGCAATAGGATTGCGGGCGGACATCGATGCGCTCCCGATACAAGAACATAACCAATTTGCGCATAGATCTGAGCATGACGGCAAATTTCACGGTTGTGGACACGATGGGCACACGACAATGCTGCTGCATTCGGCCGAGGCGTTATCGAACTCCGACACATTTGATGGAACCGTCTATTTCATTTTCCAGCCAAACGAAGAGAACGGCCTGGGCGCGTTGGCGATGATGAAAGATGGGCTGTTCAAAAAATTCAAGATGGATGCGGTTTACGGACTGCACAATATGCCCGGCATTCCCGCTGGATCATTCGCCGTTCGCGAAGGGCCTATGATGACCTTCGAAGACAATTTCGTCATCACAATTAACGGTCGTGGCGGACACGCATCCATGCCGAATCGCGCCATTGATCCTGTGCTGATCGCGGCCGAGATAATTCAGGCGCTGCAATCGATAATCTCCCGCTCGCTTGATCCAATGCACGCCGGTGTTGTTTCCGTAACGGAAATTCTCACGGATGGTGCGCGCAACGTTATCCCAAGCAAAGTTGTCCTAAAGGGCGACACACGGGGATTGCGGGATGACACGCAAGCGTTAATCGAAGCTCGCATGCGACAATTGGTCGTGAATATCGGCGCCGCACACGGTGCAGACGTGACGCTTGCGTATACGCATGAATTCGTCGTGCTAAATAATAGCGTTGACGAAACAGGAATTGCAGCAGACGCAGCAACAGCCGTTGTCGGTGAAGCATTAGTTGATGCCGACTGCGAGCCGGCTGCCTGCTCTGAAGACTTCGCCCAAATGCTGCGGGTTAAGCCCGGCTGCTACCTTCTATTAGGAAATGGTATCGACAGTCAGTCGCTGCACAATCCTCACTACGACTTCAATGACGAACTCATTTCGGTCGGCGCCCGGTACTGGGTGGAACTAGCTACACGCGCACTGCCGAAGTTGTAAACGAGTTCGTACCATTTGAGTATCGACCCAAATCTCTTTTTGCCGTTTCTGGCAATTTTCGCAGCTGCCACTCTGCAGTCGGCCACTGGAGTTGGATTTGGCATTATCGCAGGCCCTATCCTACTGGCGTTCCTGGATGATGCCTCCGCGATACAAATCAGCATAGTCCTCAATTTGTTAATCGCGGTGTTACTCGCCCCTTCCGTTTGGTCGGCATTTGATCGCCGAATAATGTCGGGACTCCTTACTGGCGTCGCGATCGGTTCAATATTGGGGTTCGCGTTATTTGTTTTCTTGGCTCTGGTCTACCTCAAGTTTCTCGCAGGACTTTTCGTCTTAGCATCGCTTGTCATGCTGCTTTTTGGTAGCCAGCTGATGACGCGAAAGCAACAGGAGGCCCCCACCAAGGATGAGCAGATCGGAGTCGGCTTTTTCGGCGGCGTAATGGGCGCGAGCCTTGCCATGCCGGGCCCCGTGCCAGCCGCGTGGATGTCAATGATCGGTTTGGATAAAAACACGATACGCGCAACCATTCTTACGATGTTCTTATTCGCGTATAGCGTCGCCCTACTCTTGCAAGTAATAATGGTTGGGTTTAGCCCCGATACGATGCAACACTGTCTTGAGTACGCAGGGCCGACCGTTGCAGGAATCCTCGTCGGATGCTATCTCTCGACCCGAATTTCCGAGCGGGTATTTCATTATTCTTTGGTGGTTTTTTTGGTCATTACTTCCGTCGCACTTTTTTCAAGCATTATTGGCTGAGCAATATTTATGCGCCAGATTTCAGACTCTCTTGCAGGCTTAGGTCGATTCTCGTCGATTCCTAAACAGCAACTATTTGCTGAGCAAACGCCGCTCGAACCGCTGGGCAATTTAAGCCGGCACTGTGGCGGTGCTTCGATATTCGTCAAGCGAGACGACTGCACGGCATTAGCGTTCGGCGGCAACAAAGTGCGCCAGCTGGAATTCTATTTGGGGGAAGCAGTCGCACTGGAGGCGGACACTGTTCTCATCACCGGTGCAGTCCAGTCCAATTTCGTACGCACGGCTGCGGCAGCCGCGAACAAGCTCGGCATGCGTTGTCACATTCAACTCGAAGAACGAGTTGCGGAAACAACCCCGCAGTACCGAGAGTCGGGAAACGTTCTGCTGGACAAACTGCTAGGTGCCACCTTGCACTCCTACGCGACAGGAGAGGATGAAAGCGGCGCCGATCAAGCGCTTGAGCAGATTGCCACCGACCTGAAAAACTCGGGAAGAAATCCATACGTCATACATCTGGCACTGGACCATCCGCCGTTAGGCGCATTAGGATATATCGTAGCCGCCGACGAATTGTTGCGACAGATCGGCGCTAGTGAAATTAAGCTCGATCAAATCTTCGTCGGCTCCGGTTCCGGCGCAACGCATGCTGGATTGCTTTTTGGTTTTCGCGCCCTGGGCTCTAACCTGCCGGTGACCGGCGTATGCGTACGACGCAAAGCCGATCTGCAGGCACATAGAATTAAGGACGCTTGCGAGCGAATCGCTACACTCCTTGATGTTAAGAATCCCGTTGCAGTTGAGGACATTGAACTAACCGGCGACTTTTTGGCGCCAGGTTATGGCGTTCCGAGTAATTCAATCCTGGACGCAATCATACTGGGCGCTCGAATGGAGGGACTTATCATTGATCCGGTTTACACCGGCAAGGCCCTTGCAGCCACGATTCACTTCGCATCACGAAGCTCCCCTGATCAAAACTTACTGTTTTGGCACACCGGCGGCACACCAGCGATCTTCGCGTATCAAAACATAATCGAGAAAGCTATCGATCGAAATGCGAACTAGCGCGCGGCCGAACAACAAATTAATTTCCTCAATAATCTGATGACAACAGAAACCAATCCCAAGAATGAGACCACCCTGGCGCAGGCCAGCATCACCTTTGGTGGCGTCCTGCTGATCATGATTGTCGGTATCGCAAGCAGTGATACTGAATTGCATATCCTCCTAATCGGTGCGCTGCTTTGGGCGTGCATTAATGGCGCCTTTTCAGGTAAAAGTTTTCAAGAAATTCGCTCTTACATGAACAGCGGCATCGCCAAGGCCCTAAGTGCGATGTACATGTTTATTTTGATCGGAATCGTTATTGCAGCACTGATCGAAAGCGGAACGATCCTGACGATCATCTATTATTCCGTCGACTACGTGAGTCCCGCCTGGCTTCTACCTGCTGGCCTGTTGTTTACCAGCTTCATGGCAGTTGCGACAGGAACATCCTGGGGTACGGTCGGCACAATAGGCGTTGTGTTCGTTGGACTCGGATCAATCATTGGAATCCCGCTACCCATCGTCGCCGGCATTGTGGTTTCAGGCGCATTGTTTGGCGACAAGATGTCACCCGTATCGGATACCACGATTTTGGCTGCGGCCTGCGCAGAAACAGACCTCTATGCGCACATCCGGTCAATGGCATACACCACCGGTCCCGCATATGTGATTGCGCTACTACTATTTTCGTTCATTGGAATGCAATACAACGGCGCTGTACCTGCGAGTGGCGAGATTGACCAGATAACGACGACACTCGCGTCGATCTTTGATGTTCAACCATTAGTTTTGTCCCAATAGTCGTACTCCTTATCCTCAGCTTCAGAGGTATTAGCGCGGAACCGACGATGATCGCTGCATCAATCGTTGCGATTTTAATTGCCGCCGGACTTCAGGACAGAACCTTCGCCGAAATCTTCAATAGTATCCAATACGGATACTCAGGAGAATCTGGTGTCGCTGCCATTGATACTCTCCTGAATCGCGGCGGCATTCAAAGCATGATGTGGACGATGTCGCTGGCGTTCATTGCGTTGGCATTGGGTGGCGTTTTGGACGGACTCGGCGTCATGCACACGCTGACACGGCGCCTGATTGGCGGCATAAAATCGACTATGCAGTTGGTTGGATCGACCATTGCTACCGGTATTGTCACGAATATGAGCATGGGCGAAAACTATCTCACGATCATATTTACCAGTCATATCTTTAAAGAAAGCTTTCACAAAATGGGGTATCAACGTCGCATGTTGTCGCGTAGCGTTGAAGAAGGCGCCACACTGACAGCCGGACTAATTCCGTGGACAACGACAGGCGCATTCTTTTCTGCCGCGCTCGGTGTATCGACAGCTCAGTACGCGCCGTGGGTGCTACTGAGCCTAATCAATATTCCACTATCACTGCTGATGGCAGCGGTAGGAATAGCAATATTTCGACGCGCTGATTCTGTTCAGATCAAAGAGAATAAACGCTTACCAGTTGACGCGCAGGAGTCTTAAGAAAACATTGCGACGGTCAGCTTCATAATAGGACCTGCGGACAGATACAAACCGTAGATGGCAGTTGCCAGCGTCACGAGCGCCGTTCCACCCGCACCAATTAGGCGACCTATGTGGCCCATGTTGTCATGCTTCAAACCGATCGCATGCGCGATCCGAGCGATCAACAACAGATCTCCTACGGCGAATAGAAACCAAGACGAACCGCCGTTGATTTCAATTGCCGCAAATACAATCAAGAACATCGGCACGTACTCAAGAAAGTTTTGGTGTCGACGAACCTTTTCTGCGAGCGCCATGTTGATCGGCTCACCATACATAATCGACGCGCCAGACTTACCACGCATGGATCCTGCACCGAAGCTTAGATACAGCGCGAATATTGCGAACAGACTTGCATACATTAGCGTTATTGGCATTTGCATGTTCTTCTCCTATTCAATTAGTGAGGACATTCTACGCCTGCGGCGACAACTTTTAGCTATCTAGCACCCGCTTTGTCCTAGCGATAAGGTCATTTATCTTCCCGACAAAATATTCTGAAATGCAGGAATGTCCACGACTCCCGCTGTAAAAATCTGGAGATCGGACAGCGGCTGAAAAACTGTTGGACGCTTGTTATCGTGGGGTTTGAGCGAAAAAGCGGCAACAGGTTTGACCCTGACGACCGATCAACGGGCACATCAGTCCTGACTGACAATCTAGAATTGCTTCTCAACGTCATGCAACACTCTGTAACACTCAAGCACCTGACGAACGGACGAATTGGGTTCGCATTTTTCGGCAATGGCCGCGAAAAATTCTCTGTCCTGTAGTTCAATGCCATTCATCGACACGTCGACTTGTGACACATCAATCGCGTCTTCGTTGCCATCAAATAAATCATCGTAACGAGCCAAGTAAGTGCCGTTATCACATATGTAGCGGAAAAACGTACCGAGCGGACCATCGTTGTTGAATGATAGCGACAGCGTGCAAAGTGCACCGCTCTCAGTCTTAAGTAGAATTGACATATCCATCGCAATGCCAAGTTCCGGGTGATGCGATCCTTCCATCCCTTGCACAGCAACGACTTTTTCTCCCGTCTGATACTGGAAAAGATCTACGGTGTGGGCCGCATGATGCCACAGCAAGTGATCGGTCCATGACCGTGGATCGCCGGCAGCGTTGATGTTCTTACGTCGGAAAAAGTAGGTCTGCACATCCATTTGTTGAATGTTGAGTTCGCCTCGATCAATTCGCTGCTTGATCCACTGGTGCGATGGATTAAATCGACGAGTATGCCCAGCCATGCAAATCAGTCCGGTTTCTTCCTGTACACGAACAACCTCCAGTGCATCAGCATATGAATCAGCGAGCGGAATCTCTACTTGCACATGCTTACCGGCTCGCAGGCAATGGATTGCCTGATCTGCATGCATTTGGGTAGGCGTACAGAGAATCACAGCATCTACGCCCGGCAGCGCAAGTGCTTCCGACAAATCGGTGAATGCGTGCTCCACATTAAACTCCGATGCTTTTGCTTCGGTAGGTGGTTGGCGGCGGCCCACCAGACCAACGACATTGACGCCGTCAATGTTCTTGATCCCATTTAGATGCTTAATCCCGAATGCGCCGACACCGGCAAGAATAACGTTCATTAGATCCCCTGATTTCTATACGCGCATCTCGCTAGGTGTAACGAAACACAGTCTTTGGCGCTATTTACCTGAAACGCAGGCACGTGCCTCTCTATAATACAGCCTCGATTCTGACCGTGCCTATCGTATTCTAAATTTCACACAGGCAAACGGCGTAGAACTTGCTCGATAAAGAGGAAACTCACATGGCGTTGGTTCCACCGCTCGATGACGATCAATTCGACCCCGATTTGCTTGAATTCGTACAGTTTTTCAAAGGTCCACTCGGCGTTATACCCAACAGCGTGCGCACCATGGCGCGCAAGCCCGAAGTCGCTCGTGCTTTCACAAATTTGAATATCTCTATCATGAAATGCGAAGCCGGTGTGACACCCGAGTTTAAGCGGCTGATTGGCTACATGACGAGCTATATATCCGGCTGTCGATATTGCTAGGCTCACACCATTCTCGGCTCAGAAAGATTCGGTTCGTCCGAAGCGCGCCTGAACGATGTGTGGAATTTTGAGGAAAGTGAGCACTTCAATGATGCAGAAAAATCTGCATTGTGGTTTGCTCGCACAGCGGCAATGGTGCCGAATGAAGTTGATGAGGAAATTTCGAATAATCTCCGTCTACACTGGGATCGCGGAGAAATTGTAGAGATAACTGCCGTCATTGCGCTGTTTGGTTTTCTAAACCGGTGGAATGACTCAATGGGCTCGGTGCTAGAGGACCTGCCTGTTTAGGCGGGTGAAAAATACCTGCAAAAAAACGGCTGGGACGTCGGCAAGCATCAATAAACGCACTAATAGTTTTTAATTAGTTTCGCCACAACCATAATTCTGTCATTACGATAGGTCACACAACAATTGTCAAACGTCCAACGCAGCGCGTGTGACAGCTCCGCTTCTCCTACCAATGCAATGCGTAGTTAGGCATCGTCAGAAATTTCATAGTGCCCGGTGATCAAACTAATACAATACGTTGCGGCAACGATAAGTCCCATCAACAAACCCAATACACAAGACAGTGCAGCTAAATTCGTTAACCACCGCCAGCGCTGTTATCGCATTAAACGATGCCACCACTTGTGCCGTTATCGGTATGAGCCAATTGAAAGGCATCGGAAGGCTATGTTCGCCACGCGGCTCCTCACGAATGGCATTTATTGATCTAACAAATATCCAGACGGCAATGATTCCAGAACCGATTCTCCACGCAAAATTTTGTCCATCGAAAGCGGCCAACAAGATCATCACGAAAATCGCCAAAAGCAATGTGCCGACTGACCCAATGAGCAAGTGCAAACTGCCGCTCTTCTCGTGCAATGTCAGCGTGCCAAGAGGCAACTGATTTGGCGGTAAGGTAAAAGAGTATCAATTATCAAATAGATATTGGTTCTGTTTGGTAGCACCTATCTTCCGGGCGCCCCAAATTTTCAAGGTGATCGGTAACTAAGTCACGTTGAGGTTAGTTAACCGACGGCAAAATATAGTCTTGCATCAGTTCGAAGGGCAGGAACTGACCGGAGCCGTAATTCTGGCCGGTAAATGCAACCACGAAACCCAGCGATGGAATGCAGAAAATATCCTGCCCGCCGTAGCCGCGCGTCGACCAGACTTCAATAGCTTGATCTTGGTATGTGAATCCACCTAGCCACCATTGGTAGCCATAGCCGTTCGACAGCTGATAATTGAGGTCGACATGTGGTTGAACTGAGGCATCGACCCACGCGGCGCTGATAATTTTCTGGCCGTTCCACATGCCGCTGTTCATAAACAATTGACCAAGCTTGATCATGTCGCGGGGCTCGAGAATCAAACCGCCGCCACCGTTTGGCAGGCCAGTTGGCGTTCGGCCCCATTCAGCGGTCTGAATTTGTAAGGGTTGAAAAAGGTGGGTCTCTGCGAAGTCCGCCATTGATGTGCCAACTGAGTTTTGCAGTGCCTGACCTATCGCGATCGTCGCCGCAGTGTTGTAGGTGAATGCTGTGCCTGGGTCGCTCTCCAGAGGTAGATCAAGCAAAGCTTTGGCGAAGTCGGTGCTCTTTTCCATCAAGTCCTGCAGATCGTTACCGGCTGTACCATAGGGTATTGTCCATTCGTCCCATCCGAATCCAAGGCGCATCGTTAGAGCATCTTCGAGCGTCATCGTGGACTTGCGTGGATCGGGATTGGCGTAATTGGCGTAGGGAAACAGGTCGTAGAACGGCACGTCCACCGAGGTGATGTATTGCTGATCGATAGCAATGCCGATGAGCGCGGAAGTAAAACTCTTGCTGGTCGATTGTAAGACATGTCGATCAGGATCGTTATTGCCAACCCAGCTGTCGAAACGATCCAGATTGCGTTGGAAAGTCGCGTTCAACACCAGTGTGTTATTTCGAACGATCGTCACAGAATCGATGCCGGTGAATAGACCCGCATTGATGCCATCCATCATTTTCATGATGAGGGTGGAATCGATTGCTTGGTCGTGGAGATGACCGGTGGCCCAGCCATCGTTGGTCTGCGCGGGAATCGAATAGGCGTACGCAACGGCCGAATCCCCGGGCGGATTACCGCCGTCGCCACAGGCCGCTATCAGGAACGCGTACGCAATTGCAGACAATAACCGGTAAGTCTTCATAAGGGTATTCCAATACAACTATGAGTATTTGTAAGCCTTAGGAGCGAAAAGTTTCAAATTGGTATCGAGTTTCTTGATATTTTGGTCACCTTCAATTCGTGTGTACTCTCCACGGTTGTAAAACACTTCGATGTAATCAAAGATATCAGCCTTGGCGAGCGTATCGAACACCAAGCTTGATACACCGGTTTCCATGAAGGTCAATCACCTAGTGGTGGTTGACCTTTTTGGTTTTGGGGTGTTGTCCCATTGAGTGGGACCGTAAGAAACCACGAACCGCCAACTAATCGAATCGCCTATCCGGCACCATTGTTCTATACCAGACAATCACGCAGCTCCTGACGAAAACGGCGGCTCACCGGCACGACTGCATCGGTTTTTCGCACGACCTGCCTGGACCGTTGGTTGTTCAGTTCTATGACAAAACTCGAGTGATCATCAATCAATGGCTGAAGGAATACAACACGATCAGGCCGCATGGATCGCTGGGCGGCATGAACCCGGAACAAATTTTACAGCGATGGGCTGAAGGAAACATCAATCAGCAACCGAAATTCCTAACAGTTTGACTGGACCAGAAATCTTGGATTTGCCAACTGATTTACCGAAATCATTACTAATGCCACAGGCTAATCACCGCGCCTCTCATTTCACTTCCACGATTGAAACTGAAACGATTCGAAACCCTCTTCTGGAAAAACGGCTTCAAGTGAATTAAGAAGTGCTTTTGAAGCATCAAAATCAAACTTGGCGCCAAAAGAACCTCCGAGATCCGGGCGCGGCGTCTCAATCCAATACTCATCTTCATCCGACAGATAGGCCACCTGGAGCACAGTTCCTCCACTATCGATTACGCCTAAAAATTCGCCATCTTCCTTTAAGGTTGGCAACAGCCGCTCAAAAAACTCGTCACCCTCGATTTCTATCGGGCTATCTGAATCTATCGGCTCACCCGCCTGCAAACTATTGTAAAACCCGAGATACTTCAAAGTGGTCCCTTACGACTTAGCTTATTGGCGGCCGTATCCGACGCCCTTCACGAGAAGTACAAAATATACCACTGCGTGACGTGGAAATAATGCCTTTGGGCGAGCAGCCCGATGATTAGTTACGTCTCTTTAGCATTCGACGCACTTGTGCTCTGCAGAACCTTCACTCCAATCAGCACAAAGAGGATTGCGAAGAGCGCATGTGCAAACAACTTACCTAGAAAAAACGCTGTATTATCGTTTCCCTCTCCCTGGGACAACCCCGAGAAGATCGTATAAACAGGCACAATCTCCGAGATCCCGACGACGATTAGAATAATTGCTCCAACTCTTTTTGCGATCTTCATGCTTGGATAGAGGCCTTAGCTCACTGACGCCAATATCTGACACATTTCATGCGCGTCACAAATCATAGCATCGCACGAAATATGACAGGGACCGACCCGCGACCGCCGCAGTGATTTTCTAGACGTCATCATTCGATTGGCTGTTCGCTTTTCTGCGAAAGTACCCATATAACTGCCCCGCACTCACAACCAAGAAAAATACTGAATAAATATACGATAGGGTTACCTGAGAAGAAATTGCGGTCTGAATAATCCCAACAAACCCGATAGTTCCAGCGCATACGATCAACAATTTCGTCGGCTGCACGGCCAGCACAAAGTTTTCCATGCGCTTTCTTTCAATGAAATTTTCTATGACCGCTAGTTTTATTGGGCTTTCGCCGGAATCCCATCTCGCTCGAGCAATGCCAATAAAGTGTAGAAGCAATAGCGCAACGAAAAACACGAACAACATAGTCGGGATATTATTTGCACTAGCCGGTAGCTGATCAATTTTATCCGGCAGCGAAAATCCGAATTCAAATGATATGACAAATAGAATCAACCAAATCGTAAAGGCAGTCGTTCGGATTGCGCTCATATCAAGATGACGCCTATTGCTTTAGCTCACTGGCACCAGTTACTGGTGCACGTCGTGCGGGGCCGAGATCATAACACTGCACGAAGTGTGGCAGGAAAGGGACGTTGAATGCCCGGGCGGCGGGATGTGCCGTAACCAAGAGTGGGGTAAAATCGATACCGTTGGTCAAATTGACCACGCGGACATTAGACTGGGCTGCGTGTGCAGATACCCCAGAAAAGAGAATTGCTGCAGCTACTGCAGATTTCAAAAACACTTTCATCGCCGAAAACCTCCGTCTTATTAGTAAAATAGCTTACAACGGGAAGTATCGACGCGAGTTATCACGGAGAGGTCACAGGCAGATTCTCTTTCGCTCCCGCGAGGAATTATGGTTCATGTATAATTCCAACAACTGCACGGTACGAAACACATCGCTGGACTGAACGATGGCCAAAAAACTCAAAAACGAAAAAGCGCTGCTAAAAGAAGCGCTGCGGATGGTGATGACGGATGCGGTCAAGCGCGGCGTCGTTGAATTTGAAGCGACCGACCCGCAAAGTTTAAAAATTGAATATGCTTATCGACTATTGATTCACGACAAGAAAATCAGCCCGCTACCGCCCGATCAGCTTACGATTCCGAAGATGAAGCACCGTTTGGCAATGTGGGTCACGCATGAATTGCCCGCCGGCCATGCGCTGCTAAATTAGCCGAAGATCTTCGACAGCAATCTATTGTTCAAGCAATGACTCGTAGCGCTCGTCAGTCAGCGCTCTTAGAAAGGCGGCCAACGCACTGGCGCGCCTAGGCGTGATGGGTTGCCCCTGCTGCAACAAATTGAGTTCTATATTCTCAGCAACCTCTGGTTCGCCCCAGGGCTTTGACGTCTCCGGGTTGGTATTCGCCCCAATAGTACTCAACAGAAATTTATCGTAGAACAAAATGGCCGTTTCGAGATCCTGAAACACACCGTTGTGCATGTACGGTGCTGTTACTGCTACATTGCGCAGGCTCGGTACTCGAAATTTGCCGGCATGTGAAGAGTCATCCACGCGGGGATTTCCCAGCAGACCAACATCCGGTTCGCTAACCCCATTTCTTGCACGCACCGCATCGTTCACCGGAAGGCCAATATTGTGATAAGTATGATCTGTGAATAATTCGTGCTGGGTATTCTCTCGCTGGTCCAAAAGATGGCATCCATGACAGCTAATCAGTTGCGAGAAAAATAACATCCGGCCAAGCTCCTCTTCCGCAGACAAAACATACTCGCCACGGATGAAGCGATCGTATTTTGAATCAAATGACGAAAATAGATCTGACCTCTCAAATGTGGCGATGCTTTCTCCAATTGCGGTAAGCGCCGAATCCGGATCATCGAGAATTCGACGGCCGAAGAGCGCTGAAAAAGATGCAACGTAACTAGGATTTTCGCGAATTCTGTCAACCAACGCCGCCGAATTAGGCATCGCCATTTCGATAGGATTCAGGAATGGTTCTTGCGCTTGCTCAGCCTGTGTCGCCGACCTACCATCCAGAAAAAGGCCACCCACATACTCACCACCTTGATTCACGTGAAAATTGGGTACCTGGTCTGCATAGGCGATACTGGGCGTATTGCGATCACCGAGTGAACGGCTGTCGTCGCCTATCGACACAGCGCCTCCAACGATATTGGCGCGATTGTCTGAAAACGCCGCACCCGGTTCATGGCACGACGAACAGGACTGGTTTCGAGTGAGGGAAAGGTTAGTATCGAAAAACAGCGCCTGCCCGAGCTCGGCCATTTCGAAGGTAGATTCTTCAATGCTGGTACAACTGCTGCCTGTGATAAGCAGTGCAACGATGTAAAGGTAACGAAGTAACAAGTATTCTTCTTCCTAGTGCTGCAAGATCTTTGCTCGAACCAGCCCCTATAATAATCTAAAGCGTCCGCAAGATATCGAATTCCTATTATGGCAATCAGCACATTTGACTTATGTACGATCGGCATAGGCCCGTCCAGTTCACACACAGTTGGGCCAATGCGCGCGGCCAGAACGTTTGCGACAAAACTTCACGAGTGAAACTTACTTGGCACTGCAGAAAGACTCACAGTGCGTTTGTACGGGTCACTCGGTGCAACCGGACGAGGTCACGGCAGCGACAAGGCTATTGTTCTCGGCTTTGAAGGCGCCACGCCTGAAACTGTCGATGTCGACGGTATTCAACAGCGCATGGAGTCTTTGTGCGAATCGGCACGGCTCCATATTCTCAGCACACATGAAATCAACTTTGATTTGCGTGAAAACCTGGTTTTTGAAAAGCGCGAGTCGCTACCAGGCCATCCGAACGGCATGCGCTTCAACGCGTACGATAAGAACGGCAGCGAAATTTTTTCTCGCGTCTACTACTCAGTCGGTGGAAGGTTTGTCGTCAACGAAGACAAGACCGACGATCCCGTCATCGTGGAATCAGCAATTGATTTGCCTTATGCCTTTGACAGCGAGGAGGAGTTACTGGCGCTTTGCAATAAACATCAGTTGTCGATCAGCGACCTGATGTTGCAGAACGAATTGGCCTGGCGCAGCGAAGAAGACATACGGACACAACTATTAACTATCTGGCATGCCATGCAGGCTTGCGTAGACAAAGGCTGCAAGACCACCGGTGTTATGCCGGGCCTGAAAGTGAAACGTAGAACAGCTGCATTATATGAACAACTCGCCAGCCACCCGGAAGTGGCATTGCGTGATCCACTCACAATCATGGACTGGGTCAATTTATACGCATTAGCCGTCAACGAGGAAAGCGCCGTCGGCGGACGAGTTGTTACCGCACCCACGAATGGCGCTACCGGAATCATACCGGCCGTATTACATTATTATGTGCGCTTTTGCGGCGGCGCGAACGACGATGGCGTTGTGCGCTTTTTGCTCACCGCCGGTGCGGTAGGCTTATTGTTCAAACGCAATGCGTCAATTAGTGGCGCCGAAGTTGGGTGTCAGGGAGAGGTCGGCTCAGCTTGTTCGATGGCAACAGCCGGATTAACCGACGCAATTGGCGGCAGTCCGGGTCAGGTCGAACACGCGGCCGAGATAACCATGGAACACAATCTAGGTCTAACCTGCGACCCGATTGGAGGGTTGGTGCAGATTCCTTGCATCGAACGCTATGCGATGGCGTCGGTAAAGGCGATCAACGCATCCCGGCTCGCCATGCGGGGCGACGGCGAACACTTTGTATCGCTTGATAAGATTATCCAAACAATGCGTGAGACCGGACGTGACATGCAGGATAAATATAAAGAAATCTCGCGTGGCGGTCTGGCCACGAACGTTATCGAAGTACCGGTAAACTTTATCGAATGCTAGGGTGAGCCCGACGACTACGGTGCATCACGCATAACAATAAGATCGATCGCGTGATACGCGGATAGAATGGCGCCTTCCTGCCAGCCCTGCAGAATACTCAGGTGTTCACCTGCAAAGAATATATTCTCATCGGCAGTTAACAACGTGGATGGTGTAGACGTTCCCCATGCGCCCAGTTGATAGGGAACTTTCGGCCATGCAACGCTGATGCCGTTGTTCGTTTCGGTCGACATCTGGCCGTGAATAGCACCACCTTGCGTGAGCGCCGAATTGATCCGTGCCTGAGGCGATTGATTGGCAAAGTTGACGCCTGCACCACCGCCAAAAATATACGCTCCGACAACAATACCGTTGCCCTGCCCAAACCCACTATTTGGGTACCAAATTTGCGTAATGTCCTGCGTTGTCCAAGAAATTCCGCCGTAGATGTTGTGGTCTTGCTCCCAGAATCGTCGCGACTGAAACGCAATCTTGCCCGCAGGGGCATAGTTGAAGCTACTGATCTCCGATTGATGTGTAGACGAAAAATCATTTGGGATATTTCGCAAGACGGTTGCCGGAATCGTGCAAACGCAATAATCGGCATCAAGTGTTTGCGGACTGCCGAAGCGATCCTGATAGATCACACGCGTGCCGTCCGTGATTTTTCGAATTTCTAATACTTCTGCCTCGGTAACCAGATCGGCGGCGACCCGAGCTGCAAAAGCGATGGCGATTTGATCCATACCGCCGACCGGTTGCAGCATGGTCGGCTGCTGGTTGAGGCCTTCGCCAAATGCTAGTCGCTGCGAAAAAAACGTTTCCGAGATTAAATCTTGCAGCGCTAACGGTGACAACAATGAACCGCGCTGACGGCTGCCAACATTTTCCAACCCAGGAAAACCGGCGCGCGACGTACCCCCGTAGTTAGACGCGGAATCAAGGGCGCCAAACTGCGTCAACATAGCGACAATTCTAATTTTGTCAGTCGCACTCAGCTCCTGATCCAGTGCGCTCTGATTGACTGCAAGCGCAAGCAACCTTGCAATGTTGCCGCGTGAATCGGCATGCAATCTGCGAGCGACAACGGGTTGCCCGCCGAATGCCGTACCAGAGTGCAGCAGAGCCGCACGGTTGTCATTAACAAAGGTCTCCAATACCACCCCGAATTCTCGGCAGTAGGCCAATAGAAATTCGTGATGATGCGGAATACGTGCTGGACCGGGATTGAAATAGAGATCATTGCTGATACCAAACTGACAGGTTTGCGTAGAGTCGGTTTCTGTCGCTACGTCGCCCGAGCGAATGGTCCGATTTCGACCGCCAGCGCGTGCTGTCGCCTCAAGAATCGTGCAGCTATAGCCGAGTCGCGTCATTTCGAGCGCAGTTGTCATACCTGCAACGCCGCCGCCAAGAATGGTAACGGAGCGACCGCTACCGACACTTGCGGGCCAGTCTCCTGGCCGTGGCGAGATCAACGCTGAGGGGGGTGGCGGGGGCGCAGGTGGATTGGCCACAACACCCGGCGCTGCCGATGACGATCCGCAACTTGTCGTTGCTGCGCCCAGACCCATCGCTATCATTGTTTTAAGCATTGCCGAACTTCCAGCGGCGCGCCCAATTGCTGTCAGAAAGTCACGTCTCGCAAGGCGATTCTTGTTTACTGCCATAGCAATGCTCTTCAGCAAGCCGATACGACCACTTACTCGCGACTATCGACGTTTATTGAGAACTAAATTGGACCCGCGATGAAGGCGTTAATTCCACGAACTCAACCCTTTAGCACACGATTCGAGCCTGCGCTCCGCTGTCCAGCTATATACGGAGTCGATAGCCCGTCTTGAAGATCCACCACACGATGCCGATGCAGAGAAACAGAAATCCGCCGGTCATCGCCAAACTTAAACCGAGGGAAACATCGGCATTTCCATAAAAGCTCCACCGGAAACCACTGATGAGATAAACCACTGGGTTAAACAACGTAATGGTCTGCCACACGGGCGGCAACATGCTGATCGAATAAAAACTACCGCCCAGAAACGTTAACGGTGTGATGATCAAGGTCGGCACGATTGCGAGCTTCTCCCAATTGTCGGCCCAAACACCCAGAATAAATCCGAATAAGCTGAATGTGATTGCAGTCAGTATCAAAAATAGCAACATCCAACCTGGATGCATTATCTCGACGTCTACGAAAAGATTTGCCGTCGCGAGAATAATCCCGCCCAAAACAATTGACTTCGTTGCAGCAGCGCCGACGTAACCGATGACGATTTCAACAACGGAAACCGGCGCCGACAGTAATTCGTAAATTGTACCTGAAAAGCGTGGAAAATAGATTCCAAATGATGCATTCGAAATACTCTCGGTAAGTATAGACAGCATCAGTAAACCCGGCACAATAAACGAACCGTAGCTAACGCCGTCAATTTCCGTAATCCGGGAACCGATCGCAGCACCGAAGACAACGAAATAAAGCGACGTAGACATCACTGGAGATACGATACTTTGAAATAGTGTACGTCGGGTCCGGGCCATCTCGAATTTGTAGATCGACTTGATGCCGTGCCAATTCATTTGATTCTCTTCACCAGACCAATAAAAATTTCTTCCAAGGAACTCTGCGTAGTTTTGACATCACGAAAATAAATACGCGCTTCCCGAAGATCGCTTAGAAGTGTCGTAATACCCGTGTTCTCAGCCTGCGTGTCGTAGTTATAAATAATTTCGTTCCCGCCGGCGCGAATCTCTAGATCGTATGAAGCAAGTGCTGTGGGTACGGCATCCAATGGTTCGTCCAATTCCAGAATAAGCTGTTTCTTGCCCAGCTGGCGCATCAGGCTCTTTTTATCCTGAACAAGAATAATCTCACCATGATTGATGACGCCAATTCGGTCGGCCATTTGCTCGGCTTCTTCGATGTAGTGCGTCGTAAGAATGACGGTAACGCCGGAGTCGCTTAATCCACGAACGATATCCCACATATCCTGCCGAAGTTCAACGTCAACTCCCGCCGTCGGTTCATCCAGAAAAAGAATCTGCGGCTCGTGCGCTAAAGCCTTGGCAATGAGGACGCGCCGCTTCATACCTCCTGAGAGCGACATAATTACACTGTCCTTTTTGTCCCATAACGACAGAGATTTAAGCGTTTTCTCCAAGTGATCCGGATTCGGTGCTTTGCCAAACAACCCACGACTAAAGGCGATGGTGTCCCAAACCGACTCGAAGGTTTCCGTTGTCAGTTCCTGGGGCACGAGACCAATGAGTGATCGCGTCTGGCGAAATTCGCTAACCGTATCGAACCCAGCGACTGTAACTCGGCCAATAGTCGAATTGACGATGCCACAAATGATATTAATCAGCGTTGTCTTACCAGCACCGTTGGGCCCTAGTAACGCGAAAATTTCGCTCGCATTTATATCGAGGTTAACGTTACTTAGAGCCTCAAAGCCATCGTCATACGTTTTCCCCAATCCGGATACACGAATGATGTTTGCAACATCATTCATTAGTAGGTTTCTAATTCTCCACGCTCAGCTTTCTGCTCGTCAACCATTCGCTCTACGTCGGCAAGCAGGGCTTTTGCATCGTAAACAATGCCATCCTTAATCGTATATTTGACGCCGCCGACACGCTCCGGCAGTCCGGTCTCATCATTCAAACGCACAGCTCCCGTTCCGTACAGAAACTTCATGTTGGCAAGCGGGTTCTCGTCAAGAATGATGATATCGGCCAATAAACCAGGTCGAATGACGCCGAACTCAATAACCTGTCCTTTTGGATCATGCAGGGCTTGTGCGCCGTACATCGTTGCTGAGCGAACAACTTCCAGCGGGTGAAAGCCGGCCTCTTGAAGCATTTCCATTTCCAATATCGTGCCAAAACCATACAACTGATAGATAAACCCAGAGTCAGAGCCGACCGTTACACGACCACCAAGATTTTTGTAGTCGTTAACGAACTGCATCCACACGTGATAAAAATTCTTCCACGCGACTTCGTCAGCGGTGGTCCAGTCGAACCAGTACGCACCGTGACTCTCGCGATTCGGCGCATAAAAATCCCACTGTGTGGGCAGCGTGTATTTGTCATGCCAATCCGCGTTACGCATGCGTTCAACATCTCGGCCAGCCGAATAAATACTAAAAGTTGGATCAAGCGTAAAATCGAGCTCCAGGAATTCGTCTAACAATGCATTCCATTTATCGGAACCGCGACCTGCGATCATGCTCCATTGTCGGGCAACCTGGCCGAAACGATGCTGTTCATTGTTGTAATTCATGTCGACGGGCCACGGCTGCACATCACTGTTCTCGTACATCGCTTCGAACAGTCCGTAGTAATGCGTGAGTGTGCCAAGTCCCAATCGAGCAGAATCCTGGGCATTCATTTGCGCAACGCCCATTTGCCCAAGATGCGCCGTTGATCCGATTCCGTGCTTCTCTGCCTCGTCCAACAAGGCTTCCATTATTGCGGGACGATGCGAATTCAGCTTAATTCCATCCGCGCCTTCCTCTGCAATGTAGCGCACCCATTGTCGTGCCTCTTCCGGAGTCAGAATATCGGTATCCGCATAACGCTCACCCGAGCCCAAAGTGTGATACGAAAAAATGCGCGGCGCCACGATTTCATTCTTGGCACTACGTGCTTTTTCCGCCAACGAAAATTCCATATCGCCGCTGGGCACACCACGCACCGTGGTGATGCCATGCCCCATCCACAACTTGTAGGTGTATTCCGCCTCAGGCGCTTTCGTATCGCCACCCGTATGCGTATGCATGTCGATGATGCCAGGCATTACATATGAGCCATGTGCATCGATCTCGCGCGTCGCATTGCTTGGCCGTCTGCTTTCGTCGATTTCCAGCCCAGGGTAACCGACTGATTTTATTTCTTTTATCCGATTCCCTTCGATCACGATGTCGACCGGCCCAATCGGTGGTGCGCCCGTCCCGTCAATGAGCGTCGCGCCACGGATGATTAAATTTGAATAGGGTCCGCCGCCTTCACCTTCTGTTCGATCAGGTGCGGCGATCATGGTCGCCGCATTGTCCTGCGCAGATGCCAAACGATCAGGCGTGACAAGCAATAGTGCACCGAAAAAGACGCACGTGAATTGAACCGTTTCTTTAACCGTCACGTTTCTTCTCCATTGAATAATTTTTAGTGATTTTCAGACGAACGCGCTATTTTGACTCTCGATTCAGCTGTCTGATTCTTCGCCACTCCGTACAATCTGCCAAACACCGTAGGTAAGCAGCGGCAGCACCATGACCAGCAGGAAGCCCCAGGTAATCGTGCCGTAACCCTCAGCGACTAACGTGGTCAAGCCGACTACATCGGCTAGCGTGACCGCCGTTATCAGAATAACTGCCGCGACAACAGGGCGCATCAATTTAGGCATAGCCTTGCCTTTCTCGGCAAACGTTCGATCAAGGCGTTCGTTGAACCCATGAATGATGGCGGCACCGGTTTCCACAAATGTGCCAAACAATACGATGGGAAACAGCAGGACGAAAAATCCCGCGTTAGATAACGCGTTCAATAATATTGAAACAGGTAATGCGCCATCTCCACCATCACCAACTAACACATCGTATTGTCCAATCATTGTGACAAAGAAAAGCATCGCTGGAAGCATCGCGAGTGGACCGGCCAGTGCTCCCGCGATAAGTGCCTCGCGTCGACGCCGTTGATGACGAATACAAAAAATCAGAACGGGCACTGTCGCCATGTTGTACCCGGAATAAAGAATGCCGCTCCGAATCCAGTTTCCTTGCACGTCGATAGACGTGAGATTAGCGACTATATCGGGTCCGTACTGGATCAAATGCCAGGCGAAAAAACAACCGTATGTGGCGTAGAGGACAAATGACCAAACCGCGAGGAATCGCTCGATTGCAGGCGTGCCAAAAAACACCAGCAACGCGATCAAAATCATCACGGATGCCGTACCGACGATTGTCGGCAAGGCAAAAGTATCGCGAAGAATATCGCCTGCGGCCGCGCCAATGATCGAGATCACCAGAATCATGATCAGTATGAATAGAATTTCGTACAGTGGCCAAAAAGGGCCTAACAGTTTCTTGCAGAAACTCCGGTAATCGAATAGTTGAAAACGTCTGGCAAATTCGTAGGCCGCCATCAGCACGACACTGAACACAATCATTGTGACCAGCATTCCCAACAATCCACCCAGTGGTCCGTGACCTAGGAAGAACTGCGCCAATTCCTGTCCGGATCCATAGGCGCCAGCGATGATCGCTGATTGAAAAATCAGGCCGGGTAACAAGTAGCGTTGAAACCAGTTGTTTTTCATTAAAATCTCGCCGTGCTAACCCCAAAGTTCCGATGCAAAGACTTCGACCCGCCCGTGTTGGTAGTGCATTGCGTTAGCGCAGTCTTCCGATTGCAGCAATGGGCCATCAATATCAACATACCGGCAACGTTGCCCGACAACGAACGACGGCGCCATCGCCAGCGATGAACCAAGCATATTGCCAACCATCAGTTCGAATCCCATCGCCTCGGCTTTTTCGACCAGCCGCAGCCCTTCGGTCAATCCGCCCGTCTTATCCAACTTGATATTTACCATCGAATAAAGGCCATGCAAACGCTCCAGGTCCTCCGACGTTGCACAAGACTCATCGGCACACAGTGGTAACGGTGCTTCGTAATCCCGAAGTGCTGCATCGTCGCCAACCTTCATGGGCTGCTCGATCATCTCCACACCCAATTCCTTGAGCGGTAGAGCATAGCGCTCTAATTCCGCGATACCCCATGCCTGATTCGCGTCAATAACGATTCCAGCATTAGGCGCGCCTGCTCGAATGGCGCGAATCTGCTCTAAGGGATCGCCAATTCCAACTTTGACCTTGATTAAGGCATAGTCGTTGTGAGATTCGGCATCTTTTTGCATATTTTCCGGCGTATCAATTCCCACCGTGTAAACGGTCGTTACTGGTTGCGGATCCCAACCGATCATTTGCCAAATCGTTTGGCCGCCTCGTTTTGCTTCAAGATCCCACAATGCACAATCGATGGCGTTTCTGGCCCCGCCCGGTGGTAACAACCCCTGCAATTCGTCGCGCGTGATACCGCTGCGTAACTCGCCGGCAACGCCCTCTATTTGTTGTTGAATCGAATCTTGTGTTTCGCCCGCATAAGAGACACCTGCAGCCTCTCCTCGGCCACGAAACTCTCCATCACTAACGTCACAAATTATTGTCTCAGAAACATTATGCACATCACGTGAAATCTTAAACGGCTTGTGCAACGGCCAATTTTTTTGTATGACTGCAACTTCTAAAGTCATCTCATTTCCCTAATCAAATGTCGCGACAATGTAATCAACGATCGGACCGACACCGGTCGCGACCGGGTCAACGCAAGGCAATTCTAATTCATCGGAAATCTTGGCGCGGTAGTCCGCTCGGTCTTCAGCTGGCAACGTCGATGTGTTGAGGCTAATGCCTACACATTGGATGTCCGGGCTTGTGACCCGTCCGGCAGCAATGGTTTGTTCGATAAGCTGCGGGATCGTCGGCAGCTGAAAGCCGGGAAACCCTTCGATCATTGTTCGACCCGCCTCATGACAAATGACGAATCCATCCGGTTGCGAACCATGCAAAAGACCCAGCGTCACCGCAGCATAACCCGGGTGATACAGTGAGCCCTGCCCTTCGATGACATCCCAATGGTCGGTATCGTTCGCCGGCGACAACATTTCTGCTGCGCCAGAAACGAAATCGGAGACAACTGCATCGATTGGCAAGCCGCCGCCGGCAATCATAATCCCCGTCTGGCCAGTCGCTCTAAAATCGCAATTCATGCCGCGATCGGACATCTCCTTGGCAATGGCCAAAGCCGAGAACTTCTTTCCTACAACACAGTCTGTGCCCGCCATCAATAGGCGACGACCACTGCGTTGCTCACCTGAGCCGATCGGGAGATCCGTCGGTGGGTTACGAATGTCGACCAACCGCACGCCGGCTTTGTTTGCCGCATCAGCAAGACCGGGAATTTCACTCAAGGATGAATGTGTACCCGCGACGATATCCAATCCTGCATCGACGGCCGCAAACAAACTGGCAATCCAGTGTTCCGGGATCATGCCGCCAACGCCTGCAACACCCCAAATGAGGGATTGCGCGCCGGCGGCGGCGGCCTCGGCTGGCGTCACGTCTGGAAGGCCAAGATCGACACCGCTACCGGGAAGCCGCAATTGCCCCACGCAAAGCTCACGACGCCAATGTGCTATGCCAACCGCGGTTTTAGCGTGGCTGCGCTCCGGCTCATCACCCAGGAACAAAAGATATGGAGGTTTGATTTCGATTTGCATGTACTTGCCTTTTTATTCTTTTTTGCACTGTGCGACAACGACGGTATGTGTTGCCACCCATCTGTCCGTTTGCTGGCGCTACAGAATCTGATCCAACGCCTGCTCAAGTGAGTTCACGCTGCGCTCAATATTATGCAGTTTGTCGAGTCCAAACAAGCCAAGACGAAAAGTTCTAAACCCATCTGGCTCATCACATTGTAGCGGCACGCCGGCGGCAATTTGCAGGCCAAGTGCCGCGAATTTACTACCGTTGCTAATATCCGCATCGTCGGTATAGCAAACGACAACGCCTGGCGCCTCGAATCCCGGCGCGGCAACGCTCTGGATGCCCTTATCCACAAGCATTTCCCTTACGCGATCGCCCAATGCCTGTTGTTCGTCTCGTAGTTTGTCAAATCCATAGGCTTTTGCCTCGTCCATGACATCGCGACATTCCCGTAATGCATCTGTCGGCATGGTCGCATGATAGGCGTGCGCCCCACCCTCGTAAGCACGCATGATGTCGAGCCATTTGCCAAGATCGCAGGAAAAGCTCGTACTGGTCGTACCCGTCATAGCTGCCAACGCAGCATCGCTCAGCATCACAAATGCGGCACAGGGCGACCCACTCCAACCCTTTTGTGGCGCGCTCACCAAGACGTCTACGCCAATGTCCTGCATATCGACCCAAATCGTGCCCGAGGCAATGCAATCGAGAACAAACAATCCACCCTGTGCATGTACAGCCGCGGCCACTGCTTTAAGGTAATCATCCGGCAACAACATCCCGGAAGAGGTTTCAACGTGCGGCGCGAATACGACGTCAGGTTTTTCGCAGTTGATCGCGTCAACTACCTCGTCGATAGGCGCTGGCGCAAATGGCGCAGTCAGACTGCTGTCGATTTGCCGTGCTTTTAGCACCGTTGACTGATTCGGGATGTCCCCCATGTTGAAAATTTGCGTCCAGCGAAAGCTGAACCAGCCGTTGCGGATTACCAGGCAGCTCTTGTTCGTTGCGAACTGGCGTGCAACGGCTTCCATGCCGAAAGTCCCGCTTCCCGGCACGATCACGGCAGCCTCGGCGTTATAAACCGATTTCAGGGTCCCCGACAGGTCATTCATCACGGCTTGGAAAACGCCCGACATATGATTGACAGCCCGATCTGTGTAGACCACCGAGTATTCGAGCAATCCTTCAGGATCAACATTCGACAACAGACCTGGCATACCTTTACTCCCACAAAAATACGCATTCTGCCACGGTTTGACGATCGATAGTCAGTCTTCGAATTCGGCCGGATCCCAAGTAGAATAAGCCCATGAAGATTATTTGCGCTCCTGACAGCTTTAAGGAATCAATCAGCGCACCTGACGCCGCCGCTGCGATGGCGACAGGCATACGCCAGAAATTTCCGGATGTAACTATTGACCGCTGTCCGATCGGCGATGGCGGAGAAGGCACGCTGCTATCGCTCTTGGAATCAGTCTCCGGCGATACAATCAAAACGAAAGCGGCCAACGTATTTGGCGAGCCAATTGATACAACGATCGTCCTGCTGGAAGACCGTGCTACGGTTTTTGTCGAATCAGCCGAAGCTATCGGACTCTCGCTGATTGACGTTGCTCAGCGCGACATCATGCGCTCATCGAGCTTCGGCGTTGGCGAAATGATCGCATCCGCCTGCGATCAATCTCCGGCAAGCGTCATAGTGGGCGTCGGCGGCAGTGCTACCAACGATGGGGGCTGCGGTATGGCGCAGGCCCTCGGTATCGAATTCTACGACCAAAACGGCAATCTAATGAGCGCGCCCATCACGGCCGGAATGCTTGGAGAAATTGCGCGTATCGATACGACAAATCGCCTGCCCGCCCTTGACTCTATTTCCATGCAGGTGGCCTGCGATGTCGTCAATCCGTTCGTCGGCCCCAATGGCGCCGCTGCAGTTTACGCACCGCAAAAAGGCGCAACAGCCAAACAGACCGTCCAATTGGACGCTGCACTGAAGCAGCTTTCGCAGCTGATCAAACGTGATCTAAATTGCGACCTCGGCACAATTGCCAGGGCGGGAGCTGGCGGTGGTTTGGCCGGCGGCTTAGTGGCGTTTGCAAAAGCTAAAGCGTCATCCGGAATCGACATCGTTTTGGAAGCAGTCCAATTCGAAAGCCGAATTCGTGACGCTGATCTCTGCCTCACCGGCGAAGGATCTTTGGACGCACAATCAGGCTCCGGAAAAGCCTGTAGCGGTGTTGCGCGACTGGCGTCACGTCACAATGTACCGGTGGTCGCACTCGTAGGTCGAGTCAGTAGCGATTTTGCGCAGACAACATTCCCGGGACTGACCGAATACCAACTTATCGGTGCAGACCTCCCCATTGAAACTTCGATGCGAGAGGCCGCCGCATTGCTCGCAAAGGCTGCGGCGGCAACTGCAGCTCGCTATATACGTCCGTGACGGGGACTGACAATAGGGTATGCATGACCAAACCGGCCTCTAATTGCTGCTGGTAGATTGTTTTGCTGATTACATCAGCACCCGGACACGAATATGAACCCAAGCATCGCACCCGTACTGACATTGATCACTATTGCACTGGTTGGAGTGGCGCCAGCCGCGCAGGCTCAAGTGGAACGATCAGCGCTGCCACAAGAAATCATAGACTGTGCTGGCGAAAGTGATGTGATGTTGCGATTGTCTTGTTATGACCGAAAGGTTGCAGAATTCCGTAACAAGCCCGTTAGCACGCCGGCCGCTATCGCCGCAGTGCCGGTGCGAGCCAAGAACAGCATCGATAATTTTGGTTTCGATGCACCGATGGATGAGATGACATCCAACGTCGCACGCATTCGCGAGCGGCCCTACGGCGAGCTCATCATTTATCTTGAAAATGGGCCAATCTGGGAACAAAAACACCGGGACAGTCGCTTTCGACTCAAATCCGGCGAATCGGTGACGATTTCCAAAAGCGCCGTTGCCGGCTACCACCTATTGGGAAACAGCAATAACTCCATTCAAGTCGAACGCCTCAAATAAATAAGAAACTTTTGTTTTAGTCAGCGCCAAGCGCCTGACCGTCTGCCTCCACCGCTTCGACGGGCAGGTCTTTCAAATAGCGGCTGGTGATAACACCGGCGGTCATTGACCCATTGACGTTCAGGGCGGTGCGCGCCATGTCAATGAGCGGCTCAATCGAAATCAAGAGCGCAACAATCGTCACTGGGAATCCCATTGCAGGCAAAACAACTAACGCGGCAAACGTCGCACCACCACCAACCCCTGCTATGCCAAACGAGCTGATCGCGACGATTGCAACGAGCTTGACGATGAATCCGACGGTCAACGGGTCGATTCCCATCACGGGCGCCATCATTGTCGCGAGCATAGCGGGATAAATTCCCGCGCAACCGTTTTGACCGATGGTCGCGCCGAACGTCGCAGCAAGATTCGCAACCGGCTGGGGAACGTTCAACTCAGAAATTTGCGTCTCAACATGCAATGGAATAGTTGCAGCAGAGCTACGCGACCCGAATGCGAAAGTCAGGACGGGCCAAACTTTGCGGTAATAGGCAATTACGTCTACCCCATTAAGTCGCAACAACAGTCCGTGAACGCCGAACATTATCAAAATGGCAACATACGACGCGGCAATGAATGAAATTAGATTGAGAATGTCAGCCGCGTTGGAACCTGCGACAACCTTCGTCATTAGCGCAAGAATGCCGAACGGCGTAAGCGCCATGACGAGATGCACCAGCTTCATGATGATGGCGCTTACGGTTTCGATGAAGTGTTTGATGGTCTCACCGCGCGCAGGATCTTCCACACTGACCAGCAATGCAGCAATACCAAACAGAACACCAAATATAACCACGGCGATCACCGAAGTCGGTCGCGCGCCGGTCAAATCATGAAAGACGTTACTGGGAATGAACCGAACCAGCATGTCCGCAAGGCCCAGATCAGCAGTCGCGGCTTGTCGTGCGATCAATGTATCCGCTCTGGCCATCTCCCGCGCACCTTCGGTAAGACCCTCCGCAGTCAAACCAAAGGTACTCGCCATCAGTATGCCGACAAACGCCGCGATCATGGTCGTGCCGATCAGAATCAATACCACCATGCCGCCGATCTTTCCGAGCGCCGCAATTTTGTGCATTCGAACTACTGCAGCAATCATCATCACCAACACCAACGGCATGACGACCATTTTTAAAAGGTTGATGTAACCGTTTCCGACTACATTGGTCCACTCCAGCGTTCCGGCGACAACCTCCGACTCTCCGCCGTACACAAACTGCAATCCAAAACCGAACGCCAATCCGGTGATTAGTCCAGCCAATACCTGGCGGGATAACGAGAATTTTGGACGCTTGAAGCGAGAGAGGAATACGATTAGCCCGACAAAAACCACAAGATTTATAATGACTTGAATCGACATAGCAGTAACCACCCGTAGTTTTTATTGTGTCGGTCGGACTGAACTCGAACCGATGAAGATGTTCTCGTCTACCGAATCTACACCAGATAAACCACAGTCCGTTAGTGCCTTGTGGCACGCACAGCGATATTGGAAATGGCCAGTACAGGCACAAGCCGTGCTCCCCGTGTAATAATCGGCGCGACCAACTTGCTAAGGCCACAAAGTGCTGCCAGATTTTCGACTCGAGACGTACTTTTCAAAGTGGGAATTTGCCGCCCGTTATCACCTTTGTGCATCGGACATGCAATCCATGTCCATCGGCGAGCTACTGCAGCTCGCGGGACAAGATGAAGACGCGTTCGCGGCACTCCATCTTGGGTACACCGAAACCTTCGGTGCCCCAAATCTCCGGGAATCCATCACGAACACATACGATGAGGTCAATGCCGATCAGATTCTGACCTTTGCAGGTGCTGAAGAGGGAATCTACGTCGCAATGCAGGTGTTGCTCACCGAAAACGATCACGCCATCGTAATTACGCCCAACTACCAGGCAGCGGAAACAATTCCCGGATCAATTTGCGCCGTCACCGGCATTGCGCTGGATGCTGAGCGAAACTGGTCTTTGGATCTCGATGAATTGCGCGCAGCAATACGAACGAATACGAAGTTGATTTCGATTAATTTTCCGCACAATCCGACCGGCAAAGTGCTCGAGCGCGTGGTCTTTGACGAATTGATTCAGATCGCTCGAGAACGCGGCATATATTTGTTTTCTGATGAAGTGTATCGACTATTGGAACGGACCCAGGAAATACGTCTGCCAGCTATGGCTGATGTCTACGAAAGGGGACTTTCGCTCAACGTCATGTCCAAGGCGTATGGCTTACCTGGCCTGAGAATCGGTTGGATCGCTACGCAGGACCCCGACTTATTATCAAAAATGGAACGCGCCAAACACTACCTTTCAATTTGCAATTCGGGTCCCAGCGAATTTCTCGCCACAACGGCCCTCTCGTGTGGAGATAAAATACTGCAACGAAACCATCGCATCATTGATGAGAATCTGACGCTGTTGAACGAATGTTTTGCCGGCAGAACCGACCTGTTCGATTGGTCTGTTCCCGATGGTGGTTGCATCGGTTACCCACGATACAAAGGCGCTGATGGCGTGGAGAAATTCTGCCGGAATCTGGTAGAGAATGCGGGCGTCTTATTGCTGCCAGCAAGTGTTTATCGATCAGAGTTAACCGCCACGCCGGATGATCGTTTTCGCATTGGCTTCGGTCGGGCGGGCATGCAAGAGAGTCTCGACGTACTACAAAGTCACACTTCGTGACTCGATGAGCAGTTTTTGTGGCCTGTGCCGTGGCCATTGATCAAATTTTCCGTTATATGAACTACAAGAATATTCGTTGCCGCGAGATCGAAAATGCAGAGTCCGAAAACCCTAATCAGTGAAGCGGAGATCAAGCAAAGAGTTGAGGAACTCGCTGCGCAGATTTCCCTCGACTATTCAGACAAGGGCGAGCTCGTCATGGTCGGAGTCCTTAAGGGGTCCTTCATTTTTCTGGCCGATCTTTCTCGACGACTCAGCATTCCCCGAAATATCGAATTCATCGCTGTATCAAGTTATGAGCACGGCAGTATTCGCAGCGGCGCGGTCCGACTCGTCATGGACGTTCGTCGGAGCATCGAAGGCAAGCATGTACTGATTGTGGAAGATATCGTCGATACGGGCCACACACTGCACTACCTGATTGACATGTTGAAATCTCGCGGTGCGGCATCCGTACGCACTTGCACACTGTTACACAAAGAGCATCGCACGGAGGTCGACGTAGATATCGACTATCTTGGATTTCCTATTGGCGACGAATGGGTCGTCGGATACGGCCTGGATTACGATGAAAAAGATCGCACTTTGCCTTACATCGGTGTCATCGAACTCACTGACTGACAACCACTAAGAGTCGGCGCAATCATCAACTTCCAGTTCGATCGTTGAGTGCGTAACGCCGAACTCTGCTTCCAGAGTTTCTTTCACGCGCCTGACAATTGCTGTCGGATTCTCAGGAGCTTCCTGTAGGACAACATGCATGGTGAGAATTGGGTGTTGCGGTGTCAGACCCCAGACATGCACATGGTGAATGTCGAGAACTGCCGGTACTGTGGCAACAATTTTTTCGCGCATCTCCTGCACATCCAACCACTCAGGCGAGCCCTCGAGAAGAATGTGTGCACTACGTCGCGTCAATTGCCAAGCGCTACGCAATAGAAGTGCAGCAACCAATAGAGAAAGAATCGGATCGATCGGCATCCAACCCGTTCTAATGATAACAATCGCGCCAGCGACTGCCGCCACGGACCCGAGCAAATCACCCATGATGTGCAGCACTGCACCACGGGTATTCAAGTTCTCCTGATCCCCGCCGTGCAGAATGACAAAGGCAACGACATTGACGACCAACCCGATGATTGCCACTAGCAACATAGTGCCGCCGATAACATCCGGTGGCTCTAGCAACCGCTGTATTGCCTCAAAGACGATCCATGCAACGATAAATAAAATGGTTAAGCCGTTGACGAACGCGGCGATGATTTGAAATCGATGATAGCCAAAGCTGCGTTTGGCATCGGCAGGTCGAGCGCTAACGTGAAAGGCAAATGCAGCCAATCCAAGTGCAAACGTATCGGTTAACATGTGGCCCGCATCGGCCAGCAACGCCAGCGAACCGGAAATAATGCCGCCCGCGAACTCGACCAGCGTAAAAACACCGGTCAGAACCAGCGCCAGCTTAACGCGAGTTACATTGTTTCTCGATACGCCTTGGTCGTGGTGTGTATGGTGATCGTGGCTCATTCTTACATCGCACGGGGTACTCGAATGTCCTCCACCAATTGCTGCACATGTTCCGGCGGCGGTGCGGTCACGCGGCTAACCGCAAGCGCAACAGCGAAGTTTAGGAGCATTCCAATGACACCAATCCCTTCTGGTGAAATGCCGAACAACCAATTCTCCGCGACATTTTCGCCCCACGGCGCGCCGGCCCATTTGAGAAATAAACCTTTGAAGAATTCGATATAGCCATAGGTAAACAGCAGCCCGGTTACCATACCTGCGATAGCACCCTCTTTATTCATTCGCTTGTAGAAAATACCCATAAGAATGACCGGGAATAGCGATGCTGCCGCAAGGCCAAATGCGAATGCGACTACCTGTGCCACCCAACCGGGAGGATCGAATCCCAGATAGCCCGCAATCAGAATCGCAACTGCTGCCGCGATACGGCCCGCCCGCAGTTCGTTCTTCTCGCTGATGGCAGGCGCCAAAATTCCCTTAATTATGTCGTGAGAAATTGCAGCAGAAATCACGAGCAATAAACCTGCAGCCGTGGATAGCGCTGCTGCAATGCCACCAGCCGCGACCAAAGCGATTACCCAATTGGGCAATCTGGCGATTTCTGGATTTGCCAACACCATGATGTCGCGGTCGACCGATAGTTCGTTGCCTTCCCATCCGTAAGAATTCGCCGTCGCTTGAAAATCGGGGTTCGCATCGTTGTAGTACTGAACACGGCCGTCGCCATTCTTATCGTCAAACACGACCAAGCCCGTATTCTCCCAAGTTTTCATCCACTCAGGCCGTTCCTCATAAACCAAATTCCCGTCGGTCGTGCCAACCTCCCCCGACTGAATCGTATTCATGAGGTTGTATCGCGCCATCGCACCTACTGCAGGAGCGGCTGTATACAGAAGCGCAATAAAAAGTAGCGCGTAGCCAGCGGACATTCGTGCGTCACGAACTTTCGGCACGGTAAAGAACCGTACAATGACGTGAGGCAGGCCAGCCGTTCCGACCATCAGAGCAAGTGTGATGCAAAAAACATCGATCTTACTTTTGTCGCCACTCGTGAATTGCGTGAAGCCGAGCGAAGTCACGATGTCATCTAACTTATCCAGAAGGCTGACGCCTTCATTCGTAATTTCGCTGCCGAACGCCAACTGTGGAATTGCATTACCCGTAATTTGAATGGCAATAAATATGGCAGGAACGGTATAAGCGAAGATCAGCACACAGTATTGCGCGACTTGGGTATAGGTAATTCCTTTCATCCCGCCCAATACGGCGTAAATGAAGACAATGCCCATGCCAATCATCAGGCCGACAGTCACCTCAACTTCAAGAAATCGCGAGAATACGATTCCGACGCCGCGCATTTGCCCGGCGACATAGGTGAAAGAAACGAAGATGAGGCAAATAACGGCCACAACGCGTGCGGTCTTGGAGTAGTAACGCTCGGCGATAAATTCGGGAACCGTAAATTTGCCAAACTTGCGTAGGTATGGCGCTAGAAAAAGCGCGAGCAGCACGTATCCGCCGGTCCAACCCATCAGGTAAACCGATCCATCATAGCCGAGGAATGCGATCAGGCCTGCCATCGAAATAAATGATGCGGCGCTCATCCAATCGGCGGCGGTAGCCATACCATTTGCAAGAGGCGATACACCCTTGCCGGCGACATAGAAGTCGCCAGTGCTTTTCGCGCGAGACCAAATCGCGATGCCTATATAAAGTACGAAACTCGCGCCGACCACCAGATACGTTAACGTCTTGAGGTCCATTGTTAGCCCTCGTCCACGTCAAACTGACGATCAATTTTGTTCATGCTCCAGGCATAGAAGAAAATTAACGCGACAAAAATGTAAATGGACCCTTGCTGCGCAAACCAGAACCCCAGTTTGAATCCACCCATGCGAATGCTGTTGAGTTGATCGACCAGTAATATGCCGAAGCCGTACGAGCAGGTAAACCAAACCAATAGACATGCGAATACCAACCTTAGATTCGCCCGCCAATAGGCCTTTCTGTTCTCCGCCGTCATGCAATCCCCATAATGTTGTTGTTCTTGTTTGCGCCTAATCTATCAGAGCATAATGCAATTATCACGACTAACGGACGCAATTTAGTGATCGCAGCGAAAGAGCACGACAAGAAATTCGTAGATGTACTCGGCAAACGGATGGCGTATGTGGAAATGGGTACAGGCGATCCCATTGTTTTTCAACACGGAAACCCGACGTCATCCTATTTGTGGCGCAACGTGATGCCACATTTGGCACACGTCGGCAGATGCATTGCCGTCGACCTCATCGGTATGGGCGATTCAGACAAGCTCGACGATGTCGGCGTGAACAGTTATGGATACGAGGAGCAACGCGAATACCTGTTTGCCGTGTGGGAAGCGCTCGGAATAAAAGATCGCGTAACACTTGTGGTGCACGACTGGGGTTCAGCTCTAGGTTTTGACTGGGCGTACCAAAACCAGGCGTCCGTACTCGGTATTGCCTACATGGAAGGCATTGTTAAACCGGTGGTCTGGGCAGACTGGCCAGCCGCCGCAACAGACATCTTTAAAGGCTTTCGCTCAGATGCCGGCGAATCCATGGTATTAGAGAAAAACATGTTCGTGGAACGTGTCCTGCCAGGGTCCGTTTTACGAGCACTGACGGAAGAAGAAATGGCAGTTTATCGACGCCCGTTTCAAAACTCCGGTGAAGAGCGTCGTCCGACACTTACCTGGCCGCGTCAAATTCCGATCGAAGGTGAGCCTGCCAACGTTTGTCAGATCGTCGCAGAATATGCAGCTTGGTTGGCGGAAACTGATATACCAAAACTTTTTGTGAATGCGGATCCCGGCGCAATTCTAACGGGTCCGCAACGAGAGTTCTGTCGAACGTTTAAGAATCAGACCGAAGTGACGGTCCCCGGCATTCACTTCATTTCAGAAGACTCGCCTGATGAAATCGGCGCGGCGATTGCTGCCTGGCGTAGCCAAATTGTCACGGCTTAGGAGAGTGACGAAAAAGATGGCGGCTCACTAGTAAACCTTACTGATAAACTAGGAGCCGCCGTACCGTCAAAAGTACATCATTCCTGGCCAATACATCCCCCGCCAAGTCGTACCTGAAGGTGTCGTCGAAACTAAGTGTCCGTCTCCGTTAATTATTCGTGTTGTTGAAAGGAGACTGATTTCACGGCCAAAACTTCGCAGATATCTCATTCAATGTCAATTTTCTAAACACCCCAATAATGACGCTTAATTTTTGAATTTACTTTGTGGTAAATTAACGACATATTCAGAACGAGCATTGCATGCGAATCAATAACTTGTCCGCGTGGAATTTATTCGTCCAACACTCCCCGTTTCGGCACATAAGCGAAAGGCAGATGGCGCGCTACGTTAGTTGAATACATCTTCCGCGGAAATCACACGTATGTCCGCGCCGTCGATGCCCAACACAAGAGAATTGATGATTTGATCCTCGTCGAGCAGATCGACTGATTTCTCCGCCTCATAGGTCATTGGAGATGACTGTTCATTCGCCAGACGCTCCTTCAAATCTGCAGCATCGCTTGTGACGAATACGTAGCGCATATTATCGACGCTTAAGTTTTCTTTGATGACGCGATTAACATCCGCCAGCGTCACGCGCTCAAGCTTGTCCCGAACATAATCTGCGAATGCGTCAATCTCGTAATACTCGCTGTCGAGCGCATAGCCCAGCTGTCGATACTGACCATCCGTTACAAGGCTTACGAAATTCGACAGATAAGATCGAGTTGCCTCAAAGGCCGATTCACTCATGCCCTCGTTAAGCCAATTCTGCATTTCATACACGGCTGTTCGAGTCGCAAAGTGAGCATCGTTATTGCTACGCAAAGGACGCACCCAAACTTGAAAAATTTGCTGCTGTCGACCGAGGTTCGTCCCTGGCTGCATCGAAAACATTGCGCCTGGAAAATACTCTATATAAGCGTAGGCGCCATAGTTCATTCCACGCTCTGCGCGAATGCGTTGATAGAGATGGCCGTTTTCGCTGCGGTCTCGCCAAGATAGGAACGCGCCAACCACAGGGCAAGCCAGTCCGGATCACCGCGCTTTAGATCCACAGGAAAGCCGAAGGACACTGCGACGGCAGGCGTTTCTTTTTCTACAATTGTGACTTTGTTGGCGTCAATATTTTCTGCAGGCGATACAGAAATCGTGGCTCGCTCGCCAGCTGGCAATACTTGTAGATCGTCACTCAGTTGAGTAGCGAAGGAATCAGGATAACCTCCGGAAAGACCGACTGTAATATTACTAGTGGTGTAATACTGCCTGTAGAAGGACTGCATGTCCTCTATCGTGATCGACTCTATGTCGCTGCTGCTGCCCAAATTATAAGAGCCGTAGGGATGGTCATCACCGTAGATATCTCCGTAGAGCACTTCTTTCGCCAACTCCTCATCGTTATTGCCGACCAACCCGGTACGGATAGCATTTATCTGTTGAGTCTTTAGCCGGGCAAAATCCTGCTCGCCCCAGCCGGGATTCAGTAGCTGACTACGCACATAGCCGTACCATGTATCCAAGTTGTCTTTGTGGATCTGCCCCGACAAGCGTGTCATTTCCTTATCGACACTTGCGTTGAAACCACTGGCAATCGGATACATTGCCGCATTGATTTCCTGAACCGTGGCCGTGGCCGAGCCCGCATCGGTCAACATCGCCGCTGTCAAAGCGGCAAGGCCTTTTTTCCCGACTGGGTCCATACTCGCGCCCGCGTGAACAAGAAAAGACACGTCAACCAAAGGCGACGACGCCAACGGCTGAGCAACGAGCGAAACAGGAGCAGAGTCACCATCTGGCGAAATGTCGTCGTGGAAAACATTCTCATCGACTACGGCGGAATTGCTGGCGATGGTAGCTTCGATTTTACGGATCGCAACAATTGCGTCGAGTGCAGATCCGCTCTCCATCGCCGCGATGTTTGACGAACCGGAGAGCGTCACCGTTACTCGACTGGCATCTGTAAAATAAATATTCGCAAACTGTCGAATATCACCAGTGGTGAGGTGATCGTAGACCTCATACATCTCATTAATGGTTTCGGGCGTGCGATCGTATTGAACAAACCGTGCTAAAAAACTGCCAATATTGCCGGAGCTATTCAATTGCGAAGCAAACGAATAACGCAGGCGCTTCTTGGCTGCCTCCACTTTTTCGGCGTCTATTAACTTCGTTCGTACATCGGCGAATGTCGCCAAAATCGCCTGCTCTACTTCTGCCGCACGCAATTCATCTGTCAACCTCGCATAAACCACATTTACATTGGGATCTTTGTTAAACGGAAAATCGGTGCCTAGCTGATCAACAGACTGATCATCAATGACCAATTTCTGATAAAGCTCCGATGAGTCGGAAAAATACATGGACGACATCAGGTTCATCGCTGGCATGTCCTTTTCGCCGGGCACGAAGCCAGGGCTGCGAAATCCCACCAACAACCACGGCTGCGTTTCTGTTTTCCACTGAATGTGCTCATATATTGACCCTGACGCCTCGGGCTCAGGCGGAATATCGGCAACGTAGCTTCCCCGTTCCCAGTCAGACCAGTACTTCTCTACCAGTGAGTAAGTCGCAGCAGGATCTACATCGCCAACGATGACGACGGCTGTATGTTCAGGTCGATACCAACGTCCGAAGAATTCCTTCGCATAATCCATCTGCTCTGGCATTTGCTCGATGTCTTCGACTAATCCCATCGTTGTGTGATTGTATGGATGAACAGAAAACGAGAGTGATCGAACGCGGTTGTAAGCAGCAATAAGTGGATTGGAAAAATTCTTCAGGTACTCGCCCTTGACGGCCAGCGCTTCCGTACGAAAGGCGGATTCAGAATAGCTCAGGTTCTGAAATCGATCTGCTTCGACCTCGATCATCTTTTCCAGATCCGGTTTCGTAAAAGTAATGTGATAGTTCGTATAGTCATCGGTGGTGTAGGCGTTCGTACTCGCACCGGCATTTTTAAGCATGTTGGTATATGCATCCGACGGGTATTTCTCCGTACCGCGGAACATCATGTGTTCAAAAAAATGAGCGAATCCAGATTTACCTTTCTCTACCTCATTACGCGAACCGGTCTGCACGGGAATTTGCAGCGTCACGATATCGGGATACTCTGTTTGAACAATAATCACTCACAAGCCATTGTCCATCTCGCGCATCAGATATGGCATAGCAAATATCTTCGCGGGTGACACAGATTCCGCCAAAATTTCGGGCGTCTCGTCGGCAGCGGGTGCGCAGGCACCGAGCAGCAATACCGAAAGCGCGATGCCAAAATTTGATTTCATTAAAAGTCTCTCCGGACAGACTACAATGTTAGCCACTAAGACGGACGTGAAGCATAAGTGGTTCAATGGCTCAGCAGCAGCGGGTAAGACGAAAAACTCAACCCAACAAATGACACCAAACACGCCGGCAGTCCAGAGGAAAGCACGTTGATCAAGCCATTAAAAACAATCGCTTACGTTGTGATTTTACTAGTATTCGCAGGCACGGTTGCGGCCGATACCTTGCTGCACTCAGTGACGGGATACACCAGTAGTGACACGGGAATTGTAGCATTCAGCGCGCTCGCATTTGATGCTGATGGTCGTATCACTGCAGTCGGCGATGACGAGATGCGGAACGAATATGCCGATGCAACGCAGATTGACGGCAAGCAGCAGTTCGTCTTGCCCGGCCTGCACGATGGACATGGTCACGTGTCGAGTCAGGGGCTTCTGGGTGTCGAGCTGAATATTGCGGGTGTTGAAAGTCTTGATATTGCAGTTGCAGAAATTGCCGCTTACGCGAAGGAAAATCCAGGCTCGGGTTGGATCAAGGGCCGTGGCTGGAATCAAGTCTTATGGCCAGTGCAGGAATTTCCTACCGCCACCGCAATTGATGTCGTAGTCGCCGACCGGCCCGTATGGTTGCGACGCATAGATGGCCACGCTGGATGGGCAAATAGCAAAGCCCTTGAATTGGCTGAAATATCTGACGACACGCCGGATCCCATTGGTGGAAAAATCATTCGCGACGACAATGGTAAGGCGACGGGGACACTTATTGATTCTGCAATGGATTTCGTTGCCGCCAAAATTTCGCCCATCACCAAGGACGAGTACCGTAAGGCTTTCAAAACTGCGTTTAAAGAATTGACGTCACTGGGGCTAACCAGCATTCACGATGCAGGCATCAGTATCGATGAGGCCGAAACCTATCTATCTATGGCGGATAACGGCGAAATGTCGATGCGCATTTACGCCATGATGTGGCAAGCTGGCGAAAATCTGGACGCGATAGGCAAACCCATTATTGCCTACGGCAATGATCGACTGGATATCCGCTCCGTCAAACTGATGTCAGATGGTGCTCTGGGCAGTCGGGGCGCCGCCATGATCGACCCTTACGAAGATGACGCGGAGAATCACGGTCTTCGTATGTACACGCAGGCGGAGCTCGACGGGTATGTAAAGAAAGCGAACAACATGGGTTTTCAGGTGGGCATTCACGCGATCGGCGACTATGGCAACCGGCAATCTCTTGACGCATTCGAAAAGTCACAAGGCGGACAAAAATCTCCGCTAAGAAATCGCGTTGAGCATGCACAGATAATTGCACTTGACGATATACCGCGATTTGCAGAGCTTGGCGTCATTGCATCGATGCAAGCAACTCACGCGACGAGTGATATGAACATGGCAGAAGATCGAATCGGGATTGAGCGCGTCAAGGGTGCATACGCGTGGCGAAAGCTTATTGATTCAGGAGCGGTTATCGCAAATGGTTCTGATTTTCCTGTTGAACTCGCTAATCCCATGCATGGAATGTATGCATCGGTGGCGAGAAAGAGTCGCGCAGGTCTGCCAGAAAACGGCTGGCGCTTAGAGGACGGTTTGACTAGAGAGGAAACGCTGCACTCTTTCACTCTAGCTGCCGCCTACGCTGCTTTACAAGAAGACCGACTGGGCAGCCTTGAACCAGGCAAGTGGGCCGATTTTATCGTTGTCGATCGGAATTTTTTTGTGATCCCAGAAGCTGAAATTGACGACATTCAAGTTTTACAAACGTGGGTTGGTGGCGAGATGGTTTATGAGCGTTGCGAAAACCCGGAAAGCGCAAGTTGTGATAACTGAGGTAAACCATGATCGTTGAGCAAATCTGGACCGGCAATTCCTTCCGAAACTTCAATTACCTAATTGCGTGTTCGGAAACAGGCGATGCTTTGGCAATCGATCCGCTCGATTTCAAGAAATGTCTTGCGGTTGCAAAGCAGAACGATTGGACAGTAACGCAAATACTCAACACCCACGAACACTCTGATCACACGGGCGGAAACAAAGCTATGGTCGCTGCTACCGGGGCTAAGATCATCGCCCATGCCGGAGCGAAAGATAGTATCCGAAACATCGACAGAGGGGTCGGTGCGGGAGATGTAATCAAAGTTGGCAAGACTGTCGAGCTCGAATGTCTGGATACGCCCGGTCACACCATGTGTCACATTTGTTTACTTTCTCATACGGACCAGCCGGCGATATTTAGTGGTGACACCCTGTTTAACGCAGGCGCAGGTAATTGCCACAACGGCGGCCATCCGAGCAAAATGTACGACACATTCAGAAATCAGTTGGATGGGTTGAATGAGAGCACGCGACTTTATCCGGGACACGATTACCTGCTCAACAACCTGGAATTCACGCTCGACAGAGAGCCGGATAACGTAGCTGCAAAAGACCTGCTGGAACAGTATGCAAATCAGAACCCGGATGACGCTCTCGTGACCACGATGGGAATGGAGATGGAGATAAATACGTTTTTTCGACTACAAAGCCCCTCGGTTATTGCAAAATTGAACGAACAGTTCCCTGAATTAGGCGATAGTCCATCTCCGCGAGAGGTGTTTTTGAAACTTCGAGAACTGAGAAACAACTGGTAGTCACTTGATGCGTTGCTGCAGCTCCTCTAGGCGCCTCGCTTGTATGAGATTGGGCATTACAAGATGGCGCGACGCAAGCCACAGCCACTGAATCGCATCGTAGACGCGGATCTGATCGGTAAGTCGTTCGCGCCATTCAGCGCTGTCGCCGCCTAGATAAGCGCTCAGCAATACATTCGACTGCACTTCACTAAGATTGTGATATCCGATCGCTGATGCGAGATCGAACATCGGATCACTATCACAAGCGTATTCCCAATCAATGAGTTTCAAGCCATCACAATCAATCACATTCGACGCGACAATGTCATTGTGGCCGCACACCGTGTCATCTCGGACTGACACACTCCCGACGATCGCAACGCATTCAGTTGCAAAAGCATGCAGACCATCTCTTCGGTCTAGAATTTTTTTATAAGCAGACGCGTGACCGACCAGACCAATCGGAATTCCCGTCTGGGGCATTTCGTGACCACGACGAATGACGTTCGCCATTGACTCCAATTTTTTCGGCGACGATAAGTCCGCCTCCTCCCATACTCTACCCGGCAAGAATTCACGTAACAACACACCGGCGTCTGCATCTGAGTAAAATACTTCCGGTCCGATGCCAGCTGCATGAGCATTGGCAAGAATCTTCATCTCCAGTGGCCGATCAAACTGAAATAATCGAGACTGCGGAGAATCCAGTCGCAGCACGTAGTCCAGCCCTCGATAACGAACCTGGTAAGTTCGATTCGTCTGGCCGCCATGCAATTCTTCGACATCGGCACCCATAGGATCCCAATTTGGAATCATGGATAGAGCGTCAAACACCGAGAGCAATTCAGTCATGTGCCTGGAGATTGTTGTTGTTCACGAAAGCTACGCGACCATTTCGAGAGACCAAACGGAATCATGACAACATAGGCAACGAACAAAACAGATGTGACTTCCAATTCTCGCGACCAATATATGAATACTGAAACAATGTCGATGACCAACCAATACCACCAATTCTCCAGCACCTTCCGAGCAACCAGAAACGTAGCCCAAATGGCCGCGAAGGTTGTGGCTGAATCGATATAGGGGAAAGCGGCATCCGTTAACGTATCCAGTAAATAGCCAATAACCGCAACGCAGGCAACGATTACGATCAGTGCGAACAGATGCGTTCGGCCGGGCCAGGTAACGACCGGCAGGCGCTGCTCACTTCCCGAGCGCCAGATGAACCAACCGTAAATCGCCATCGCGAAGTAGAAGACGTTGAGGGCCGACTCCATGTATAGCTTGGCGTCATAATACACGGTGACATAAATTGCGGTGCTCAGCCCAGCGAAGAACCAACACCAGATATTTTCCCGAATGGCGAGTAGCAAATAGAACACCGCAAATACAACTGCAAGAATTTCGCTAGTCGTCCAACTCGACAACTGTATCCAAAGCGTATCGAAAAATGACGCCATTACCTGTTAACCCTAGATAGGATTGTTTAGAATTTTTATCGCGAAGACCGCTTTTGGCACGCTTGCAAAGGTGGTTCCAATTTCCTTGTGCAAAGCGCCCATGACATCGTCGTATTCACCTCGTAGCTGCGTACTCATCGCATTTGTTTCAATTTCGATCGATGCGTAGGTATTCAGACGATCAATCACATCGTCGATCGGCGGTATGAAATCCTCACTCAACGGATAAAGACTGATATCAACTGCAACACGCATGGTTAAAACCTCATATCGAAAGACACGCCAATCTGGCGCGGATCACCCTGCCGAATGAAAAGCGCAGGTGGAAAATTGGGTGGTTCATTGCCAAAGAAAAAGCCACGCACCGCGTAACGTTCGTCAAATACGTTTCGTAACCATAGTTGAGTCGTCCATTTTTCCGACTGATAGCCAATGCGTGCATTAGTCACCGAGTAAGACTCCGATTGCTGATCGTGCGAGACATCAAAATAAAACTCATCTTTCGCGGTAAAGTCGACGCGCGTAAACCAACCTGATTCATGTCGATAGACGCCACCGGTTGCCAAAGTGTAGTTCGGCGCGTGCGCCTGATCACGTCCGCTAATACTGACCTGTGGTGTTACAAACTCGTCGAATTCGGCATTTAGCAAACCAATGGTGGCGTACAACTCCAAATCGTCATTGGGGTACCAACGAACATCCGCTTCAAGTCCATGTGTTCTCCCTTCCGCCGCATTGTCGGTAAAGAATACAAACGATGCTGGGTCGTTGGGGTCAAGTTGAAACGAAGTTTCAACTTGCTGATCCTTGCGAATGCTATAGAAGACAGAGCCCCCGAAGATAATGCGATCGTTGGCGAATCGTGATTTGATGCCTACCTCAATATTCCAAAGAGACTCCTCGCTAAACTCTCGTCGACCGACAGGCACGAAGCCCAAATTAAACCCGCCGGCTTTGTAACCTCGAGATAAGCTCGTGAAGAGGGTGGTTCGATCATTCAACTCATGCGCATAGGCAAGCTCTCCACCGAGCATATTTTCAGTGGGACTAAGATTTAAGCCGTTAGAATCAAGATAGTCTATTTCGCGCCGCTCGAAACGTAGACCGAACGTCAAACGACCGGAGTCGCCAAGCGGATGTTCGAGCTGACCAAAAAGTGCCGCATTAAACGCCTCGAAGTCACTATCAAGTCGATCATCCAACAAATCGGCGAAATTGAATCCGGGATCGAAATAATCCCCTTGATTAATTGTGGTCAGTTCTTCGTCCAGTTTGTTGACGTAGAAACCGACTAGCCAGTCAGTATTACCGTCAAATATTCGACCCGCTTCTTTCGAGATAATTCGAACCTCTCGATTGAGCGACAGCCGTTGCCGGTCATTCCGGGACACGTAATCGTACAAAACTGGAAACCACGCATCGTCATTCCCCCAATCTGCGTCGAACGAGAAATCGATTTCGGTATCGACGATCGAGGCAACCGAATTGATGCGGTACTTAGTGCTGCCATCCCAATCAATATTGAACGATGCGCCAAGGCTACGTTGCGCGTCTTTGCCTGGACGATTGGAAAGGACGGTAAGACTATTGTCGATTGCGAAGGCGTCATAGCCATCATCGACGTCGCTATACATGCTGGTTAGTTTGAATTGCCAATTGTTGCCAGCTTTCCAATTGAAGCGCGCTCGGAACGAAGACTCGTCTCGGCCATTAGTATCGTCACGGCCGAGAAATGGATTGCGCCTAAAACCATTGCTTTCATGGTGATGAGCACTCACACGAAAACCGGCACTCTCTCCCATTGGTCCACCCACCGCGATTCCGCCGCCAAACGCATCGTCGTCGCCGACTAAGAGATTCACCCGCCCCGACAAGGTGTCACCGGGATCGGTGCTTTGCATGTATATAAGCCCCGCAAGTGCATTCGCGCCGTAGCGAGTACCTTGCGGCCCGCGAAACACTTCGATTTGGTCAATATCGAAAAGCGTTGCGATACCGCCAATTCCGCTGAAATCAATATCGTCTACGACGAATCCTACGGATGGATTCGGCGCGCCCTGATATTGAGCCAATTCGCCCACACCACGAATCTGTATATATTTGGCGCGATGGCCATCGCCCGACCAATTCACGTTAGGCAAACTGCCGATCAATTCCTCGAAGTGCTGAATGGCCGTTTCTGAAATCTCGGCGGCGTCCAGAATGGACACATTCGCGGGGGCCTCAGTTGCCGGTCGCCCGCGGTAGTCTGCCGTAACAATTATTTCGTCGACGTCCTCTTCGCCCGTTGCATGAGCAGCGAGGGACAACTGGCACAGGAAGAATATAAGGCAGATACGGGAATTAGCTTGAACTGAGACCATCGAAAAATCCTCTTCCTACGCCGGCATTACCCGGATCAGGTTCTAGAGTTTCCGTTTTGGCGCGGGTGTCTTATCGCGCCACGAATCTCAGGTCTATCGACCACCCCTGTGACAGGGCGGACTATAACGCATTCAGCCGCCAGGTAGCAGGCCCGTGGAACATCGACAACGTTAGAGAGATGCTCGGTCCATCGCGGCAATCAGTATCACTGGAAAATTCGCCGTTATATCCCAATAGATGCAAGCATAAGTCGAGAGCACAGCGTGCAACGATACGCCGATCGTCTTGAAATCGAGTAGCAGTGGCCGGGTACTCGGTACCGGTTCACGTTTTGTGACTTTTTCGGTTTCTATCCCTATGCAATTAGGAAATATGGGACGTGGCAAGCACTTCGAAATTAACGAATGCCTCAATCCGATTTTTCTAGCCGGGCGATCAAACTGGATGTATCCCAGCGGCTACCGCCCATCTTTTGAACATCAGCATAATATTGATCAACCACTTTGGTCATATCCAGCGTCGCGCCGTTACGTTTCGCCTCGTCGAGCGCGATACCGAGATCCTTGCGCATCCACTCCACGGCGAATCCAAACTCAAACTCGTTTTCCGCCATCGTCTCCCAACGATTTTCCATCTGCCAGGATTGAGCAGCCCCTTTGGAAATTGCCTGCATAACTTTAGGCACGTCCAGGTTTGAACGTTTAGCGAAATGCAATCCTTCTGATAAACCTTGAACAAGACCGGCGATACATATTTGATTGACCATCTTTGCAAGCTGACCTGCGCCGACTGGCCCTATTTGGGTTATCGCCTTCGCGTAGCAATCCATGATGGGTTCGACCCGCTTGAATATCGGCTCGTCCCCGCCGACCATGATAGTCAGTTGTCCGTTCTCAGCGCCCACTTGCCCGCCAGACAAGGGTGCATCCAGGAACGCGACTTCCTTCTCGGCAGCAGCTACTGCGACCTCACGTGCAACTTCAGCAGAGGCAGTGGTGTGATCGACGATCACACAGTTCGCACCGATACTTCCGAGCACACCGTTATCACCCAGGAGTACAGCGCGCACGTCATCGTCGTTGCCAACACAGCAAAAGGCGATCTCAGCACTTGCTGCTGCCGCTCCAGGAGACTCAGCAGAAACCCCACTAAATTCTTGGCACCATCGCTCAGCTTTCGCGGCAGTGCGGTTATAGACAGTAACCTCGTGGCCCGCTTTCGAAAGATAACCCGCCATGGGATACCCCATAACGCCAAGACCCGCAAAAGCAACTCGCATAATATTTCTCCGTCAGAATTTGGATCGACAGAAGACTACGTCGAAGCGCGAGATGCTGCAACGTATGGTCGACCCAATGCCGGGTAGGAATCAGATGCGGCCGCGGATTCATCAGACGGTATCTTTGTCGTTCCAGAATCTGCACCGACACACACATCGAATTCCCGCGGAAACGTTTCCAGATGAGTCTTACCTGACAGTCTACTCAGCGGTCGACGATGAGCGACGTTTGTTGCGCGGATCCAAACCGACGGAACGGGCAATAATTTCGCGCATGATTTCCGAGGTTCCCGCGTAGATCCTGGAGATGCGTGCGTTCAAGTACATGCGGCAAATCGGATACTCATCCATATACCCGGCACCGCCATGAAGCTGAACACAAGCATCGACAACTCGGCCCTCCAACTCACTCGTAAATAGCTTTGCTTTGGCCGCATCGTCGGCGCTCAATACACCGTTGTTGTGTTCGACAACACATTGATCAACAAACGCCTGCGCAACATCAATTTCCATACGCATGTCTGCCATCTTGAAACGCGTGTTTTGAAAATCCGAGATTGTCTGACCAAAAGCTTTTCGGTCGATAACGAAATCCATTGTCAGGTCAAATGCCGCATCTGCAGCAGCCAAATATCCGACCGCACCCAGCAGTCGTTCTTCAGCCAGAAAATGCATTAATTGGTAGAAACCTTTGTTCCATTCTCCAAGCAGGTTTTCCTTCGGCAACTTGACGTTATTGAAGAAAAGCTCAGCCGTATCCTGACTCTTCAACCCCATCTTTTTGAGTTTATCGCCGCGCTCGAATCCTTCCATACCTCGTTCAACCACGAACAGGCTAAGACCGTGACGACTATTCTGATCTGTTCGCGCAACCACGACCACCAGATCTGCCAGAATTCCATTGGAAATATAGATCTTCGAACCATTCAATAAAAAGTGATCGCCCATGTCCTCAGCTTTGGTTTTTACACCTGCCACATCACTACCCGCGCCCGGCTCTGTTATTCCGACAGCAAGCACATGCTCTCCAGATATACATTTCGGCAACCAACGCGCCTTCTGCTCATCGGTGCCCAGTTCACCAATGTAGGGGCCCACGAGGCGGCTATGCAGTGTGGCAAAAAATCCCGCGTCACCGAAGCGTGCATTTTCCTCTATGAAAATCTGCTCGTAGCGAAAATCGCTTACTCCGGCACCACCATATTGTTCGTCAGCCCACATCAGGAGCAAACCTTGCTCACCCGCTTTCAGAAAGGCGTCGCGATCAACAATTCCCTGCTCCTGCCATCTATCCGCGTGCGGCTGAATTTCTTTTTTTAGAAACCCCCGAACTGAATCGCGGAACATCTCATGCTCTTCATCAAAGAGTCGTCTTTTCATTTCTTTAGTCCTTACAAATTGGTGATCCAGTGTTTCTACTCACCGATAAATTTTGGTTTTCGCTTTTCTAAAAATGCGGCTACGCCTTCTGCGCTGTCTTTGCTTTTGCGCAGGACTTGCTGGATCGGCGCTTCCACATCGAATGTACTGGCCCACGAACCGGCCGTAGCATGTCGCATTGCTTTCTTGGTCGCAGCAATAGAGAGTGGTGCGCGTTCGGCCAGCGACTTGGCCCAAGCCTTGGCTTCATCGAGGAGTGTCTCTGCCAGAACAATCTTGTTCGCAAGCCCAAGTTCGAAACATCGGTCCGCAGTGATACGCTCAGATTCAACACTGAGCTGGAAGGCGCGGCGATAGCCGAGTTGATGTACCAGTAACCAGTTCAAGCCGCCATCCGGCACCAAAGAAATAGTCGTAAAGGGTGACAACATGAATGCGTTGTCCGCCATAATTAGCAGGTCACATACCAGGGCAAATGAGGTACCGATTCCGGCGACTGAACCACCCACTGCCGCGATCACAGGTTTTTCCATGTTCCATATAATCTCCAACGTCGGCCGGTATTCGTTTTGCAACATGTGATCGATGCGGGTTGACGGATCCAGACCATCTTTGAGGTCTGCGCCCGCGCTAAACGTGCGTCCCTCACCTGTCAAAATTACCGCTCGTACGGCTACGTCTTCCGCTGCACGCTCACACGCCGCCAGCAACTCCGTGCGCAGCGTTTGGTTGAATGCGTTCATCGCGTCCGGGCGACTGATAGAAATTATTGCGATTGCATCTTCAGTCGCGTACTTCACGGTTTCATAATCACTCATGCGTATTCCTTTGGATGGCAGCTTTCGTCATTTCATTCGATTCAGTCTGATGTGCCCTGATTACTCGTGCCGCTTTGCTGTAGCCAGAGATAATTTGAAGTGCGTCATCATGTCGTCATTGGCTTTGCGGAAATCGATCGATTCCGGATTGAGTACCCATAAATAGGTCATCCCCGAAATGTAGGCGATATATTGGGCCGCTACGCTCTTCGGGTCGATATCCTCACGAATAGAACCCTGTGTCTGCCCCACACGCACCCACTCAGCAACGTCGTCTTGTTGTCGTTGGTGAATAGAAACAGAAGTACTTCGATACTGAGACCCCGGGCTTGCCGCGCCGCCGTATAGTATTTGCAAAACCTGCGCGTCTTTTGGTGAATCAGAAATGAAGGTAAAAAATGCATCCATTGCGGCGCTCATCGCCTCGATACCAATCCGATCACCAACACCCTCGCGTAGATAATCGAGCCAACGACGTGAAATTGATTTGCATACTGCGTCGAAGAGAGCGGCTTTGGAGCCGAAACGATACGTAGCCAAGCCACGGCTATAACCCGCTTTTTCCCCAATCGCCACAAGTGTCGTCATCTCAATACCTTTCTCGATGATCAAATCAATCGCCGCAGCCAACATCGCACGGTCGGATGCCGCCGTTCGCTCGGCCTGAGTCAACGGTCGCTCAGTTGAAGTGGTACTCTGAAGGTTACTACGCATCGCAGAAAAAACTCTTCAAAAAGATATAGTTATGCAGAAATTATATACTTGCTATTGACAAGCAAGTTAGTATACGCACCCAAAAGACTCTGAACCAGTGCAAATGTCGCGCGTAAGCGAGACACTGCTGGATTACGCGGACCCGTCAAAGAGAACACCGAAGATGAAAAAAGCACTCACTCGTTCAGTCGTCGGCGCGACATCATCCTTAGCATTAGCCATAACAGCAGCCTGCTCGACCGAAACACCACCAGCGCCATTCAAATTCGTAGAAGCGACGATTGAAGACGTGCATGCAGCCTTAGCAAACGGAAACTCAACCTGCGTCGATATAGTGAAAGGGTACCTTCAGCGCATTGAAGAATTTGATCAGTCGAGTGGATTGAACGCTATTATTTTCACCAACCCAAATGCCCTGAAAGTTGCCCAAAGCATCGACACGCGCTTGGCTGCAAATGAGACACTGGGTTCATTGCATTGTGTACCCGTATTGCTGAAAGATAATTACGATACAGCTGACATGCCGACGAGCGGCGGTTCAATCGCACTGAAAGAAAGTATTCCTCCCGACGACGCGTTTATGGTGAGTCAATTACGGGCGGCCGATGCCATAATTGTTGCCAAAACAAACATGGCCGAATGGGCATTCAGCCCGCGGGTCAGCATTAGTTCATCGTATGGCACGACCGCGAACGCGTATGCGCTCGATCGGGTTCCCGCAGGATCAAGTGGTGGAACAGCATCCGCAACCGCGGCTAGCTTCGGCGTGATCGGCATGGGATCGGACACCGGAAACTCTATTCGAGGACCCTCTTCTCATCTGGCGTTATTTGGAATTCGCTCGACCATTGGATTGACCAGTCGGGATGGCGTGATTCCACTTTCCTTCGACAGAGACATTGCCGGACCAATGACCCGAACCGTGACTGATGGTGCGAAGGCATTCAACGTCGTGTCTGGATACGATCCTGCCGATTCATATACAGAAGCGGGCAAAGACCATCACGAAAGCGACTACACCGCGTTTCTCGACGCGTCTGGACTGCTAGGCAAGAGAATCGGCGTTCTTGAAGCGCTGGTCACAACAGAAGATACAGACCCGGAAGTCACGAGCGTATTTGAACAGGCGGTTGTGGACCTGGAGAAGGCTGGAGCGGTCATCGTAAGAGATTTTGCAATCGACGATTTTGCAGCGCATCTTGAAGGAGATTATTTCTGCGCCCGGTTTCGTTACGACATGTCGCAGTATCTATCGTCACTTGGCGACGAAGCACCGATCACCGATGTCATCGAGGTATTGGATACAGGTCAATATTCCGCTTACGCAAAAGAATCGCTTGAGTTCTTTGCTGGTTATCCCGCCGACGAGCACCCTGCCGATAGAGAACCCGCATGTCCCGACTTCGCCGTTCACGAAGGTCGCCAGAAATTTCTCGCCGATACCGTTCGCGCTATGGATTCCGCGACCGTGGATGCAATAATCTATCCGAGCTGGACCAACCCACCCGCACTGCTTGCTACGGGCATAGAAGATTACAAGGGCGACAATAGCCAACTGCTTGCACCCGCCACAGGAATGCCCGCGATAACCGTTCCCATGGGATACACGCAGGGAAATCTTCCTGCCGGTTTGCAGATATTGGGGCGGCCCTATGCAGAAGGACTTTTGTTCGGACTCGCGTTCTCTTATGAGCAAGCGACTTTGCACCGTGTGCCGCCGGCAAATTTTTCGGAGCTATAAACGCTAGTCGTGTACGGCCCGTTACTTGTTCAGATATTGATTACTTAGAGACTGCCGCATAGATGGCCGCCATCGACGGTAACGATGCTGCCTGTCATGTAACTACCCGCATCTGATGCCAACAATAGTAATGGACCTGCGATCTCTTCCAGCTCACCAACGCGCCCCATTGGCAAAACATAGTGAAGTTTTTTCTGGGTCGCCTCGTCGAACTGACTTTTGTTCATTTCCGTAATAAAATATCCAGGCGCGAGGGCATTCACGCGAATTGAATGCCGCGACCACTCGAGTGCCATCGCCTTGGTAAGCTGCACGACACCCGATTTTGCAGCAATGTAGGAACCCAACGCCTTACTAACCCGCAAACCAAGAATCGACGCAAGGTTGATTATGGAACCAGGCTTCTCCGCCTCTATCATCGCGTTAGCAGTCGCCTGCGCCATCATGAAAACGCCTTTTAGATTGGTATCAATCACATCGTCCCAGTCTTCCTCACTCATATCGGTGAGGAACGCCTGCCGGGCAATTCCCGCGTTGTTAACAAGTATGTCAGGAACACCCAACTCATTTTCTATTTCGCGAATACAATTGGTAATCGATAATTTATCCGTAACATCCAGTTCCAGGCAAACCGCTTCACCACCGTTACTACGGATCAAGCCCGCTGTTTCATCGAGTTTTTCGCGGCGGCGTGCTGCCAATGCAACCTTCGCGCCCGCTTCAGCCAAAGTGATCGCAAATTGGCGACCCAGCCCGGAACCGGCACCTGTGATCAACGCCACTTTATTGTCGAGGCTAAATCGATTCATAAGAATTCTCTTTGTAATGCGGGCTTAACGTTTATTCGCGAGCCTGCGGTTTATAGGTGCCCGTAGCGGTTGCACAAAGGCGATTGTTACTTGGATCCAACAACTTGGCTTGCGCGAAGAACAGCGTGTTTGTCGTGCGCACAAGCTCACCCTCAGCGATGACGAGATCAGAGGTGTGCGGCGCCATATAGTTGCAATTGAGATTGATAGTGACGGATACGAGTTCATCAGCTACGCCATAACTGCCCGCCACGGCACCCGCAATGTCTAGAAGTGAGGCAATCACGCCGCCATGCAAATAGCCGACAGTATTTCGATGTACAGGTCGAACGGGCATTTCGATTCTGACAAACCCTGCCTTCCACGCGACCAATTTAAAATCCAAAAACTCTAGATAAGTACCTTCGTAAACCGTCGGATTATCCATAAAGCTGCCAGCAATTTCGTCTGTCACTTACTCTTGGCTCCCGTCCGGCGCAAAATCGCCAGAAAGACGTCCGGTTCAGGCCGAACGCGATAGTTGTCTGTCTGATCCGAAAATACGATCGTACCACTGGCGTTAGCTACAATCAGCGTCGGCATCGCAGCATCAGCAACGTAGTCACCCAGCAATCCAATTGGAACAACGTTATTAGCTGCGATATCCAATCGTTCTGCGAGCTGGTTATCTTTGTCGACCAAGAACGTGATCGGTACGTCGAATTTTCTCGCCAAATTTTGGGAATTGATATCCGACTGCGAACTAATCATCACAATGTTAACGCCCAGGGCCTCAAGATCCTTGTATCGATCAACAATCTCGGCAATTTGTGCAACGCAAAACGGACACCAATTGCCACGATAAAACATGACCACCGCTGGTGCACCGGCCAACGAATCCGAGTTGAACAACTCACCAGCCGAATCCCGTAGCTCAAAATCAGGCAAAACGCCTCCGACCGAAAGATGACGGCTAGCGAGCCTACCGAATCGTGAGTACCAAAATACGTAAAGCAGGAAAATCAATGCAGCGAGCCCTGCCACTGCTGTTGGAACCCAATCCGACTGCTGTTCCACCAAATGTTGCCACACGGCAATGACAAAGCCGGTTCCGGCTAACATAAGTAAGCTCGGGAGATTCTCACTGGTTCGCTCGACCGGCGATAATTGCATTCTCAGCAATAGAAACGGCAAAGGTAAAGCGGCAATAGCCGCCCCAATCCAGGCGGTGCGCTGACTCCAGTCGAAATATGCCTGCATTACAGACGCGAGCAATAGCACCACAATGAGCGCGCTAGCAGGAATAATGAATAACGATTTATTTTTTGCGTTTATTTGCACAATAATATCCAAATTCTGATCAGCAAATATTACCGCAGATCCACGCTGGGGTCAGAGTAGGGTTTGGAAAACCCCTTTGACCCCTAAGGGATTTACACCACTACATATTGCGTCGGTATTCGCCGGGAGGTGTGCGTTCCTCACGACCATCCTGTGTTCGCTGAACAAGATCGTCGATCATCTCCTGAAGGCCCATCTGCATACCATCGTGCAGGTGGTAGATTCGCTCGACGCCGTAACTCATCAATGCGCTAATTTCGTCAGGTGTGATTGTGCCTCCGCCTCCGCCAAAAACCTTTATGTGAGGTGCCCCTAACTCGTGAAGGCGATCAATCATGTATCGAAAGAATTCGTTATGACCACCCTGATACAAACTGATGGCGATCGCATCTGCATCTTCTTGAATTGCCGCCCGCACAATATCGTCAACGCTTCTATTGTGGCCGAGGTGCACGACCTCAGCTCCCTTGGCCTGGATGAGGCGCCAAATGATATTGATCGCCGCATCATGACCATCAAAAAGGGAAGGCGCGGTCACGAATCGAAGCGGCAAAAGCTTCGCGTCGCTTGGCGCCTCGGGCAATTCGGAAGGGGGTCGGATTATGCTCATTTTTTCTGATCGATTTGCGCAGAGAATGCGGCTTAGTGAACAATTTTCTCTTTAAGAATCAGCTATTTCTGAAGTTGCAAAATTTTTAATCTAGATTAAAATAATGCACCAGAGTCAAGAGTTAAAGTGCACACTGCAACAATCGGGAGAAAATCGCACCTATGGTCAGAAATAGCGACGAAACACGCTTTGAAATGCAACGCCATCGAATCCTCAAGGCGGCCGCAACCTGCTTCAATCAGAAGGGATTCAGTGGGACATCCCTGAAAGACGTCTCCAAGCACTTGGGCCTGACCGATGCAGCGCTTTACTACTACGTTAAAAATAAGGAAGAATTGGTCTACCACTGTTATCTGCGGGCTGCAGAATTAGGTCGCACCGCAATGCTTCAGGCAGAAGACGATGGCAAAACGGGTCTCGAACAAGCGGAATTATATATTCGCTACCATATCGAGATCATGGTTGGTGACGAAGGACCGCTCGCTATCATGAGTGAAATACCGACACTTCGTCACGCCCATAGAAATGAAGTTCTCGAATTATCGAGGCGTCACAGTACGCGGTTTGAAGCTATTCTCGAACGCGGCATTCAGGACGGCAGTATCATCCCGTGCGATGTGCGTATGACCGGAAATGCAATCATGGGATCGATCAATTGGATCCCGAAATGGTTTCACAGCAAAGCGTCAATGGCCAAGCAAATACGCAAAGAATTTCCGTCCACACTAACGCGCGGCTTGCACGCGCGTTAACAGCAAGAATTTTATCGATTCCCCATCGCAGCAAGCTCTTCTCTAAAAGTCGCCTCCATCTTGCGGGCCTTGTTGATTTCCTCGGTCAACACGATATCGACAACATCGACTCGCGCATCCAGGTAGGTAATACGTTCTTTGAGCCGCGTACGAATATCGGCGTAGTAATTCGGGTCAAGCCTTACGCCAGACGGCTTTAAACTCATTCCCGGACTACTGGATGAGGAACCGGGTATACGGATGCCAGTCTGAGATCTTAGCGTGTCTAAATCATGCCGGATGAGCTCGAGCAATAGTTTTCTGTCTCCGATCGACTTCCATAACTCCAGAAATCGCGCGTCAGATTCTCGGATTTCCTCTACCGACGAATCCGCAATCAGTGAATCACGAACCTCAATGAAAAGCGGCTCACGTCGCTCGGCTGCAAGGCGAAACCACGACAAAGCCTCGACTTTGCTGACTGCAGCACCCTCCGCCTGGAGATGCATGTAACCAACCATATACTGGGCATATTTATCACCCATTGGGGCCAAGTCTTTTTCGTAAATTGAGAGCGCACGATCAAAATTCCCGGAACTGTATATTTCTTCTACGCGCTCCTGAATCTGGCGTGTGCGTTGATCAACCACGTTACCAGGAAAAGGCTTGTAGCCCTGTGCCCAGGCACCAACGCAGACGGCGCCTGCGAGTAAGCCCGAGATGAATGCCAATCTAATTTTCAATGTTCAGAAATTCCGCTACAGCTATCGCCGGATATACCTTATAAGAGTCTAACTGCATCCAGCAAGTTCCACTCCCAGGAGGAAAAAATAAGTCGCTACCAAGCCTATATTCGCCCTCGTTCTAATCCGAATTCGAGAAATTAGGAGCTCGATTTTCCATATTTGCTCGTTCGGCCTCCACTTGGTTTTCGCCAGACATCACCGCTTTTTGCAGCGCCGCTTCGAGATGCAGCCCAGGTGCCGGGTCGCTGATCCAGGTTGAATTCATGAGTGTCTTAATGGCGCGGATAGCATCAGGCGATTTGGCGGCGATATCGCGGGCCAATGACATGGCGGCAGCTAGAGGGTCATCATCTAGAATGGTAACGGCGCACAATTCGAGCGCCTCCTCGGCAGTAATCACCCGGCCCGTATAGGCAAGTAATTTGGCTTTGTCCTGCGGCATGACGCCTGGCAGCGTCATGGAAATGCCCATATCGGGAATAAGGCCCCACTTGATTTCCATAACCGACATCTGCAGATCGTGCGCCGAAATTCTAATGTCTGCGCCCATCGCGATTTGAAAACCCCCACCGAAAGTTATTCCACGTAACGCTGCAATGACGGGAACTGGCATGTCTTTCCAAACAGTAGCTGAACTTTGAAAGAAGTTCGCTCCATAGTCGGTTCGGGCCTCCATTCTCTTTGCCAAATCATCAACCAATGCATTCGTTTGGAATACTGAAACATCGATTCCTGCGCAAAAATGATCGCCATCCCCATGCAGGACCACGGCGCGAACGCTTGAGTCTCGCGCTAAAGATTCTCCTGTTTCGATGAGTGCGCTAAACATATCCATGTCAATGGCGTTGCGCTTTGCTGCTCGATTCAACATGACGTTTGCTACGTGATCTTCAATCTTCACTACGACACGTTCACTCATTTTTTTGAAATCCTTTTACGCACTTAATACGCAACGACCATTGTTAATGACGACTGCGTCGCGTGCCGGTACTCGACATCGAAATGAAACAACTTCTCGATCCTGCCAAATTTCGGTCCGGATAAGGTCTCCGGGATAAACAGGAGCACTAAAACGTACGTCAAAACTTTTCAGCAACGTAAAATCGTAGTCACAAACAGTTTTGAGTATCGCATGACAGGCAATACCATAGGTACAACGACCGTGCAAAATGGGCGATTCGAAGCCGATGTCTTTGGCGACACTTGGATCGACGTGCAACGGATTCCGATCACCCGACAAACGAAACAATAGGGCCTGATCCTGCCGCGTTGGCAAGTCGCAAATCATGTCAGCGTCACGATTGGGAATCTTATGTCGTTTTCGGGCGGCCGGTGGTGGACCGCCAAATCCGCCATCCTCGCGCAGAATCATTCGACTCCCCAGAACGCAAACAACGGTATCGTCTTTTCGACGGCGAATTTCGGATTCAACCTCAATGTCCGCACCCTTATTCGCACCCAAATCGGACAGCTGCACTACTTTCTGATTGAGTAGAAAATCTCCCGAACCTGGCAACGGTCGAAAAAGGTCGATTGATTGCGATCGATGCAACATCCGCTCGACGTTACATCCGGAATCGCGGAGTAAATCATCCGGTATCAACATACTTGCGTAGGAAGGGAGAGTTTGTGGCCCAAGTCGCTCGTAAACGTAAGCAAGCTCGCGGCTATTGCCAAGCTCTCGGCCCAGGCCAACACCCAGCGCATATAGGATAACGTCCTGATCCTGATAGCTAACGGGCACGTCGTTGTACTCCGTTGCCATGAGTTCGTCGTAGTTTATCGCCATACTTGTGTCGTCTCTTCGTTAATTATTGGGGCTTTGCCCACCGCGACAGTTTAGGGATGTCGTAATTGACCAGCAAGTTTAGAATGAGATGATGATTATTGACGACAACCTCGTTCTACGGGCCGCGCACCGATCCGAAGCGAGCGCAATCGCCGGAATGTCTCGACTGCAAATTGAGCATGGTCTGAATTGGCGCTGGACAAGCACCCGCGTTCGGCAAAAAATCGATGCTCCGGACACCATGGTATTGGTCGCCAGCATGGGCGGTGAAATCGAAGGATTCGCGATCATGAAATTTGGCGACACCGACGCGCATCTGTTTCTTTTGGCGGTAGATCCAAAGGCTCGCCGTCGTGGTATCGGCAGGGCCTTAGTTCACTGGCTGGAAAAATCCTGTGAAATCGCTGGTCTGGCAAACATCCGTCTGGAAGTTCGTGCGACCAACCTGCGGGCAATCACGTTCTATGAACAGCTTGGCTACGCTCGATCCGGTGAGATCACAGACTACTACGATGGCCGAGAAGCGGCGGTCATCATGACTCACTCGTTAAGCCAAATCCATTCGGCCTAGGTAGAGTCTTTCGCATACGCCAAACCCATTTGCGCTAATGGAGCGACGGATTCAGCCGCGCTATCACCATGTGCACTGGATGCCGTTCCATCCCGAACACGGCCAGCTATGCCCTGCAAAATCGCCGCCAGACGAAAGAAATTATAGGCTGAATAGAAACCTCTGTTACTAATGCCGCCCGACAATCCCGTGCGTTCACAGTACAGTTCCACGTAATTCTCTTCGCTTGGAATGCCAAGTGAATTCAGGTCTTTGCCTGCCAGGCCGACACTGCCGATGCCAATTTTCGGCATCTGCCAACTCATAAGATGGTAAGTGAAATCACCGATGGGGTGGCCAATCGTCGACAACTCCCAATCAAGAACCGCGATTACCCGTGGCTCGGTGGGGTGGATAATCATATTGTCGAGTCGATAATCTCCGTGCACAACAGCCGCACGATCATCCTCTGGTATGTGTTCCGGCAGCCACTGCATGAGTTCGTTCATTTCAGGAATTGCGGTGGCTTCAGACGCTTCGTATTGCCGGGTCCAACGAGAAATTTGCCGCGCGAAATAATTGCCGGGCCTGCCATAGTCAGACAAGCCAATTTTCGCGACGTCAAAATTGTGTAAATCGGCGATAGTCTTGTTGACCTGGTCGTAGATGTCGCGACGTTCATCCGGAACTACTCCCGGCAAATCAAGATCCCAAAAGATTCGCCCGTCGACAAACTCCATAATAAAAAACATCGTGCCCACGACTGCATCGTCAGCACAAAAACAAATTGGCCGAGGGACCGGAAAGTCGGCCGCGTACAGTGCGCTAATGACTCTAAATTCACGATCAACCGCATGCGCCGAACGCAAGAGTTTTCCTGGTGGTTTGCGGCGCAGTACGTATTTTCCAGATGGCGACTTGAGTAAATAAGTTGGGTTGGATTGACCGCCTTTGAACTGGCTGACGTCTAGTGGACCTTGAAAGCCCGGCACATGCGACGACATGTATTCCTGCAGTCGCGAAACATCCATCGTGTACCCTGCGGAAATGTCCCGCGTACCAACGTTTTGTTCGTGCCGTCGACTCATGGCGGCTAAGTTTACATGCGGAAGATCCCGAACGGGGTTTCTTTATCTCGCAACCGGTTCATCGACGCAGATATCGCTTGGCCTAATACTTTACGCGTATCAATTGGATCGATAACCCCGTCATCCCAAAGCCTCGCGCTCGCATAATAAGGGTGACCTTGCTTATCGTATTGCCGTCGAATGCGTCGTTCATAGTTAGTCTGATCTTTTTCCGACCACGACTCTCCTCGAGATTCCATGGCATCGCGTTTAACAGTCGTCAAAACCAACGCTGCCTGTTCGCCGCCCATTACGGAGATGCGTGCATTTGGCCACATCCACATCAGTCGCGGATTGTAGGCGCGCCCGCACATGGCATAGTTGCCCGCACCAAACGAGCCTCCAATGATTACTGTGAATTTGGGCACCGAAGCGGTCGCAACCGCGTTGACCATCTTCGCACCGTCTTTTGCAATTCCACCGTGCTCGTATTTCTTGCCCACCATAAACCCGGGGATGTTTTGCAAAAAGACCAGTGGAATACCGCGGCGATTACACAATTGCACAAAGTGCGCGCCCTTCTGTGCAGACTCTGAAAACATAATGCCGTTATTAGCAACAATGCCGACGGGATAACCGTACAAGTGTGCAAAGCCGCAAACCAGTGTTGGTCCGTAGAGTGATTTAAATTCCTGAAATTCCGATGCATCGACTAGGCGAGCAATGACTTCGCGAACGTCGTAGGGAAAACGAAATTCCTCTGAGACGACGCCATAGAGTTCGTCCGCCGAGTAAAGCGGTTCGGCTGCCTCGCGCAATTTGAGCGGGCATTGTTTGTTCCAGTTCAGATTGCTAATGGACGTTCGAACCATCGATAGCGCCTCAGCATCGTCCTTCGCCAAATAGTCGGTGACTCCAGATATACGCGAGTGAACATCTCCGCCGCCAAGCGTCTCCGCGTCCACCACCTCGCCAGTTGCCGCCTTAACCAAAGGTGGGCCGCCAAGAAATATTGTCCCTTGGTTGCGCACGATGATGGCCTCATCACACATCGCAGGCACATATGCGCCGCCGGCTGTGCACGACCCCATCACAGCCGCAATCTGCGGTATACCCTGGGCAGACATACGCGCCTGGTTATAAAAAATTCGACCGAAGTGATCAAGATCAGGGAAGACTTCATCCTGTAGCGGCAGAAATGCACCGCCTGAATCAACCAGGTATATACACGGTAAGCCGTTTTGCTCCGCGATTTCTTGCGCACGAAGGTGCTTCTTAACGGTTAGCGGATAGTAAGTACCACCCTTAACGGTCGCATCATTCGCCACGATCACGCAATCAATGTCACTGACCTGTCCAATGCCCGTGATAACGCCTGCCGCAGGCACCTCATCGTCATACATTCCGTAAGCGGCCAGAGCGCCCAACTCAAGAAACGGCGCACCGCGATCGACGAGAGACCGAATCCTATCGCGAGGTAGGAGTTTGCCGCGCGCCAGATGTTTTTCGCGAGAACGCTTGTTGCCACCACCTGAAATGGTGGCAAGCACAGCTTTCAACTGCTCTGCTAGTAGACGGTTCGCTTTGTCATTCTTCGCGAAGTCCTTCGAATCAGGCGTTATTTTTGATTTAATGATTGGCATAGCTAGCTGTCGTTAGAGAATTTCTGAGTCGAACTACGCTGTGGATTTGAACAACTCGCGTCCAATAAGCAACCGTCGTATCTCGCTCGTCCCGGCACCGATTTCATAAAGTTTAGCATCGCGCAAAAGACGTCCCGCCGGATAGTCATTAATATACCCGTTTCCGCCCAAGATCTGGACAGCCTGATTCGCCATCCATGTCGCACACTCTGCCGCGAGCAATATACAAGCGGCAGCATCAAAACGCGTCGTTTGATTTCGATCACACGCATTCGCCACGGCATAAACATAAGCGCGACAAGAATTCATTGCCGTATACATGTCAGCCACCTTGCCCTGCATGAGCTGAAAAGTCCCGATCGCCTGACCGAATTGCTTTCGATCGTGAACATAAGGCATAAGAAGATCGTAGCAAGCACGCATGATGCCCAACGGGCCTGCTGCCAAGACAAGTCGCTCATAGTCGAGACCGCTCATCAGTATTTCCGCACCCTTACCTTCCTCGCCCAGTAAATTCTCTGCGGGTAAACGACAATCTTGCAATATGATCTCGCCAGTGTCCGAACCGCGCATGCCTAGTTTGTCTAATTTTTGTGCGGCGCGACAACCTTCGAACTCCCTTTCGACCAAAAATGCGCTGAGCTTATTGTGTCCCTCGTCGCGCACATCGGTTACGGCGTAGACAATGGTGACGTATGCCTCCGGCGCATTCGTTATCCACATTTTATTGCCGTTGAGTACGTAGTCGCCGCCGTCGGTGACAGCTTTCGTTGTCATGCCCATGACGTCGGAGCCGGCACCTGCTTCGCTCATCGCCAATGCGCCGACATGCACACCCGAAATCACGCGCGGAAGATAAATTGATTTTTGCTTCTCAGTACCCCAGCGTTTGATTTGATTGACGCAAAGATTCGAATGCGCACCATAAGATAGGCCAACTGATGCAGAGGCTCGGCTGATTTCTTCCATTGCAACAGCATGCGCAAGATAGCCTAAACCAGCGCCACCAAACTCCTCTCCAACTGTGATGCCCAGCAAGCCCATTTCTCCCAATTCGACCCATAGATCGCGAGGAAACTGGTTAGAAGAATCGGCTCAATGGGTCTCAGTCGACCTAGCTCTGCTCTAGTGAACATTCGATCGCGCCGCCCTACGACGAGTACGATCGTGGTTCGAGTAGAGACCCTTGCCAGATAGTCAATTTCGTCGAGTAAGTGGTTACGTTCGCAATACTGGCGGTAGTATTCGCTCGAGCGAAATCGATCCGGCACCGCCTCACGGAAACGGCAAAGGTTGGGCTGACCACGCTAAATCGCCAATTGATAAAGCGGGTCAAGCAGGTACGGACCATCGAGATAACGTTCCAGATAATGCTTTCGCCCGGCGGGCTCCAACGTATGATGCAAAACATCTGGGCGTGCGTCTTTGTGAAACGCAATCAGACAAGTGCCCTAGTGATTCACTGCGACGTCGATAGCTGACGTCAAGCTGCGCGCCATGTCCTTTCCATTTATCGAGGAAATAATTCCGGCGACTGCAGCATGCCAGTGGATCGATTGAAACTTATTCGGCAATGGATTAACTAGCCCTGATAGCGCCTGGCGACGGCATGCCGCTTCCGGGCATCGTCAACTGAAATATCAATCCAACCGACTTTTCCAATCTCGTTCGTTTCACTCACTTTACTCCCCGGATAATTGCGAATCGCCTTCTTGCTCAAGTTCCTGCCAGATTTCTTCTACCCACGTCCGAATTAACAACGCTTCCTGCCAGCGATCCGACAGTTCTCGCTGATCCATACCTGTGATTGCGTACGGTGGCGGGCCCAATTCGCAGAGAAATATAAGCGTTGCATCGTCTGCGTGCCTCTCGCGCCACTGACGCATGCCCTGTTTCCACCACCCTCTAAAAATAGAGACCCAGTTTTGGTGTTGTGGAAACTCGATCTGAATCTGTACTTGCTCCCGATTAGCCACACGCCCCTGGAAACAACCGGAGCGCTCCAAAATTCGGTCGATGTAACGCTGATCGATTGACGTGATCGGGTCACGCATTTCTCGATCAACAACGAAGTGTGAAAGGTCAGCACATAATTTTATATCCGGCACTAAGTCGATAATTTGTAACGTGTAATAAAGATCATTGAGCAAGCTGTCGCGGTGGGTTTCGAAGAGCATCGGTAAACCAGCTTGATCAGCCTCTGCTGTCCATCGCTGGATAACGGGAACGGCGTCTTTTGGATTGATTGGCATGACACCGCCAATAATATTTACCAACGAAGCGTTGAGTTCGTTAGCAAACTCGTACAACGGCTGCATATCATCAATAGTGAACGGAAATGCGTTCATCATGCATTCGAGATCATTTTCCACATAGAGCGCTTTGAGACCACGAAGTTCGGCAATTTCACTAACCGCCGGATCAATACACACACCATCGTAACCGGCATCCGCAATCATTTTGAACCAGGTGCTATGCGAATGTTCCGCTCGGCCAGGAATTCGTTGTTCCATTGCCCATAGCGATTGGAAAATTTTGAGTGCCTGCATTGCGTCTCTAGAATGAAGTCAAAAAGGAAGCGGCATTGCCTCCATAGACCTCGGCGCGCTGGGCTGCGAGCAAGAAGTCTTTGCCCTCTGGTTGTGGCCCGTCGTGATTACCAACGATACAATGCAGTCGCTGTTTATGGAATATTTTCAACTGCGCACCCAATGGAATGACAGCGGTCGGGTATGACCCGAACAGCGCTCGATGTTTGTCAGGTAATTGGTACCAAGGCACGGACATATCGTCGTGGTGCGCATTGTGGAAACCGAAATTGAGTGTAAACCAGTTTGGCCAGTCGCGTCGTAATGTATGCGGATTGCTATACGTGTGTTCTTGCTCCCATTCAAAATCTCCTTTCCGCGGCGGTTTTTCGAATTCGAACAGTGACAGACTGTACGGATAGTCATGTTGCAGACTATCCATGAAGCGCAAGACTGTCATCATCAACATATAGGCGACCGCATACAGAATGGCTACTTTCGTAGCGAATATTAATAGAGCAAGGAAAACACCACCTCGAACGCCAATTACGGTCAGATTTCGCTGACGTTGCGCGCGGCGTTCTGGTATGGCGAAGGATGTGAATACCATTATGCTGTGCATGATCAAGTCATGCGCTGGAATATAAAACCACTCCAATACTTGAGTGATACGCAAGACGAATGGTCGCTCGTTAAAAAATTTTTCGTAGTCAAACCAAACCACATCGTCGTTATCGACATGATGTCGAAAATGTTTGTAACGAATGTCCTCGAATGTGCCGTAAGCCGATCCGCATAACCAGCTTAGCGTTTTGCCGAGAACCGCGTTATGACTGTGTTTGCGGAAAACCAGATTGTGCCCGCACTCATGAATCATATAGGCGGCGATGATCATTCCATGGGCGAGCATCAAGGTGGCCAGCAAATTGACTAGCCATGAGGCCTGCATCAGGCCAAACCACCCAACACCGTACATAACAACCGCATATGCGAGTGCACCACTATGATAGCGGCGTCCAGTTTCATTATGGAAATATTGTTTGGAAGCCATTTATAACCTTATATATCAACCAATTGGCCAAATCCCAAATCTGAGCTGAAGTGGCGAATGTGAGTAAGATAACCGCCTCCACCGTCACTGACAAGGTTGTAATTTTGGCCGGTGGGAATGACAGGATACTATTGATAGCATACCCAGCGAACAGTAGAGTGAAATCATGAAATTCGAGAACAAAGTGGTCATTATCACTGGTGCCGCCCGCGGCCTGGGACAGGAATACGCCCGCCAGTTTGCACGTCGTGGCGCTCGCGTTGTCGTTTGCGACATTCGCGACTGCAGCGAGACGCTTGCGCTTATCAAAGAGGAAGGCGCAGCCGGACTTAGCGTTAGAACCGATGTGACCAGCGCAAGCAGCACAGTGAAAATGGCAGAAGCCGCTATAGAAGAGTTTGGCGGAGTAGACGTGTTGATCAACAACGCGGCGCTGTATGGAAGTCTAACATTCGCGCCGCTTGAGCAACTCGATGAGGTGGAGTGGGATGCAGCCATGAACGTCAATGTTAAGAGTATCTGGCAATGCACCAAGGCTGTTCTGCCTTCGATGAAGGAACGCGGTGGCGGTGCAATCGTCAATATTAGTTCACTGGCCGCGACCTACGGAATGCCAAATGGTCTGCACTACACTGCGTCCAAAGCTGCAGTCATCGGTGCGACTCGGGGTATGGCCCGCGAACTAGGTCGCTACAATATACGCGTCAATGCCGTTGCACCCAACGTAGTCGATACTGAAGCAACGGCGGAGGTATTCGGTGACAAACGCGATAAAATCATTGATGTGACGCTTTCTCAACAAGCCATTCGAAAACCGTTGGCGACAGAAGATATTGTCGGCACGGTGCTTTTTTTAAGCAGCGATCAAAGTAAAGTCACCACAGGCCAAACCATTATGGTCGACGGTGGAACCGTATTCTTATAGCCAAGCAATAACACAAATTGGATTAACATCAATGAAAATGGTAACCGCAATCGTTAAACCCTTTCGGCTGGACGATGTACGAAACGCGTTGAGCGAAGTTGGCGTGCAAGGCATGACCGTGAGCGAAGTGAAGGGCTTTGGTCGCCAGCGTGGTCACACCGAACTCTATCGCGGCGCGGAATATGTAGTGGATTTCTTGCCAAAGGCCAAAATTGAAGTGGCAATTCCCGACGATCGACTGGATGACGTCGTTGAGGCAATCATCGAAGCTGCAAAGACCGGAAAAGTCGGTGACGGCAAGATTTTTGTCAGCTCGCTAGAGCAAGTGTGGCGAATTCGTACAGGCGAAACCGGGGACAGCGCGCTGTAACAGCGCCTATAGAGGTCGCCAGACAAACCCCTCATCGCGACGCCTATAGATACCTAACGCTTTACCGTAGATTTCCGACTCGGCAACTAAACCGAAGAAACGTCCGTCCAGGCTACGTCCGCGATGATCGCCAATTGCCAATAACATCCCGTCCGGGATTAGTAATTGGGCTATGTCCGGACCACCGTCATGATCTAAATTAATTCCTACCAGTTTGTCGCCAATGACCTCAGTCGAGCCAACCCCATGGGCCACAGATTCCCCTCCGACCCATAAGTGCCCGGCATTAATGTCAATGCGATCGCCGCCAACCCCGACAATACGCTTGATTAAGCGCGTACCGTCACGCGGCGAATCGAATATGACGACAGCGCCGCGCTCAACCGCATCTCCATCCAGAAGCTTAACTTTAGTAAAAGGTACCCTTAACCCATAAGCAGGCTTGCTGACCAACACCCGGTCGCCACTGAACAAAGTGTTTTCCATGGAACCGGAAGGAACATAGTAGTGATCTGCAAATGACGAACGAAAAGCCATCACGCTGAGAATTAACAGCAGCAATGATGGCAACTCTGACCGTATCCAGTTCTTTTTCGTTTTCATGCTCTTATGAGACAAATGGGCACCCTTAAAGTTGCGTTTTACTCACCCATATAAAATGCATTCAACTTGTTGCCGTCGAGGTCGCGGAAATATCCCGCATAGAAATTGTCCATGCGCAGGCCAGGCTCACCTTCATCCTTACCACTCAACTCGATTGCTTTCGCGTACATCTCGTCGACCTGCTCTTTTTAACTAGCAGAAATCGCCACCATCACACCGTTGCCGACAGTCGCAGCATTTCCATCATTCGGCTTACATATCGACATTCCCGGCGCGCCTGGCGTTGTTGCCCACGCGATGAACGACTCAGTATCCATAAATCTTCCTGCACCCAATACACCCAGCAACTCGTCGTAGAATTTAGCCGCTTCGTCAAATTTGTTGGTGCCAACCATTACGTATCCAATCATTGTTCACTCCTTAAGGTTTAGGTTTCTATCTCCAAACTCATGCGAACATGTTGCCATCGGGATCGCGAAAAAAATGTCCAATTTGCACCCAACAAGAACTAGAAATAGGCGGCATAGGCGAACTGCCTTCACTATATGTCGGTAAATATTAGCGCTGGATTCTGCTCGAATTCAATGCCGTCATTAAGCAGCAAAGCAGTCACTTTATCTATGTCTGCAACTTTAAATAGACAACCGAGCTGCTGCCTGCCGTCTCCAGACTTTGCTGCCGGTGGATCATAATTAAAAAGTGCCTCAATGTTTCTGCACACAGTTTCCACTCCCAAGTGCGATGGATATGATTGACCAACGCTTCAGCTTATCCGCAAAGTTCATCGACGCGTACGCAGGGCTGGTCGAAGGCAGCGTCGCACATTCAATATTCTCAACAAATGCCTGAACTTCAGCACTGGCACGATCACTGAAAATTTTTGCCGCAGTTTGGCCATTGAAACAAAGCATTCGGATTTCCCGGTTGCGCGCGAAAAACCCTTCGAAATCATTGATCACAGCGCTTGCCTGATCGATCGCAGAATCCATACTTCCTAGTCGAACCGAATTCGCTAATACGTCCCAGACGGCAATTCCTTGCTCCGTGAGAATTTTTGTACGCGCAGAATACGGTTGGCTTGGATCTGCGCCAAGCAATTCGCCCATTATCGACCAAAATGCGTTTTGCGGGTTGCCATAGTATTGCCTATTGCGAACCGACAATTGACTCGGCAATGAACCGAGAATGAGAACCCGCGGCCTTGGACCCAGCAGAGGCGGAAATCCGTCCGTTCTCTGATGCGGCACCGCCCTACACGCCGCCCGTCACATCGATACATGTGCCTACTGCGTAAGACGCTTTGTCAGACAGAAGCCAGACAATGGCCTTGGCTACGTCTTCTGCTTTCCCACCCCTTTGCAAGGGAATCTGACTGACCAAGCGATCAACCCGGCCGGGCTCACCACCCTCCGCATGCATGTCTGTATAGATGAAACCGGGACGCACAGTGTTGACGCGAATTCCTTCCGCTGCGACTTCACGAGCAACCCCTGCCGTCATCGCATCCAACGCGCCTTTCGAGGCCGCATAATCTACATATTCATGTGGCGCCCCGGTCCTGGCCGCTACAGATGAGACATTCACTATCGATCCCCCATTACCCCCGTGTAAGACAGACATACGCTTGATACCTGCCTGCATGCAGTTAAATGCGCCAATGACATTCGTTTCCAAGATTCGTCTTAAACGCGGTAAATTGATACCCGCAAAATCCGTCTGCAACTCAAGTATTCCCGCGTTATTGACCAGACCCCCAATATTGCCGAGTTCAAGCTGGGCACGAGCGAACATTTTCTCGATATCATCCGGGTCTGCAACATCTGCGGCAACGGAGATGGCAGTGCCACCGTTGGCAACGATATTCTCAACCACCTGTTCCGCGGCTTTCGCGTTCTTTAGATAGTTGACACAAACTGAAAACCCTTGCTGAGCGGCGAGAATCGCGGTTGCCGCACCAATACCGCGACTCGCGCCCGTGATGATGACCGCGCTACCGGACTTAGACTGCGCCATTTAACCAGGCCTTCCGTTCAGTCTCAGCATATTTTTCAATTGCGTAACGCAGCATCGTGCGCGGCATTGTTTTGTAATGTTGTCGAAGATATTTCGTTTCCACTGACCTGTCTCGATTGCCACGAAATTGATCGCCTTCACCGTACTCGCCAGCACCTGTCTTAAAGAATCGGCCTAAATGCTCGGGGATTTTAGCGCTGCCGAGCACCGCAATCTCTTCACTAATTTCCACGGCTGTCGCTGGCACCAACTAAAACCCGAAACTTAAGTCGCAGCAGACTGTTGCCGACTTTCGTTCACATATAAATATGCGGGCAAAGCACACGACAAACCGATGCCGAGATTGAGCGTGACAAAAAACCACGGCCTAGGACCGATGCCTTTACTATGCCGATTAAAAATCGCAATCCAAAACACCAATGAAGATATCACCAAATCCACGGTAAACCCGCCAGATGCAGGAAACGCGAACAGATTAAAAACGAATCGACCAATGCCAAATCCTGACTCATTGAAGTGCTGTATGAAAAACGCATATGGGATGATTGCCCCGACAATAGCCAGAATCAGGTATAACGTTTTAAGTTTCGCAGGCCCCACCGTCATCGTGCCCTCCGCCTTAGCGCGCGTATTTATTCGCACCCATAAAATGTAATGAAACGTACGGCTCATCTCCGACAACCCAGCTATCGTGCGGCTCGCTCGGTATATAAAACAACTGACCGGGTCGCAACTCAGTCACCTCGCCATTTGAGAACGCCGCGGTCGCAACACCTGACACAACCATACCAACATGTTCGACGCTACAATAATCCTCGCCAATGTCAGGGCCAACATCTACTGACCATTTCCAGCCTGGCTGATACGTGGCTCGACCAATTGTCATGCCACCTAAAGTCACCGTTTCAAACTTACCCTTCGGAAATTGGGTAACTTCATCCGGAGAATCGAACTGCTTAATGATTACCTCAACCTGACTTTCTGTCATTCGCTTTTAAACCCGACTTTTTTATGTGCACCGTCACAAAATGGCTTATTATTTGAGGCCCCACACCGACACAAGGCCGCCTGAGTGCCTTGCCAGGCCTCACGACCGCTTGCAGCCACGATAGCAAGATTGCCACGCACCAGAACGGGACCGTCTTTCACGAACTTGATTTGCAATGGACCGCCATCTTCGGATTCAGCCGCGCCGGAATCCCCGACAGCGCCATAGTCTTTGAACCCTGCCTGCTCATGGCTATTATCGCAATAAGGTTTGTTTTGCGATTGACCACATCGACACAGCGCCGCGCGATAATTTAACCCAGGAATATCTTCTGGCGCAGCTTCGATATCGAGGTCGCCGCGAACAAACAACGGTCCGTTATAGGCGACTTGTACCGTATTGCGTGATGGTGGTTGCTCGACATTCGAACCGTCAGCAAAATTGACCGATAGCGCGCCTGTTGGACAACGCAAAATAACCTCATTGACCTCTTCGCTGCTTGCCGCATCAGGTTGACACCACGGTTTACGCCCACCGACAAACAAATCACCTTTGGCCCGGCCGCACTCGCCAACATGAATACACAGCGGACCATTCCAGGAAACAGTTGCCTCCTTTCCTTCGTAATTGAATGTTTCGTTTTTCGACATGTTGTGACTCCTCGGCTTCTACCTGGATACGAAAATTTGACCTGCTCCAATATACCGCAGTTCCTATCAGCCGTGGCATAGAGGGACTTTGTGCGTGAAATGCCTAATTTAGCCACTCGCAACTGAACCGCAAACCATCAATCATCGTCCTTCGAATAGAGCACAGCAGGGAGGCTGTCATGCGATTAGCGATTCTCGTTCTAATTTCCAGTTTAGCCATATCACCAAGTATTGCGCACGATCGATATTCCAAAGAAGAATGCAGCATTGTCAAAGCTAAGATTCGTCATATTCATTCGAAAATGCGGGTCAGCTACACTCGCGCACAAGGGGAACGTCTGGAAGCGAAACTGCGAAAACTAAGAAAAGCGCGGCAGAAAAAATGCTAAAACGCTAAGTGTGAGCTAAGTCGAATCGACTACTGAAATACGTGCGTGGACAACAGGCCTTACCAAGGAAGATTGATCGCCATCGCAAGACTGAGCCGAACGTCGTCGTAGCTGCCGATGCGGCCCTATCAGTAGCGCATCACGACCTCGGATCACATGATCGAACGCACGGATTAATCTCGGGATTGCTCAATACCAACACAAACTTCCAACATTATTATTAGGTTTTAGCCATCGGCTGTCGTTTCCAATAGGAAAGTGAGCGCCACACCCATTCCGCCGGACCAAATCGATTGCGTTCAAGCCACCACGGGCTGAACCAAAGTTGAAACGTCAACATCGCAGCAACGAATGCCATTTGCCAAATTCGCGGAATCTGTCCGTAGAGGCCGAATCCATAGCCGTAGAAAATAGTCGTCATAACAATTGAATGCGTCAGGTAATTCGTCAACGCCATTCGACCAACCGCGGTGAAACGCGCCATCAACTTTTGCAGGATGCTGTTTTTCACGATGGTCATTACCAATGCAATATGTCCAAATGCGACCAGAATACTACCGATGTAGTTGGGAAATCCGCCAAGACCAAACATCCAAAATTCGTCCCACTGATGACTGTTCATGCCGTAGGCACTGGCCAGCATGATGGGCAATCCCAGCCCATAGCCGATAAACATCAACTTCCTGTAGAACGAATTCGGTCGTTCGCCGGAAATTATTCCTAGTTTCATCAAGGCCATGCCGATCAGCATCAGCCCACCTACCCGCCAAATAACGAAGGCGACTGTCGCCTGTGTTTGCATCATCTGTACGATCAGAATCCGCTGTTCGAAATTCTTTGAGTACCCTGCGGTATATGCGGCCATATCCTCGCGAACCCGTTCAGCCGCAGGTTTTAGCAATAGGGCTATGCCCTCCCATTCCTTTAATGTTGCTGTCTGTTCTGGGGTTAGCGCTTGCCCCGCGTCCTGCAATTGCTCAATTTCAGCACTCCTGCTTTTCAGGTCTTCCATGCACGGGCCACCGCTTACCGTGAAAAGCGCACCAACGAGTAATAGGGAGCAACCGGTTATGATCAGCGATCGCGCCGAACGATTACGGAACAAGAATATGAACATACCCATTAGACCGTAATGAAAGAGGATATCCCCGAACCAAATAAAATAGCCATGCAACGCACCAATGATCATCAGCCAAAAACAACGCCGATACCACAAACCTCCGTACTTTTCGCCACGAACGTCAGCTCTGGTTGCCATCATCACCGATCCCGCGCCAAACAGGAGCGAGAAAATAGTCATGAATTTCTGATCGAAAAATACGTGTGTAAGAAACCACGTGCCGACGTTGTACCATTCGTTCCCGCCAAGCGCTAAGGGATTCTGGTAAGCAACGAAAGGCATCGCAAAGGCGTAAATGTTCATCACCAAAATACCGAGAACAGCGACACCGCGAAGAGTATCGATGGCAATGAGACGCTCGAATCCCATGGCAGGCGATGTTGAGCTTTGCGTTAGCTCACTAGTTGATGACACAGACATTGAACTTCCAAAACGCTAGGTTGAGGAAAGTTTAGAACGAATTTTCCGGCATTGTCATTATTACCGATGTACCTGCTGTTGTGGCGCGTAGGTAAGCGTAAGAACGCGGCAATATGTGAGCCGCATAAAACGCCACCGATATTCGCTTGGCCGCGCAAAATTTCGGATCCGATACCGCCAATGCGGAATCCGGTGAAACCGCTAGACCGGCCCGTGCCATTTGCCAACCGCCCACCACAACACCCGCGAGCATTAACAAATTAACTGATGCGGCGCCTGGAACGTTGTAGTCGTCCGGCGAGTTCGAAATAAGCCAATCAACCGCTTCTTCAAGCTGATCGATCCCTGATCCTAACGAACCGCGAATCGCCTCGAGTTCGCTTTCACCATCAAGCTGCAATACAACCTCGCGCATATCCGCAATCAATGCGGCCATCGCCTGGCCGCCATCTGCCAGAATTTTTCGACCGACGAGGTCGTTTGCCTGAATACCAGTCGTGCCTTCGTAGATAGGTAGAATTCGGGCGTCACGCAAGTGTTGCACGGCGCCGGTTTCTTCGAGGAAGCCCATACCACCATGAATTTGCAGGCCAACTGATGTCACCTCCTGGGCGACTTCGGTTAACCATCCTTTGATTATTGGCGTTAACAGCGCCATCCGCACATTCGCAGACTCTCTACCCTCCTCATCCATTCCGTGGTGTCCAAAATCGAGCTGAGAGGCGGTCACAAATGCTGCCGCACGCATCGCTTCAATTTGCACTTTCATAAGCATCAGCATGCGCCTGACGTCTGCATGCTTAATGAGCGTTACACGCCCTTCGGCGTCCCGAGTTTCGCCCTGCACTCTTTCTAGTGCAAAGACTCTTGCCAACTGGTAAGCGCGCTCACTCAGCGACAACCCCTGAATACCAACATTTAGCCGCGCATGATTCATCATTGAAAACATACAGGCGAGGCCTTTGTTTTCTTCGCCAATCACGTGGCCGATGGCGCCGCCATTCTCGCCATAATTCATGACACACGTTGGGCTCGCATGAATGCCCAGCTTATGCTCAACCGAAGCCGGATATAGATCGTTTCGATCGCCAAGGCTTCCGTCTTCATTCACTTTGTACTTCGGCACCGCGAATAGGGAGAGGCCTCGAATACCATCGGGCGCCCCTTCAATTCTCGCCAGAACGAGATGGACGATGTTCTCCGACATCGAATGATCGCCCCACGTGATGAAAATCTTCGTGCCTGTTATTCGATATTGATCACCATCAGCTACAGCCTTGGTTGTTACCGCTGCGAGATCCGAACCTGCATGGGACTCGGTCAGATTCATCGTCCCGCTCCATGTCCCGCTAATCATGTTCGGCAGGAATTTCTGTTTTAACGCATCGCTCCCATGTTTCTCGATCGCCACGATGGCACCGGCGGTGAGCAATGGGCATAAGGACAGTGACATATTCGCGGCTTGCCACATCTCAACTGCTGCTGCACCGATGATCTCCGGAAAGGCCATACCGCCGTATTCATCGGGCACCGGCAACGACTGCCAGCCATTCTCCACGAACTGCTGATAGGCATCTGCGAAACCATCCGCGACAATAACCGCATTATTTTCAACGCGACACCCGGCTCGATCTCCCGGTATGTTGAGCGGCGCCAATACGTCACGCGCAAACTTTCCAGCCTCCTCCAATACTTGATCAACCGTATCGATATCGATAGCAGAAAATTCGGGCAATTGCAGGACACCTTCCAAACCGGAAAGATGATGAATTACAAAGCGCATGTCTTTGAGTGGCGGGGCGTACTCGGTCATCTTCTGCAATAAATCTCAGCAACGAATCGGAATATGAATCCTGCACCTGTTGGTCTCTGTTTCATCTCAACTCCTCAGCTTAGGATGAACAAAAACTCTCTCTTAAACCAGATCTATATCTGTCCCATAGGCGCTGACGGCGTACAAATTCGAATCAAACCCATCAACACCCAAATTCCTTAACGGAGTCGAACGGGCAACATCATCGAATGGAGCCAACCAATGCCAGATCTAGTGGTGCATAGTGACGGGTGATGCCGTTTATGGCCGTGATCATGGTCACAAATGACCTCAACGGTCTGAACATAACCATCGCACTCCAATTCTCCATTCGCTTGATGAAGCAGATCCTAACGTCCAGATTACGTTAAATCGACCCGCAATTATTGATTACCGACGGATAGGACGATTGTTCGGTCTTGATGTCAGATTGGGCCATTCTCGGGCGCACCAAAAGGCCTACGCCTCGCCAACCATAATAGACGTATATTTTTGAATTTAAAGGAAAAAAGTGCCTCTTATCAGCGACATACAAGCAAAAAGCAGAGGCCATCTGTACGCCTACAACTAGTTAGGTGGTCGCAAGCCATCAGAGTAAAACATTTCGCCATTGTCATCAATCACGATGCCTTCGTAGTCCGGCAATGTCGCAATTAATCGCAGACCCTGCTCGACGCCCATGACAAACACAGAGGTAGACAATGCATCCGTCATAACAGCATCCGGACCAATAATGGTGGCAGATCGAACCGCGCCTGCCGGTTTACCCGTTTCCGGGACGATAATGTGGTGATAGCGGGCATCGTCGTCCTCCAGGAAAAAACGTTCATAGTCACCAGAAGTTGAAATTGCGTCATTTTCCATCGGAATAGTCAGTGCTACTTCCTGGTCATCACGGGGGTTTTGAATGCCAATCATCCACGGCCGTCCGAGACGGTCCCCCAGTAATCGTGTGTCACCGCCCGCAGTTACGCGTGCGTGGCGCACGCCAAGTCGCTGCAGGATGCGAATTGCGCGCTCGACAGCGTATCCTTTTGCGATGCCACCCAAATTAATTCGCACGCCGGGTTGCCGAAAAAACACAGATCCATTGCTACGATCAGTTTCGACCAAGCGGTAGTCAATGCGCGGCAGCTCGGTTGCCAGCGTTGCCTCATCAGGGCGCAGCCGTTCCCGAAAATCATAATGCTGCCCAACACTGTCGTAAGTAATGTCGAATGCACCGCGCGTCAACATCGAAATGTCCAGCGACTGCAGAATGAGTTGAAAGAGCTCTCCTCCCGTCAGAACCGGGTTCTCTGCCGCACCCCGATTTATGTCAGATATTTGGCTGTCCTCGATATAGGTGCTCATCATTACTTCAATTCTGACAACTTCCGCAAATACGGCCGCCGCTGCCTGTTCACCGACCTTGGCGTCTTCGTGCCATAGATAGACACTTACCTCCGTGCCCATATGCGACTGTGCCTTACTGACCCATGCTGCTTGTGAAGCACTTGAAATTATTGAAATTGCCACCAAAACAGTCACTAGTGTTACCTGCAGCAAGCGTTTATCCTTGCTGCTACAACTACTCACTCGGGAGGTGAACTGTGACGACATTTTTGATATTCCTCGCAGCAATCGCGGCGTTCATATTTCTCGTAATCGGCATCTATAATAGCCTGATAAACCTGAGAAACCGCGTCAAAAATGCGTTTGCTCAAATCGACGTACAACTAACGCGGCGCCACGACCTTATTCCGAATCTCGTCGAAGCCGTTAAAGGCTATATGAAGCATGAGCGCGAGACGCTTGAAGCGGTCATCAGCGCGAGAAATGCCGCCTCCTCCAGCCTCGACGCCGCCAAGATAGACCCGTCCAATGCCGCTGCCATGCAGGAGCTCGGCAAATCGGAAGGCGCCCTTGGCTCAGCACTTGGTCGTCTCTTTGCATTGTCCGAAGCCTATCCCGACCTAAAAGCGAATCAGAATATGATTCAATTTCAGGAAGAGTTGACCACCACAGAAAACAAGGTCGCTTTTTCTCGTCAGGCATTCAACGATTCGGTTCTCACTTACAACAATAAGGCCGAGAATTTCCCGAACAACATCATCGCTGGCATGTTCAAATTCGAACTTGCGAGCTTTTTGGAAATTGAATCTCCCGAAGTTCGCGAAGTACCCGACGTCAATTTCACGTCGTAGCGTCTTCTGCCGTGGCAATTACAGCCAACGGCTGCCGCACTTAAATCGCCGTGAACTTTTTCGAAGCACAAGACAAAGCAAAACGAGCCACTCGCTGGCTCGTTTTGGTTTATGTGCTCGCAACGTTACTGATCGTTGCAGGGGTCACCGCAATCGCGGCGGCAGTTCTATTCTCTGCAGAACAAGGTGAACTGGCGAACCCGAGCAGCCTTGCGATAATTGCTATTTTAACAACCCTGTTTATTGTTGGTGCAACCCTATACAAAACTTCTGTTTTGTCCGGCGGTGGCGGCCGAGTCGCGAAGGACATGGGCGGGACACTTGTGCCGACAGACGTTCAAGATCCTTTGCGGAGAAGACTCCGCAACGTAATCGAAGAAATGGCCATCGCATCCGGCGTGCCTGTCCCGGAAATTTATGTCCTTGAGTCCGAAAGTGGCATAAATGCGTTTGCTGCCGGATTTACACTGGGAGACACTGCGGTCGCCGTCACACGCGGCACACTTGAACTGCTCAATCGGGAAGAATTGCAGGGTGTTATCGCGCATGAGTTCAGTCACATCCTGAACGGCGATATGCGTCTGAATATTCGGATGATGGGCGTACTGTTCGGCATTATGGTTTTGGGCATCATCGGTCGGATGGTCCTTCGCGGCAGTTACCACGGCAGCTATATATCCAGCAGACGGAACAAAAGTGCACCTGCAATCATGCTGGTCGGGCTTGGGCTCACGATTCTCGGCTGGATTGGCGTCTTTTTTGCGCGCTGGATCAAGGCTTCGGTGTCTCGACAGCGCGAGTTTCTTGCCGACGCTTCGGCGGTTCAATTCACCCGTGAAACAGATGGCATAGCGAACGCGTTGAAAAAAATTGGCGGCTATGCACAGCACTCCTATATCAAAAACACTGATCCTGAAGAGGTCAGTCATATGCTATTCGCGGGCGGGACGTCGATGCTCAGTTCGATGTTCGCCACGCATCCACCGCTTACCGAGCGCATCCAGGCACTTGATCCGTCGTTTAGCGAGAGAGACTTCCCAAGTATCGAAGTAGACCATTCAAGGGACGCTGGATTAGCCAATCAGGTTGCCGGCCTCGCTCCAGACGCTGCAGGCTTCACGGCACAGGTAAAGACTCGGGTAGATAAAAATATCGCAGCTTCTATTGGCCAACCAACGCTGGAACACATTCAGTACGCACAACGCCTACATGCATCAATTCCGGCGACGCTTTACGATGCCGCACATTCGCCGACTGGTGCCTACCTTTTATCGATAGCATTAATCATTGATGCGCCCCATGCAGATCGTCAAATCTCAATTGTCGAAAATAAAATGGGTGAAAAACGGGCAGCGCTTGTTCGCGATTACTACAACGAGTTACAAAACATCGGTGTGATGTATCGCTTACCTCTTTTGGAGATTGCGTTTCCGGAGCTTAAACAACGACCGGTACCGAAGCTTCAGTTTCTACTGGATCTCGTGCGTCGCTTGATTGAGTTTGATGGTCAGATCGATCTTCGCGAATTTTGCTACTACCGAATTTTGGCACGACACCTTGAGCAGGCGATTTCGCCAGCGGTTGATCAAAAAGGCAATCGAGTGTCCAAGAAAATGGCGCGCGACGCGGCCGTAAATCTCATTAGAATAATTGCCGACCAAGGACATGACACCGACGCGGAACGGAACGCTGCATTCACTGTGGGCACGCGCATATTCGGCGATTGGGCCGGCAATCCGGAGATTCAAATTTCTTCTGACCAGACGGTCGAAAAACTCAATGAAGCGCTAAACACTCTGTCGTGCATAAACGCTGCAGGCCGACAAAGCCTCATCGAGGCAGTTATTGAGACTGTGGCGCACGATGGCGAATTGACGGTGATGGAGGGCGAGCTTTTGCGCGCTGTCTGCGCGAGTCTTGATTGCCCTTTGCCCCCTCTCCTTTCAACTTCCCAAGAATTCGACTGAAATAATCCTGACTGAAAGGTCGTTGATTTCACAAATTTGGGCGTCTGTAATCAGGTAGCTACCATACAATAGTCAGTTGGGAGTTACCTTTACGCCTCAACTCCCTGAAAAGTCTAAATATTAGTGTTAGTTGACGAGCAATTTAGCGTATTATGCCCACTTCTGGGCAAATTACTTGCCCAAGACTCTGAAAGCTAATGAGCTGTATGCCTTGGGCGGCGACAGAGTACAAGCCACGATTCACTAATATTTAGGAATAGAATCATGCGTTTATACCAATATTTTCTTGTAGCAATCCTCTCTTTTCTTACTGCGCTGCCGGCATTTTCGGCAATCAAGGAAGAGCGCCGCATATCGGACGCAACGGACGTTGTTGCTCAACTACTGCGAATTCCGGAGCAATCCGTGCCAGCCGCACTATTGTATCGAGCATATGCAGTTGCTGTCATCCCACACGTCATCAAGATCGGTTTTGGCCTTGGTGCTCACCGTGGCAAAGGCTTGTTGGTCATCCGCCAGGAAGATGGAAATTGGAGCAACCCGGTATTTGTGTCACTAACGGGTGGTAGCTTCGGTTTTCAAATTGGCGCTCAATCGACAGACATAATTCTGGCATTTAAGGCCCGCAAAAGCGTGGAAGGAATTACGACCGGTAAACTTACCCTGGGTGTAGATGCTTCTATCACTGCCGGCCCGGTAGGTCAGCATACGGGCATTGCAGCAGACCTGACTTTTACATCGGATGTGTTCTCGTACGCCAGAAGCCGCGGCTTGTTCGCTGGCATCGCGTTGGAGGGTGCGGGTATCGTGATGGATCGAAAAGCGAACGCCGCATATTATGGTTCAGCGAGCATTACACCTAAGCAAATTTTTGCGAGTTCTGGCAATGCCGCACCGCAGTCGGCCAACAATTTCGTACAAGTTCTGACAGCACAGACGCGTCGCTTGCCAATGCGACCTGGAATGGCAGACGCTGCCGGCCGACCGACACGCACCGCCCTACCGCAGCCGCAACAAGAATCTAACGTTCGCACCTATGGCATGAATAATTCAAATCGACCAGAGTAAGGTTTGACTGCGAATATCACGAAACATTGATGCAGGAATTTATTCAAAAAGCGCAAAATTGGGTCCAGCTACTTGGACCCAATATTTACCTCCAAGCGGTAGCGATCGCGCTGATTTTTCTCGTAATCGGGAAGTTCGCCGACTTCGTCATTTCAAGACTGATCGCGAAACTCATTAGTCGCTCTAAAACCGACACTGATGACAACCTGGTTGCACTGCTGCACCGACCTGTCTTCATTTCCTTTGTCTTACTCGGCCTAGCGCTGGCAACGGATCGATTGCAGCTGCCCGATGCGCCCGAGTTCTTAACGCATGGCATTCTCAAGACCATTGCCATTGTTGTTTGGTATGGTTTTTTCCGCGGCCTGATGCAAATTCTCTTAAGTGCGTTTGCCCGCGGCGATGGCGCAAAAAAGTTACACGAGAGCATGCTGCCACTGCTCAGCAACGTCCTAAAGATCGTCGTCTTCGCAATGGCCATCTATTTTATATTTCTGGCTTGGCGTATCGACGTAACGGCGTGGTTAGCATCCGCAGGCATTGTCGGTCTTGCGCTTAGCTTCGCGGCCAAAGACACACTTTCGAATTTGTTCGCAGGTGTGTCGATCATCGCAGACGCTCCGTACAAAAAGGGTGACTTTATAACGCTCGATAGCGGTGAACGCGGCATGGTCACTCACATTGGATTACGTAGTACACGCATTCTAACCCGAGATGATGTAGAAATTACGCTGCCAAACGGGATCATCGGCAATGCAAAAATCATCAATGAAGCGGGTGGTCCGTCCACAAAACACCGCATTCGAATTCCGATTGGTGTTGCCTACGGCAGTGACGTAGACGAAGTAATTGCTGCGCTCGAAGCGGTCGCTGATGCTCACGATAAAATTTGCAAAGACCCTGTCAGACGTGTGCGATTCCGCCGATTTGGGGACTCAAGCCTCGATTTTGAAATGCTCTGCTGGATTGACCTACCCGTGAATCGGGGCCGCATGATCCACGAATTAAATTGCGCTGTTTACAAATCTTTTGTCGCCAACGGAATAGAAATCCCATTTCCACAGCGTGATCTGCATGTAATCAGCATGCCATCAGCGTCAAACTAGAACCTATTCAGACGTTTCCTGGCGACGCTTTAGCTCTTCCCGTATAGCGCCTGGATCCGTCTTCGACTCCTCAACAATTTCTTCGGGAACATTGGCCGGCTCCGCCGCTGGCGGGGCGATTACAGTTGGCACATTGTTGGATGCGGGCGATGGGTGATTGGTTGTGACGGCTTCATCGGCTGGGTCTGGAACCTGACCAAAAATCCCCTGATACTTTTCTTCCTCACGGCGACGTTGATTATCTATCGCACGACAGCGTGCTTCCGCAGAAGCCTCTTGCGTGCGACGCAACGCCTGACGTTTACGTTCGGATTGTGCCTCGAGGCCTTCGCGTCGAGTCCGTTCTGCGGCGGCCTCAAGCCTATTCACTGCATCGCGGGCATTGATACAATCTACGAGATATCTGGATTCTGACCTATTTTGCGCACACCTCACTATAGTAGCCTCTAAAAGACGCGGCTGTTCCATAAACTCTGCGGTCGAAATCGAAAGCGGCTCTTCTGCACAGGAAGCCAGCAAAACGAAACCACAAAAACTGGATGTATTACGCAGTAAATTCATTGTCGCATGTTGTCATTTGAACATGGGACTGAGGCCACTCATGACCAGAATCAGGCATATCATAGCATCGGCACGATTGGCCACTGTGTGGGCGAGTTCGCACTTCGGCCCCAATTTGCGACGAATTAGCCTTTGAATTCTGCACGACAAATAAATTATCGACCACGGATACGGTAATTGAAGACCAGGGGGGTCATCATGATTGAAACGCTTTTCATCAACATGTTATTGCTTGCTCTCGGCGGTTGCGCCACATCGGCACCACATCCGTCCCGTCACAGTGCGCTCTTGAATTTCACCGACTTGGCGCCGAAATAACAGTTCAGCACGAAGTCACGGAGTCAACTACAGCGATTCAGCAAGAGAATGACAAAAATCCTACTGACTAGCCCGAAAATTGCACGAGTAGTAGGGCTAGAATCAAACGACTTCGCCGCTAATTGAGCTCGAATTGGGCACTGATGGGTAGTGAAATTGCTATAGTGCTGGGGTGTCCGATTCAAATCAGTTCTCACTGCTAAAAGAACGTCGTTTTGCGCCTTTTTTTGGCACACAATTTCTCGGCGCTTTTAACGACAATATTTTTCGCAATGGCCTAATCATCCTGATCACCTTTCAGGGCGTTAAGGTTTTCGGATTAAATGTAAGCGATCTTGCCAATGTTGCAGCTGGGCTATTCATGCTTCCGTTTTTCCTGTTTTCGGCAACGGCAGGACAGATCGCTGACAAATACGAAAAGTCTCGTCTGATACGAATATACAAGACTATTGAAATCGGACTTATGCTTTTGGCATCTGTCGCCTTCGTCACACAAAGCTACCAAATTCTATTTTTATTGCTTTTCCTTATGGGCTGTCAGTCGACATTCTTTGGTCCAGTCAAGTATGCCTACCTGCCACAGCACCTCGCGACGGGAGAACTCATTGGCGGTAATGCAATGGTCGAATCGGGCACCTATGTCGCGATCATGCTGGGACTGGTCGTCGGCGGACTCTCTGTCGCGGTTGATCCGGATACGCTGTACGTGCTCGTATCATTCTTGATTGGCATCGCTGTTGTTGGATATTTCACCAGCCGCGCCATCCCAGAGACCAAGGCCGTCGATCCTGAGTTGCGAATCAATTGGAATCTAATCACCGAATCTAAACGCATCATTGGATTCGCTCGTGTAGACCGAAACGTCTTTCTATCTATATTGGGCATTTCGTGGTTCTGGTTTTTTGGCTCTGCCATGACTGTGCAAATACCGGCTTATACGCTCAATATTCTCAATGGAAACGAAGAAATCACTACGCTAATTTTGGTGGTTTTTGCGTTCGGCGTTGGTGCCGGCTCGCTGTTATGTGAGCGATTGTCTGGTCAGAAAGTGGAACTTGGGTTGGTTCCCTTTGGCTCAATCGGCTTAAGTGTTTTTGCTATCGATCTGTATTTTGCTCAGAGCACACTACATCCGGAAGTCGCCAATACGGTCAGCGATTTTTTTCTCAGACCAGGCAGCATTCGTATATTTTTCGACATCGCAATGATTGGCGCATTCGGCGGCTTGTACAGCGTCCCCTTGTATGCATTAGTTCAACAACGTTCGAAGCGGCAACAACTATCGAGAATTATTGCGGCGACCAATATTCTCAATTCGCTATTCATTGTTTGCTCCGCAATTCTCGCAATTATTTTGCTTGGAATTGTCGGAATGACGATCCCGCAATTTTTCGTGGTCCTTGGCATTCTCAACGCAATTGTAGCCATTTACATTTACTCATTGATTCCCGAATTTCTGATGCGTTTTATCGCATGGGTCATAGTCAACACACTCTATCGAATTCGCACGACAGGCCGAGAAAAAATTCCGAACGACGGCCCCGCTTTACTGGTTTGCAATCATGTTAGCTACATCGACGCGCTTGTTATCGGTGGGTCAATTCGACGTCCAGCTCGATTTGTTATGTGGTACAAGATTTTTGAGACCCCCTTCGTCAGCTTTATGTTTCGTCACGCTAAAGCAATTCCAATCGCATCGGCTAAGGAGGGTCCCGCTATTCTTGAACAGGCCATGGACAGCATTGATCAGGCACTAGCGGACGACAACATTGTTTGTATTTTTCCGGAGGGTCGAATTACAACGGACGGGGAAGTGCAATCATTTCGCGCTGGCGTAGAAAAAATTGTCGCGCGTCGCGCTGTTCCTGTCATTCCCATTGGTCTCGGCGGGCTTTGGGGAAGTTGGTTTAGTCGACGCGCTAACGGCAGCTTGCAACGACTTCCCGGGAAACTTCTGGCCCAGGTTAATATTCGCATCGGCGAACCCGTACAACCGAACGATGCGACCGCCGAAAAGCTTGAACTACTGGTCAGAAGCCTTCGCGGACAAAACCGCTAAGTCCAACGCGCTGCAACTTCTCCGTCCACTTGCCTAGAAGGCTTGGTTTCGTTCCAATTAGTGCTAGTCCGTCCGCATAGTCAAAATAGAGCTCTGCCAATTCAATCTGGCCGGTTGCATTTGTCAGCAAAAGCACACGACCACCCGCTCTACTAGCTGCAGAATCTGACGATTCAAACACGAATCGAGCACCATTCACGGCTTTGGGACTTCTGATCGTGTCCGTCCAACTAAGTCCACTTGGCGAAACCAGTGCGCGGTGAATCCATCGACCCGTTCTAAACAAGACGCGGAACTCATTAGGACTGAATGAGACATCGCTAACATTGTCGGGTAGCGACATCACGGATGCGCCTTTTCCGCGTCCTGGCCCGCGAGGACATTCGGCATCTGCTAAAACATAAAAGGACCTACTGCCCTCATCTGCTCACAGAGCGGGAGAAACGAATACTGGACAACCCGTCCGTCATCTCGCGAATTTGGGCCATTACCGGTAAGCGGCTTTATCTGTTTGTCACGCTCCGTATTTTGGGTTGGCGGGATCGCGGAGGCGCTTCAGAGCGGTTTTAGGTCATTCTAGCTTGGTCCACAACATTCGCGCGGTTATGATGCGGCGACTAATGATCGATTCCCGCGGAGACAATGCGTGAGCTATTGCCACAAGCACAACCTAGTTGAACCAGACCAGGCATTTAAGGAAAGAAATTTCGGCATCAAAGTGTCGTTACCGACGAATGATACGTTTTCCCAAGTTCTGGGCGACTCGTGGAAAAAACTTCATTGGTATCGAAGTGAAACAGAACGCGACGCCGCCTTTGACAAAATGGCCGTTCGCCATGGTTATTACCGAAAGACGGATAACCCGACGCAGGTACTGGAAAAAGTTCAACGCTAGCTTGAGCTTAGTTGCCCCGCGTTAACCGCGATCTGCGGGGGTCGCCGAGAAACAGATAAAAGCTACTGTCGCCACGCTCAGAAAACCCTGCGCCCAGGAACAGTAAGCCGAAGTAGGTGTCAACACCTGCGAAGACACTACCGTTGAATATGAGAGAGTTTGCGTCGATCGCTGCACGGCTCTGCCAGACGTTTCCGGCTTCAACACTCGCCCCGACATACAGGGGCATATTTAAGGCTGTTCCAGAACCCTGACCAATACGCCGATAATATAAAAACCTCACTAGTCCGGCGTGTGGCCCACTTAGCTCCCCGCGATCCAGACCAGACAAGCGCAAAAATCCGCCGAGTGGAAAAAATTCCTGAATGAGATTATCGGAATTTATGGTCGTCGCATATTCGAATCCCAGCTGGCTTGTATTGCGCTGGTCCTTGCCCCAAGACCACACTCTGTCGACACTTGCCGTTATCGAATCAAAATCATTGTCGGCGCCGAGGCCTTCTCGCGACAGCAACCATTCAATATTCATCCGTGTTCCTGAACGCGGAATCTGGGCAACGTCCAGCGTATCGACGCTAAACCGCGCAAATGCTCCGCCACGTCCGAAGTCCAGATTCGGCAGTGACGACGGATCGCCGATTTTGATACGCGCGTCACCTGCGCCACGAAAGGCACCAAACCTCACCTCACCCCAACGCCACAACTCGCGGCCGATATCAAAACCGATCTCTGCTTCAGAAATCCGGTAACGCCCAACAGTGGCATCATTTCCAAACGTATTAACGTTGCGTTGTGCCAGACCGATATGCGGTGCGATAAAGTATCGAGAGTCGGCATTGAGCGGTTGATAAAACTCAGAATCGAATCGCGGCTCCGTCCCCACCTGAAGATCATTGCGCCATTCGGCGCCCAAGGAATTTAAACCCGTCATCGTCAAACGACTCGCAACATTGAATGCGGTCGACCCTTCAAAATCATCTTCGAGCGATAGTCCAAATTTTCAGAAAATTGGGACCCCAGCTTTTTCCCCGCGTTCGAAACTCGACGCCGGTTCGATCGCCCTCTTCTACGAGTTTTTACTCCACGTTCTCAAAACTATTCAGTCCATAAAGTCGACCCGCATCCTCAGCCAGTTTTTCTGGGTCGACCAAATCTCCAGGCTTTGTTTTAAGACGGCTTGCGAGCACCTCTTCAGACAAAGGGCCATCGTTAATGACACGCACGAAATCGATTACTGTGTCCATATCAACCGGCATTTCTCGATTTTCCAAGAAAGCTGCATATTGCTCGTCGTCCAAAGCAAATTCTTGTAAACGATCGGCCAAACCTAGCGCCGCAATTTGTCCGCGTGGAATCGTATCGGCGATCTCCGCAAAATTGGTCGATGCATATTCGCCAAGATCGGGTCGAATCAGAATATCTCGTTCCCCGAGGGTACTTAGCTGCCGTCGAGTCTCCTTCCGAATTAGGATCGTTAGCATTTGTTCGGTGATTTCGAGCCCGACTGAAGTTGTTCTGGTGGATACAGAGGGAACTCAACATCCACCGCAATGACGATGTCGACGTTCATTTCCCGCACCACATCTACTGGTACATTTCCAACCAATCCTCCATCAACAAGCGTTCTGCCATCGACTTCCACCGGAGAGAATATCCCGGGCGCAGACATACTCGCACGAGCAGCGAGCGCTAAATCGCCGCTGGACATCACGTATAAATCACCCGTTTCAATATCAGATGCGACCGCGCGAAAAGGCGTTGGCAAATCGTCAAAGTTGGATACGTTAGCGACGTGCAAAAGCTCCTGACGCAATATCAACTGCAATTTCTGACCCTGAATCAATCCTTTCGGCAACAGAACCTCGCCACCTTTGATACCAACATCGAAATTGACCGAGAAATCCGCGTCGTCTTGTTTACGCCGAAATGACAGGTCTTGTCGTAGTGCCGAGTCAGTAAACGCATCAGCCCAATCGATTGAGACAACCAACTCCTCAAGCTCGTCCGGCGTTTTTCCCGATGCATAGAGGCTGCCAACAATTGCACCCATACTGGTTCCGGCGATGGCATCGATCGGTATTTGTAGCCTTTCAAGCTCCTTTAGAACGCCGATATGCGCCGCGCCGCGAGCACCGCCTCCACCCAACACCAAACCAACTCGCATCCGTTCTGTCGTTGGTTCTTCTGGCAGTTCGGCGGCGACGCCTAAATTTGCGCCTAACAGGAGAATTAGAAGGGATATCGATGAATTAAAACGAAACATAGTATTTGCAACTCTTAGTGATCAGGTGAATCAAAGGTATGAGATATAGTAGCGACTAAAGCACCCGATTGGACCGGGACAGGCAGACAATAACTAAACAACAGAGAGCACCTAAATGGCCGATCCAAAATGCCCGGACTGCAGTGAATCGGGAATCGAGCAAATCATAGCGACACCCAGTAGTGAACAATCTAAAGAACGCAGACCTTGGTTCTATGTCGCGCATTGTGACAACTGCGGGCATGTCTACGGAATATTCACGAAGCACATTTTCGGCAATAGCGGACCGAAGCTGATTCTTGAAGGAAAAAAATAGATAAAACTAGGGAATAAATCGCTGCCGGTAGGCGTCGAGCGCGACTAATTGCTGCTTAATTTCGCTCGCATTCCAGCCGGCTTCGACACCGGCGATGGCGGCGATTGCCTCACCGAACATTGCCCCCTGATCGGGCAGAAATCCCAACATCATGCGCCGGTGCACGATGTCGATCAGCGTGACAGCAAATTCTTCGCGGAACGAAAAGCCGACCTCCGCAACCAGCACCGTCTGTTGCTCGTCAATAAATGCGGCGCCTGTCACAGGCCCGGATTTATCTATCAATAAGGTCGCGCGAGCACCATATATCGATAATAGACGAGAACGACAAGCTTCTGACAAACCGGCAACTTCCGCCAATCTTTGCTGCGCATCCTCTAACCCTTCAGCGCCGGGAAGTGGTGCCGAGCGAGTCTTACATTTAGCGTCTATGTTCGACCATTTTGTTGCAAGATCGACTACCTGTTCGGCCAGGTTTCGATACGTTGTTAATTTCCCTCCGATCACCGAAATAAGACCACGGGCCTCGCGTTTATGCTTGTAGATTATGTGCTTGCGAGATATCGCCGATTCCGGGCCTTTCTCTCGCTTCGGCAATGGTCGAACACCCGCATAGGCGAAATTAATATCGTCCATCGTCAATCCGGCCTGTGGAAAAACGCGATTGGTTTCATTCAGCAGATAATCGACCTCTACCCTACTCGGTTTCACGTCGCCGGGGTCGCCTTCGTATCGAATATCTGTTGTGCCAATGAGATATTGCTGGTTCCACGGAATGATGAAAAAAGGTCGACCATCGGCTTTGGCTTCCACGTAGAAAGCAGCGCTTGGCGCGCCGGCAAAACGACCAACCACAATGTGGCTGCCCTTGGTGCCGCCCATGAAGGCCGGCAACGCACGATTGACGGTTGCCAGTATTCGATCAACCCAGGGGCCACCGGCATTAACAACGACTCGCGCATCAACTTCTGTTTCTACACCACTTTTGTGATCCTGAATCTGCACGGAGTGAACCGAACCTTGCCTAATGTTTATTCCGATGACGGGACTGTAGTTGCGAACATCCGCGCCAGCAGCGCGCGCTGAAATTACGTTTTCCAGGACCAGGCGCTCAGCGTAGGTCACCTGAGCATCATAATATTGCGCGCCGCCAACTAGCCCTTCGCTAAACAGCCCAGGTTCCTCACCGAGTAACTCATCGCTAGAGAGCATCTTGTGATTTGGTATTTTTTTTCCAATCGAAAGCAAATCGTAAGCAAGCATGCCGATTCGAACAATAAACTTGCTACGTCGACTATCCCGAAATTTTGGAATGTTAATACGTAGTCGAGTAACCAAATGTGGCGCAACTTGCCGCAGTCGGCGTCGCTCATGCAACGATTCAAACACTAACGGAAGTTCGCCATACTCCAAATATCGCAGTCCGCCATGAATCAGTCTGCTCGACCAACTCGAGGTGCCACTTCCGAAATCGTTTTTCTCGAGCAACAGTACTTTGAGTCCACGCATTGCAGCGTCACGCGCAATACCGGCACCGTTAATGCCACCGCCGATGATAGCGATATCGTAAACAGGTGCGTCCTGACTCATGTAGGCCTCGTCTGGCCAGTGCCGCGAACGACGTATTTGTAGCTAGTCAGTTGCTCAGCGCCTACCGGCCCGCGCGCATGAATGCGATCTGTCGATATCCCGATTTCTGCTCCCATGCCAAATTCGCCGCCGTCAGCAAATAGGATATCCAACCAACTCCGATTCAATTGCTGCGCTTCGTCAACGAGTAACGTTGAACCGATTTTAATGACCAGCCGGTGTAGATCGTCGAGCGCCGACAAAGCCCCCTGAGTCCCTATCCAGTCAGCCGATGTTGACGTGAAAATGAAGACAGCGTTACTTCTCCCTGAGAAACAGCAACGCTGCCGCTGCGCGCGACCGCCGCCAAAGTGCCGACTTTCTCAGCTGCTCTGACAAATCCGTCTATATCCGCCGGGTTTCCGGTCATTTGCACCGTAAAACTGACTTGCGAATCATCCAACACCTGTCCGCCATACCTTGTTGCCAGGGCGGCAACGCGCTCGGAGCCGCCGTCAGGGAGCTTGATCTTCAAGATAGCGAGCTCTCTCTCAAAATGCTCACCAAGCGTCATATCGTGAATATTCACCACATCCACCAGTTTCGCCAACTGGGTATTGAGTTGCGCAATCTTAGCGTCGGAACCCTCTATAACTAACGTGACACGGGAAACCAATGGATCATCCGTCGGTGCAACGTTGAGCGATTCGATGTTGTAGCCACGACTAGAAAACAGGCCCGTCATACGGGTCAGCGTGCCAACCTCATTTTGCAGTAGTACAGAAATTACATGTCGCATTTTGGAACCAAACCAAGCATTATTTTTGGCCGTTGTCGGGAATCATTTCCAGTACCCAGAGAGGCCGATGTTGGCTCACTTGGATGAGTATTGCAATGCAATAAGATTTAGTAAACACTCGACGAAAATCCGTCACTTAAGCGACATTTCCAGATCCGCCATGGCTATAGAACAGAATAATCTAACCCCGCAGTCGCACCCGTTGGCAGGCACTCAGATGAGTGGTGCCGACATTGTTGTGCAAGTACTCGCGGACGAAAATGTTGACACAATATTTGGGTATTCCGGCGGCGCAATTCTGCCGACCTATGACGCAATCTTCCGCTACAACGCTCAGCACAAGACGGAAGACCGCCAAACGCCCGTTTCCTTGATCGTACCGGCAAATGAACAGGGCGCTGGTTTTATGGCTGCGGGCTACGCGCGGGCGAGTGGCGATGTCGGCGTTGTCATGGTGACGTCAGGGCCCGGCGCGACGAACACCGTTACGCCGGTTCGTGACTGCATGGCCGATTCTGTTCCAATTGTAGTGATTTGCGGTCAAGTCCCGACGAATGCCATTGGAACGGATGCCTTTCAGGAGGCGCCCGTGTTGGCGATTATGGGGGCGATCGCAAAGCACGTTTTTCTGGTCACTGATCCGGAGTCTCTTGAAGCGACATTGCGCACTGCATTTGACGTTGCGCGCACTGGAAGACCGGGTCCGGTAGTCGTCGATATTCCAAAAGATGTGCAGAACTGGGTCGGCGACTTCGTCGGCAGCGGTGTTCTGCCCTTACAGGGTTACCGTAACCGCTTACAGGACGTTCTCGACAACCACATTAGCGACGACGCTTGCGCCAGACTTTTTGCGATGCTGGCGGAATCCGAAAGACCTCTGATCTACGCGGGCGGTGGGGTCATTAACGGCAACGCGACGAAACCGATGCGTCACTTCGCGAGCGAGTACGGCATTCCGGTCGCAACTACATTAATGGCACTGGGCGCCAGCGATACCAAACACTCATTGTCGCTACACATGCTGGGTATGCACGGTACTGCCTCGGCCAACTATGCAGTGGAGGATTGCGATTTACTGATCGCTATCGGGGCCCGGTTCGACGACCGCGTTGCGGGTGACCCGGAAAATTTCGCGCCTAATGCCAAGCACATCGTGCACTTCGACGTCGACGTATCGGAAATTGGCAAAGTAAAACAAGTCGACTGGCATCACGTCGGTGTTTTATCTCGCGATCTTGACGATCTGCTCACATACGGCACGCGCACAAAATTTGTGAGCGACTACAGCACTTGGCATGACGAAATTTCCGCGTTAAAAGAAAAGCACTGCCTGAACTACGATCGTGAAAGCGAACTTATCCAGCCCTATGCAGTTATTGAAGAACTCAATCGGTTGGCGGGTGGCAAAGCGATAATTTCCACTGGTGTTGGTCAACACCAAATGTGGGCCGCGCAATACTTCGATTTTCGCGAACCGCGACTATGGCTCACGTCCGGCAGCATGGGAACAATGGGCTTTGGATTGCCGGCGGCAATTGGCGCGCAATTTGCAAACCCCGATCGACTCGTTATCGACATTGATGGCGATGGCAGCATGCGAATGAACATTGGCGAGTTGGAAACAGCGACGACCTACAGACTCCCCGTCAAAGTATTGGTATTCAATAACTATGGCGACGGCATGGTTCGTCAGTGGCAGAAGCTGTTCTACCAAGGCCGGATGTCGGGAAGTGATAAATCGCTGCACAACAAGGATTTCGTTAAAACAGCGGAAGCCGATGGTTTTAAGTTTGCAAAGCGCCTCGACCGCAAAGAAGACCTTGCAAAGGTCATCGCTGAATTCATCAATTACACTGGCCCTGCGTTTCTGGAAGTTATTATCGATCCGGACGCAGGAGTTTATCCAATGGTTGGCCCGGGCTTGAGTTATAGCAAGATGATCACTGGCGACTTTATTGTGTCGCGGGATTTACCAGATGATGAGCAGCCTGGTCCAAGTGAGATGTTTTAGCCGCGCGTTACCGTCTAGTCGGCGCCGCTTTTTCGCTGTAATCCAACAACACGATTCCTGCCTTTGTTCTTTGCTTGATATAGGCGTAAGTCGGCATCGCTTAGAACGCCGGTTCGACGCGAGTCCATCCCAACTTCGGCAATACAGAAGCTCACTGTGGTTTTGATACCCGTCGCAATCATAGACCAGTCCTCTTTCTCAATTGTGGTTCTTATCTGCGAGCAAATTTGTTCGGCGAATACTGCGCCTGTATCGGGAAAACACAGCAAGAATTCATCACCACCGTAGCGCGCAACGACATCCGTTGTCCGGCAACGATCGACAAATATCTCGGCAATACGACAGAGAACTTTATCGCCAACTGCGTGTGAGTACTGGTCATTGATTTGATTGAAGTGATCAATATCGGCTAATGCGATTGTGCAGGGTCGATCGTTTCGTTTCGATATCTCTATTTCTTTATTCAGATAGTTGTCCGCGTAGCGCCGATTGAATAGACCGGTCAGCGTGTCATGCGTTGCCTGACGTTCGAGTTCCAGTGACTTCACACGTAACTCTTCTGTTCTCTCGTCGACGAGCGCTTCGAGCTTAATCCGCATTTCAGCAAATTGTTTAAGCACCATCATGCCAAGGCCCATTGCAAAAACGAGTAACACCGTAATGGGCATTTCGAGTCGCACAAGAACGATCGCAATCAGTATCGCCAATGGCACAGACGCAAGTTCGACGCCAATTGAAAATACGTTCAATTATCTCGATGGATTTTTGCCAGATAGCCCCATCATTAGTGCCATCAGACTGTCATTCAATCCCTGCGTACTCAGCATTAGCAACAGCAGTAGCCCACCAATACGAATATCCAGGGTTGCCAGCGGGATCGGGCCACCTAAGTAAGCGTAAAGCATGCCGCAGCTCAGAATGACAATTACCATCATGCCGGCGTTGTGCAATGACGCGACGATCACATCGCGTAGAGGGACGCCTTTCCAAATTAGATGCCAGGAATAGATGAGTGAAGCCAGCCCATTGATCCAGGCGGCATCGACGGGCCCGAGCACAAGAATACAGGAAATTTGCGCAACTCGATCAAAGGAAACGTGTCCAAAACCGGGCCTTGCGTAACCCATGGTGATCGTAAACAGCGCAAGGATCAGGAAGAAAAAAGTGCTACCCCATCCATAGTCGCCGTTCAACACACCATAGTTTGAAAGCGTGATATACAGCGATAGAGCACCCGCACCAAACAACATTGCCGAATAGAAGGCCACCACACGGTTCAGCGGTTTTATTTCAGATGGCGGGTTGGCGGATTGATCTTTGTTCATAGGATAGGAATTCTGCAGGTCCTGGCGAAGCATGACTGCCAATCCTTTCACATATTCCAACAATCGCGCTATGGCTAGGTGAATTCCTGGTCACCGGTGCGGACGGTGCTACCGTCCACCTAATCCCACTGGACAACGTCAACGTGCGAATCGAGGCGGATATCGACGGTGACGGCATACCAGATACCACGGAAGACATGACCTAGGACGACATTTCACCTTAGATAGCGCTATCCGCGCACCTATAATATCGGTGTTCGTCTGAGTTACCATTCCTCAACCACTGTTGAGGAGTCGCTATATGTCGTCCACAGAAATTCACGGTAGCTGTTTGTGCGGCACCGTCAAATACAAAATAATCTGTGATCCGATCAATTTTTTTCATTGCCACTGTGAGCGATGTCGAAAATCGAATGGAACCGGTCACGCCAGTAACATCATCGCAATTCCAGAAGAAGGCGAATGGCTCGCGGGTGAAGACAGCCTGGGCGGCTACAAAGTGCCCGATGCGGAACGCTTTCGAACCTGCTTCTGCACCAATTGCGGTAGCCCAATGCCAAGAATGGCGCCGAACGCAAAGATTGCCGTCATTCCTGCCGGCTCTATCGATGGCGATCCTCCATTGGCACCGACGGCGCGAATTTTTTGGAACTCGCGCGCCGATTGGTCGTGCGATGCTGGCGACATTCCAAGTTGGTCAGAGTATCCAGAGCAGACCTAGAGGAAGCTCCGCGTCACACCGTATTGTTGCGGCACGCATTACTCGGTATTCTAGATGAATAATTTCTTACGTCGATAAATTTTGGAGACAATCGATGCAGCTAAGTAGACAAATAATTCTCAGTGTTTCAGCAGCTTTTTTGATTGGTGCGTGCAGCCAGTCTGAGCCAGAGGCGCCTGTTTCCGCAGAACCCGCGATGGAAGCAGCCGCGGAAATGGAACAAGACCTTACCGCGATTCTTTCGAGCGATTCGCGCTCTGAGGAAGACCGTGCAAGAGATGCGAGTAGAAAGCCCAGTGAAGTGCTCGACTTCTTAGGCATCGAAACTGGCATGGATGTAGTCGACTTGATGGCTGCAGGTGGCTGGTATTCCGAGGTACTCGGCCTTACCGTCGGTGCAAACGGCAGCGTGGCAGCGCAAAACCCGCCATTCATCCTGGCCTTTCGGGACGGAGCGAATGGCATCGCACTGGATAAGAGAATTGGCGCTCGACTCACGAATGTCACTCGAGTTGACTCGTCTTGGGCCGAGCTAGGCGCGTCCGGCGCGCAATATGACGCCGCCATTTCGGCATTGAATATTCACGATGCGTACTATTTACAGTCACCAGAAGCAGCAGCAGAAATGTTGTCGTCAACCTACGCCGTTTTAAAGCCCGGTGGCGTACTCGGAATCATTGATCATAACGGCAATGCCGGAGCGGACAACAATGCCCTGCACCGAATCGAAAAGTCGCTTGCCATCGAATTGGCGCTGGCAGCTGGATTCCTAATTGAAGGCGATAGCAGTCTGTTGAGCAACAGTGGCGACGACCATACGCTTATGGTTTTTGACGAAGGCATTCGCGGCAAGACCGACCGCTTCTTATTAAAGCTTAGGAAGCCTGCTAGCTAATTAGATTCGACTGCCACAGCGAAAGTTGTGGCAGTCGCTCAATCCCCGTGAAATCGTCCGTTGGCGCCAGCGTGCAAAGGGCGGCCGTATTTACGACGTTTGCCTTACTCGCATTTGCCGGCAACTCCGTAATTTGCAGAATGGCATTACGTGACGGTGAAATTGATCCCGCCAGTTTCACAATCTTGCGCTTGGGCTCCGGCGCGCTCGTGTTATTGGTTATTCGCCGAATGGCAAATCGAACATCGACAACCGGTCGACACGGCAGCTGGCTATCGGCTCTCTGCCTGTTTGTCTATGCGCTGTCTTTCTCCTATGCCTATGTTTCCTTGAGTACCGGAGTTGGAGCGCTAATTCTTTTTGGGTTTGTACAAGCAACAATGATCACCTCTGGACTGCTTTCGGGTGATCGCCCGGTGATTTCCGAATGGGTCGGCTGGTTAATCGCAATCGCTGGAATTGCCATGCTTTTACTCCCGGGTGCTGACAAACCAGATTTATCCGGTGCCCTAATGATGGCTGTCTCCGGGATCGCGTGGGGCTTGTACTCGGTGCGTGGTCGTACCGAATCAAATGCGCTTGGTGCCACGACCACTAATTTCACATTTGCGTTCGTGTTCGTCCTTGTACTCCTGCTGCTAGAAACCGGCAGTACGGAATTTTCTCGACAGGGAGCAGTACTCGCGATCACATCTGGCGCTATAACCTCCGGATTGGGGTATGTGCTCTGGTATAGGGCACTTGAATACCTGACGGCCATTCGCGCGGCACTGGTCCAGCTGTCGGTTCCTGTCATCGCCACACTCGGTGGAATCTTCCTTCTCGCGGAGCCGCTTTCGTTGCAAATGCTCGTGTCGAGCGCGATGGTACTCGGTGGCATTGGCCTGGCACTGGTCAAAAGCCGGAAACCCGAGTGATATCCCCATCGACTCGGCATCCGGTATGATGCGAACTGGCGCATGGAACGCGTCGCGTGAATACCACACAGTCATTGTCTGATAGACCGTTTAACTGAGGAACCATAGGCAGTCCCCGCATTCAGGACCAAAACCTTATCGTTACGAACCCATGCTCATAACGCCAAATAAACAGGATCTGAACAAAGTTGTCGTCGTTAATCCGAAAGGAGGCTGCGGCAAAACGACGCTAGCGACCAATCTGGCGGCGTATTTCGCCAAACGTGGCCCGATTCCGGCGATCATAGATTGTGACCCACAAGGCTCGAGCATGACCTGGATCGAGCGCAGACCTACAACAAGCGCACCGATTCACGGCATTGCGACCTACAAGCGAACCATGCAGGCAACGCGGAGCTGGCAACTACGCGTGCCCCAGGAAACGACAAACTTGGTTGTCGACTCACCTGCCAGCCTATCTCACGATGATCTGCGTGAACTAACGCGGGACGCCAGCACCATATTGGTACCGGTTATGCCCTCATCCATTGATATTCACGCAGCATCTCGTTGTATTGCCGATTTGCTATTGGTCGCCAAAGTCGATCGACGCGACAAGAAACTTGCGGTGGTTGCCAATCGAACCCGCAAAAATACCAAGAGCTTCGCCAAGTTAATGCGCTTCCTCGACTCCCTCGGCATTCCAATAATCGCCGTGCTGCGTGACAGTCAGAATTTCGTACACGCTGCCGAAGAAGGCATTGGGATTTGCGAAATGCAACCGTACAAAGTCAAGAAAGATATGGTTGAACTTGAAAAGATTATCGACTGGATCGATAGCTGGGAGGAGCGTCGCTTCCGCACGACCGAAGACAGCATCATCGAAAAAGTGCCTAATGTCGTTACGTACGCCAAACGTGGTTTGAGCCGCAACTAAGAGGTCAGACTCCCTCAGTCTGAATCGACGCGAACATTTCTGGGTCGATATTGCCACCACTCAGCATCCCTACAGTCACCTTATTTTGTGTCGCGACCTTACCGCTCAATATAGCAGCCAGCGATGCAGCCCCACCGGGCTCAACGACTAGCTTTAGATGTTGAAACGCAAATCGAATCGCGTCCCGGACTTCATCGTCACTGACCGACATTGCGCCAGCCAACAATCGTTTGTTGATTTCGAAAGTTAATTTTCCTGGTATCCCAACCTGCAAGGCATCGCATATCGAATTCGCGGTTACGTCGATCGTTTCTCGTACCCCGGATTTTAGAGAGCGAGTCGTGTCATCGAATTCTTCGGGCTCAACCGCAAACATTTTCACATCAGGGTACGCATCGACTAACGCGATAGCGCAACCGGCCGTCAGGCCACCTCCGCTGCAATTAATATAAACCTGATCCGGCACAACGTTCAGGGCCGCACATTGATTCGCGATTTCGATACCGGCAGTGCCTTGTCCCGCAATGATGTGTTCGTGATCATAGGAAGGAACGACCTCGCAGCCACGCTCAGCGGCCATCTCACGCGCGATAGTTTCTCTATCACCGGTATATCGATCGTAAAGCACCGTTTTGCCGCCCAATTTTCGAGTGTTCTCGATTTTGATTTTCGGCGCATCTTCCGGCATCACGATCGTTGTATCGATTCCAAGCTCTGTTCCCGCTGCCGCCACTGCCTGGGCATGATTGCCGGAAGAAAATGCGATCACGCCTAACGCCGCCTGTTCCGGCGTTAGCTGGCTAAGAAGATTGTAGGCGCCGCGCATTTTAAACGAACCGGTGCGTTGCAGATTTTCAGCTTTGAGAAGTACCCGTCCGCCTGCGATTTCGTCCAAGACAGGGGAGGAAATGAGGGGGGTTTCAACAATCACCGACTCGAGTCTGGACGCGGCGGCGACAATATCTGCAATGCTAACCATAGTTATAATCCTCAATCATGCGATCAATTTTCGCGGCACAAATAAAGTCGTTTTCAGACAAACCATCGATTGCCGTCGTGACAAACCGCACCTTGCAGGTACCGTATTTGACGGTCAATTCCGGATGATGCCCCTCGTTAGTGGCCAACCACGCCACAGCGTTTGCGAACGCGACCGTACGACTGTAAACCGAAAATTCGAACCGACGCTCGATGAATGCGGCATCAGCGCCCAGAGACCAGGTATCGCTCAACTGCTGCATCAACGCAACCGCTTCGTCCACGTTCAGCGGTGCAACCCCACCCTCACACGGCTTACATTTTCGGCCTACTAACTTGGTCAAGACTTATGCCCCAAATGAAACATTGCGGCCGACTATAAGACCTCACCGACTTCAGAGCAAAAAATGCCGACCCCCAATGATTGCGAGGCCGGCGAGCGGAGACTCATCACTGAGTCTGGGGATCTGAACTATCAGCGCGTAGCCGCAACTGAAGGCTTATCTGTCACAAAAATCGTCATGCTGACGCGCCGTTCCAGTGCGAAGCTATCCACATTCATTTCGGCCGCCGGCGATTCGCCGTGTGCATTGATCGAAATTCTGGAACTGTTAATGCCTGTCGCGACCAAAAGATCACGAACATGCTCCGCGCGACGGACCGACAATTCCTGGTTATAGCCGGCGTCGCCACGTTCGTCGGCGAAGCCATCCAGGCGGATCTGAATGTCTGTATTGTTGACCAGGCTTGCGGCCAGTTGACCGAGCTTGCCGGTGGTCGTAACACTCAGCGTGTCTTCGGCTGTACGAAACAATAAATCCATTTCGATACCGGCCGCTAGCAGAGTAATTAGTTCCGGTTTGGCGAATTCACGCGCTTCGCGAAGTTCGCCATCCAGTGTTCGTATCTCGCCGTCTAACGAGCGCAAGTTCTCTTCAAGTGAAACAACCTGCTTCCTGGAATCATCGAGTGATGCCGTGAGTGATTCGACCTCACTGCCGCGCTCATGCATTTCGCCGCCAACTTTGGCACCCAGCGCTGCGCCAACGATGAGGCCAACAGGCCCACCCGTAACCGCGCCGATGACTGCACCAAGCCCAATACCCGCACTTTCCTCTTTCGAAGAGCGCTCAGCGTAGACCGGCAATGAAAAAGTACTGACCAAAAGGCCGACAAAAACTGCTTTCTTAAACATTGTGTTTCTCCTCCGAAACTCGGCGTCCATGACGGGCCGCCTTCGGAATCAATTACACAATGGGAAAAGGATTGAGCTAGGGCAAGAAAATGCCGGATCGACGATCAATTCTGACGAATAGTGGCACCTGGAACCAGGGTACCTGAACGAATACTAACGCTGCCTTTCAGTTAGGGCGACGAATGTCCCACCATTGCGTTCGCACATAACACGCATTAAGCCCGCAAACTTCTGTGAACTCGCGGAGGGCGTTCCCGAAAATCCAAGTGGAAATCCAATCGCGTGAATACGGACACGACGGTCGCCATTTTCATCCTCAATATTGAGCTTATCGATTTGACGAAGCACGCTTTCCATCGACCCGCCCTGAAAATCATCACCAAAAACGTACAAACTGATTTTCTTATCGGGGGACCAGAAATTCTCGATCGCATAGGTGATGCCATCGGCCGGATTACTATCGCTAAAATCCTGCCAGACCCGCATCTGATTCTTGATCGCTTCTCGCACCTGCGGCGAATCTTCAATCCAGGTGCCACCGTACTGCTTGAACATATAACTACCGTTGTCGTTCATAATCTGCAGGCCTTTGACCTGCGGATAAACATTCAAAACCTGCGATAGTTTTTGTTCCACCCAACCCCATTTTCCCTGCATGCTACCTGACGTATCGATAACGAATATGATGTACTCACTATCGACGGGTATTCCGCCAACTGCGTCGTCAGGGGCGCGACGAAACGGGCGCAAGTTCAGCATCTCTTCAGTGAGTCGTTGTCGCGCAGCCCGCAAATCCCCTTCATCGAGATTCAATGCCGGATCGTCGGTGTTGAGCAGGTCGTATTGGCCCTGGATCGTGTTTAGTTCTTTTTGTAGCGTCGTAAGGCGTAACTTCGTTTCGGACGTTTCCATTTGCACGACGCCCAGCGCTCGATTAATCACCAGCGTATCGCCACGAATATCAAACAGCTCTTCCTGTAACTTAGCGATCAGCTGCGCCAGATCTTCAGTCGTCTTTTCCAGGATGACTGGCTCGTAGATTTTGCTCAACACCAACAACAGAACGATTGCGCCAAAACCGCAACAAATACAGTCGATGAACGACAAGCTAAATGCTTCGATATTGCGTTTACGTCGCGCCATTTTAAGGCCAATCCTTGCTGATACTCATGAACGACCCACCCGTTTGATATGCGAGCAGCCAATAAGCAATCGCCGCGTAGTAATCGCCTTCCATCGGATAGAGCAAGATATTGACCGGCACACCACTGGGTACCGCTTCAATCGCCGCGTAGTGATAGCGCAGTCTCTCACCGCCCGTGACCATGCCACGCTTCGGCTCCGGCGAATCCATTGTCGGCAGTCCATCAACCAGCATAATTACATTGTCTGGTGCCGGATTTAGGCTAGCAATAACTTCGTACGCGGATTTCATATTGGTGCCGTTCTCCGGCACGGTGCGTCGTAGCAGTCGTATCGCCTCATCCACCTGTTTACCATCGCCGACATCAAGCCAAATGTTCTCACTACCGGCCAGCACCGGCCTGGCTTCCGTATTGAAAGTGTAGATCTGGAACTGACTATCCACCGGAAATTGCGCAGATAGCCAATCGACACTCGCGACCGCTTGACGCCATTTCAGGGAGCGCAATTTGTTTGCGTCCGGCAGGTTTCGTCGCCGGATGATATTGACGATGCGTCGATCCAGCATACTGGCCGAACTATCCACCAGAATTAGAATTCTCTCACCACCCACTCTAAGGCCGGTCAGGTACTGACGATCACCGTCGCCAACAAACGACCGTACTCGGCTGCCCTCACCTTCACGCTCCTGCTCCATCGCCAACAAGCGTTTTTTCTCTTCTTCGAGCGATTCTATGTCCGACTGTAACTTCTCCACGCGCTCAATTTTGGCAAGCGTCGTCAAGTCATGTTTGATAAGTTCTTCTTTCAACTTTTCGAGCAAAGCGATGATTTGGGCGATGCGATCTTTCGCGCGAGCGTCTTCATCTTCAAGACGATCCATGGTGTTTCTCGCGAGCACCATATTCTTGCGTTGTTCTAGAATTTCGAACTCAAGCTTGATCGTTTCCGCCTGAGCGAGTTCGGGAGGATTATCGGATTCGTGCACGACTTGCGAATTGATAATCATAAAAAACAGAATTACTGCGCCAAAACCACAGCTCATGCAGTCAAGAAACGACATGCTAAAAACTTCTATTTGACGACGTCGTCTAGCCATGCACTTCTTTCGTAGTGATTAATTGCAATTCGTATCCCGGCGTTCCAATTCGTATTGCATCGCCGACCTGTAAAATTGACGAGCCATCGACGCGGTGACCATTCAGAAAGGTTCCGTATCGACTGTGATCTTCAAGCACGCATTGGCCGTTCTTTTGCAATATCGAACAATGGCGTCGGGAGACACCCGGCATATCGGTATCGAGTTCCAGGAATCTCTCACCCGCTGATTCCTGAGACCCGATAACCAACGCTAAATTCCCGATTTCGTAACCTTGATGGCCAAACAGCAAATGTGTCGGCATGCCAGTGGCATTATTCTCAGACGATTGTTGTGTGACATCGATGCCTGCCTGATCCCATGGCAACTGGCGCAATAAGCTAACCGCTGCGGAATCACCCGCGTGCTTTCGCAGGCGGGCCAACGCGCCACGCGCCGTAGCGCCCGGCTCAAGCACAAATACTTCGCCGCCAACCCTTGCCTCCAGCATATCGACCAAACCGGGTAAACGCGCAACACGATCCGTCACCTGGATGGCAGGGACGTCTTCCGCACGAAATAAGGTGCGAAGCCGGCTCGCGATCTGCTGATATACCGGCGCAGCCGCTCCAATTAACGCTAACGCCTCAATCTCTGCGCGATAGGTGATTTCTCCGGACTGCATCTCCATTTCGACCTTACCGTGGCGGGATGCCGAATCAATCCATGCACTCAAGTGAGTCAACAACATCTGTTCTGTTTCTGCTTTGTGCAATGGATCAAATCGAGATTGCTGCACGAAGGTCTCGGCAATGGTTTTCAACCAAATATCAGAGAGCACTCCCAAACCAACGTCATCGATCACTTCCGTGCGATCAACTTGCACCATTCCAGGCTGCGCCAGCCGAGTTAAGGTAGCGCGATGCAGACTCAGGTCAATGTGAACAGGTACCGCGCCGCCATACTCGCGACGAGTCGCCGCAACTGCGGAATCGACCAGCGCACTCACGGGAAGTCCTATTTCACGTGCGATGCCGAGAAACAACCCCAGGTTTTCGGACGACATATATCCCGGGACAGCGACGACGAGGCCACTTACATCATCCCCAACGACCGTCCAGATTTCTTCCAGCTGCTTGCTCGCAAGATCCGCCGCGCTCAAGTGGGCAAAGCGATGATCGGAGAAGGGCTTGGTATTGAGATCTGACCAAAATCGATTCTGCACTCGGCGAGGATCGATTCGCGCATTGGAATATGCATCGATGCCAGTCGATAGTGATTCATTACCAAGGTAGGCAAAACCGGGCTCACGATAGACAACTTTCTGACCGTCAAATACTGTGACGTCAGCGTCGTTCAGATGGATGGCAAGCTGACCCATGGTTTATCCGTTCAAGTGACTGTCAATCTACTTTCATGTGACGAATCAGTTTTTCGTCCATGTAAATCTGACCATCGAAAACCAATCGTTCCTGAAGCAATTGCAATTGATAGACCAGAAACATCAAGAAAATACTGATTAACAGCGCAATAAATGTCGAGTTGAAGGCAACGCCCAAACTTTGCGTTACACCGGCAATATCGCCCTGCACCGCTTTATCTGCCTGCGCAAGGGCTTCACCAATACCGCGGACGGTCCCGATAAATCCGATGGAGGGAATAGCCCATGAAATGTAGCGAATCATGGACAACTCTGATTCGAGTCGATCGGCTTCTGATTCAAAGACTATGTTGGTTATGCTCGACACATCCTGGATATTTCGCGTCGAATTAAATCGTCGTAGCGCATTTTTAAGCGCACGAGGCAGCAACATATTTTGTCGTTCCTCGGGTAAGGCTTCAACTTGTCGAGCAAACTCGCGCGTATCCTCCGGGAGGATGCGCATGCCCTCTGCAATCGGGATAAGTTCAACATCAAGTAGGTTGCGCTCCCGAAGAATTTCTCGAGATTTATATCCCATTATTGCCAATGCCCAAAACATCAGAATAAAACAGGACTCTTGCTCCAGGTCCTTGATTAAGACCCAATTCGATCGGACGCGAATATAGTCCGGATCTGCGGCTGCCTCGATCGTCTGTTGCGCCATCACTTCTGTTGCATTGGGTCGCACAATGGAAACATAGAATGCATGTACGACGATGATTGCAATGATCAACGCGAACAGTTGGTAAACAAACTCAACCGGTATGTTCTTCTTTTTCATGAAGCGTCTCGCTTAAAAAGGGTCTTTTACGGCAGAAAAAATTTAGCGGCCTATATATTCGACGGAAACGGAATCGGCTCGTCCGCGGGTATCTCTTCTGTTGGCACAAACTCGTTGTCATCTTCTTCGTATAATTGATCGTCAAGGTCATCGTCCACGACTAATTCAGCGTCGTCGACTGCCACATCTGGCGCGTCGTCTGGCAGACCCGCAGTCCCAGGCACGACGACAGGTTCTTCGACAGACTCATCTTCTTGAGACCAAGATACCGATATCAGCAGAATCAGGGTCAGCAGGCTGGCTAGCAATTTTTTGATCATCGAGATGCTCCGGTGGCAATACGGTTTTGCTTACTTAAGTTCGACAACAAGATCGAGGGAATGTCCGCAGTTTTACTCAACATTCCTGGCAATGCGGAAACCGACATCCGGCCGACCACTCTGACCGAAATCACGGTATCCGAGCCGCAACTGCATGATACCGGAGTGCATCCAGCTCGACCCACGAATGACGCGGTTTGAGCCGCGTGGTGGCCCTTGTGGGTCAATCACACGCTCTGTGCGGCCTGGGGTCCCAACCGTGTAATAGTCCTGAACCCATTCGGCAACATTGCCGCCACCGTCATAGAGCCCCAGTCTATTAGGTGCGAAAGTACCCACAGGCGCCGTGGAGGCATAACCGTCGTCCCACCCAGGCAAAATTGAAGCGACCAGTGTACTGGCAGAGCTTCCGGCGTAATTGCCACTGTCCCGACGCGGCGGCATGCGTCCGCCCCAGGGAAAGGTCGCCGCCTCTGCTCGCGATTGATGACGAATCGCCCATGCCCATTCTGCTTCCGTCGGTAATCGATATCCGTTGGGCGTGGGCCTAATGGGTTGCCAACGCTCGAAGACTTTTTCGTAGGCAGGTGTCAAACCCTCTTCCGCGCTAAGCCAATTACAATAATCAACAGCATCTTCCCAACCGATATTCGCCACGGGATTGAGATCGCCGGCTAGTGCGACATGTAAAGTGCCGCCCGAATCATGGCCACCGCGAAAGCGGCGGTATTCGCGATTGCTCACTTCCTTGGTGCCAATGTAGAAGGGCTTGCTAATCGTCACGGGCACCAGAACTTCGTTGGCGCGCCGACCTTGCTCCCGCCGCGAGGTGCCCATCGAAAACTCACCCGCTTCCACGCGGCGCATTTCCTGACCTTGAGAACTCGTGATCGATCTCGCCGTGCTACGCGCCACCACCTCCGCATCAGACAATAATCGAACATTAATCGTTTGTGGGTAACCCGGTCGCGGTGTAACCGTGCGCGCGAATTCCGCATAACCAGCTTGTTTAACTTCGAGACGATGCGGCGCGGACGACAGATTTACCGTGATGCTACCCTTGCCTTTCGCCTGTCCGTCAACATAAACCGTTGCCTCCCCAGGCAACACGTTCACCGTGACCTGGCCTACCCTCGCCGTCATATCGACGGTAATTTCTTTGGAGGCGGCCGCCTCCAGACGAACACGCCTGGTTGCCGAGCCATAGCCTGCCTTGCTTAACCCAATCTCGTAATCGACGTCAGGTGACAAGTCGATTTTGACGGGTGATTGACCGCGATAGCGTCCGTTCACTGAAATGTTTGCCTTGCTCGGTATGGACAAGACTCGCAGCTGCGCGTTTGCCGGTTCCAGTTCAACTGTTGGCAGAACCTGATCAATATCGGCGACGGTTTCCACACTGCCATCCCACGCCTTAAACCCATCTTTGATGAGACTCAATGAATGCGATCCCTCCATCAGCTCAAGTCGCATAGGCGTCTCGCCGATTTCCTGGGTCCCCTGGTAGACTGCCGCACCAGACGGGTTAGAACTAATTTCAACATCAGCCCATTGCGGCACAAGCTGAACATCGAGTTCCTGATGTAAACCTAAACCCGGAATCGAAATGCGCTGTACATACGGCAGATAACGTTCTGCACTTACCGTCACCGAATGTATTCCAGGCTCAAGTTCAACGGGTCCCAGAGGCGCCGGACCAACGCGGGTATCATCGACCGTCACAATTGCCTCTACTTGCGGAACAGTCGATACCGTAAGCTTCCCTGGCAATTTGCGCATTTCAACGACAACCGTTCGACTCGGCTCGTCACCAACTTCGAAACTCTGTGCGACGTCGAAATAGCCTTGCTTCGCTACATTGACGATATAGGTACCGGTACGCATAAGAACGCGTTCACCGACCGGCAGCTTGAACCAACCACCCTCGACAGACAATTCATCCATGCCTGCCGGTTGCACATCAAACTGGATGGACGTCGACGTAAACAATAACCACGAAAGCAATACCAAAACACCGATTACGCCGCCGACAACTACTTGCCACCGAATGCTGCCAGGCTCAGCAATAACCGGTGCTGCCTCTCGTGCGCGACGAAATTCGGTCGCAACGATCGTTTCCTCGCCAGCATCTCCAGCAGCAACAGCAACTTCCGGCGGTTTGGTTACATAGGCGCTCGTTTCGAGCTGAATCTTAAGATGCATTGCACCATCGGACTCCCCAACAACCACTCGCGATCCGTAAAACTGAAGCTCATCACCGGAAGCGACCTTTTGGGATGCAACCAATACCTCGCCATTGATTTCCAACGCGCCTTGATTGCCAATTGGCTGTACGAACGGCTCGCCGTCCAGCTCATCTAACAGACCAACGGTAGAACGCCCCGGCCCAGGAAGGCGGATCTCGCAATCAACTCCCGCACCGATTTTTAAAGGCAACTCACCCAGAGTCAGGCGTCGCTCACCTTCACCATCCGCAATGACGACGGCATTAAATTTCAAATTGACTCCTCACATTGAATCACAATGGGTTTCATTTCGACCTCCGGGGCGACGCGAAATTCAATACGAACATCGCGATAACCGAATCGATTGCCAACTGCAACATAAACGCCGGGCCGTAAATCAATGTTGTACTGGTCGAAGGTGCCGAATTTTCCCACTTTGAAGATGGCAACGTTAGTTAAATTATCGGACAACAGTTGCACTTGCAACGGCGTCGCCGCGCGCTTTAGTAGCCGCGACAGTTCGCTCTTTTGATCATTTAACCGCGGTCCGATTGCACCCATTTTGGTCACGTCTAATAATAGAGACGTAGCCTTTCGAATATTCACTTGATCACTCAGCGTATCAGGATCGGCTATAAGATCTGCGAGCCGCCCATGCAATCTGGCGCGAGAATTCGCGACGGCCAGACCCGTTTGGGCAAATTGAAGATCCGAATCTATCTTTAGGACATCTTCATAAACCACTATTGAGGCTTCCCATTGTTCCGCTGAATCCAACTGAAGCGCTTCCGCTTCCAACTGCCGAATCTGGGACAAGCGAATTTCCTGATCGAGCTGCAACAATCCGTCCGCCGGTTGCTGTGATTTCGGATTCAGAGCCTTCGCAGCATTGAACGCGGCGCGTGCAGACGGAAAGTCTCGGGCGAACAGCGCATCGAACCCTTCCGTCATTCTTTGCTCAAACGAAAATTGTTTAATTGCAGCTTTCACCCGTGCAACAGCCGTTGCGGCCGGTTGCCATAAAGCGTCCAGCGCAATAGCATTTGCGTAGGCTGACAATGCAGCATCGAGCTCAAGATCATTCTCGAGTTGCTCGCCTTGACTCATCAAGGTCAATACCGACTGTAAGTTTTTCGCTCGTTCGAACCCGGCCTCTGCTTCACGGTGACCCGGCGTGATAGACGTTGCCAGATCGAATAAGCGAATAGCCTCGGAACTGTCGGTGGCTTCGAAGGCAGACCAGGCGGCAGCCAATGTTTCCTCAAATACCTCGTCAATCTGACCAAAGAATGGCACCAACAGCTTACTGGCCTGGCGGTACCTTTCACCCGCAAGACGATAGTTGCGGTCAATATAGGCTTGGTCACCGTCAGCGTAGACATTGACTGCATCAAGATAGCCTTGCCCTCCCCATCGATCGATTGCTCGATACCGCAACCTTTCAAGTTGCGATAACAAATCACCAAGCGCGATATCCGTTTGCGCTTTCACTTGCGTAGCCGATGGCGAACCACCGTCTTCGATGTTTTCGTTAAATCCAGTTGATGAGCCATCGCGTCGCGGTGACACCTCCCGTTGCCCCGTTTGTGAAACCGTATCGGTCGCGGCCTCAGCTCCAGTGCCTTCCTTTGATTCGTCACTCGCGGCATCCGACTCTGCCGTGAGCCCCGAATCAGCGCTGCGTTGAGGCCCATTCTCAATGGAAAACTTTGGCAACACGAACACGACTAACAGCAGGAGAAGTACAGCGCCTGCCAACCCTGCATACAACGTACGAGGCGATATCCCCTCCGTCGATGTTGCGGACGCAACGGGATCCGCTTTTGCCTGGTACTGGCGACGCTGAATAGGCTCCGCCGCTACCGATTGCACAACCTCCGCATCCACCGCCTCGCCCGGCACGTATTTGGCGCTCGCCGGGCCAGCAGCATAGCCCGCGGCGGCCAGTCGCGCCGCCACGGTCTCCGCATTGGGCCTAGCAGTGTTTGTCGCTAGCATGTCGCGAAGCAACATCCGCACCGGCTCGGGCATCGCCGAACCTGTGCCATCCGCCACTTCATCGTTAATTTCGCCGTTCCGAGGTGGTGATCCTGTGGCCAGCTCATGTATGAGCACACCCAATGCGAAAATATCATCGCCCGCTGTCGCCGATCCTCCCGCACGCTGCTCAGGGCTACTCGCGACCGGCGATCCTCCTCCACTTATTTCAATCGGGTCATCGCTATCCGCAGCCACACCGAAATCGGCTAGATAAGGCAGGCCTCTACTATCAAGCAGGATATTCGAGGCCTTAATATCGTGATGCACAACCCCCTTGCCATGTGCATAGCGTAATGCATCAGCAATCATGGCAATTGGCCGCAACGAATCGGACAAGGGCGCACCCGTCAGGACACCAATATCCGTTGCGCCCACATACTGCAGGCTATAGAAAGGACCTGCAGCATCATCGTGAAACTCGAAAATGCGCACAATATTGGCGTGCATCAGACGCGTGCCAATTCGCCATTCACGTTTGAGAAGGGCGGACTGCATCGAATCGTCAGTCGCATCTAACCTGAGAAGTTTGAGTGCGACCCTAGCGTCAGTCCGGTCGTCACTCGCCAGCCAGACGTCGGCATTTCCGCCAGCGCCAAGCGGTCGTATCAGTGTGTACCTGTCCGCGAGACGCGCACCTGCAGTGAGGATCCGCATCATAGTGTCTGGAATCGAATCTATCCGGTGGGTTGTGGTTGGAGTTGCCCCCGAGACGGATCGCTTACCTGAATGATTTCAGCAAAGCCCGTTTCGGTTTCGTATATATCACGAAGTAGCTTTCGCCAACTTTCATACTGAGCCTCTGCGGTTCCGGTCAGGCGTAGTGTTTCGCCTTGCACTTGTACAACCATGGGTGCGGCTTCGGCAACGAACGATTCAGAAAGTTCTTTAATTTCTTCGCGATGGATATTCGCAGATTGATATTGTCTAAACGAATTAATGATGGTATTCCAACCCTTATTTATTGCTACGTTCTTCGCAATGCGCTCGGCTGAATAGTAACCGCCATCCGTATTTATGCTTGCTGAACCAACGACAACTGCTGCACCGATCAACGCACGCCGCATTGCGGACTGCCGCGTCTGACGATATGCGACCGACTGTTCTCGCGTTCGTTTTCGCCAACCCTCATACGGCAGAGCAATGCCGTAATAGAAATTCGCGTAATGCTCATTGAGCGTGTCAACGACCAGTCGATCTCGCTCTCTAATCTGCCGCATTCTGTCGACCATCGGGTCATTTTCAGCGGGTAGTCGTTGCACTGCAAATCGCCCTTCATCGTTCAGAGCTAGATGTTCTCCGAAAACATCGGGTGCCATATCGCCAAAGAATTTCAATTCAGAAACCTGACGAATGCGAGCGACATCTTGCGGTTCTATGGTCAGAACATGTGTGTGCAAATCATTAGCAAAATCATTAAATACTTTTTGATACGGATCTTGCGTTTTGTCGCGATACTCCGCATAGGAAGAAATACCAGTTTGCATTGTATAAGAATTTTCGAACCAGAACTGACCTGTCGCATCGACTGCTTTCAATCGAACCGTAATAAATTCACCGTCGGACTGATCAATTACGCCACTAACAAGAATGTCAGTCGATACATCAGGACTTGGAACAACTCGGACCGCGCCCCAAAAACCGGTCCCCTGAAGTGTCGTCTTGATGTGATAAGGCAGGTAGCGTGCCTCTGCCATACGAACTTCAGGATAGATACGTGATTTTTCGGAATCGTTATTATTGGGTACACCAGCGTCAAAGTTCAGAATTCCAACGTCCAACAGCAAACTTTCAGAAATTTGCAGTGAAGCAACATCCAAATGAGACGTTTCCGCGTGAATGACTTCAGACACGGTGCAACCAGACATAAACCCAGCGCTTAAAATCAACGCGACAAACAACTGCAAATTTGTTCTCATATTATTATTCTGCTTCTATTTGCTGATCCTGATTCATCTTGACCTGGTTAAATCTGACCGTCTTCAATTCGGCCTAATTCAGATCGTTATATGAGCGGTACTCTTCCCAAAGACGTTCGCGCAAGTCTGGATCACTTTCAGAAATGGCCGCTTCGCGAAGTTGCTTCGCCACAATATCCTCGCTGACCAAGTCCGGGATATCCTCCGGCGTGCGAGATTTGATCTCCTCATCGCTCATGCCTCCGATGGACGCCTGTTTTTCTTCCGGAGGGATCGCTACGCTCCCGGGTTCGCCGGACGCACCACCGCTACCGTTCCCACCGCCACTGCCGCCGGAGCCTTGAGACCCTAAACCGACGCGTCCTGAACCTGCACCACCCTCTTGGCCACCAAAGCCTTCCGTGTTTCGACCAACCGTTGAAATTTCTCTTTGCTCTTCTGCAAGGACCTCGTCAAAACCGCCGACCGACTCGTCTAATGTTTTTTCAAGTCGCGCTTTTCGATCTGCTTCACTTTCGCCCGGGTACTGACCGACGCTGCCATCGCAGCTTTGATCCGGTCCACCCCAACCGCCTGTGCCGCCCGTCGCCCCACCTTCGCAATCCGTACCATTGGTGCCACCACTGCCGCCGCTACCGCCTGGACCTGGCACTGGTCCGCTAACACCACGGATACCGCCTGCGCCTCCATCTGTAACGCCACCACCGCCGGCCGCGCCACCTGAACCACCTGAACCACCTGCACCACCGCCTGACGACCCTCCTGACGACCCTCCTGACGACCCTCCTGACGACCCTCCTGACGA
>Ga0315339_1000119_pt1 | contig 125352 bp, 113 predicted proteins | sample ASW17metaG_FD_204514 | JGI IMG/M metagenome (GOLD analysis project Ga0315339, IMG submission 204514) | Ammonia-oxidizing marine archaeal communities from Pacific Ocean, United States - ASW #17 | ecosystem: Environmental > Aquatic > Marine > Oceanic | place: USA: California | collected 2016-12-05
TTGTGTTGTGTTGTGTTGTGTTGTGTCGGAGTCCTCGGACGGAGCGGATGTTGGGTAGGAAGACGAAGAAAGGGAGCGTAGACGATGACGAGGCCGCTGACAGCCCGAAAGAGTCTGCAGCGCCTGATAAGAAGCGCCGCCGCCGCGGCAAACAGGAGACCGAGGTCAATGCGCTGACCGAGTGGATCAAGTCGCTCGTGGTCGCGTTCGTTCTGTTCATCGTGATCCGCACCTTCCTTCTCCAAACCTTCGTCATCACGTCGGGGTCCATGGAGGGTACGCTGCTCGTGGGCGACATGCTTGTCGCGAATCGTGCCGCTATCGGTGCTCGGATTCCCGGCACTCAGGCGCACGCTCTTGGATACTCGCGACCTAAGCGTGGTGAAGTCTGGGTATTCGATCCACACCATGAGATCGACATGAAGCTGGTGAAACGCCTCATGGGTCTTCCCGGTGACACCCTCGAGATGCGCGGCGCGACTCTGTTTTTGAACGACCAGGCCCTGGATGAACCGTATGTGAACTCGAACACCGGCCAAGACGATCGGCACCCGGACTTTGAGTGGCAGCGGGAGCACTTGGTGGCGGGTGTCGACCGGGATTCGTATGTGCCCTCGCGACACCATTGGGGGCCCATCGTGATTCCCGACGGGCACTACTTCATGCTGGGCGACAACCGGGACGAGAGCCTGGACTCGCGCTACTGGGGTCTGCTGGAGTCATGGCGCCTCGAGGGGCGCGTGGTGTTCACCTACTTCTCGTACAACGCGGATTCTTACCGACCCTTTCCTGCGTTGCGAGAGATTCGCTGGAACCGAGTGGGCCGCGGTGTCCATTGAGTTGCGACGGCAGGTAGAAACAAAAAAACGGCCCTCCCGTGAGGGAGGACCGCCTTTTGGCTGGCCGAACAAAGCGCGTTAGGCCTTGCCGCGACGTTGCCGTCTGCGCTCGCGACGAATCGCCGCTTCGCGCTTCCTCTTCCGCTGAGCACTCGGCTTTTCATAAAACCGGCGCTTACGGAGTTCGGAGTAGAGGCCTGACCGCTGCACTTTGCGCTTGAAGCGTCGCAGTGCTCGGTCCAGACTCTCGTTATCCTGGATGACCACTTCCAAGACAATCACCACCTTTAACGTTGGTCGGAAAATAATTAGCTCACAAAGCTAAATCGGCTGCCTGCTTGTGACTAGGGCAGGCGCCCTTCCCGATGCAGCGTATGCGTATAGAGGCGGTACGCCTCGGAATTCGCCAGGTAGTCCCTGACCCAGGTGTCGAAGTCCGGGAGAGGCAACATTCGCTCGATGTGATCCACCACCATCATCGCGAACTGGACCTTGTCGCTGGCGCGAAAATCTACGCTTTCGCCGGCTAGGATCTGGTCGACCGCCTGTTCGAAGTCAGTCGGGTCCACCAAGCAGATAAAGTGGGAGACCTGGTCCAGGCGATACGATGCGTACATCGACCTCAGCTGGTCCAGTTCATCGCCGCTCGGCACGATCGTCGCGTCAGTGGACCAATCTCCAGCGATCTCCTGAGCGTTCTCTTTGAGAAGCGTCCGGAAACGACCCCGAAGTTTGCTCTCGTCTCGGCCGCTTCGTTTCCGCGTATGCAGAGCTGAGTCGAGGAGGCCAGCCAGAAGGGGTCGTCCCAAGCCCCGCGCCTTTTCGTGAACTTCGGCTTCGGAGTCTTCGATCAAGATGTCGGCCGTGCGGACCTCGTCCTCGTTCGCTTCTCCGCTCCCAGGGCGGAAGGAGAAGTAGCCGTGTATGAGTCCATCACCTGCCGCGAACGTGACTAGGAAGCACGCCCAGGACTCGCTTTCCCGCTCAATGAAGGCCACGGACCGCCTTCGTTCGCTGACTGGGGAACCACTCCGCACGTCCGGTTGATCTCGGTTAGGAGCCTCGCGAGCGATGTGGTTGCCTTGAGTCATGGAGGCGTGTTGAATGCGGATTCAGAAGATCGGGCCGGGCTTCCAGTGGAATTGCCCCCGCAAGATGACCGGCCGACCAAGTCGGAGCAAGGCGTCAGTCCCTTCGGTCGCCCTCCGATATATGTTTTCCTTGCCTTTTTCGTAAACATATCATTATCGTTGAGGGCCGCCGGATACGGCGCGATGCAAAAAAGTGTTGTAACTACTGGGTATCGTCCCAGCGAAAACCCTATCTGACCCGGCTTCTAGCCGGGTTTCTTTTCCCAAAAAATCGTTGGTGAGCCTTTCGGTCGCCGACGATGGACGAGACAGGCATATGGATCCGAATGCACAGACCTACGCCCGGCCCGAGGCGATGGGAGATGTTCCGGGGATCTGTGAGCTCCCGCTTACGCGCGCCGTGGTGCAATACCGGGATGTCCATGAGATGGACAATCCGGGTGGCCGCATCGAGGACATCGGCCTCGCTCTAGTCGTCGAAGGACGGTATGCCGCGTCTTCGGAGGTGATCGACCTGGGGAGCGGAAGCGTGAAGGTGCTCGATCTCAGCACCGAGCTCGTTGTTCTCGATTGGGTCTACGAGCCCACTCTGGACCACATAGCGAGTCTGATCACGGCAACCGCGTCCACGCAGGAAGAAGAGCCGCTGCGGCGATACGCGTTAAAGCTGGGACTACGAATCCTGGAAAGGATCGGCTTCGGTCCGCTCACGCGCCCGACCTTCCTGCGGATCGGCTTCAGGGACATCTGCCGAGACTTCGATCTCCACGAGGGCACGTCCATCCGCTTCGTTCTGGGGCCGGGGCGCCTTACTCGAGCCTACCTGGACTATGACCTATGCGCGGTGGTCTTCAAGACCGCGATGCGGCACCCGGATCCGCAACTCGAGCACGCCTTGACCGAGGCCTTCCCGACCGCCGATCTGTGCCGGTACGATCCGGACGGGGAAGCAGATTCAATCGAGTATGAGGCTCGTTTCGCGCTTCCGACCTCATTTGCTGAAGCGCGGGTCCGACTTGGCGCCATGAGGAAGGGGTTGTCGGCCCTCATGGCCCGATTCGAGCCAGCTCGCTTCGACTCGCTCGCGCCGCTCATCGAGACCCTTGGAGAGCGAGAGACGTTGGGCAGGGTTCAGGTTCAGGAGCCCTCGGCTCAGGCCGTCCGGATCGCTTCGTCGGACGCTGGCGCGCAGGCGATCCACTAACGGTGATCGGTGATCAGCCTTCTTCAGGTGAAGGCGTCGGGCTTCCGGGCCCTGATCGTGAGGAACTCCGTCACCGCTATCAAGCCTATCGACGGAGGCAGGCTGGGAAGCTGATGCATCTCATGCCCAGGGATGCGGTACGCCCCATGGTGCGGGCTGCACGGGCAGCCGGCTTCGACGTAGCTGGGGAAGAGTCATTGGACCTACTCACGCGCTTCTGTGAGTCGCTTTTGCCCCTGCCACCCTTCCTGGTGTGGGAGGCAGACCGCTTAGAGAATCCAGACGCCCATCTCATTGATCTCGACGACGCTCCCGAAGCGCCGACCGCTCAGGCGCCGGCGACCGTGGAGGTGCGTCCGGTCTCGTATCGCGGCGAGCCGTGGTTGGCGCACCTGATGTCGTTTCGAGATGGGTCGGGCTGGCGAGGCTTCATCGCGTTCCGAGAAGTGGACTCAGGGCGCGTGTACCGGACGGCGATGATTTTCCAAGAAGCGGACCCTTCTGACCTCCGCGACCGCTTCAACGCGTTCGAAAACGCATCCCTCGAAGCCTTTTTGAGGTCGACTCTCCCATAACGCATTTATTGCAAAAAATGCGTTACGGACTGAAGAGCATTTTGCGAAGGGGTCGATTCCCAAACTCCGTGCTACGCTTGCACTTCCGTGAACGGAATCGTGAACATTTTAAGCTGCGATGTGTTTTGGGAACACTTGATTTACGAAAATCAATGAAATCGTAACCTGTTGTGGGGCAACGAGTTAGGATTCATGGCATTTCTTGGGGTAAGGGGTTGCGCGTCCCCAGAAGTAGCTTTAGAGTGTTGCTCACTTCGAGGTGGCCGGCACCTCCCCTCCGTTACCGTCGCATGTTAATTCACGATCTGGGCGGTATCCAAGAAACACAAATTTTTCAACTCCGACCTTAGGGCGAGGTGTGTCTATGTGGGAGACGAGTACTGTACAGCTCAACGTGCGGTTGCCGCGCGATATCGCTGCTCAGGCCGAAGAGGTCCAAAAGACCGATCCGGAGTTCTTGAGCCGTGTCGTCCTGTACGGTCTAACCCGTCGTTCGATCTACAGACATCTACGTGAGCAAGGGGAGCAGGATCAGCCGCCCGCGCAGGAGGCCCCGCAAGCGGTCTCATAAAACGGCGCGAAATACTTGCGTAATTAGGCCCTCCGGTTCATACCTTTGGGCGCGATCGACCCCTCCGGAAGACATCGCGCTCGGCGAGGCCGGGGGGTTTTTCATGTCCAGCGGGAGGACCGCCATGGACGCAGGCGACACAGGTTCTGATGAACCACTAGAAGTCCTGCGCGCCAAGTACCTCGATTACTGCTCTGCGCAGGTCGCGGATCTCCTTCTCTATCTGAGTCCGGACGAGATCTATCTGCTCGCCCAACGGGCCTATCGAGAAGAAGGCGGCGAGGGCGACCTCACGTACGTGGAGATGGTGCGCATCGCTACGAACTGGTTGTCGTGTCGCGTCGCGCTACCCCCGTTCGATATCTGGCTTGTCGACTACCGGGCGAATCCCGATAGCTATGAGGAGTACTTCATGGGGCTTTGGGAGACCGAAGCCAAGATTGAAGCGAACTAACCTCACCGAGGCCCTCCCCGCATCTAGATCGTGAAGACAGTGGCCAAGCTCTTGGCCGGGCTCAGTGCTGTCCTAGTACTGGCTCTCGGGCTCGCCTACTTCCTCGCAGGGCGCCGGATGGGTGCCAGCTATGAGGTGGCGGAAGTCATTGCGATTGAGATGGGACCTGAGTCGGCGACGCTCGTATTTAGGTGCGCACGTCGCAGACGTTCCTCGATGAGGAGCCGATCGCCACGGTCACCCGAGCGAATCTCACGCCCGGAGAGGCTGGGGTAGCATCTTTGTATCGAACCGATCGTGATTGGATTCGTGCGATGCGGCATGATGATTGATCACGACGCACTCAGCGCCGCGGACTTTTCACAACCCGAGGTCGGTGTCACGGCGTGTCCTAGCCAGGGGCTCTGCCGCGACTTCAGTCGGTCGTTGGAACGATCGGCCTAGAAGGGCAGATCGTCGTCGGTGTCGCTCGCGGGAGGCTGAGGTGGGGCACCGCCGCCGCCCGGGAAGCTCCCGCCGTCGCCACCACCACCGGAGGTTGAACCGAGCATGACCATCTCTTGGATCACGATGTCGGTCCAGTACTTCACGACACCTTGGTCGTCCTGCGTCTGGGAGTACTCTACACGACCCTCCACGTAGAGTCGGTCACCCTTCTTGACCCATTGCTCGACGATGTCGACTAGGCGCCCGAAGAACGTGAGCCGGTGCCACTCGGTCTTTTCCTGTTTTTGGCCGGAGCGATCGGACCAAGACCGGTTCGTTGCCAGAGAGATCTTGGCGACACGGGCGCCGGACGACGTCGCCCGAATCTCCGGATCGTTTCCGACGTTTCCTATCAGCATCACTTTGTTCAGGGACCGGCTCATGTACGCTCCTACTTCGGACCTCGTGGTCCGATTCGAGACGAGAAAACACGGCGTGAAAGACACCGCATGGATACCGCAGTCAACACTCGGATGGCGCGCTAAGGTAAGGGCTGGCCCTCCGTTTTTCCATCGTGCGACGGGTCGCTATCTTGCACCGTTGAGACAGTCCAACGCGCAATGAGAGGTAGGACCTAGCATGTCTGATCTGACGTACGTCCGAGTCGAGTGGGACGGCGACATCGCCATCGTTTTTATTGACCGCCAAGACAAGCTCAATGCGCTCAACTCCGAGGTGGTCGGCGAGCTCGGCCAAGTCTTCGAGGGCTTGTCCGAGGATGACGACGTGCGCGGTGTCATTCTCACCGGCGCGGGAGAGAAGGCATTCGTGGCGGGAGCCGATATCGGCGAGCTCGCCCAGATGGACTCCCTCTCAGGTGTCAAAGTCAGCAGGGACGGCCAGGACGTGTTCCGCTACATCGAACGCTTCCCGAAGCCCGTGTTGGCTGCCGTCGGTGGATACGCCCTTGGCGGTGGCTGTGAGCTGGCCTTGGCCTGCCACCTCCGGGTGGCCAGCGAAAACGCGCGTTTCGGTCTCCCCGAAGTGGGCCTTGGTATCATCCCGGGATACGGCGGGACGATTCGTCTCGCGAGGCTCGTGGGCTTGGGCCGAGCGATCGAACTCACGCTGACCGGGGACATGGTTGGAGCGGAACGCGCAGAGCGGATCGGGCTCGTCTCGGCGATCTACCCAAGGGATACGCTGTTGGGTGACGCCAAGACGTTCATGCGCAAGATCACCAAGAACGGTCCGGTAGCTATGCGAATGGCGCTCGAGTCCATCTACCACGCCCTCGATACAGCTACCGCGGATGCTTTGGATTTCGAGTCTTCGCTCTTCGGATTGCTCGCCTCCACAGATGACATGAAGGAGGGCATGGCAGCCTTCCTCGAGAAGCGAAAGGCCCACTTCCAGGGCCGTTGAGTTGGCGGGCCTGAAATGGTAAGCGTGACGCGCTGAAAAGCGTTCTGCTGCAAGCGTTTGTGGGGTATGCGGCGGGCTTCTCATTGGGCCCGTGAACAGTTAAATTGTCCCATGCATTCAGGGACTCTCCCAGCCTTCGGTCCGTGCGTCTGAGCGGGCTAGCTATTCGCCACTTCCGCAACCTCGGAAGTCAGGAACTTGAACTTCCCTCCGAGGGTGTCGCTTTGATTGGCGACAATGCCCAAGGGAAGTCCAATTTCCTCGAGGCGATCTATTATCTGGAGACCTTCCGTTCCTTCCGCGGGGCCCGCGATGAGCAGCTCGTGGCCTTCGACGAAGGCGTGTTTCGAGTCGCCGGGACTATGGAGTCATTGGAAGACGGAAGTTCCTCCCAAGTCGTGGCGGCTGCTTTTGAAAAACGAGGCAAGAGAAAGAAGGTCTCGTTGGATGGCGACGAGCCGGACAGGATTGGCGACGTATTGGGACGCCTCGCGGCGGTAATCTTCTCGCCCGCCGACATTGAACTGATCAACGGCGGACCGTCGGAACGGAGACGTTTTCTCGACATCGTGCTTTCGCTCAGTGAGTCCGAGTATCTGTCGGCACTCCAGGATTACAAGAAGATCCTGTCTCGGCGAAATGCTGCGTTGAAGGACGGACGAGCGGGATCGGTCGTGGGCGCCTGGAACCCCGGACTCATCAAAGCGGGGGCCGAGGTCATGTTCTCGCGTCGGGGATGGGTTGCGGAGCGCGAAAAGGCCTTCCACGACTACTACCAGCGGGTCTCGGGGAAGAAGGCCGCGCGGATGACGTACCGGCCGAACGTGACGATTGAGAGTGCTGGCACTCAGGAGGAAATCGCCGATGCGTTCCGCTCTTCGCTTCAGGAGTCCGCGGAGCGAGAGGGTCGCCAGGGGACGACCGTTGTCGGACCTCACCGGGACGATCTCCGCATTCGGCTTGAGGACGCGGACGAAGAGATAGATTTGCGCGCTTATGGCTCCGGCGGACAACGTCGCACGGCTGCGCTTGCACTCCGGCTCGTAGAAGCACGGACCATCAGGGATACACGTGACCAGCGTCCCTTGGTGCTCCTCGACGATGTGTTCGCCGAGCTCGACGAGGGACGTAGCGAGAGAATTTTGGACTTGATGGAGACAGAGGATACGGGCCAGGTCGTCATGACGGCTCCCAAGGAAGCAGACGTGAAGATCCGGCGGGATTCGCTCCCGCGATGGAGGATCGACGCAGGGAAGATCGTGACGTGAAAGGCAGGGGGCCGGTAAAGGTCGACGCGGTCCTTTCGGGCCTCCTCGACAAACACGGTGTGAAGAAACAGGTCGAGCGGATGGGTGTGCTCGATCTTTGGGATGGCTTGGTCGGAGAACACGTGGCGGCGGTGACGAAGGCCAAGGGCGTTTCGGACGCCACGTTGTTCGTGGAAGTGCGCACCAGCGCATGGATGATGGAGTTGAACCTGATGAAGCGGGACTTTCTGCAGCGCGTGAACGAAGCGATGCCGGACGTGCCGTTGGAGAAGATCGTCTTCGTGCTTGCAGAGACGGAGTAATCGAGCAAAACGCTTAACGCTCACGGGGCGGACATGGCAGAGAAGAAGAAAGACGATTACACCGCCGGACAAATCCAAGTCCTCAAGGGACTGGAAGCGGTCCGGAAGCGGCCCGGTATGTACATTGGGTCCACGTCCGCGCGCGGACTCCACCACCTCGTGTATGAGGTGGTGGACAACTCGATCGATGAAGCGATGGCCGGGCACTGCTCGGGCGTCTTCGTGACGATCCACGACGACAATTCGATTACTGTCGTCGATGACGGGCGTGGCATTCCAGTTGACATCCATCCGACCGAGAAGGTCCCGGGTGTCGAACTTGCCATGACCACGCTGCATGCGGGTGGAAAGTTCGACAAGGATACCTACAAGGTCTCTGGTGGACTCCACGGTGTGGGTGTGTCCGTGGTGAACGCGTTGTCCGTCTTCCTCGAAGTCGAGATCAGCCGCGACGGAAAGAAGTACCACCAGCGGTACGAGCGCGGCATCAAGGCCAAGGATCTCGAAGAAATCGGGAAGGCCAAGGGGTCAGGCACCAAGGTCTGGTTCAAGCCGGACGACGAGATCTTCACCGAATTGGTGTATTCGTTCGAAGTGTTGTCGAACCGATTACGCGAGTTGGCGTTCCTCAACAAGGGGCTGAAGATCACGCTCGCAGACGAGCGGAATGGTCAAGAGGCCGAGGAATACCAGTACGAAGGTGGTATCGCAGAGTACGTCGATTATCTCCGGGGAAGCCGTGGGGCGCTGCACGACAAGATCTGCTACTTCGAGACGTCGAGGCCCGAGGCAGAAATTGAGTGTGCGCTCCAATACGACCAGGGCTTCAGCGAGAACACACACACCTTCGTGAACAACATCAGTACGCACGAAGGCGGTATGCACCTGACCGGCCTCAAGGCCGCGCTCACGCGTACCATCAACGACTATGCCCGCCGCAACAAGATCTTTAAGAAGGACGAGGGCCTTTCTGGGGACGACGTCCGTGAGGGTCTCACGTGTGTGCTGAGCATCCGTGTCATGGAGCCGCAGTTCGAGGGCCAGACAAAGACCAAGCTCGGCAACAGTGAAGTGCGTGGCGCCGTCGAGGCAGCGGTAAACGAGCACTTGGCGACGTTCCTGGATGAGAATCCGAAGGCAGCGAAGGCTGTTATCGAGAAGTCTCTTCAGGCTGCCCGAGCGCGTGAAGCAGCGCGGAAGGCTCGCGATCTCGCACGCAAGAAGAGCTCACTCGAGGGTGGCGTTCTACCGGGCAAGCTCGCGGACTGTTCGATCTCGGACCCGTCGCTGTGTGAGCTCTATATGGTTGAGGGTGACTCTGCAGGCGGGTCGGCCAAGCAGGGTCGCGATCGAGGATACCAGGCCATTCTCCCGCTTAAAGGAAAGATCCTGAATGTGGAGCGGGCTCGCATCGACAAGATCCTGTCGAACGAGGAAATCCGGGCCATGATCACCGCGATCGGCGCTGGAATTCGTGAGGAGTTCGAACTAAGTAAGGTGCGTTATCACAAGATCGTCATCATGACCGATGCCGACGTGGACGGAGCGCACATTCGCACCCTCTTGCTGACCTTCTTCTTCCGGCAGATGCGGGAGTTGATCGACGCGGGGTACGTCTACATCGCGCAGCCGCCGTTATACCGAGTTCACAAGGGTAGGCACGACTTCTACGCCTACTCGGACAAGGAGCGGGACGAATACATCGAGCGTATCAGTGGAAAGAGCGGCGAAGGCAAAGGCATCAACATTCAGCGCTACAAGGGGCTCGGTGAGATGAACCCCGATCAGCTCTGGAAGACCACGATGGATCCCGACGCGCGGACGATTCTTCAGGTGCAGATCGAGGACGGAGCGATCGCTTCGAACCTCTTTGACCGCCTGATGGGTGACGAGGTCGAGCCTCGTCGCCAGTTCATCGAGAAGAACGCCAGGTACGTGAAGAATCTAGACGTCTAGTCTTTCGCGAATACGGATGGCCGTGCTGGTGCGGATAGCCGGCTAAGAGCGATACAACGCGGGGCGGTTCCCCCCACTCGATGACCCAGGTGAAAGGGTCACTTCCGTTGGTCCACGCGTTCGACGGTCATTCGTCTGCCATGCCGGCAAGAACACCCGGACCGATGATTGATGCGTTGTGGCGCTTCGCGACCGCCCGCTTGAGCGCCCGTGGGGGCGGGCGAGCGGTGAAGAGAATGCGTTGACGATGCTCACGCCCGAAGCCGTATCGGTTTTCCCGAATGGCCTCATCGAGTGCCGTCAATGTTTCTCCGCCATGGGGGACCTGCCTCCAAAAACAGTTCCCGTAGAATGCAGCCCCCGAGCCCAGGATTCCAGCAGAATCGATTTCATACCCAGAACCCCAGAGGCTCCCCGACTCGCGCGCGTTCGATCCAAAGACACCGAGAGCATCGTGGGCCATGAACTGGCGACAGATTTCAGCGAACACGTTGTGTGTGTGATCATCGCGACTGGGCCGGATGGCGTCATTCAGGTATGACGTCGAGTCACCGCGCGTATCGTTGAGCCGCGGAAGTACGAAACGATGCCAAAACGCCAGGAACGGATCTGACACGCGATAGCGGCGCGACCGGCTCCTAGGGCCGGCATCGAGCGAACGACGAGTGCGTACAAGGCCCAGCCCCTCTAAGCGATGCAAGTAAGGTGCGACCTGGCCGCTGGTGGTGAGGTCGGGTACTCCTCGATGCACGGTAGCCCAGTCCGTCTCTCCTCCGGCTAGGGCGGAGAGGACGGCGTAGTAGCGGGTCGGGTTCTGCACATCACGCTCGATCCAGTCCCGACCCGCGTCGGCGAGCACCGCCCGCGGCTCTAGGAGCAGATTCCGGATGTTGGTCGACAGAGTGACCGACCGGTCTACGGATCGTAGGACGTTCGGAATGCCGCCGAACGTTCCATACGATCTGACGAAGTCGCGAGGTGTCGTGCCAGGGAGGAATGGGAGCGCTGCGCGAAACGACAGGGGCTCGACGTTGACCTCGCTTCCGAACGTACCGGCCAATCGCTCTCTGCCAATGGGAGCGGATGTATGGGACGCCGTCACGATATGGAATGTGCGGTCCTCCGCTCGGGCCCGCTGCAAGGTAAGGGTGACGGCATCCGAGATTCGTGAACGACCGTGCACGAGCCTGTATGCATCGTCGAGGACGATTACAAAAGGCCTCCCCCCCGGCTCAGCGAGCGCCAGTGCCGCATTCAAAAGGGCTGCCCAGTCCCCTGGCGGACCTTCCGTGGAATCGAGTCGGGCGCCCAATGCTTGCCACAAGGATGCCTGTTGTGCCTCGTCGGCTCGCGGCGCGCAACGGAAGTGGAGCGCTGGATAGTCTTGGAGAACTCGTTCAAGGAGTGCTGTCTTGCCTACTCCTCGGATCCCCGATACGTGTACGAATGATGCTTCCCGGCGGTCCAATATGGACCGCAGGCGGCCCATTTCCCGCGTTCTACCTTGAAGATGCATGCCCGATACTACAGGGATAGCTACGACTTTAGCAAGATTAGCGTAAAAAAATTTAGGCAAAAATAGGAGAGTTGCCCATTGAGCCGGTCCGTGGTGCTTGCGAGGTTCTCTCCCAGAAGATCGAGCCAGCGCCTGACCAGGAGATGCCGCCCATGAGCCGTGTGATCCCCCGCTTCGACACCTTGGCTGCAGCCAAGTATTCGTCTGCTCCCGTCGCAGAGGGTGGCGAGCAGAAGCGTATCGTTCTCGAGGACGTGTTTGGAGAGAACGTCTTCGGTCTCCATCAGATGAAGTCACGGCTGCCGGAGCCGCAGTTCCAGGCCCTGCAGTCCACGATCCAAAACAGCACGGACCTCGACCCTTCCGTGGCCGAGGCAGTGGCCATCGCGATGAAGGAGTGGGCCCTCGAGAAAGGCGCCACACACTACACGCACTGGTTTCAGCCGCTCACGGGTTCGACTGCGGAGAAGCACGATTCATTCTTGAAGCCGACTGGCGATGGTCGGGCCATCACCGAATTCAGCGGCAAGATGCTCGTCCAGGGCGAGCCAGACGCGTCGTCATTCCCGTCGGGCGGCCTGCGCGCGACTTTCGAGGCCCGCGGATATACCGCGTGGGATCCGACGTCTCCCGCATTCCTGATGGAAGGTCCTGGAGGCGCGTACCTGTGCATCCCTACGGCGTTCGCTTCGTGGGCCGGTGACGCGCTGGACAAGAAGACCCCTCTGCTGCGCTCCATCCATGCGGTCGACCAGCAGTCGCGTAGGGCGCTCAAGCTGTTCGGGTCACCGCCGAAGGCCGTGCGTGCGACGTGCGGCCCTGAGCAGGAGTACTTCCTTATAGACGAGGAGTTCTTCTATCGTCGACCGGATCTGATGACGGCTGGCCGGACGCTGTTTGGCACGAAGCCGCCGAAGGGTCAGGAGATGGACGACCATTACTTCGGCTCGATCCCCGCGCGGGTCCTCGAGTTCATGAATGAGGTGGAGTTCGAACTCTACAAGCTGGGTGTTCCGGTGACGACACGTCACAATGAGGTCGCCCCGGGGCAGTTCGAGATGGCGCCTATCTACGAAGATGCAAACCCAGCAGCCGACCATCAGCAGCTCATGATGAACACGCTGCGTCGGGTGGCTCGCAACTACGGACTTGTGTGCCTCCTGCACGAGAAGCCGTTCCAGGGCATCAATGGTTCAGGGAAGCACTTGAACTGGTCTCTAGCCACCGAAGACCAGAATCTGCTCGAGCCCGGAGAGACGCCGCATGACAACATGCAATTCCTCTTCTTTATCTCTGCGACTCTGAAGGCCGTCGCGAGACACCAGGACCTACTACGGGCGTCGGTCGCCCATGCGGGCAACGATCATCGCCTCGGTGCGAACGAAGCGCCGCCGGCCATCATTTCCGCGTTCGTGGGTGACCAGCTTCGGGACATCTTCGAGCAGATCGAAAGTGCCGGGGAGGCCAAGACGAGCAAGCCGAACGGCTTGATGGGCCTCGGGGTGAACGTTCTGCCGCGTCTGCCGAAGCATGCGGGCGATAGGAACCGGACGTCCCCGTTTGCATTCACGGGTAACAAGTGGGAGTTCAGAGCACTCGGCTCGTCGCAGAGCGTCTCGTTCCCCGCGACGATCCTGAACACGATCGTAGCCGAAGCCATCGACGAGTTGTGCACGAAGCTCGAGGCTGATCTCTCGAACGGCACTGCATTCGATGAGGCGCTGCGTGCGCTACTCGCGAGCGAGATCCCCGAGTTCAAGCACGTTGTATTCAACGGTGACAACTATTCGGACGAGTGGGTGGTCGAGGCCGAAAGCCGCGGCTTGCTGAACCTGCGTACCACGATGGACGCGCTGCCGAAGCTCGTGGACGAAAAGAACACTGCTCTCTTCGAGAAGTACGGGGTGCTGTCACACCGTGAGCTCGAGTCGCGATACGAGATTTTCGTGGAGCAGTACTTCATGACGATCAACATTGAGGGTGAGACCGGCCAGCACATGGCGCAGACCATGATTCTGCCGGCAGCGACCCGTTACCTGGGCGAATTGCTGACGACCGCTGAGCGGGCGGACGATGTCGGGCTGAAAGCCGACGGCGTCTTGGTCACAGCCAATGCGGTGATGGCACTGGTCGATCAACTCACCGAGAAGCTAGCTGTCCTTGCCGAGCGGAATCAGGACCAGGGCGGTGACGACGTGGTTTCCAAGGCGGAGCACATGAGGGCAAATATTATTCCTGCCCTCAAAGAAGTCCGGGATGTTGTCGATCGCCTGGAGCGGATCGTGCCGGACGACCTGTGGCCGGTGCCGACGTACCGCGACATGCTCTTCGTTAAATAACCGACAAGAGACGCGCTTGGCGCGTCGCTATCCCGGGCGGTGTGCTCCCGCTGGGCCTCTGCGCGGACGGGGGGGGGACTCCTGGTGCCATTCCGGCACTCCTCACGGTACGGAGATGGCCTCGAGCGCTACATCTAGGTTCACGGGAATGACGTGGCAGTCGTCCTCGTTGACGACGAGACCTGACTGCATCCATGTATGGTATCCCTCTCGGGCGATCGAGACCTCGTAGGTGCCTGCTCGCTCCCAGGCACCGGCCATGGTGTTCCCGAAGGCCTCAGTCGAACGTTCCACATAGTCGCCTTCCCGGATGGTCAGCGTGGAGCCAGCGGTCAACGCGTTGCCGCTCAAGGCGTCCGTTATTGTGACGTTGATCCCGGCCCGGGCCTCTTCTGTGCAAAAGATCGGCTCAGTGGTGCCGCAGGCGCCGACGGTTAGGAGAGTGGCAAGTAGGATTCGTCGGTAGAGTCGCATGGCGTTCTTCGTGGCGGGAGGTAGAGCAATCGGCGCTCAATGATAGAACGAGCGGTCCGTCTCTCATGTGACGTGTCCGGGCCTCCTCCCGCCCGAGGCGTACCGGACCTATCTTGGCGCGTCACGCGACCTCGCACGCCCGGGAGTGGATGACCACCTCCGCTGCACCTCACCTTGTTGAAGCTCTGGCCCGAGTGGCTCAGCGGCGTCCGGTAGCCCGCAAGCTGATCGTCTCCCCGACGTTTGGTGGAGGGAGAGAGCTACTGCGACGCCTTTCCTTGGATCGTGCGGGGTGGGTGGGCTTTGAGGTCGTGACTACGCGTCCATTGGCGACTCGGCTCGCGCGTGAAGAACTGGAACGGAGCAGTCTTCGGATTGTCGATGCGTTCGAGCAGCAGGCCCTCTTGGACGAAGCGCTTGATTCCGCCCTCAAAGGTGAGGGGCCAGGGCTCGGGGATCTAGGAGAAGGCGTGGGCTTTCGTGAGAAAGTGCATGGTGCGGTCATCGCGATGAGGCTGTCCGGGATCGGGCCTAAAGAACTCGACGCGGCCCGGCTTTCCGATTGGTCCAAGCGCCTCTTCCTACTGCGCGTTCTCCAAAGGTACGAGCGGCTCCTGGGGGGAGAGCGGCGGGCTGATACAGCGTCCATCTTTAAGCGTGCGCTCGTCGCCCTGGAAAACGAAGGGACTCGTATGCCGGAGTCCTTAGGTGCGGATGAGCTTCTCCTGCTCCCCGGATTGAGCACGCGTGGATTGACCGGACGGCTGTTGACCGCGCTCCAGGCCCGGGGGGCGAAGGTCTTGGAGACAGATCCGGTGGTCGGACTCGAGGTGCCGGACGCCGTCTTGTGGAATCGCCACGCGGAAGGCGGTGCGGCCTCCTATCTGTATAGCCCTGATGAGTGTCCTGGGGATGTGGAGATGAACGAGACGTCACTCTTCCACGCTTCGTCCGTGACGGACGAACTACGGGAGGTCGTGCGTCGGGTCGCCGCACGAGGCATCGCTTGGGATCAGGTGGAGATCGTGACTCCCGATCCAGCTGCCTACGGCTCGGCGATGCATGCGTTGTCCGCACAATTGCGGTTGCCGGTGACCTATGCGGTCGGCCTCCCCGTAGAGCGGACGCGGCCGGGGCGGGTGGTGCGGGCGTATCTCGATTGGATCGAAGAGGGCTTCCAGGCACACACCATTCGCCGCCTCCTCGAGGCGGGTGACCTGAGGCCTCGAAAAGCTACTGGACGCCACGCTGCTGCGGCGTTGTCTCGGCGGTTCCGGAGCCTGCGGATCGGGTGGGGACGGAAGCGGTATCGCACTCAGATCCGTTCCGGGATCGAAGCCGTGGAAGCCATGCGGCCTGGGAAGTTCGAGACGGAAGAGGTGTTCACCCGGCGGCGAGATCGGATTAAAGGTGAACTCGAAGCTCTTCAGTCGATCCTCTTCCCGGCCTTGAAGGCGACGCCCGATGTTCCGGACCGAATGGGCGAGGGAGGTCGGCCGGTCTCTCCTGCCGAAATCGCTCGAGGCCTGCGCGCGTTTCTGCGGCGGGTGCCGAAGGGTGACGGTGCGGACCGGAGTGCTCGGGACGAGGTCGTTCGGGTTCTCGAGCGGGTGGAGGCGACACTACGAAGGAGGACGGAGTTCCGCGCTGCGGTGACGATCCTGCGTCGTTACCTCGAGATCCGGGTGCGTGCTCCAAGTCCGGATGGTGGGTCGGATGATCCCGGTGCACCGTGGTCTTCCGAGGGCGGCCACATGCATCTCTCGGATCTAGAGCATGGTGGATACACAGGTCGGCCGTTCGTATTCATCGTCGGTGCGGATGCAGAGCGTGTTCCCGGAATGGGCGTGCAGGATCCGGTGTTGTTGGATAGCGATCGACGAGTCTTGGGAGAGGGTCTCCCAACGTCATCGGAGTTGCTCCGCGAGCGGGTATTCGGCTTTGCTGCGCTCTTTGCCCGGATCAACCAAGCGGAGGTTACGCTGAGCTACGGGGCATGGAAGGCGACCGAGGCTCGCGCGGTGAGTCCCTCTCCCATTCTCCTTCAGGTTCTTCGGCTCGTCCGGCAGGACGGCCACCTCACGTTCGAGGATCTTCACGCCGAGTTGGGGCGTGTCGTGTGTCGCATTCCGGCCGGAGACCGGCCGCCTCTAGATGTCGACGACATTTGGATGAAGGCGCTGGGATCCGGCAAGGTCATGCGCCGCGGCGTGGACCACGTGAGGGCGGCTTTCGGCCGACTCGATGCCGGCTTGACCACCCAAGCAGCGAGACGGGAAGGGGTCCCCGGGCCAGCCCACGGGGTAATTGAACCACGACCCACGGAACTAGATCCCCGCCAAAATCCGGCCCTCGTTTTGTCTGCGAGCCGCCTGGAAGACCTCGGTACGTGCCCGCTCCGTTATCTGCATAAGTCGGTTCTGAAGGCCTACCCCCCCGACGACCCGGAACTCGATCCAGAAAAGTGGCTCGATCCGTTGAGACGAGGCGGTCTGCTCCACGAGGTCTACGAAACCGCGCTGCGTGAGGCACGAGAGCAGAAGCTCAGACTCGATGACACGGCGTTCGAGTCGCTCGCTCTGGAAACGCTCGGCGCCAGTGTCAAACGTCTCGAGCGTGAGGTCCCAGTGCCAGGCGAGGGTGCGAAGCGTCGTGAGGTCTCCGGGCTCGAAGACGATGTGCGCTCGTTCGTACGCATGGTTCGGCAAACGACTGCCCCTTGGGTCGCGCTGGAGATGAAGTTCGGGATTGGAGATGACGATCCCGTAGTTATGCCGTTGGAAGAAGGTGAGGTTCGCTTACGGGGCGCGATCGATCGCGTGGACGAGAATCTCGAGGGTGTGCACGTCGTGGACTATAAGACGGGTATGCCCCACGACTTCGCGGCCGGAACCGGGGCGTTCAACGGGGGTCGGCGCCTGCAACACGCGCTCTACTCGTTCGCGGCAGAAAAGCGTTTGGGTGGGGACGTCGTCGCTGGAGAGTACCATTTCCCGACGCGCCGAGGGGAGAATCAAGCGTTCGTATTCCCTCGAGTGGCCTTGGCCGGTGTCGGGACGTTGGTTGGACACATGCTGGACACCGTAGCCAGCGGGAGCTTTGTCCCGACAGAACGAGCGGACGACTGCCGCTTTTGCGATTTCTCAGAGGTGTGCCGTTCTCGGACGCTGTCGTTCGGGAAGATGGAATCGCCGCTCTCCGACTGGTCGGAAGAGCACCTGAACACAGGCCTCTGGCCCGCCTTCGCCCAACTCAAGCGAGTGAGGACCTTCGAGGACTGACGCTCTCGCGTTGGGCTGACGAAACGGCGCTAAGGCGTTCCGCCTTCGAGAATCGTGGCCAGTACGTTTCCATCGATGTTGCCGCCGGACACTACAGCCACGATCGGGCCGTCCCCTTCATCGACGCCCTGCATCGCTGCGGCGAGGGAGGCTCCTCCGGCGCCTTCAGCGACCACGTGAGTTCGTTCGGCCAGGATCCGAATGGCTTCGCAGATGGCTTCGATTGAAACGACCCGACTTCCCGCCAGGAGACTTGATGCCAAGGGCCACATTTCCGGAAGGACACCCCGTCCACCGATCCCGTCTACGAAGGTGGGCACACGATCGACGTCCACAGGTTGTCCGGCCTCGAACGACGCGTTGAGCGGCGCAGCCGTGTTCACCTCCGCGGCGTAAATCGGAATCTCTGGGTGGCCAGCAACCATTGCGGATGCGATGCCACAGGAGAGCCCCCCGCCTCCGAATGGAACGACTACTCCTGCTACTTCAGGCAGTTGCTCCAAGATCTCGAGGCCGACTGTTCCGTTTCCCGCGATCACATGCGGATCGCTGACCGGGTGCACGAAGAAACCATGTTCGTCCGGGTGCCCGTGGTCTCGCAGTACTTCCCACCATTCGTCGAACGGCACGGTGACGGCCGTTGCGCCCAGGCGAGCGATCGCTGCGAGTTTCGTTTGTGGCGCACTGTCTGGCACGATGACTCTACATGGGATGCCGAGTCGCCGTGCGTTGAAGGCAACGCCTTGAGCCATATTGCCGGCGCTCCCCGTGTAGACTCCTCGGGCCAGGACGTCCGGATCGGCTAGGGCCATGGCATTCGCCGCCCCGCGGATCTTGAAAGAGCCGATGGGTTGGAGGCACTCGAGCTTGAGCCAGATCTCCCGCGAAGGCCCGCGCACGTCGAGCCGTACCAGGGGAGTACGGAACGCCACGTCCGAAATGCGGTCGCGGGCAGCCTGGATGGCGTCGAGTTCGATAGGTGCGATCGGAATCATGTGCACACGATGGCCTCTGAGGGATGGCATTGCTAGCTTGGCGCGCCGGGACATTACCGGCCCGGATGTGCTACAATTTGTTGCTGGCCAAGACTCGAAAAAGCCGTTTTAATGAAGACACGCTTGTTGACCCTGCTTTGCGTGACCGTCGTCGGTTGCAACGCCGCGAGTCCCTCCGCCCTAGAGGACTTCAATCCCGCGTTGTTGCAGGGGAAATGGTCCTTCGTGTTTACCAGCGCGATCTGTACGGTCCCTGACATCGAGGCCAGTTTCAGTCACTTCCGCCCAGCGGGGGCGATCCCCGCCAGCATCAGGTTGATTGGGTCGTGGCAGGTACGCGGGGAACCCGCTGCTTTCGATCTCGAGGGCACCCTTGGGCGTGACACGGGCGAGATCTATCTGGAATTGACCCCCGGCTCCAAGAGCATGCAGGGCCTTGTTCTCGACAACGACAATCTCGCCTTCGTCTACACGGACACGTCGGTCGGGTGTTCGGCGCGGGCTGCCGCCCTCAGGATAGAATAGATCTAGGACTTCGAACGATGCCCTGCGGAGTCAGGGTGTCGCCGGAACGCCTAGCTCTGCTCGCGCTTCTTCCACCGTCATGAGGTAGGGGCGCATCGCGTCGAGAAGCGCTTCCGGCAGAGGGCGAGATTCGATGGAGTCGCGGGTCGTGCACACGAGAACCTCATGCCCGGTGACCGCTAACTGATGGGCGCCTTTGTGGAGCACATCGAAGTTGATCTTCACCGAGCTCGTTCCGAAGTGAGTGAAGTACGCGGCGACGCGTAGCTCGTCGTCTAGGCGGGATGGGTAGTGGAAGCTCGACTCTAGATGCACCCGGGGAAGCCAGATGTCGAACCGGTCGAAGACTTCGCTGTAGGGGATCCCGGCCGCCCGGAAAAGCTCCATTTCCGCGATCTCGAAGAAACCGACATAAGCGCCGTAGAAGATGATCCCTGCTTTGTCGACGGCGGACCACCGCACGCGTTCGTCGACGGTGAAGAGCTTGGCCCTCATTTGAGGTCCTCTGATGTGATCAGGATCGTGATTCCGCTGAGTCCTCCAACACCTGGAGATTGTCACAGCGGGCATTACTGAATCTAACCGTTCGCCCCCTGGCCCTTCTCTCTGTTGAGGGCCAATCTGGGGCCATGCTACTCCACCTGACCCAGAGCGAACGCGACGCACTCAACGGTTCCGACGGTGACGCCACGGCGATGGCTATGCGCATCGTGGTGGCCGCGGGAGATCTGTTGGGTGCCGACTCCTTGGTGGAAGTCTCTTCCGCCCACATCGACGGGTGCCTACATCACGGTGATGGCGGAGTCGAGTTTGCAGAGGCGTTGGTGCGTGGCGGAGGTAGGGTCGCAGTGCCGACCACGCTGAACGTGGGGGCCTTGGACCTCCTCCATCCTGGAGCTGTGCGAGCCGACGCACACAAGACCGACATGGCTCGCCGACAGATGAACGCCTACGTAAAAATGGGTGCCGAGGCGACGTTCACCTGCGCCCCATATCAGGTGGGACACGAGCCTGGCGTGGGAGAGCAGGTCGCCTGGGGCGAGTCCAATGCGATCGCTTTTGTGAACTCGGTCCTGGGTGCTCGCACCGAGCGGTATGGTGACTTCCTCGATGCGTGTTGTGCGATCTCCGGACGAGCTCCTTTCTACGGTCTCCACAAAGAGGAGAATCGGCGGGCTCGCGTTGTCGTTGACGTCTCGCGGGTTCCTGCTTCGCTCAAGGCCCGTGATGTCTTCTTCCCCGTCCTCGGTACTTGGCTCGGACTCGAAGTCGGGCAAGAGATCGCCGCCATCGTAGGGCTCCCCGAGTCCGTCACGCGCGACCAGTTGAAGGCTCTCGGCGCGGCCGCTGCGTCGACGGGGGCTGTCGCGCTCTTCCACGTGGTCGGTGTCACTCCGGAGGCTCCTACGCTGGAGGCGGTTAGTGGTGGTGAGGTCTTGCCTCTAATCGAAGCGACACCAGACAAAATCATGCCCGCGTTGGAGCGCTTGTCGACGGCGCATCAGGCGGACGGGGTCGATGCGATTGCGGTGGGCAGTCCTCACTTCTCTCTCGACGAATTCGATTCATTGAGACGCTTTCTAAGCGGCCGTCACCTGTCGATCCCGTTTTATGTGTGCACTGCGCGGGGGACGCTCCGCACGTTGGACGAACGCGGGCACACCAAGGCTCTTCGAAGCGCGGGTGTCGAGATCATCGCTGACACATGCGTGGTGGTGACACCGATCCTGCCCGCCGTGAATGGCGTGCTCATGACGAACTCGGGGAAGTTTGCGCACTACGGGCCGTCGAACACGGGGTACGAGGTGTTGTACGGGAGCCTGGAAGATTGTGTGGAGTCGGGGGTCCAGGGCCGGGTCGTGCGCGACGCGGAGGTGTGGTCGTGGTAACCGGACGGCCCCTCATTCCAGGGCAGGCGTCAGGGCCGCTCCTACGTTTGGATCACCCGATCAGCTTCTGGGGCGGAGTCGATCCGGTGGCGGGCACGATTGTCGATCCGCGGCACCCGAACTACGGCCAGTCGATTGCTGGCACCGTGCTAGCGATCCCCGCTGCGGTAGGCTCTAGCTCTTCGAGCGCGATCATGCTCGAGTTGGTACGAGAGGGGAATGCGCCTGCCGCGATTCTCATGGGAAAGGCCGACGCCATTCTATCTCTGGGTGTCGTCGTCGGCCGCGAGCTCGGATATGCGTCGGTACCGATGTTTGAGGTCTCCGTAGAGGACCAGCGAGGCCTCACGGTCGGAGCGATGGTGAGCGTCACCGAAGATGGTACGGTCACTCAGGCGTAACGGGTTCTTTCGAGTCTCGGCGTCCCCATCCCGTCGCGATCGCCACTATGATGACCACGAGGAGTGCCCACGAGTGCACGTTGTGCACCCCGACGTTCCAAGGCGAGAGCCGTGGCATGTCCCCAGCTCCCGAAGTGAGCGAAGCCGCGAGGACGACCGGAATGAAGAATGGGAGCAAGAACGGGTACGTGCACACGACAACATCGAGGATGTTTGCGCGCCTGTAAGCTCCGATGCCGGCGGCTTCGCCCACGTCTTTCGCGAGTTCGCCCACCGTAAGAATGGCCACGGTCGAATGGGTCGTGAGGACCGTCGCGGCAGTCACGGATCCGAAGATCCACCATTCGGCCTGCTGGGCTTGGGCCGCCTTCTGGCGAATCCAAGTGATCAAGCGATCAAGAAGACCCGCTGCTTCGACGCCGCCCACGAGTCCCATGAGAAGAATAGTGAAGACCGAGACTCCGATGGCTCGCCTCATTCCGTCTAGGATGAGTCCTGTGGCGATGAAGTTGTCTCGGTCGATGCCGATCAGGTCGCCCACCCCGAAACGCCCCAGAACCATACCGAGCACTGCTGCGGTCACGATTCCGGCGATGAGTCCTGTTACCAGGTGGCTTCGGCGAACGAGCAGAGTGAGTACCAGAGCTGGTACGAGCAACATGGTGAGGCCGGCGGCGTCGGGTGAGATGTCGAGCGTGACCGTCGCCCCTCCTTGGGCACCCCCGAAGATGCCGAAGACCGTGATCGCGATCGCGGCTGCGGGCAGGGCGTATCGCAAGCGAGACCGAACGACGCCTCCCAGGTCTGCCTCCTGCGTCGTCGCCGATGCGATCGTCGTGTCTGAAATCGGTGAGACGTTGTCGCCGAAGGTGGCCCCTGCGATGATCGCCCCCATCAGGAAGGCCGGGTCCGCGTGGAGGGCGGCACCCGCCGGGTAGAGCAAGGGCGCACAGACCAGAAGCGTTCCGAGGCTCGTTCCGGTCGCGACCGAGAACACCACGCACACCAGGAATGCGGCTACCGCGTAGCCTCCGCCTGACACACCCATCACGCTCGTTGCCCAAACCAATGCGTCGACGAGTCCGCTCTCGCGAAGGAGAGTCCCAAGGACTCCGGCCAGGATCCAGGCCAGCACCATGATCATCACGAGGCGCCGACTCATCCCGTCTACCACAGCGTCGGCGTATGCGGATCGGTCGTGAGCCAGGCCCAGTCCGGCGATGAGGGCCAGCAAGACGATGGGCCAAAAGCCTGTTTCGTCAGGTGCACCTGCCAGCCCGAGCCAAGAAATTCCGGTGAGAAAAACCACGAACGGCGCGAGTGCACCGCCCACCCCTCCGAAGAAGGTGAGTTTCGCCGTCGGCTCTGAGGGATCTCTCAAGGGGACCATCGTGTTTGGGTCGCGGTAAAAGGGTCGTGCTCCGGCCGGCGGAATCCTACGTTGCGGGCACTCCCACTGAAAGGAAACAATAGGTGCCTTCACTTGACGACTTCACGCTCTACGATCTCAGGGTTGAGGTCGTGGCGAGCGACCAGCCCATGGTGTGTAACCACAAGGTCGGCGACTACTTCGAAGTCTCCGGTGAGAACATGACGCTGCCCGCGGGACAGAGTTTTCCGTTCTACTCGCTCGCTGCCCTACTACCGCTCCTGCCCGCGAAGCAGCGACAGACGCACCCGAACGACTGGATGACCACCGATAGGGACGTCGCTTGCCCGGATCCGCTGTGTGGCGGACGCTTTCGCATCACACGAATAGGCCAGACCACGTTCCGGCACGGCGACGTTACGCGTGTTCCTCTCGGAAAATCAACCGCTTGAACCCCGACCCAAGTCGTATGGAATTTGGGACGCTCGCGGGGGACTACTCGGTCTCCCGGATCATTCACGGCGGGTGGCAATTCTCTGAAGGCCACAGGCTCTCTGGGGAGGCCATCGATTCCACGGTCGACGTGCTCATGGCTTCCGCCGAGTTGGGCGTGACGACCTTTGACTGTGCTGACATCTACACCGGTGTGGAAGAGCTGTATGGGCGCTTCCTGAAGAAGTGGGCGTCCACCTCGACCGCTTGTGCGCTCCAGGTGCACACCAAATTTGTACCCGACTATGATGCGCTCGAGCAGTTGGACCGTTCTTACGTCAATGACATCATCCATCGGTCTTTGACCCGACTCGGGATCGAGCGGCTCGATCTCGTCCAGTTCTACTGGTGGCGGGACGACGTGCCAGGCTCCGAGGACGCGGTGGAGTACCTCTCCGACCTGCGTGATGCGGGGAAGATCCGGCATCTCGCAGTGACCAACCTCGACGTGAAGAGGATCGAGAGGGCGCAGGACGCGGGCGGGCGACTGGTGTCGAATCAGATCCAATACTCGCTCCTGGATCGGCGAGCTGAGGGAGCGCTGACAACCTATGCGGTGCAAAAAGACATGGGTCTCCTCTGTTTTGGAACCCTCGCCGGGGGCTTTCTGACGGACCGCTGGCTAGGTGCTCCGGATCCCGCCGCGAGCACGAATCGTTCGCTCGTTAAGTACCGACTCATCATCGATGAATTCGGAGGATGGGATGCGCTACAGGCGCTCCTTCGCACTCTGCGCGAGGTGGCGGATGGGCATGAGACGGATATCGCGTCCGTAGCTCTTCGTTTTGTGCTCGATCAGCGGGCGGTGGCGGCAGTGATCGTTGGAGCGACCCGATTAGGACAGATGGAGCGTAATCTCGGCGCCTTTCGATTCGCTCTGACAGCGCGCGATAACGATCGGATCCGCGGACTCATCGACGCTGCTCCGGGGCCCTCCGGTCCTGTCTTCGGGCTCGAACGTGATCGCGACGGTCGCCATGGCCGGATCATGCACTACGACCTGAATGCAGAAGGTGTGTAGGTGACCAGCGGTCACACTCACGGACTGCCGGCACCCAGTGAGGCGATCCTTGTCGTCGTGTTTTTGTCTGGCAGTCGTAGGGGCACGACCGTGCGGTTGGGCGGAGAACGTTCATGTGTGGGGACGGATCCGAGTTGTGCGGTCCGTATTCCTTCGGACACTGAACCCCTGCCCCTGCCGCACCATGCCACCCTGACGCGCAGGGGCGATACCTACGAGATCACGACATCTCCCGACGCCGAAGTGTGGGTGAATGGTGAGGCTGTCGAACATCTCGTTTTGGCGTCCGGTGACGTACTCGAGATCGGACGCGATGGAGCGCTACTCCGTTTCCGGATCTATGAGGCGGGCATCGAGCCGTACAAGTCACTTCCGCAGGTATTTGAGGACTGCTTGGAGTGTGCGCGCATGGAACAGACGGTGGTCCGGAAGGCCTCCTCTTTTGCGACTGGCGTGCCCCGTGAGTTGGTGACGAACACGTCTCGATCGTTCCGAGCCTTCATGGTGCTCGCGCTCCTGTCTCTGACAGCCGCCATCGTCGTGCTGGGGAATCGGAATGCTGAACTGCAAGATCAGTTGACCGATGAGATTCAACGGGTGGAAGGACTATCCGCCCTCGTGGAGACAGCGAGCGCCCAAAAGCTGAACGCGGATGATCTCGCGGAGGTGGCCACGGAGTTGAGGGCCACGCGAGACCGGGTCGATTCACTAGAAGCACGCTCGACCGCGAATGCCCGTGTCGTTGCGGCGGCGGCTCAAGCCACGCTGTTCCTGCAGGGGTCCTATCAGTTCATGGAGCCGGGTACCGATCGGCCGCTTCGAATGATCCTGGGCCCAGATGGAAGACCTGTTGCGAATCCCTTAGGGCATCCGGCGCTCAGTTTGGAGGGAGAGGGGCCGCCGCTCGAGATATTCGTAACTGGAACGGGCTTCGTAGCGAGCGCCGATGGCCTCGTGGTAACGAACCGCCACGTCGCGATCCCGTGGGAATTCGACGACGCGGCCCGTGGGATTTTGGCCTCAGGCTTCAGGGCGGAGTGGCATCGATTCGTGGGTTACCTCCCCGACATCGCGGGTCCTTTTGATGTCGAGTTGATGGTCGCGGCCGACGATGCGGATCTTGCGGTGCTGGAGGCAGTGGACATGTCCGGCCGACTTCCTTTCGTCTCGCTCGCGAACGCTGCCCCCGTTCCGGGTGATGCGGTGATCGTCGTGGGGTATCCGCTTGGATTGAGGGCTCTCATGGCTCGCAGCGAAGCTTACTTCGTGGCACAGCTCCAGAGTGATGGCGTCGTGGATTTCTACGAACAGGCGGAACGTTTATCCCTAGCGGGCTTCATGCAGCCGCTGGCCACGCGAGGCATCGTGGGTCAGGTCACTTCTGCCCGTGTTGTTTATGACGCTGAAACCACGAGCGGGGGGAGTGGCGGTCCGGTCCTGACGCTTGCAGGTGAGGTCGTGGCTGTGAACACTGCGATTCTCCCCGAGTTCGGCGGCTCCAACCTGGGCGTACCGGCAGATCGGGTGCGGGCGTTGCTGGACCGCGCAGAGGGAAATTAGCGCGCCCTTGGGACACCTTCCCCCAGACCCCTGCCGAGACCACATTGCCGCGATGACCGATAACGCAGTGGTTTCACTGCCTTTTCACGACGCGCCCGCGCGCGAACGCATCTCGATCGACCTCGAGATGAATCTCCTCGTGGAGGCCGGGGCCGGCTCGGGCAAGACTACCGAGTTGGTTTCTCGCATGGTTGCGCTGGTCGGGTCCGGAAAGGCCACGGTCGAGGAAATTGCGGCCGTCACGTTCACACGAAAAGCTGCTGCGGAGCTGCGAGAGCGTTTCCAGATCCGTCTCGAACACCGGGTCCGAGAGGAAGCGGGTGGTGGGGGTGATGATCTGCTGCGAGAGCGGCTTGCGAGGGCTCTCGATGACATCGATCGGGTTTTCATCGGGACAATCCACGCGTTCTGCGCTCGGCTCCTTAGAGAGCGTCCGTTGGAAGTCGGTCTGGATCCGGCGTTTCAGGAACTTCCCGTCGAAGAACGAATTCGGGTCCGGCGCCATTTCTGGGAGGCGTACCTCGAACGGCTCGTCCGCGATGCCGACCCGATCCTCGAAGAGTTGTCCGATGCCGGACTACAGCCATCGCGTCTCTGGGGGCTCTTCAATCACTTGGTCGAAAATCCCGACGTCGACTTCCCGACGGATGAGGTGGCTTCTCCAAAACCGTCCGAGCTGACCGAGGTCTGCGGACAGCTTGAGGAACTCGTAGATCGCGCATGGGAGCTGATGCCGGACCACGAACCACAGCGGAGTTGGGACCCTCTCCAGAAGAAGCTACGGACGCTCCACTTCACCCGCGATGTCACGGGGTGGAAGAAGCCTCCGGAGCTCTTTGATGCTCTGTCCAAGTTGTGTAAGAGTGGATCGACTCCTCACAAGATCACGAAGAACCGTTGGAAGGATGGGGACTTGGCGAAGGCCCTATGCGACAACGTGAATGCGTTCGGGGTCGGGGACACACCGGCTCACCGTTTGGTGAACCGATGGTACGGTCACCGGTATCGGCTGGCTGTCCGGCTCGGCCTTCACGCGGCGCGAGACTTCGCGGCGCACCGGAAGCGCACGGGGCGGCTCGACTTCCAGGACCTGCTGGTGCTCACGGCGGATCTTCTGCGCGGAAACAACGATGTCAGAAAACAGTTAGGGCGCCGATACCGCCGGATTCTGATCGACGAGTTCCAAGACACCGATCCACTCCAGGCCGAGATCATGCTGCTCCTCGCCTCCGAGCCGAATGAGGAGGAGCCGGAAGGTGATGAGCCGCCGCTCGCCACGGATTGGAGGTCTGTCGCGCCGCGGGAGGGAGCTCTTTTCGTGGTGGGGGATCCCAAACAAAGCATCTACCGCTTCCGCCGCGCGGACATCCAGCTTTATGGCTTCGTGAAGGACCGTTTTCGGGACTTCGGGGACGTGCTGGAGCTTACCACGAACTTTCGTTCACGCCCTCCCATTGGGGATCTCGTGAACGAGTTGTTCCAAGAGGAGGGGTTCTTTCCTCCTGAGGCTACGCCGGAGCAAGCTTCGTTCGAGCCGCTCAACACACGGCCTCCCCAGAACGATGAGCCGGACGGGGTCTTTTGGTACGCCATCGCTCCGGAAGGAAGAACGAATCGGGGTGCGGCTGAAGACGATGCGGGTCGCATCGCGACTTGGATCGCCGAACGGCTGGCCTCCGGTGAGCGCACTGCTGGTGACTTCCTGATTCTCACACGTCTGCGTTCGAACATCGCAGTCTACGCCAGAGCGCTCGAAGGGCACTCCGTTCCCGTGCAAGTCACCGGAGCCGGTGTCGGAGTCGAGCAGGAGCTCCGCGAACTCCAAGCGTTGCTGGAATGTATGATCGACCCGACGAATCCAGTGAAGGTACTGGCTGTCTTGGTCGGGCTGTTTTTCGGCATCGATTACGAACGTTTGGTCCAACACCGTTTGGCGGGTGGCGCCTTCGAAATTATTCGACCTCGGGGTGGCGGGCACCCCGACGTGGATGCCGCGCTCGAGGTATTGGGTGTCTGGTGGAGAGCGGCCAGTACCGGACCAGCCGACGTGTTCGTCTCTCGTGTGACCAGCGAACTCGGCCTTCTGCCCTTCGCCGCGGCAGGTGACCTTGGCTCGTTACGCGCTGGGGCGTTGCTCTACGCCCTGGACGCGGTGCGGGCGGCTGCGCTGGCCGGAGACGCCTCCTTGCCCGGTGCTCTCGAGGCCCTGCGCGCCGCCCTCGATCTTTCCGAGGCTGAGGCACCGCTTGAGCCTGGAAGGCCTGATGTGGTGCGACTCATGAATCTGCATCAGGCGAAGGGGCTTGAGGCAGAAGTCGTCGTGCTCGCGGACCCGACCGGGGCTCGGGCCAGAAATCCTGAAATTCACATGAGCCGAGGCGAGGACGGCACGGCCCTGGGTTATCTGCGCGTGACCGAATCGCGCGGAGGCTGGGGAGGCGACCAGGTTCTCGCGCTCCCGGAGGGTTGGGATGAGAAGGATGCGAAGGAGCGTGGTTTCGAAGCGGCGGAGGAGGTGCGCCTGCTGTACGTAGCCGCTACGCGTGCGAAGAAAGAGTTGCTGGTGGCCCGTTGGCCCGGGGGACCAGGCCGGTCGCCGTGGAGGGCGCTGGACGGGTGGCTGGACGAACGGGCCGAAGAGCTACGGCTGTTCGCGGTCGAGCCGCCCGAACCCGATGTTGTCGATCTGTCTCCAGAGGACGCGCATGCCGCGGCGGAAGCAGCGCAGCTTCGCTTGGAGGAACTGAGAGCGCCGTCGTTCAGGCACCGATCGGTGACCGAAATCGCCAAAGGAGATCCATCCCACGCGACTTCGGACGTTCCATCTGGGGAAGCTGCGCCCCGCGGAGCATTTCGAGGATTTTCATGGGGGAGCGCCGTCCACGGGGCGCTCGCCGCAGCGGCAGCGGGCGTGTCGTCAGAAGCGCTTCGGGTGGTGTGTCGTGATCTGCTGATCGACTACGAGCGTCCGAAGGATGACCACGGTGACCCCACTGAATTGATGGAACTGTTGGCCGTGGTGGAAAAGGTGTTCGCTTCGAAGTTGTGGGCGCGTGCACAAGCTGCGGACAAGGTCTTAGCCGAGGTGCCGTTCTCCGTTGTCCATGTGCGCGAGACCGCCGCCGAGCAGCCCCCCGTGGAAGCGACAGAGCTCACCAAGGGGAAAAAACAGCTGGACCTCTTTGGGATGGCGATCGAAGCACCATCTCCGGCGCGGGAGCAAAAAGAGGAGTCGGACGTTCCAGAGATCCTGGAAGGTGTCATCGATCTCGCGTTCCGCGAGAAGGGTGGCTGGGTCATCGCGGACTATAAGACTGACGTCGGCACCGACCCCGACTTCGGCACACGTGTGGATGCGTATCGCCGCCAAGTCGATCTCTATGCGGAGGCTTGGACCCGTCTGACCGGTGATCCCGTGAAGGAACGAGTGCTGTTCTTCACAGCTCAGGACAAGATCGAGAGCTGGTAGTTCGGGCGTCAGCGACTATCGTCTCCGGACGATCTCCAGATAGGTCTGCGACACGCAGCTCACCGGACACTTGATCATCGCCTGCTCGCATTGGAGGAGGCTGATGCTCTGAATGGAAGCGGGAGTTTCAAGCCGCAGGTCCTCTTCGTCTATCCGGTGACCGTCCGCGAAGATGTCGGTGACTCTGTTCATCCAACCGGGGTGAAGCTTCGTAATGGTGTCCATGGCGTTCGAGTATCGGCCTGGCACGAGGTCTTCGGCGGTGATCGTACGCGTACTCTGTCCGCGCGCACCTCCGCCACTCACGCACCCGCCCAAGAGGAACAGCGCTGCCAGTGCACAGGCGCGCGGTCGTCAGCTCACGAAATCACTCGTCTCGAGCTTTCCCGCCCTTTGCGAAGGAACGGCACGCCGTCTGTGATCCATTCTGGAGCAGGAAGCCCCATGAGGTAGTGATCGAAATACTGCTTCATCCGAGTCTGGAAGTCCTTCTGGTTCGCCTCCTTCGCCAGATGGTGTGGTTCGTCGGGGTACGAAAGCAGAATGACCTCTTTCCCGAGTCGGCGTGCCGCGGTGTACATCTCGAGGCCCTGATTCCAGTCCACAGCTCCGTCCTCCGTACCATGGAGAATCAGAAATGGTGTCTCGATGTTCGGCGCGTGATGGACCGGTGACTGACTGATCCAACGCTCCATGTCGTCCCACGGCTGGTCGCCCATGCGGCCCTGACTGAATTGGAGAATGGGACCGTTTTGATTCCCGGAGCGTTTGTAGAGGATGTTGTTCATGCTCATGAGATTCGTGAGCGGAGCGCCCGTAATGATCGTCTTGAACATATCGGTTTGCGTGAGGATGAACGACGTCTCGTATCCTCCCCAAGAATGGCCCTGCAATCCGACAGCTTCCGGATCGGCGTAGCCTAACTCGATCGTCTCTTGGACAGCGCTCACGACATCGTCCAGAGCCGAACTTCCTGGGTAACCGTCGTCGTACACGATGTCGGGCATGAGGACGGCGTACCCGTTGCTGGCGTACGTCGACATATGCGGTCGATCGTCATAAACCGGCATCGAGAACTGATGGTGTCGCTGCGACATCTTCTCGTAGAAGTACACGATGGTCGGGTATTGTTGACCTTCGACGTATCCGGCGGGCAAGGCGAGCGTGGCCTGCAGGTCATTGCCGCGATCGTCCGTGTAGTCGACCAAGACGCGGCGGCCCCACGCGAACTCTGCGATCTGCGGATTCGCATCAGTCACCTGAGTCGGATTCCTGAAGCCGGTGTCAGCAGTCCAATAGTCAGGGAATCGCTCGAAGGTCTGCCGCGTGAAGATGACGCGGTCTGCATCGGCTGCTTTACGCACCTGCCCGACCATCTCGTCGCTGAACAGGAGCGGCTCCGGCGCCTGGCCAGGGCGTGCGCGGAAGTAGCCAGACTTCTTTGTCCATTCGCCGTATGCGGACAGGATCGTCTGATCTGGGTCGACGAAGTCGGCTTCTGGATCGAGGCGAGCCATGCGGAAGCGGATGCTCTCGGCGTCGCCCATGCCGCCTGTAAGGTTCAAGGCGCTCCCGCCATCGAGGGCGACCTGCCACACGTCCCATCTGTCGTAGAGGAGAATCGACCCGTCCTCGGTCCAGCCCGCGACACCATGGGCCGGAGCCTCGTTCACTTGATCGAACTCGCGGTTTACGAAGTCGACACCGGATTGCTCAGAGAGATTCGTGCGCTCCATCGACGCGATCTCCATGGCGTGCACTTCTTCGTCTTGGAGAAAGATGAACCACTCGCCGTCCGGAGAGGTCCCCATCGCGCGGCGGAGACCGTTGACCATTTCACGCTGTTCGCCGTTTTCGAGGTCTATGCGCACGTAGTCCACGAGTCCTCCGGCTACGGTCAGGTCATCCAAGTAGCTGCCAGTGTGTCGGCCGAGCCCCCAACGTCCGTCGTCTGTGATGTCGACCCGCTGCATCGCGTCTGTGGCTAGGCGTACGAAGCGACCGTCATCCACGTTGTAGACGGAGGTGTAGGTAGAGCGGCGGTCCGCGCTCGCCTGGACCATCTGCACGGACTGGAGCCGGTCGTCTGCCCAGTGCCAAACGTCGACGTTCGGCCCCTCTTCATCGTCTTCGTCGACGTCCGCTTCCTGCTCCTTGATCCCGAGGACGACACGATCCCCGTCCTGAGTCCACCGCGTGTTCGCGAGTTCGGAAAGCACGAATCCCGCGGGGAAGGACGTATCGTCGGACGGGTCGTACGTCGACGTGTGAGGCGAGCCGCCCAGGCCGGAAGCGATGACTAGAACGTTTTCCCGTTGGACGAAACCCTCCTCTTCGGATCCACGGAGCGCGACCAGTCCCGTGCCCGCATCGTTCCAAGCCAGGTCGTCGTATTTGTGCGAGCCAGTGTCGAGCGGACGAATCCGTCCGTCACTCGGAGTGACCAGGTAGAGCCCATTCCCCGACATCGCATCTGCGTCGACGAGGTATGCCAAGCGATCCCCGGCTTCGTTGAAAGAGAAGCCTGACACGTTCCCGAAGCTGAGCATCGTCTCTTGGGTCAAGTCGCGCAGAATGAGATCGGAACCCTCATGTTCCGCGTCCGCGTCGGACCTCTCGCGATGAATTGCGAGGAATCGCCCATCTTCGCTGAAGGCGAACGAGCGCACAGAGGACTCCTCGGATTCCTCGCCCGTCGCGAGATCGATGAGATGGAGTGCCCGCCGGATTGGCTCTCGTTGTTCGCGGAGTGGGTCCGCTTCCTCTTCGGGGGGGGAGGTCAAGAACGCCACCCAGCGCCCGTCATTGGAGAAGGCCGCCTCGGTCCCGTTCATCGCCTCGTGCGTGTCGTCTCCGTCCAGCGATCGCACAAAGAATGTCGCGTCCCCGTCGTTCGGTTGATGGGCGTAGGCCATCCATTGTCCGTTTGGGGATAGCGATACCTGAGTGATCCGGCTCCAGGCCCCGTAGTCATCAAGGGTCAGGGGGCGTTGGGCCTCCTGGGCCACTAAGGCGGGTGCGGATATGGACAGGAGGCAGGCGGAAGCAAAGACAGCTCTGTTCATGCGATTCTCGAGCGTTGCGAACATCGAAATACGAACGGATTCCGATGCTGCGGCCTTATAGGGGGTCGCACAAGCGCCCAGCGTATTGAGCGCTAGCGCGCGACCTCGCCGTTTTGGCCCACGCGAAGCTCGAGAACACGGCCTCGGTACTCAGCCGGGTCGACATCGGTGACCGTAGCTGTGAGCCTCTCGCCTCCCGCCAGAATCGTCACCGCGACGTCTACGGGTTGTGCCCCCGGGAGTCCGAAATGAACCGGGAGATCCGACTGCGAGTCGTACCCAGAGCCCGAATCGACGAGTCGCAAGCCGAGAAGCTCGTCCGTTCCTGCCGCGAAGAGCCGTACCTCAGCGCCAGTCCGGGTAGCTGCACCACTCCCATCCAGCACTCGCACCTGGAGAGATTGTCCGGCGAACTCGGGCCGCAGGAGGTTTTGCAGAAGAAGATGGACCCCGTCCTCCGGAGCACCGTTCACCGAAAGATCGAGGTCCCCATCACCGTCGAAGTCGACCCAGGTAGCTCCATGGTCCAGCGCTAGGCCCGCGAGGTCGGACGGGAGGACGTTCACAAACGTCTCAGTGCCTTCTCGCCGGAAGAGATAGTCGGGGTATTGGACGCCGCCCGTCACGGTGCCGTTCACAAAGAGGTCCTCAGTACCGTCGTGGTCGAAGTCCCCCCAGATGCAACTGTCGAACCGGGCGTCGACACGAAGACCGAGCGCTTCTCCGACTGATTCCCACTGCCCGTCGCCCGCCGAGCGCAGGAGTTCGTTCGGACCATAGTTGGCGAAGAAGATGTCTAGGTGACCGTCTTTGTCATAGTCGACAGCGCAGGGCCGAACTGTCCCGAGCGCCTCGTCTCCCACGCCGCGCCCGCCGCCAGCCACGGGTGTTCCGGGGGCGACATCCGTGAAGTGTCCCGCGTCCTGCATGAAGAGCCCGTTGGCATCGCCGTTCATGTTGCCGACGATCACGTCGAAGTCGCCGTCTTGGTCGAAGTCGGCCCAGACCGCGCCTACGGTGCGCCGCGTGTCACCAATGCCGGACTCATCCGTGACATTCGCGAAGTGGGGGCTGGAGCCAGGGCCGTCATTGCGAAAGAGCTGGTTGGCTCGGTCCCGCATACCCAGAAACAGGTCGAGGTCACCGTCACCGTCGTAGTCCACCCACGAGGCTTGGCGAGTCGTCCCCTCTGCTAACTCGAGCCCCGTCTCTGCCGCCATATTCACAAAGCCGTTCTCTCGGTCGTTCCGGAACAATGCCGTGACCGGAGCATCGCCCGCGTAACCCAGGAGTAGGTCGGGGTCTCCGTCGGCGTCGAAGTCTCCCCAGGACGACGTGCGCACAGATCGCTCCACCGCCAGACCAACATCAGCTGCGACGTCCACCCAGTCACCAGCGCCGACATTCATGTAGAGCCGGGACGGCGTGCCGTTGAAGCCCACGAACCGATCGGGGTCCCCGTCACCGTCGAAGTCCGCCCATGCGTCGGAGAGTGTTCCGCCGGAGTTGAAGAGCTCGTTGGCCACTGCGGCGAACGCCACAGGCTCAGGTGCCCGCTCGGTGTCTGCGCGAAGCCAGAGTATTGCGACGACGCCGAGCGCGAGAGCGCCGGCTCCGAGGACTGATTTTAGGGTGTTCATATGCTGTGTGGGCCAAGCCTGGGCATGCGGTGCTCCAAGTTGAGTCAGGCAGGTATGCTGGCGTTTGTGCGGGGTCTTCGGCAAGGCCCGGTGTTGGAGGACAGTGCGCGCTCCGGTCGTCACCCGATCTCAGGGATTGCATCCCTTCGGACTGAGCAGCGAAGATTCGGGCCGCGCCGGGTGATCCGAAGACCAGCAGGAGGTGTGTTATGGGCCGAGCAATCGGTGGTGTGATCTCGGCGTTTGTACTGTGGACCGTTTTGTGGTTGGGCTTCAATCAGATCGCCGCGGTCGCGTTGCCAGAGATCATCGTTACGGGACAGCCGCTGACGCACACCGGCGTGTTGATCGCCTGCATCATCTACAGCGTAGTGATCTCGGTTGTGGCCGGATTTGTCTGTGCCTCTGTGAAGAAGGAGTCACCTATGAAGACCGTTTGGGTGTTCGCCCTGATTCAGTTGGCCGTCGGCATCTTCGTCGAGTATACGTATTGGGATCTCATGCCTGCCTGGTACCACATCGTCTTCTTGGGTCTGATCGTACCGGCCACTGTGTGGGGCGGAAGCGAGAAGAAGGACGACTCAGCGGCTACTGCCTAGGTCGATTCGGCGGGTCACCAGGGGCGAGAGAGGAGCAGGATGCCTGTGGAGGTCTTCGACGTCGTTCACATAGAGATAGCGGCCGTCAGGACTCACGCCGATGTCGTTCGGGTAGCTGAACGAGGCCTCGTGTGCTGCGCCGTCGTGAGGATTTAAGGACGCTGACGCTTCCGAACCGTTACACATCACCAAAGTGTGTTGTTAAGGCGCGTCCCAGTGCGGCGAGGCCGTCTTCCAGGACATCCCGTTCTCCAGCCACCGCCACCCGAAAATGCGCTGGGGCTCCGAAGTACGATCCGGGCGTCACCCCGACATCGAAGTCGGCTGCCGCTCGGGTGACGAAGGGCCCCACGTCCTCCACTCCTTGAATACGGGGAAAGGCTACAGATCCACCGATAGGTTGGACCCATTCCAGCCTGGGGTGGGCTGCCATGAATTCACGCATGATCGCCTGGCCCGGGTGAAGGACACCTCGGGCACGCTCCAGTAGCCCATCCAACTGTTCGAAGGCGAGGACGCCGAGTGTCTCGGACGGGATCGAGCCGACAGCGTCGATGACGTCCCGCACTCGGTTGATACGTTCCACGGTCTCGGGGTCCGCAAGCACCCACCCCACCCGGATACCCGCCAGGCCATAGGACTTGGTAAGGCTGTTCGTTGAAATGAAGACGTCGTCGCGTGTGGCGGCTGGCGAGTTATCGACTCCCTCCAGCGCATCGAGATAGACCTCGTCAACGATGACCTTGGCTCCGACTACCTTCGCCAGCTTACCGACCTCCACCAGTGCTTCCGGTTCGGCGTACGCCCCAGAAGGGTTGTGGAGGTTCGTGAGGACGATGGCGCGGGTCTCGCTCGTGATCGACGCAGCGACCTCGTCCGCGTCGAGTGCGAACCCTTGCTCCCATCCACGCTGGAATGTCGTGACGTTCGCGCCCAAAAAGCGGGCAGCGCCCATGTGTGGATCGTACCCTGGCCATTCCACGAGCACCGTGTCACCGGGACGGACCAGAGCTGCGAGAGCGAGGTAGTTGGCCCCTGACGCTCCGGGTGCCGTGGCTACGCGCTCAGTGGCGACCCCAAAACGAGATGCGATCGCTTCCACCAAAGGTGGCCACCCATCGTCGTTCCGTCCGTAAATCTCCAGCGCGTCTCGTGCTCCAGGAAGCTCATCCATCGAACAGGGCAGGAGGTTGGAGCCCGTGAGGTCGTACTTGGCTTTAGCGTGGTGCTTGGCCCACGTCATATAAGGTGCCCAAGTCTCTGGAAAACGTGTGTCAGACATCGATGGAAGTCTCTGAGGTATCAGCGCCGCCCTTACCTACGAGCTGCGCGTTCCAGTAGAAGTAGGCCGGGACCCCGGCCGCGAGTATGGCGAATCCGATTCCGGAGCGTACCGGGTTGTTCCAGAGCACACTCCCCAGAATCAAGATTGATACGGCAACGAAGAGTCCCGGGACCAGTGGGTACAAGGGGGTCGCGAAGACGCCTTCGGGGCGCTCAGCGAGAGGGATTTTCTTCCTGAAGACGAACAGAGATGCCCCAGCGAGTCCGAAGAAGAACCAGTCGGCCGACACGACGTAATCGACGAGCTGCGCGTACGAACCGGTCGTCACGAGCACCACCGCCCAGACGGACTGGATGACGATGGCGACAGAAGGGGTGTCGTACTTCGGATGTAGTCTGGCGACGCGCTCCGGGAAGAGGCCGTCCCGGGCCATCGCGTAATACACGCGAGTCGGTGCAAGCATGGTCAGGTTCAAGAAGCCGAAGGTCGATACCGCGATGCCGAGCGTGATCAGGAAATTCCCAGTTGTGCCAAACAACAGGTCGGCGACATCTGACGCGGGCGTGAGCGTGTTCGCGAGTCCTGTGTGCCCAAGGACTTTGAGGTACACGAAGTTGATGAGTCCGTAGACGAGCACGACGAGGGCGGTTCCGGCGAGGAGCCCAACGGGCATGTCGCGAACCGGGTCCTTCATTTCCTCCGCCACGTAGTTGGCGTTCTGCCATCCTCCGTAGGTGAACATGATCGGGATGAGTGCCGCGCCGAACGCGAACAGCAGCATTCCGCCCCCCGGTCGGACGATCGGCTCGAGGGCGCCAGCTGCTGCACCGATGGCCGCCTCGGCTCCGGTCTCCCGAATCGGCAGGAAGAGTCCGGCGAAGATCAGCAGGCCGATCGGGATCAGCTTCAGGATGACAAATGTGTTCAGCACCCGGCTGCCCGGTTTCACACCGACGTAATTCACCGCCGCCACGACGACGATGCCGAGCACCGCCAGGATCTGCCCGTCTGCTCCCGTATTTCCGACCAACCGGAGCGTGTATTCGGCGAAGGTTATTGCGACTGCCGCGATCGCGCCGCCCTCGATCATCAAGAGGAGGCCCCAGCCGTAAAGGAAGCCTGCCATGGGGTGGTAGGCTTCGCGCAGGTAGGCGTAGTGTCCGCCCGCTTTGGGGAAGAGCGTGCCGAGCTCGGCAAAGGTCAGGGCACCGGCCAGGGCGACTACCCCGCCGGCCAACCAAGCCGCCATGACGAGCGCGGGCGAGTCGAGACGCTGTGCCACGATATACGGGTTGATGAAGATGCCGGCACCGATGATTCCACCGACCACAACCATCGCGGTATCGAACCGACCCAGTTCTTTTCGAAACGACACACCCGACTCCCTGTGAAGGACCCGGGAGGGTAGAGTGGATGCCCGGTATTTCGCCAGCCTGAGCTGGCTCACAGCAGGGCCGAGGGCTTCTCAAGTGTGCCCTGTGTTCACATGATTCCGGTCTTACAAACCTTCCATCGTAACACGAGGAAATTCGCATGTCGGTCATGGACGTCATCGCTTCCAGGCGCTCGATCAAGAACTTCACAGATCGTGCGATCACCAATGAGGAGATCGAGCGGTTGCTCGGTGCGGTCTGCTGCGCACCCAACCACAGGATGACGGAACCGTGGCGTTTTTACGTTCTCGGGCCGGAGGGGCGAGCGGCTTACGGAAAGGCGCTAGGTATGCGGAAGGCGAAGCGCGTAGAGGATCCGGAGGCGGCGCAGGCTGTGATCGACAAGGTCTCACGCGTACACCGTGATCTCCCGGGGATGCTCCTCGTGGCGATCGCGCAGGACGAGAATCCCGAGATCAAAGAAGAGGATTACGCGGCCGCTTGGATGGGCATTCAGAACCTGAGCCTGGCCGCGTGCGAGATGGGTCTGGGTACTCACCTGAAGTCCGGCGCGATCATGGATGATCCCAATGCCCGTGGTCCTCTGGGTGTGCCGGACGGTGAGCGGATTATCGCGTGCATCGAGCTGGGTGAGCCTGCGGAGACTCCGGCAGGGAAGGCCCGCTGCGCCGCGTCCGACTTCACCACCTGGGTGCCCTAGGCCGGGCAATTGCGCGCCCCCGTGAGGTGTCCGACCCTTAGTGCCTCCTCAGGCCATATATAGGTACACATGACACGTCGACTCTTCTTCGTCGCGCTCGTGGGGCTGTTCGTCACGTCCTGCGCCCCCAGCAGTGAGAGACCTGACTCCAATGAGATCCTTTGGGATTCCTGGGGGGTGCCGCACATCTACGGCGTCAGCGATGCCGACGTCTTCCGTGGCATGGGTTGGGCCCAGATGGAGAGCCATGGCGACCTCATCTTGAGGCTGTATGGCGAGGCGCGTGGTCGAGCGGCTGAGTATTGGGGTGAGGACTTCCTTCCCATGGACCAATACCTCCGTATCATGGGTGTCCCGGGTCGCGGGGCAGAGTGGTTTGAGGGCGAGTCTCCCGATATGCAGGCAAACCTCGAGGCTTTCGCCGCTGGAGCGAATGCGTATGCCGAAGCGCACCCAGAGCTGATCGCGGACGACGTTGAGGTCGTGCTTCCGGTCACGCCAGCGGACGTGCTGTCGCACGCCAATCGCGCCATGCACTTCACCTTCATGGCAAACGCAGGAGTCATGCGGCAGGCCGGCGCAGCAGTGGCCGAGCGCACAGCGATGGGGCCGGCTCCGTTGGAGCGGTCGCAGGAAGAGTGGGCCAGCCAGATCGGATCCAACGCCTGGGCGATTGGACCGAGTAGGTCTGCGAGCGGGAACACGATGTTGGTCGCGAACCCGCACTTGCCGTGGGCGGGGCTCTTCCTGTTCTACGAGATGCATTTGGTCGGCCCGACCATCGATACCTATGGGAGCACCCTCGTTGGGCTACCCGGGGTCCTGGTCGGGTTCAACGATCAACTCGGCTGGACGCACACGGTGAACACCTACGATGGCGCCGACCTGTTTCGCATGGACCTCGCCGATGACGGCTATCTATTCGGTGACGAGGTCAGGGCGTTCGAATCACGAGATGAGACCATTCTCGTGATGGGTGCGGGGGGCGGCCTGAGAGAGGAGACGCTCACAGTCAGGGAGTCGGTCCACGGGCCCGTCCTCGCGGCCGGAAGTGGGCGTGCCGTTGCGCTGCGGGTCGCTGGGCTCGAGCAGCCCGGCGTCGTTGGCCAATGGTGGGACATGGCGCGTGCTCAGAGCCTCGCGGAGTATGAAGCCGCACTGTCCCGTCTTCAGATCCCGATGTTCAACGCGATCTATGCGGATGCTGAGGGACACATTTTGTACGTGTTCAACGGATCTGTACCCGAACGATCGATGGGTGACGTCGGTACCTGGCGCGGAGTAGTCGACGGGAGTGACCCGTCCACGCTCTGGACGACGTACCACAGCTACGACGAACTGCCGCGCGTCCTCGATCCCGAGAACGGTTGGCTCCAGAACGCGAACGACCCCCCTTGGACGTCGACCGTGCCTCAAGCACTGGATCCGAGCGACTTCCCGGCCTATATGTCGCCGACAGGCATGGCGTTCAGACCGCAGCGCAGCGCCAACATGCTCATCAACGACGAGTCGATCACGTTCGATGAGGCCCTGACCTACAAACACTCGACGCTGATGGAGTCGGCGGACCGTGTCCTGAACGACCTGTTCGCGGCGGCGGAAGGCTCTGACGACGAAATGGTGCAACAAGCGGTCGCGGTGTTGTCTGCCTGGGACCGGACCGTCAGCGCGGACAGCAGGGGAGGAATTCTCTTCGAGGCATGGCTCCAGGTCTGGCTACGATCTGGATCGTCGTGGGGCTTTGGCTGGGACGCCGCGATGCCGTCTGGCACACCCTATGGGATGGTTGACCCGGAGCTCGCAGTCGCTCTACTGGCCGAAACTGCAGCCAGAGTGGTCGCGGAGCGAGGTTCGCTCGACGTGGCATGGGGGGATGTCCACCGTGCGAGGCGAGGCGACTTCGATGTGCCTGTCTCGGGCGGCCCTGGTGACCCCCATGGCGTCTTCCGGGTCGCCGAGTTCCAGCAGCAAGCGGATGGAAGTCGGGTCGTGAACCACGGAGATACCTACTACTCCGTCATGGAATTCACGCCGGACGGGGTGAACGCCCGCGTCCTGCTTGCGTACGGGAATGCGACGCAGTCCCACTCGCCCCACATTGGCGATCAACTTGAGCTGTATTCGAGACAAGAAATGCGGACCCCGTGGAGGACACGGACCGAAATCGAAGCGAATCTGGAATCACGCACTGATATGAATGAGGATGGACGATGAAGCCGACTTACCGTGGGTTATTGAGTGCCTTTGCAGCCGTGGCGGTCACCGCAGCAGCCGTTGATGCGCAGACGTTGCCTCCCCAGGAACACCAGGAGTTGGCGCGGTCCATCTTCGCTGAGTTGATCGAGATCAACACGACGAATTCAGTGCGCGGCGACAATACGATCGCGGCGCGGGCTATGGCCCAGCGACTGTTAGATGCCGGCTTCCCTGCGGAAGACGTCCATGTCCTGATCCCCGATGATTCGCCTACGAAGGGCAATCTCGTCGCGCGATTCCGAGGTCGGGACTCCAGCCTCAAGCCGATTCTGTTGCTTGCGCACATCGACGTGGTGGAGGCGCTGCCCGGTGATTGGAGCCCGGACCTGAACCCCTTCGATTTCCTCGAACGTGAGGGCTACTACTACGGCCGCGGCGTGACGGACAACAAAGACGAAGCTGCGATCTACACGGCCAACTTCATTCGGATGCGCCAAGAAGGCTTCGTCCCTGAGCGTGATATCGTCTTGGCGCTGACGGCTGACGAAGAGGGCGGTCCTCGCAACGGCGTTGTGTTCCTCCTTGAGGAGCACCGAGATCTCATTGATGCCGAGTATGCGCTCAATGAGGGCGGCGGTGGCATGGCTCAAAACGGTCGGAAAATCTCCAACAATGTTCAGGCTGCAGAAAAGAAGTACCTGAACTTTCGGTTCTCGGGCACCAATCCTGGTGGTCACTCTTCGCTGCCGGTGCCAAAGAACGCGATCTATGACCTGTCACAGGCCTTAGTGGCAGTGCAGAGCTACGATTTCCCTGTGATGCTCCACGAGGTCACCGAGCAGTTCTTCGGGCGGTCCGCCGAGCTCGTGGGCGGTGAGATGGGCGAGGCCATGCGCCGCATCGTTGCGAATCCGAATGATGCGGATGCGGCGGAGACGCTCTCCGTCGAGCCCGGTTACAACTCACGCCTTCGCACGACCTGCGTCGCGACGCTTCTCGAAGGCGGCCATGCGCCGAATGCGCTCCCGCAGCTTGCGACCGCGAACGTGAACTGCCGCATTTTCCCGACGCACGATCCCGAAGACGTGCTTGTGAGACTCCGGGAGATCGCAGCTCCCTTTGATGTGACGGTCGAGATGGACGGCGCGGCCAATCCGAGCCCGCCGTCTCCGTTGACCGACGAAATTCTCGGCCCGATTGAGAGAGTCACCGAACAGATGTGGCCAGGGGTGAAGGTGCTCCCTGTCATGTCGACGGGTGCAACGGACGGTCTGTATCTGCGGAAAGAAGGCATCCCGGTCTACGGCGTGAGTGGCCTGTTTGGTGACATGGACGACGTGCGGGCACACGGGCAGGACGAGCGGATCAGTATCCAGAATTTTTTCGAAGGACAGGAGTTTCTCTTCCGTCTGGTGAAGGCACTCTCTGGCGGTGGGATCGCTTAGGAGCGTGGCTCCTCGTCCACTCCTGTCGGAGCACGATCAGGGCGCGAGCCTCGTAGAGGTTTCTCGGGGAAGCCGGATCTTTTGGGAGCCTCGGTGCGTGACCGCGGTCATACGTCGGTATCGGATTTCGGAAACGAGAGGGCGGCCGGTGCCATGCCGACGATCGCGTACCTCTCTTCGTCGACTTGGAAGCTCCTCCCAATCACATCTTGCGAAGATCCGTATTGGTCCCGCCAACGTTCATATGCGACACGTCCCCGCGTGGCGACGCCGTCCACAGTTAGGCTCGTGCGCCGCATGTCGTGCGCGGCGAGGGCTGTGAATGCGGAGGTGGTGCTTCTCCAGTTCAGTTATTTGGCGGGGGCGCAGGGAGCACGAGCCACAACAGGAAGCGAACAACGGGTGGTGGCATGCCTATTCCGCCCAGGTGGCGAGCGAGGCCGGTGACGATTCGAGGCCTGCCGACAGCTTGGCCATCCGATCGCGTGATACCTGGAGGAGGAGTGCGCCGCTTGGGCGGAGCATGGAGTACTTACGGCGGCGGCCACCCCGCTCGGCTGAGGTTCCTCCACGCTTGAGGTGATCAGGCGGGCAGCTTCCAGTCGCTTCAATACGGTGTATACCGCGCCGGCGCTCACCTCTCAACCGGTCCGTGATACGATCTTGCAGCGGATCGAGGCTCCATAAGCGTCAGTGCCCAGAGAAAGCAGCGCATAGAGTATGAGTTGTTCGAACTCGCCGAGTGCCTTTGCCCTCCAGTTGACTCCTCTTGTTTTCAATATGAACCAAATGGAGGGGGAAGGGTTGTGAACGTCTAGGAACCGTCGGGTGTCGTAGTCGTATATGAAGGTGGTATTCGCATCACTCCAGTCGTCGGCATCGACGCAACTTCAATGCGCTCAACACGTTTCTTTCTCGTCTTTGTGGTCCTCTGCGGGTTCCTCTGGAGTCCGGCAGTCAACGCACAGACCGTGCTGCTCAGGGTCATCGATGCCGAGACATCGCAGCCTATCTTCGGCGCCTTGGCCTATCTGGACGACGGACAGGGGTCGACGGTGAGAAACGCCCTGACCGACGAGCGAGGTAGAGCGCTCTTCGTGGGTCTGGCCCCGGGTATGTATCAGGTACGGGCCGAAATGATCGGGAAGGGGGCGGGCGAAACTGAGATCTTCGAAGTGGTCGCCGGTGCAACAGTTGCTCGAGAGCTCCGACTCGAGTCGAGAGCGATCGTTTTGGAGGGCATCCAGGTCGAGGCAGAGGGTGGTCGCTGCTCGGTACGTCCGGAGCAGGGCCTGATCATAGCGGACGTTTGGGACGAGGCGCGAAAGGCCCTCTCAGCGGCGGCGTTTACGGACGGCCAAGAGGTGTATCGATACCAGACGGAGCGTTATACGCGGGACGTGGATCCGAACACGAAGATCACTCGGGAGGAGCAGCGGCGGCGTTCTTCTGGGTATCTCCGGACCCCCTTCGAGAGCCGACCTGCAGAGGACCTTCTGGAGAACGGCTTCGTTCAGACCGATGACGATGGCGATCTTTATTTTGCCCCAGACGCCGACGTGCTCCTCAGCGACGCATTCCTTGACACGCACTGTTTGCGGCTTGCGCGTGGCCGCGAATCGAACGATGGGCTCGTTGGCCTCGAGTTCGAACCCGTGGGTAATCGGAATCGTGTGACCGATATCGCGGGCACCATTTGGATCGATCTCGACTCGTACGAACTCCGATATCTGGAGTACGGATACCGGAATCTCAATGCCGATCTGACTGCACCCGACGTGGGCGGACGAGTCGATTTTCGGCGCCTTCCGAACGGCAATTGGATCGTGCCGGAGTGGTGGATTCGGATGCCGACCGTGGGTTATGTCCGGGACGCCTCCGGTCGGCGCCAACCGTATCTTGAAGCGTATAGAGTCATGGGCGGGATCGTCACTGAAGTGCAGGAGTCCGGCGGTCGGACCGTCGTTCGGGCCGAAACTGGGACGATCGAAGGCATCGTCCTCGACAGTTTGGGTGCCGAACCCCTGCGAGGCGCCCGGGTCGGTGTCGTGGGGTCCCCGCAGTCTGTCTTCACGAACGCGGAGGGACGTTTCGCGATCCCGGGCCTGACGGAAGGGACCTACCAGCTTCACTTCTCACATGCCCGGCTCGAGATGATGGGTTACGTGCCGGAGCCGGTCGTCCAAGAAGTCGTGAAGGGCGGGGTCGCTGCGGTCCGTTTCATGATGCCTTCGATTACGGACATTGCATTCGAGGCATGTCGGGACCAGGTGGTCGATGAAGGCACGTCGCTGCTCCTGGGCTGGGTGCGGGATGCGGCGACTTCACGGCCCATGCCCGGCGCGGCGGTACAGGTGCGTTGGGAGAAGGTCCGCATGGTCAACGTCGGCCTTGAGAATGCTCGCATCACCGGGGAAACCATGTCCGGCTTCCAGGTGAATGCGGACGAGGAAGGGCGCTATCGGATCTGTGGCGTTCCCGCAAACGAGCTTCTAACGATCAACACCATCATGGACGGCGTGGAGTTGGCTGGTGACACGACGAGCATCGACGAATTTGCCGCGGCGAAGGTGTACATCCTCGAAGTTGTCAGGGAAGAGCGGCGCTAGAGCGACACTCCTGTCAGTCAGCCGCCGAACAACACCCCAATGCCCTGTTCGAAGATGATGTCGCGGGGAATTCCCATCGCATCGAGCCGGTCCAAGTCAGCCTGAAGCTCGTCCGGAACGAGCCCTTTTTCTTCCATGAGCTGATCGACACCTTCGTAGTCGCCGTTCCCCTGGAGCGTGAGAATCAGTTCGCTCAGCCCATTCACGGCCTCGCTCATCGCGGGGAAGTCGACGCGGTAGGTGCCGGTGACATCGTTACGACTGAACGCGCCGTTTTCCTGGAAGTAGTTGAAGCGGACCATGTTCGCTTGACCATGGGCGCTAGAGGCCCCAAAACGGACTGAGCGGAAAATCCCCGCCAGGAAAGTCACGTAGTGATCTTCGATCGTTCCCTCGGTCAGCTCAACCTCGTTCGAAGAGCTGTGTGACCATGTAGAGCCCGACCACGTCCGCCTTGCCTTCTTCCATTGGGGACGCGTGTTCACGTAGTGCAGTCCGGACCGTTCCGCGCCCATTGAGCGTGTTCTTGATGCCGAGTCCGTGTGCGACTTCGTGGAACATGGTGTTCCCGAAGAAGGCATCGAACGTGATGTTGGCGCGCTGGTCCTCCACAATCAGTTCTGCCGCGAGCGGCAGCATGATTTCGTCGAACTTGGCCTGCATCGCGTTCTTGAGCTGAAGCCGCCGTGTGCCCTTGGCCAGCTGAACTTCTTCGTCGTTCGGCAGGTTGATCGCGATCGTTTTCGACCCGGCGTTGGCATCGCCGGCGTAGTAGACGACGTCGTAGGCGTTCAGGTCAGAGTCGGTCCCAGGCGTTTCCGCCTTGAGACGGGCGTCCACCGGGAGCCCGCGCTGGAGGCTTGGAAGGAGTGCCGCGAAGTGGGACAGCCGGTCGCTCCACGCCTGGTCCTTGATGAGCACGTAGCCCTCATGCGCCGCCTTATACCCGAAGAGTTGATCTTCGTAGTTCTCGATGGGACCGATGATGACATCGATCGGGTTGTTCTTCATGTCCATCCAGGCCATGTCACTCGCTCGGTAGTCGTCGGACCCGAGCGCATCAGCACGAAGACGCAGGTAATTGGCAAGGCCGGGGTCCGACGCCAATTCGGCGGCTTCGCGGAGCTTCGCGGCGGCAGCCATGTGCTGCTCGGCGAACTCCTCGTGGTAGGGCACGGCGACCAAATCGCCATCGCCATCGCGACGCACCAACGTGTAGAGACTCTGCAGTTCTGGGTTCGTCTCGACCGCGATTTCGAACTCCTCCTGCGTCATGTCTCGGGGATAGATGTTCGCGCCAACAGGCTTCGCACTCACTCCCTCGATGAATGCCGCGTCGGCGTGCAGGCGATCCCAGGGCCCGTAGTTGATGCGCAGGTACTCGAGCGTGGCCGGGTCGTCGTGGGTCAGCACTTCGGCCGCCGTCCGGTCACCGTAGGCCTGCTGCCAGAACACGTCGTCCATCGGCTGGACGGCCTGAATGAGCAGCCGGACCACTTCCTGGTCATTCTCGGAGAGATGTGAGACGTCGGCTTCGAGCCGCACCATGGCGTATTGATCGAGTAGCGCATGCATCCTTTGGTGCTCCTCGGTCTCTTTGGGATCCTCGGCCTCCGTTCCGCCACATGCGGCGATGGCGGTGAGAGCGAGCAACACGAGAACGGATCGACTACGGGTCGGCATGAAGTACTCCGGGCGGGGCATTTTCTGCACGTAAGCAAGCTATGACGGGCGGCTCTGAACGCTAGTATCCCCAATACGTTGCACGGATCGAGCTGTGACCCTGGCGACGAGGAAAGGATGCTGCATACGTTGCGAGTCAGCGCCAGTTCAGGCGCTTATCCGCGTCCTGTAGAACCGGTTTGTTCTCATGAAGATCTCGCTCGGCTTCCGCTCCGCTCCTCTGTGCGCACTGCTTCTTACCGGGATCGTGCTGTTCCCCGCGTCAGGCCGGGCGCAGGAAGACCGCATGTCCGCGACCGAGCGACTCGATGCGTTCGCTGCGCATGAGGCGCTGGTGGAGAACTCGCGGTTCGGCGCGCTCCCTTGGCAGCACTTGGGCCCGACGAACATCTCCGGCCGCGTCGTGGACGTGGCGGTCGCGGAGCCGCGCGGCGGCACGTACACCATGTATGTCGGAGCCGCCGGTGGTGGCGTGTGGAAGACGGAGAACGAGGGGACGACGTGGACGCCTGTTTTCGAGAACGAGGTTACCGCCTCAATCGGCGACATTGCGATCACGCCGTCCGACCACAATGTGGTTTGGGTCGGGACCGGCGAGGCCAACATCTTCCGCAGCTCGCACATCGGGAATGGGATCTACAAGTCGACTGATGCCGGTGAATCATGGACCCACATGGGCCTCACCGAGACGGGTACGATCGCCCGGGTCGTGGTGCATCCGACCGACCCCAACACGGTCTGGGTCGCCGCGAGCGGTCAGGAGTATCGCGACAATCCCGAGCGGGGAGTCTACAAGACCACGGACGGGGGACAGACGTGGGAGAACGTCCTCTTCATCGACGACATGACGGGCGCGATCGACGTCGTCATTCACCCGGACGATCCGAACACGCTGTATGCAGCGACGTGGCAGCGGAGGCGCTCGAAAGGGAACGACCCACGTAACGAACCGGCCTTTTCCGGGTCGGATGATCTCTTCTCCGGCTCCGGCGCCTGGAAGAGCACCGATGGAGGATCCAACTGGAATCAGGTGAACAGCGGTCTGCCAGACGCCCGGTTCCGGGGGCGTATCGGCATCGATATCGCACGCTCGCAGCCCGAGACCATCTACGCCTTTGTCGACAACTACGAGATTGCACGCGAAGCCCCAGCCAACGCCACGGACGCCTACGGCCGACCACGCGGAGGGATCATCAAGGGTGCCACCGTCTTCCGCTCGGACAACGGTGGTGGGTCGTGGCGGCAGACGAGTGAGAGCACACCGTATATGGAAGGGCTCGGCGGGACCTATGGGTGGGTCTTCGGGCAAATGCGCGTCGATCCGCAGAATCCCGACAGGATCTATGTGATGGGCCTACGGCTGAACGTGTCTGAGGACGCGGGAAAGACGTTCCGGCCCATGAATGGAATGCATGCCGACCACCACGGGTTGTATATCGACCCAAACAACACGGACTACCTCGTCAACAACAACGACGGTGGTGCCTATGTTAGCTATGACCGGGGGGATAGCTGGCGTTTCTTCGTCGAGTTGCCGTTGGTCACGTTCTTCAATGTGAACTACGACAAGGGCGACCCGTTCCGGGTCTATGGCTCGGTCCAAGATCACGGGTCGTACAGTGGAGTCGTAGACCTGACCAATGGGCGGCACGCGATCCCAGCGGTCGAGTGGCGCGGTGCTCCGGGTGGAGAGGGCAGTCACCATGCCATCGACCCGACGGACCCCAACATCGTTTATTCGGCTGGCTTCTACGGGACCATCTCACGGACCAACGTCTCGACGAACGAGAGCACGTCGATCATGCCGCGAGTCCCTGCGGGCGAACCGCCGCTCCGCGGCCAGTGGCTCGCACACTTCATCCTGTCTCCGCACGATGCGAACACGATCTACCACGGAATGAACATGGTCTTCAAGTCGACCGACCGTGGAGACACTTGGGAGCGGATCAGCCCTGACCTGACCACGAACGATCCGGAAACTCAGGGAGACATTCAGTTCCAGACGATCGTAGCGCTCTCGGAGTCACCCATCAGGGCCGGCTTGCTGTATGCTGGGACGGACGACGGCCGGGTGCAGGTCACGATGGATGACGGCGGAAGTTGGACAGATATCTCCGCAGGGCTCCGCTCCGCTCGCTTCACGTCTGAGGTGGTGGCGTCGGCCTATGACGAAGGCACGGTATATGTCACTCAGAACGGCCGCCGGAGTGATGACTACGACGCGTTGGTGTGGAAGTCGACCGATTACGGCCAGACCTGGGAGAGCATCGCGGACGGCATTCCGTTCGGGCCGGTGAACATCATTCGCGAAGACCCCAAGAACCCCAATCTCCTCTATTTGGGGAATGACGTCGGGGTGTATGTCTCATTGAACCAGGGACAGGAGTGGGAGGCACTCAGCAATGAATTGCCCGGCACCTTCGTGCACGACTTGGTCGTGCATGATGAGCAAGACTTCTTGATTGCCGCGACGCACGGACGCGGCATGTTCGCGTTAGATGTTCGCCAGCTTCAGAAGGTGACGCCTACGGTTGTGGCGTCCGTCGCACACTTGTTCGACGCCGAGAACGGAGCGCTGCCGGCAGGTGGAGGCCGCGGTCGCGGCGGCTTCAACTATGAACGGGCCTACGTCCACTATTGGCTCGGAGATGATGCGGCCGTCACGCTGGAGATCCAGGACGCACAGGGGTCGATGGTCAACGTTCTCGAGGCCGGCGGATCCGCAGGACTGCATCAGGCAGAGTGGGCGCTGGACCGATTGGGCGGGAATCAGGGAGGGAGGGGAGGTGGATTTTTCCGCCGGCCGAACTTCGTGGAACCTGGCGACTACACAGCGGTCCTGACGGTCAATGGCGTTGAATACCGGACCACGCTTACTCCGGGGCGTCGATAGTGAGGTAAACGGGGTGGCGCGAGCCAGGCGCCGATCGTCGTCCCGGCCATCCCTACATCAAAGTAATGAGCGACCACGACCGACCTGCCAGGCCCGGGAACGGTCAAAGAGATGTGCCGAACGATGGGAACCGGCCCGTCGACTGACGTCGTCATCTACGACGATTGGGGCACACTGTTCGCCATCCGAGTGTGGTAGGTGCTCGCCTACTACGGTTTCGACCGGGTTCGTGTACTCGATGGCGGGTGGCAGGCTTGGGTCTCCGCAGGGCTGCCCGTGAGCTACGAGGTGCCCGACGTGCGGGAGGTCGAGGATCTCGACATCGAGGTGGATCCTCGACGGATTATTGGTCGAGCAGAACTCCAGAGGCGCCACGCGGACGAGGACCTGCAGGTGCTCGATGTCCGCTCCGAGGACGCGTTCAACGGGGTGGTGTTTCGTGGCAACAAGCGGAAGGGTCGCATCCTTGGAGCCACGCACCTCGAGTGGAATCGACGGCTCGAAAACTCGACCGACGCTCAGGCCGTTCGAGTCCTCCGTTCCGAGAATGAGGTAGACACACTCATCACCGGTGCACCTCTCGATCTTGCGCTGGAGGTCGTGACCCACTGTCAGGCGGCGGTCCGCACGACGCACACCGCGTTCGTGCTGGAGATGATGGGGTACCCGCTGGTCCGCGTGTACGATGGGTCCATGGAGGAATGGGCCAACCGAACGGATACGCCACTCGAGTAAGAGGGTGGCGGGGCGCGACCCGGCCACCCATTCTCGGGGCACGGCCCGTTCTCAGCTTAACCTCCGATTTCCATGCTCTTTCGTCGTACAGTGGATGCAACGCTGTTGTTCATCCTCTCGGCTGCTTTGGCACCGCTTGAGGCTCAGGACCGAACCGAACTGGTCCGCACCCTTCAGGTGCATCTAGACTCCCTGACGGAGCACTCCGCTTTCCCAGGACTGACGCTCGGCGTCGCTCTAGCGGACGGATCCTCCTTAGGCTTTGCGGCCGGATGGTCGGACACAATCGCCCATCGCGAGATGCGGCCCGAAGACCGGATGCTCCAAGGGAGCGTTGGGAAGACGTACTTCGGTGCCATTGCGTTGCAGTTGGCGGCTGACGGGCGGTTGCCTCTGGACTCGAAGCTGTCGGACTACCTTGGGAACGAGCCTTGGTACGGCGGGCTCCCGAACGGTGCGGATGTCACGATCCGGCAGCTCATGAGCCACACGAGCGGAATCGTGCGCTACGAGTTCAATCCTCAGTTTCTGCAGGACCTCACAGCGGATCCCATGCGGACGTGGACTCCCGCGCAGCGGGTCGCGTACCTCGACGGTATGGAGGCGCCTTTCGCGGCCGGGGAAGGCTGGGATTATTCGGACACCAATTTTGTCCTCGTTGCTATGACCGTGGAATCCGTCACCGGTCGTCCCATTTACGATGACATCCGACGAAACCTCCTCGACCGACTCGAGCTGGAGAACACCGTTGCTTCGGATCGTCCTGATGTGCCTGGTATCGCGAATGGGTACGCCGGGACTGAAAACGGATTTGGCGCCTTCGATGCGACGGTGCAAGACGGTCGTCTGGTGTTCAATCCCCAGTTTGAATGGGCCGGCGGGGGGTTTGCTTCGACCACCGAGGACCTCGCCATTTGGACCAAGCACGTGCAGGAAGGCAGGGCGTTCAACCCGGTTATTCTTGAGGACTTCCGCGCGGGCACCCCAGCGCCTCTCGGCCCGGAGGGCAGCTACGGTCTGGGCGTCATCATGATGGAGCTACCGGCGGGTACCGCCTGGGGCCACAGCGGTTTCATGCCCGGCTACCGGACCGAAGCCTACTACTTCCCTGAATACGGGTTCGCATTGGCGCTCCAGGTGAACACATCGGACGGTGCCGCTTTCGGTCAGTCCCCTCTGCGGATGCTCAACGAAATCGCTGAACGCGTGAAGGTGGGGGTCGGCTCGTGAGCTATGTAAGGGTCGACACGGGTGTGGAGCGCCTGGTGACTGGTGCCGCAGAGCATCTTCGCGGACGCAGACTGGGCTTGATCGCGCACCCCGCGTCCGTGACGTCCAAACTGGAGTTCTCGGCTGACGTGATGATCCGCGCCGGCTTCGATTTGGTGGCGCTCTTTGGCCCCCAGCACGGTGCCAGGGGTGAGAAGCAGGACAACATGATCGAATCGGATCACTACCTAGACCCGGTGACAGGCTTGCCTGTTCACTCCCTCTACAGCGAGATGCGGAAGCCTAGTCCGGAGATGCTTTCGGGGCTCGACGCACTGGTGTTCGACCTCCAGGACGTGGGGGTTCGCGTGTACACCTTCGTGTGGACCATGGCGTTGGCTATGGAAGCGTGCGCGGAAGCTGGAATCCCGTTCGTTGTACTCGACCGCCCGAACCCCGTAGGCGGGCGCCGTCGGGAGGGACCCGTGCTCCGTGTGGGCTTCGAGTCGTTCGTGGGACTTCATCCCATCCCGTTGCGGCATGGCCTGACCTGTGGCGAACTCGCGCGCTGGTTGAATGAGGTGCGAGGGATCGGCTGCGAACTGGAGGTGATCGAGTGCGCTGGCTGGTGTCGGTGGATGCACTGGCCGGACACGGGGCTCCCGTGGGTATTTCCGAGCCCAAACCTTCCGACTCCAGATTCCTCCGAGGTCTATCCTGGCATGGTCTTGCTTGAAGGGACGAACCTCTCAGAGGGGCGGGGCACGACGAGGCCGTTCGAGCTGTTCGGCGCCCCCTACTTGGACGCGGACGCGATGGGTGCGCGCCTCGCGCGCGCAGGTTTACGGGGAGTGACAGTCCGTCCCTGCCACTTCGAGCCCACGTTCCAGAAGCATGCGGAATCCCTGTGTGGGGGTGGGCAACTTCACGTGACCGATCTTGACTCGTTCGAGCCTGTCCGTGCCACGGTCGAGATCCTACGCGCCGCGCGTGCTCTGGCACCGGCAGAATTCGGTTGGCGGCCACCTCCGTATGAGTACGAGGCAGATCTCATGCCCATCGATATCCTGTGGGGTCACGACGGATTGCGGTTGGGCGTCGACGCGGGTGCGACGACGGACGAGATCCTCGCAGGTGTGGACGAGGAAGTGGCCGAGTTCAGCACGTCGGTAGAGCCGTTTCTACTCTACGAGTAGCGCGGGCTCTGAGTAACGCAAGTGTTCTCTGACCTCAGGCGAGATCGCAGCCCTGGGTCTGGAAAAAGTCCTCTTCAATTTGCAGATCCAGCGTGTCACCGGGGTCGACGCTGATTTCACGCGTCGTGCATTTGCTCCCAGCGAGAATATTGATTTCGATGCGCAGGGGCTCCGACCGCTCCCAGGGAATCGAGAACACAGCGTGAGTTTTTCCTTGGACGATACCCAGTCCGGTGCGTGAGCCCAGCCCGATCACATAAAGCCGCGCTTCATTGAAATTCGAATTCTGCACATGAAGCCGAATGACCCGCTCGGCCACCGGTGTCCGTGTGAATGGATCCTCGCGCACAACGAGCGGGCCGGCCGAAGTGCATCCGAAGGAAGTGACGAGCAGCGCCACACACGTGACGACTCTAGGAGTGGTCATCGCCGGTTACCGCGGCACTCGGTGAGCCCGACGTTCGCTGGGATGTGCAGCTGGATCGTCGCCCCGGGATCTGCAGCGAGTTCTCCAATGCGGCATTGCCGTCCTCCCACGATGTCGATTCTGAACTGAACCGGCACCGCGAAGTCCCAGGCAATCGTGAACTCACGGTTGGTGTTTCCGGTGACTTCACCGAGTCGAATGGATTGACCTTGGCGAATCGCGAATACGGTCAGGTCATTGAAGTTCAGATTCCGGACCTCGATGTTGAGTCGTCCAGGAGCGTCGGCACGACGTCCGTTGAAAGGGTCATCGGGAGCCCCGCCTAGGCCGAGACACCCGGATAGAACGAATAGCGCGATCAGTGCGAGGAGCGCGATGAGGGCGGGACGGCGACGGCGTGTAGCCAAGGGGATGCTGCTCACTTATCCATGTTATGATGCGCAACGGTTCCAGGCGAACCCTGATTCTTTTGCATGATCTACCCATTCGTTAAGACGATGGAGACCTTACCAAGTGCACGACTCCTTGGTGCTGGAAACCGAACGGCTCGCCCTCACTGCGATGACGGCTCCTGCGCTACGTGCGTGGCTCGAGAAGGATGCTGAGGCGTTGCGGACGCTCACCGGAGCATGGTTCCCCGAGCCGGTGGAGTCACCGCCATTGTTCGGAAAGGACCTCCCCATGTTCTTGGATCGGATGGAGGAAACCCCGGCCGAGCTCGGGTGGTGGGTCTGGCTCGTACAACGGAAGGACTCTCACCTCGCGGTAGGCGTTTGTGGCCTAAGTGGCCGCCCGCTGGATGGAGGGACGATGCTCGGCTACTCGGTTTATCCGGAACACGAGGGCCACGGCTACGCGACGGAGGCATCCAAGGCACTGGTTGCCTGGGTGCTGCAACAGCCGGGCGCCTACCGAGTGGATGCGACGGTTCCCGTCGCACACTCTGTCTCGATCAGTATTGCCGTGAAGCTCGGCATGACTGAAGTAGGGCGAGACTCCGACCCCAAGGTGGGTGAGATCGGGGTGTATCGATTGGAGCGGTCGACCTAGCTGCCCTGGACTCGCCTCAACTCGGTCACGAAACCAAGACCATACGAGGGTGCAACGGCGGCGGCGCGTTTGGTGACCGAGGCCGGAATGCCGAGGTCGGCGAGAAGAAGGTCTCCGACTTGGGACGCGAGGAGTCCCGGTATCGGCATCGAGGCCACTACGCTTTGGCGAGCCCCCTCGAGCGTAGCTCCTCATCGAACGCGACGAGGTCGAAGTCGTCTTCGTACCCTACTCGGTCGGTCGCGGGCAGGTACTTGTCGAACCGTGCCTCGTCTCTGCTCAGTTCGCGGTCGAAGAGCTTCAATTCGCGGTCGCCAGCCTCCCCGACCGAGTCCCCGGTAGAGAACACGACTTCACCCAGAGAGCGCTTCTCAAGCTGGAGCTTACGGCGCACCGTCTCGCTGGCGGTGAACTGTTCTCGGATCGCTGGGAATTGAAACCGAGTCACGCCAGCCTCGTCGACAGAGACGTCTGCGTCGAATTCGGCGGCTAGGTCGTCCACGGCCCGGTCGATCGATTTGGCGTCCACACCCTTCATGCGCTCGGCGATGTAAAAGCCGACTTCGTCGGACCGGACCTCGGCGTTTCCGCCCAGCGCACGCGAGTACACGAGCCCGAGCAGGACCTTCCTGATGTTACGGGCGATCCTGCGCTTGTTCTCCCGCTTCACGCCCCACATCCGAAGCCCAGGCACGGCGAAGAACAGCGCCGAGAACACAACCGGCACCAACACCAATCCGACGTACGCCGCAGGGCCACCAATTCCCAATCGCGGGAAGATGAACCATGGCGACGTTACGGCGGCCGCGAGTGTAAAGGCGTTCATGCCTACGACGATCGCGTTGTTCTTGGCAGTGTTTCCGGTCAGCTCCTGCTGCGGCTCCAGCCGGAGCCACGCCGGGTGAGGCTCTTTGGTCGAAGCCTCGTGTGTACTCACCATCACACTCGGGAATGCGTAGACCAGTTCGCCGTCCGGCGACACGACGGCCTCGCCGTCATAGGCACCCAAAAGACGACCCATTTCGTCTTCCGCCTCATCAACAGGCAGGCCTGTGTGCTCCACCAATTCGGCCGTCGTGATCACGCCGCTCCGGGCGCGGATCAGGCGGAGTGTCCCGCGGTCCAGCTGGTTCTGCGTGGGCTGGGGTTTGTCGGGCCCGAACACGAAGGCGAACACCTTCTTGTAGAAGGGCGACCGGTCGTCTTTGTGGAGCTGGCTTTCCCAGCGGTGTCCGTAGTAGGGCCGGCCGATACGCCATCGGGGCGTCCAGATGTAGTACCAGAGCCAAAAATTGCCCATCGGGAAGTGCCGGTGTCCGCCACCACCACGCCGGCCGCCGAGTCCCCCCCCGCGTGAGTCGCTGTTCTTGTTTGCTAACAGTGCCGCGATGACGAGTGCCACAAAGATCAGGAAGTACACGACCAGCATGATGACGATGGTTGCTTTGAATCCTGCCGTGAGCACTGACGTCGTCTGCCGCTTCATTCTAGCCAGGACAGGCTCGGTCCCACGGGTGATCAGCTTCTCGTCGAAGCGGTAGAGGAGCTCTCCGGAGTCGGACACGTCCAAGTGGCCGCGGTGCGACTCAAGGAGCCCCTTGAGGGCCACTCGAACATTGTCTGCGGCCAGGCCGGAATCGGAGACGACATCTCCGACCGTTCCATGCCCCTTCAAGCGGCGGAGGGAGGCGAGGATGTCTGCTTGGTCTTCGGCTATGGCGAGGGTGCTCACGTGTGCATCTGCTCCGGGGTGATCTTCGTATGGAATGACTGCTACTACGGTGTGCCGGGAGGGATCCTTCGACTTACCCGTCGGCGGCCTTCATCAATGCCACCACCTGCTCACTCGCTGCGTCCTCGCCGACGTAAGACAGCCACACGTAGATCCCGGTGGACAGAGCCATGGCAGGGAATATCTGGTGGACGATCTCTGAACCCGGAACGAAGCCCCACGTTAGGAGCACGACGATGCCGGTGATGAACGACGCGATGACGGCCTGCCCGTTTCCACGCTTCCAATGCAGGCCAAGCACCAGGGCTGGGAAGAAGCAGGCGCCGTAGAGCGCTCCGCTGAAAGCTGTGAGTTCCACGATGCCGCCCGGGGGATTGAGCGAAATCAGCATGGTGACAAAGGCGAAGAGCGCGACCCATCCCTTAGTCCAGAACATCTCCTGAGTCTCCGAGCGCCCGGGCTTCAGGATCGAGACGATATCCCGCTCCGTCGTGGACGCCATCACCAAGAGCACGCTGTCGAGCGACGACATGGCGGCCGCCACCATCGCGACCAGCAGGAAGGCGCTGGTTCCCTGTCCGAACACCTCTGAGAGAAGGTTCGGTATAACGAGATCGGTGTCTTCAATCCCCGATGGGAAGATCTTTCGCGCGTAAAGCCCGACCGGAATCAGGAGCGAAAACACTCCCGCGAAGGTGAGGGAGGACACCCACATGGCGGTGCGCGTCGCCTTGTCTCCTTCCAGTGCGAAGAACCGCGACAACTGGCGGGGTTCGACTGCGAATTTTATGAGGCCCGCCACCATCGTCCCGATCAGGACTGGAATGGCCACGCCTCCTCCCCAGGTGAACAACTCCTCTCCCCCGGACTGGCTGCGCACTTCGGAGAAGGCACCGAGACCGCCAGCCGCGTTGACCGTGCCGAAAAAAAGCAGAACTGCCGCTAACATCATCACCCCGCCCTGGACCGCATCAGTTTTTACTACGCTGATAAAGCCCCCGATCATCGTGTATGTCATGACAACGAAGAAGACGATGACGATCGAGATCTTGTAGGGGATCTCGAGAAAGACCTCGACGAGGTTTCCAATACCCTTGAAGACTGCCGTCATGTAGAAGAATGACGCGGCGATCACGATCAGAGCTGCGAAGATGCGCGCGGGCGTGCTCCCAAAACGGAACCCGATAAAGTCCGGCACCGTCAGGGAATCCATCTCGGCGGTGAACGATCGGAGACGAGGAGCGACCACGAGCCAAGAGAAGACGCTGAATGCCACGGCCATCGGGATGAATAGCATCCAGGGCACGCCCCAGGCATACGTTCTGCCACTGAAGCCGACGAATGAGTTGGTGCTGGCGTACGTCGCGAAGAATGACAGCCCGATGACCCAGCCACCCATGTTGCGTCCGCCGACGTAGTAGTCGGCCAGGTCCTTGGTTTCTTTCTTCCCGGCCCACGCGTGGTGTGCGAGCATGACGGTGTAAAGCAAGAGCAGCGAGTGAACCATCCAATACTCGCGCAGATTGCCGAGGACAGCGTCGATCATCCGGACTCCGGGACGTGTTTGTGTGGTGGCGTGTGGGGAAGATGGGTCTCGTACATCCGAATGGCTACGACCAGGCCCGAGACCGCGGTAAGTCCTGCAACAACCCAGATCGCCGTCTCGATCGACGTCGCGTCGGCTATTCCTCCGGCTATCAAGGCGCCAGCCGCGAAGCCTAGATCCCGCCAGGTACGGTAAACCCCGACGGAAGACGCGCGCCATGACGGGTGCGCCACGTCGCCGACCGCAGCCAGCAGCGTCGGGTACACCATGGCTGTACCGAGTCCTAGCAAGACCGCGGCGCTCAGCCAGGCGCCCATGCCGGTGAGGCCTGCGAACATCGCAATCGCCACGGCCTGGGTCAGCATTCCGGCCACGATGAAGCGCTTTCGTCCGTGCCGGTCCGACATTGCACCGGTGACGATTTGCCCCATGCCCCAGACCGTGGGATAGGCCGCCGCGAGCACCCCGATTTCTGTGATGTTCAGTCCATTGCGCGCGAAGTAGATCGGCAAGAGTCCCCACGCGAGGCCGTCGTTCAGGTTGTTTACCATGCCGGCCTGACTGCATGACGAGAGCGCAGGGTCCTTGAAGCTGGTCAGCGTGAAGATCTCACCCAGACTGGGCCTCCGGGGGGGCGGCTCATCTGAAGTGTCCCGCGTGCGGCTCTCTGCCTCAGCATGCCCTTGGGTTTCGCGCACGAAAAAGAGAGACAGCCCGAGTCCAAGCCCGACGAAGGCCAGCCCCAAGAAAAACGGGGCCGGGCGTAGTCCCGCTTGCTCGGCGATGTAACCGGTCGCGAGGGCTGTCGCGGCGATCGCTAGGTAGCCTGCGGCCTCGTTGAGGCCCATTGCGGTGCCACGATGTTTAGGCCCGGCCAGATCGATCTTCATGATCACGGTCGCGGACCACGACAGACCTTGGTTCACACCCAGAAGCACGTTCGCCAAAATGACCCAGTTCCAACTCTGGGCGTAGATCAGGAGAAGCGGCACCGGCAGGCCGAATAACCACCCTGCAAGCAGGATCGGCTTGCGCCCGAACCGGTCGGCGAGTGCCCCTGCCACGAAATTGGCTGCGGCCTTCACGACTCCGAACGCCATGATGAAGGTCAGCGTGGCGGTCATCGCGGTGATACCGAAGTCCTGTTCCGCGAGAAGCGGGAGGACCGTGCGCTCCTGACCGATCATCCCGCCGACGAGCGCGTTGACACCCACCAGGAGTGTGAATTGCGGGAGGTTTTCCCTCAGGCCCAGACGAATTGGGCGAGCACTAGCCATGCTGAACGAACAGCTCTTGGATCGCCGGCTTGGTGACCTTGCCCATCGCATTCCGGGGCAGGTCGTCCACGAGGAGAATGTCCTTGGGCACCTTGTAGGGCGCCAAGCGCTCCTTCGCGTAAGCTCTCAATTTCTCGGAGTCAAAGGCGCTGGAGGGGTTCCGGACCACGGCTGCGCACACTCGGTCCCCCCAGTCCGAGTCGGGGACGCCGACCACGGCGCAGTCGGCCACAGCAGGATGGGTTCTCAGGACGTCCTCGATCTCGAGGGCGGAGATCTTCTCTCCACCGGTCTTTAAAATGTCCACGCTGGACCGGCCGAGGATCCGGTATGCCCCATCCGAGATGGCCGCCTGGTCGCCGGTGCGGAACCATCCGTCGTCGGTAAAGGAGGCCGCTGTCTCTTCTTCTCGTCTCCAGTATTCGGCGAAGACAGCGGGGCCACGGACTTGAATTCGTCCTGCAGAATCGCCCGATACCGGCTGGTCGTTGTCGTCCACCAAGCGAACCTCGATCCCCGGCAGCGGGTGACCGACATGACCCGGACGGCGCTCTCCTTCCAGAGGGTTAGAGAGGCCCATGCCGATTTCCGTCATCCCGTATCGTTCCAGGAGTCTCTGGCCGGTGATCTCTTCCCAACGTTCCAGTGTCGGAACGGGAAGTGCCGCCGATCCGGAGATCATCAGGCGGCATGACTTGGCCCCGGCACTCCACGCCTCACGTGTCGGTGCGTCTGCGTCCTCCCAGGCTTCGATCAGACGTCGGTAGATGGTGGGCACAGCCATGTAGAGGGTGACATCACACCGGGACAGGCGCTCCCACACGTCGACTGGGTTGAAACGCGGGAGTATCTCGCACAGAGCGCCGTTCCACAGGGCAGACGTCAGGATGTTGACGATGCCATGGACGTGATGAAGCGGCAGGTGAAGCAGGATGTGGTCGTCAGGGTTCCACGCCCAAGCTTCCGACAGGGCTGTCACCTGCGCGGAGACGTTGCCGTGGGAGATCACGACACCCTTTGGCCGGCCGGTGGTGCCTGACGTATACAACATGATGGCCGGTCGAGCCGGCAGAAGGGTAGGCAACTCGCCCACCGGTCCATCGGCGACGAGCGCGGGCGTCTGTAGGACCGGGATGGCCCGACGATCGGCCGCAATGTTGATGCGGTCTAACAGCTTCGGATGGGCGACAAGGGCTTCGGGCTCTGCGTCACCGAGGACATAGTCCAGTTCGGTCGACGGATGCGAGATCGCCATGGGCACCGCGAGGCCACCTGCGCGCAAGATTCCCCATTGGGTCACGATGTGCTCCCAACTCGGTGGAACCAAGAAACAAACGCGAGTTTCCTCTAGATCGTCCCGTCCGGCGAGCAGTCGAGTTGCCACCGTCGCCGAGACGTCCAAAAGATTGCCGTACGTAAAAACGCCTTCGGGGGCGATGATGGCGGTTCGGTCGCGGAACGTCTCCGCGCGCTCGAACAATGACGGTGTCACCGAGGGGTGCTCCGGGTCGTGGTGTAGTGAGTTTCCGCTGACTGGCCGCTGCCAGCCCTCGCAATTGGACTCTCGGCGGCGGGTGTGCGCAACCTCGCCAACCTAAAAGGGGGGGACGGAAAAGGACCGCCGCTACAAATCGCGGCGGCCGCCCTGAATTCTGTCCCCGTAGATGCTAGCGGCGGAAGCGGAAAAAGAAGACCGCCCCGACCAAGGCGAACCCGATTGCCGCCTTCATTATGGAATCATGATCCCACTCTTCACTGTTGGGTGGGGAGCGCTCGCGCACCTCTTGGTCCTGATGGATGGAGCAAAACGAAGTGTCGCCCTTCGCGTCACGACGGCACTGGTCGCCCTTCTTTGTCTTTCCCTGGCACTGACCCACGGGTGACCTCCTCCTGGTGTCTAGCTTACTACTACGAGAAGAAGGCCGATGTGGTTCACTCGGCGATCTCCGACCTAGATTCCGTCATGCCTCATATCAAACAGATCCCCGTCGGGGAGGCCACCGGTCTCCTCAAGAAACTCTTCGACGAAGCGCTCGAGCGAGCAGGTCGGATATGGCACATCGTGCATATCATGAGCCTGAACCCCCGAGCGATGGATTCTTCGATGAAGTTTTACGCCGCCATTATGTTCGGGCGTTCGCCCCTGACCCGATGGAGGAGGGAGATGTTGGCGGTCGTCACCTCGAGGACGAACGACTGCTTCTACTGAACTCAGGCGCACGCGCACGACCTCCGGGAAGAGGTCACGGAGCTGTTTGGGAGTGACAACGAGAGGGACGACTTCGTTCACGCGATCGCGCGCGATTGGCGAGAGGCCGACTTGAGTGAGGCGGATCAAGCGTTATGTGCCTACGCGGTAAAACTCACGCACGACCAAAACGGTGTGGGTCCGGAAGACCTCGATGTGCTGAGGTCACACGGATTTGACGACTGTGCGATCCATGACGCGACTCAGGTGATCGGATATTTCAACTACATCACGCGGATAGCGGACGCTCTGGGAGTGGAGCCCGAGGACTTCGTCCGTCCCTGGGGACTCGACGCCGGTGCTGCGAACTAGTCTGAGGAGACGGGTAGACTGCGTAGGAGGTCGGCCAACGCAAAGCCCAGCTCCTGTGGCGTGAATGGTTTGGCCAGAAAGGCCAGCCCCGATCCCGGTTCGAAGTCGAACGCCCCCGATTGATCCTGATATCCGGAGATGAACAGGGTCGGAAGGTCCGGGAAGCGGAGACGTAATGCGTCAGCGAGTTCCGGTCCTTGCATACCGGGCATAATCACATCGGTGACCAGCGCCGAGAGAGACGCCAGCGCCTCGTCTGGAAGGTCGAGGGCTGCGTCTGCATTTTCGGTCTCGAGGACGTCATACCCTAGCACCTGGAGGGTTCTGACCACGACGACCCGGACGCCTTCCTCGTCTTCGACCACGAGGACGCGGGAGCCGTCCCCGCGGGGGACCTCCGTCTGTCCGATCGCTCCGACCTTGATGGGATCACTTCCCTCTTCTGGCACGAGAAGGGTGACCGTGGTGCCACGACCGAGTTCCGTGTCGATCGAAACGAATGCGTCGTTCTGTTTCGCTAGACCGTAGACCGTAGCAAGGCCCATCCCTGTTCCGATCCCCATCGGTTTGGTCGTAAAGAAGGGCTCGAAGACTCGGTTCAACACCTCGGGGGGGATTCCGGGCCCCTGGTCCGTGATGGAGAGAGCCACGTAGGACCCGGCTCGCAGTCCTGGGACTTCAGAGGCCTCATCCACGGATACGCTCCGGGCGGACGTCTTGAGGAACACCGTTCCTCCATCCGTCTGCGCGTCCCTGGCGTTCACGATCAGATTTTCCAAGACCTGTTGCAGATGGCCCGGATCTGCCGAAACGGACGGGAGTTCGTCCTCTTGTGACACCTCGAGCGCAAATCGCTCCCCTAAGATCGTTTTGAGCCTAGGGTTGAGCGTGTCGACCAACTCATTGAGGGAGATGACCTGAGGCCGGTACATCTGCTTTCGACTGACGGCCAAGAGGCCACGTGTCAGTTCTGCGGCGCGCTCTGCCGACTCGAGAATCGCATTGATGCCTTCCGTGAGGTCGGGGTCGTGCTCAACCTCGCTGCGGATCATTTCTCCACGCCCTTGAATCACCGTGAGGCGGTTATTGAAGTCGTGCGCGACGCCCCCAGCCACTTGCCCCATAGCTTCCATTCTCTGGGCTTTCCTGAATTGCCCATCGAGTCGGCGGCGTTCCGTGAGATCTTCGGCTATGACCTCGATGGCGATGTCGCCACTGGCTTCGACGAAGCTGCTGATGAACAAACGCATATAGAGGCGCCTGCCATTCGGCGTCTGCCACTGAGTCTCAATCGGGTGGGATGCACCGCCGGTGAGGGACCTCTGTACGTGGCGGTCTCGGTCGCCCGGCTCCACATAGAAATCGCGGTCGGTCCAAGTCAGGGCAGTGGCCTTGTCAGCGCCGAGCAGCTTTAGGAAGGCTAGATTCGTATCGAGTATCTGTCCGTCCATCGAGGCGACATAAATGCCGAATGCGGCATTTTGTAAAATGGACTGATACCGCTCTTTGACCTTCTCTATTTGGCGCTGCGCGGAACGAGCTTCGGTCACGTCCATAATCTCTCCGACCAACCGCACAGGTGCTCCGTCCGGATCGTTTACCACGTAACAGCGGTCGGAGATTTCGGCCCATTCGCCATCTGCACGGCGCATTCGGTACGCAGATGTCCAGTGCTCGGTTTTGGATGCGAGGGCCTCCTCTATGCGGGCACGCACCTGCTCTATGTCTTCCGGGTGCACTCGGTTCGCCCAGAACACCATCGCCTCCTCGGGCTGGGAAGCGACGCCTCCGAACATCTCGAAGAAGCGTGGGTTGCATTCGATCTGATTGGTGCCCAAGTCCCAATCCCAAAAAGCGTCGTTGGTCGAACGCATGACCAAGACGCTGAGGTCGGCGCTTGCAGCGGCGTGCGCCTCCGCTCGCCGCCTGCCTTGGAGGAGGGCGTTGTATTGCCGTGCTACGTCGGCGATTTCAGACGGGCCCGACTCCGTCAGGACGGCATCCAGACTGGGTTCGACCGCCTTCATCTGCTCGCTTAGTCCAGAGAGCGAGGTTTGGATTTGCCGGTTGATGATGCGCGCGAAGACGAACACGAACATCAGCGTGAGCGCGGCCAGGCCCAGCTTCGGATACAGGCCCGAGATCGTGGGGCCGTAGATGATGGACGTCGGGAGACCGGCCCACACGATCCAGGGAGTTCCTTCGATCGCTGTATACCCGAAGAGGCGGCGCACACCGTCGGCGCTTTCGGTCGTGTTGTAGCCAGTGAGTAGGGAGATGTCCGAGCGCTCGTCCGGGTCGTCGAGGGGGAGCTTTCTGCTGATCCACTCCTCTGGGTCGATGGACCGGGCGATGACCGTGTACGTAGTATCTGTAATCGTCAGCAGGGCTCCCTCAGGCAACGGAATCTCCACGAGTGCCTGAAGATGGGCGATCCCCAGTGGGACGCTTAGGGTGCCGGTGATCTCATCTTCGTCGCCACGAATCGGAACCGTGATAGAAGTGAGCAGGAACGGGGAAATCGGCCCCGGGGCGGGTGCGGCGATAGTGTAGGTGCCCGATTCGATCGCTGCCTGTACCCAGGGACGGTCCGAGTTGTCCTGACTGAGGTCGTCCGGAAGAGGCACCGCCGAACACACGAGAGGCCCGTTGACCCGGTTCACGACCAGATTGGTCACGTGCGGAAGGGCTTCCACGACCGGGGTCAACGCCGCGAGGCATTGCTCAGGGTCGAGCGCTCGCACTTCGGGATTCGCGACGAGTTCGCCCGCGATCTCGACCACGCCGTGAACGTATTGTTGAACTGCGGCCGCGGTGGACCGTGCGAATTGGTCCGTTTGGCCTTTCGCTTCATCTAGATTCGAATTGAACTCGGTCCAAATTGTATAGCCAGCAAGGAACACGAGGGGCAGGGCTACACCCCTCACCAAGTAGGGTGAGGCGAGTTCGAATGGACGGCTCAGTCTGCATTATTCAACGTATACCGACGCTGAAGAGACGATTCTGCAAGTTGCGGTGAGATTCGCGTCCCCGCCAGACGAAGGGGCTCCGTAAGGGTAAGTGCGTATGCTTAATTGTTGTCCAACCATCTTCGCCACAAAGTTCAAAATATCAAGCTCGTGTCTAGCTATTATTTGGCATTGTTAGACGTGAATGTACAATTGGGTATGAAAGAAACAGAAAAGGCCAAGCATCCGAAGATAGCCGCCAGCGCGTTTCTTTCGGTGTGCGACGGCCCGGCTATATTCGGTCTACCGACAGCGTCAAATGCACCCTAACGCACATGATGGCATGGAAACGAAGAGGCCCACAAGCCCAGCAGCTGAGGAAATCCTCGGTGGCTATTTTCCCGCGCTCGATCACGGATTCGTCTCGCTGGTCGACTACATGGGATCAGACGAAGACGTAGAGCGGGCAGCGCGCGTCAGCTACGGATATGGCACCCGGAAGGTGTCCGCGACCCGAGGCCTGATCCGGTATCTACGCCGGCATCGGCACACGACGCCCTCTGAGATGGTCGAGTTCAAGTTCCATTGTGCGATGCCGATGTTCGTGGCGCGTCAGTGGATCCGGCACCGCACGGCTTCCGTGAACGAGTACAGCGGGCGATACAGTCTGATGCCGCTTCTCTTCTACATGCCGGAGCGCGAGCACTTTGCGCTTCAGAGTAAGGAGAACAATCAGGGCCGTGACGCGGACGCATCCGACGAACTGTATCAGGAAGCGGTCCAGCGTTGGGACCGGCTCAGAGAGGACGCTGCGGGTGGGTACACGTGGATGGTCGGTGAGGACGTCGCTCGCGAGGTCGCTCGGATTGATCTTCCGCTTTCGACCTATACCCAGTGGTATTGGAAGATCGACTTACACAACCTGCTGCACTTCTTGTCGCTCCGGGCCGATCCCCATGCTCAATGGGAGATCCAGGTCTTCGCCCAGATTATTGCCGGAATGGTGAAACGTGTGGCCCCATTGTCCTACGAGGCTTGGGTCGACTACGACTTGGTTGGACAGCCCATGAGCCGCGGAGAGCTCGCCGCGTTATCTCAACTCGTCGAGGCGAGTGACGACGGACTCGCAGCGAAGTCGGGTGCCCACCTGAGCGCTGAACAGCTAGCAGAAGCGGGCCTGTCCGGCCGGGAAGCCCACGAACTCATCGAGAAGCTCAAGACGCCCGGGCGGCCGGACTTTGAGCTCGACATGTCGACCATGCGGTCTGCCGAGGACGTTGCCAAAGAGATGTTGGAGGCAGTGCCGGACGCGCCGAAGTAAGGACCTACTTCACCCACACTGTTTTAGTGTTGGTGAACTCGAGGATGCCGAGGGGAGACAGCTCCCGGCCGTATCCGCTTTGTTTGGTGCCACCGAAGGGTAGCCCGGGGTCTGACTTCACGATCCCGTTCACGAAGCAGTTGCCCGCGTCCAGTTGTTCGGCGGCGATCTGCTCCCCGCGAGCGACGTCCGTCGTGTAGATGGAGGCGCCGAGTCCGAATGACGTGTCGTTTGCGATACGGACGGCATCGGCTTCGTCTGCGGCTGGAACGATCGAAGCCACCGGCCCGAAGAGTTCCTCGGAGTACGCTGCCATACCCGGGCGAACGTCTGCCAGAATCGTCGGCGGATACCACGCTCCTGGCTGGTCCGGAACCGTGCCCCCCAAGACCAGTCTGGCTCCGGACGCCACGGACCGAAGGACCTGGTCGTGGAGGGCGTCTCGAAGATCGAGCCGCGCCATGGGGCCGATGTCCGTGTCGTCTCGGAGCGGATCGCCCATGACGGTTTTCGACATGGTTGCGACGAGTCTCTTCTCGAAGTCTTCCCGGATGGACTCCACCACCACGAACCGTTTGGCCGCGACGCAGCTCTGGCCGGTGTTGATCAAACGACCGAGTGCGCAACTGGCTACGGTCAGCTCCAGGTCTGCGTCCGCCAACACGACCGAGGGGTCGCTTCCGCCCAACTCGAGGACACATTTCTTAATGGCTGCACCGGCCCTGGACGCGACTGACTGTCCGGCGCGCACGCTGCCCGTCAGGCTGACGGCACGGATCCGCCGGTCGTCGATGACGGTGCCGGTCGTCTGGATGTCGGTAAAGACGTGCGCGAAGAGCCCATCCGGATATCCAGCTGCTGAGAACAGCTCCTCGAGAGCCAATGCACAGCCCGGTACGCTCGGGGCATGCTTGAGTAGGACCGCGTTGCCCGCGGTCAGCGTCGGGGCTGCAAAACGCACCACCTGCCAGAACGGGAAGTTCCAGGGCATGATGCCGAGGACGACTCCTAGGGGTTGATGCGTCCAGTAGCTCTTGCTCGCGTCTGTGTGTGCAGTCACCGGAGAGAGAGCCGCCGGTCCGTTCTCGGCGTAGTACTCACACACCGTGGCGCACTTTTCCGCCTCAGCGATTCCCTGGCTGAGGGGTTTTCCCATTTCCAACGTCATGAGCCGGCCGAATTCGTCCGCTCGGGCGCGCAGCATCCCGGCAAGAACCAGGAGTGGGGTCGTGCGGTCCTGCACCGACTTAGACCGCCACTCCATGTGCGCCGCGTGTGCTCTCCCGACGGCGTCCATAGCGTGAGCGGCCGTGTGAGGCTCGTGTGTTGAGATCAAGTCCCCAGTGGCGGGATTGATAGCTTCGAAGTTCATGGCGTGTCCGGTCGGAGGAGTCGCCTCTAGGGTATACCGCGACGCCCCTCCCGCAACCGCTCGTGGACACGATGTTCGGTTGGCGCGAGCCTGGCGGATCCAGGCGGCCTTGAGGAGTTTTCCACCGCACCCATCGACTTAGGGAAGGGGAAATCAGTGGCACACGGGAACGACGAAGTCGGGGCCGATCAGGCTTCTCGGAGCCGTAGGCTCGGACCCATTCGGTTGTTTGTAACCGGCGGGACGTTCGACAAGGAGTACGATGAGCTTCACGGCACACTCGACTTCCGTGGTACGCATCTGAAGCAGATGCTCGAGCTGGGTCGGAGTCGCCTGGACGTGAAGGTCCGGACGCTGATGCTGGTCGACTCGCTCGACATGACAGACGCCGATCGCGACCTCATCGCGAGCAGCTGCTCAGATGCTCCCGAGCCCCACATCGTCATCACTCATGGCACAGACACCATGGTGGATACCGCGCGCATCCTGGCTGAGCGAGTGCGGGACAAGACCATCGTTCTCACCGGGGCGATGATCCCGATCGCGTTCGGTTCCTCGGATGGCCTGTTCAACCTTGGCGGGGCGTTGTCCGTCTCACAGGTACTTCCGCCCGGAGTGTACGTGGCCATGAACGGTCGGGTTTTCGACTGGGACAACGTCCGAAAGAACCACGACACCGGAGTGTTTGAAGCCCTTCGGTGATCTAGCGGTTGTTGCCGGGGTTTCTGCCTCCGCCTCTCCGACCACGCATGGTGGGGGAGAAGCGGAGGTCCCGGGCTTCACTCAAGAGACTTTCGAACCGACTGTCGCGGCGAAGGTCGTCCCAGACCGGATCTGAGCGCAGCGTGAGCAGGCCCGGTTCGGCATCTGCGAGTGCAGCGGCGAGGTGCGTAAATGCCGCGTCGTCGTCGCCCATGCCGGCGTTGGCGGCAGCGAGGTCTATGTGAGACACGTGGCCGCCTGCTCCCAGCTCGGTGGTGAGTCGACCGAGCGTCCAGGACCAATAGCCGGCGGCTCCGCTCTCAGCGACCGCACGTTCGAGCGTCTGGATATCTGCGGCGCTCGGGGCGCCAAAGGCACCAGATTCACTCCAATCTCTGGACGCTCCGACCGCGCCCATAGGATCTCCTCCAGACATGTGCGTCCGCACCAAAAGGCCCCAGGCTGGAGTGGACTCCGGGTTGGCCGAGACGACGTCTTCCAGGAGCTCCGTGGCGTCACCAAACCGACCCGCGCCCAACAGCTGTCGCGCGGCTCCAGCCCGTTCAGCCAGTCCGTCTCCTTCCCCACGCACCATCCGCAGGCGCACGAGCCGCTCGAGTTTGTCTCCGAGTCCCGTCAGGGCGTCGACCCAAGTGGTGTCGAACGCGCTGATGTCCATGACGATCGAATCGGCCATGCCAGGGATCGACACGACGTGCACCATCGTGGGCTGTCCCTCCACCGGAGCCTCGGGCATGAGGCGTGGGATGCTACGCTCAATGAGGGACAGCACTTCGCGAGTCTCAATAGACTGAGCGTCCATCTCGAGCGATTGAGCCGCTTCTTCACGGGCGAGCTGTACCTCTACCGGGTCGGCCTCACCGTCCTCCATGTCGACCATGAAGCGGGCGCTCGCGATTCCCGTGAGGGCTGGCGCGAAATCCGGGTCGTTCTGTACCGCGTCCTGGAAGTAGTCGAAGGCCATCCGGTACCCTTCGGGCGTGCCACGCTCGTACTCATAGCGGCCCTTCAAGTACGCCTCTTGGACCATCGGCTCGACGTTCATGGCCACTTCGGTGAATGCGGTTTCGGCGTGTTCACCTTCGATTTCGTGCACGACGGCGTGGGCGATCTCGGTTTGAAGTGCCAAGACGTTCGTGACCTCGCGGTCGAACTGAAGCGTCTGGATGTGCGAGTCACTCCGAGCGTGGATGATCTGAAGAGTGACGCGCACTTGGTCACCCACGCGAGTCGCCGATCCCTCGATGAGCGCGTCCACACCCAACTCTCTACCGATCTCCGGCGCGGACTTGGTGGTGCCGGCGTAATGAGTCACCGAGGTCCGGGATACGACCCGGAGACCTTCGACCATGCTCAGCTTGGCAATCAACTCCTCGTGCATTCCGGCGGTGAAGTACGCCTGGTCACCCCCCTCTGAGAAGTCGGCGAGGGGGAGGACCGCGATCGAATTGATGGCCTCGGACGGGTCGTAGATCGCCAACTCCACCGGCGTGCCTGCGACGTCCGTCGAGGCGGGTACCGTGAAGATCCCCTTGGTCGCGAGCCAAGCGCCGAGTCCACTCATCACCGTGACGGTGATCACGAGCAGGGCCAGGCGCGGAGCCACGCTGTCCGCTCCATCACCCTCTGTGCGCTTGATCCCGTCAGCCGTGATATCGAAAACCCACGCCAACACGGTTGCCGGTGGGAATCCGAGAGCAACGACGATCACCAAAACCCGCAGGCCGGCCTCACCTAACCCAAAGGCAGGAAAGACGATTTCTGCCAGCTGTAGCACGACGAAGGCCACCGCCGCGTACCCAAGCGCGAAACGCACCACATGTCTGCGGCGCATCTCTGCCATGAACTGGCCGAAGGTGGAGGGTTGTTGGTCTTGGCTCATCGTACTGCGTTAGACGGATGTGGGGTGCAGAAAGTTAGATGCACACCGTGCCGGATGGCGTTGCAAGCCTTCGGCACCTCCGCTAGGACAGGCCAGCGAGTGGATTGGCACTGCGCCGGCGAAGGACCGCCTGAATGCGAAGTAGGAAACGCGGCGCGTCGACCGGTTTTACCACAAAATCGTCGGCTCCAGCTTCGAAGAGTTGCATCTCTATCGCAGGATCCTCCGACCCCGTGGCGACGACTACGGGCAGCGACGCAGTCGCGACCCGCGAGCGGATCCGCTGCAGGACCTCGAGTCCGTGCATCTCCTTCATCTGCAGGTCTAGGGTGACCAGAGCGAACGGGTCGCTCCCCGCAAGTAGCTCTAGCGCTTCGGGGCCGTCGGACGCTTCCGATACGCGGAAGTCGGCTGTCTCGAGCATCGTTCGCATGAGCAGTCGCATGGACGCATCGTCATCAACCACCAGAATGTGGGGTCCGCCTTTGGCCTCGAGGGTGAGGGGTGGAATCTCGTGTCGGAGTTTGCCCTCGTCCGGATAGACCGTTCGGACCAGAGCACTCAGCTCCGACGGCGGCGCCACCACGAATTGGACCGTCCTGGCTGCGATGCTCCCGATCTCTCGCTCGGCGGCCAGGCTGACGGGGTCCGCCGTAGCCACCATGATACTCCGATCGCCGTATTAAAGCGGGACCACGTTGAGCTTGCGGGCCACCACGCCGGGAATCAGTCGAGAGGCGTGAGCGTCGGCGCTGTCGAGATCTGCGACCTCGAGCCGATAGTGGGCCGCGACGAGCTCCGTAAGATGCTCCGCGGAGAGTCCGGTTCGCATGGCGACCGTGTCCCAAACCGCGACCAGGTCGGTATCTGAACCGATGTTCAGTTGGTCCGCGCCTTCGAGGCCGGCCTCTCGTACGACGGGTACGAGCCAGTGTTGAATCATTGGCGCCTGATCCAAGGTGCTACTCCCGCAGGTTCCACTCAGGTGCCCCGATGATGGAGCATCGAATGAAGGTGTGTGGGGGCTCAGTGGGGTCGAGATGCCTTATCGCGTCCACTTCCTTAGATTCGGCGCGATTTCCATATTGACCGCCTCCCCGCTGCTTGATGCAAATCCGATACCTGGATGGTCCCCGCCTTAGGCGATCCCTAATCGCGGCTTGCGATTACGCGCAGCGCTTCCGCGGCGAGTTGAACCGTATCAACGTATTTCCGGTTCCGGACGGAGATACGGGAACGAACCTGGCATTGACGGTCCAGTCCATTGCGGACCACCTGAGGAACCACCGAGCACGCTCCGTTTCGGTCGTGGCGAGTGAAGCCGCTCAGGCCGCCGTACTCGGAGCCAGGGGCAATTGCGGGATGATGCTCTCCCACTTCCTCCTGGGCTTTGCCGAGGACCTGGAGGGCTACGATCGAGTCGAAACCGCGCGATTCGGCCAGGCGTTGGACGCTGGCGCGAGGAACCTCTATGACGCTTTGGAGAAACCGGTAGAAGGGACCATCCTCACGGTCATCCGTGACACAGCGGATGCCGCGGGGGAGTCAGGGGCTCCTGACTTCGTACCGCTTCTTGAGCTTCTCGTCGAGCGGGCGCGGGACTCACTCGCGAATACCCCGGAGTTGCTCCCGGTCCTAAAGAGGGCCGGGGTCGTAGATGCCGGCGCCAAGGGCTTCGTGAGCTTGCTCGAAGGGGTGCTCCTTCTCGTGAACGGAGATCCGATTGTCGCCGCCTTGGCCTCTGGCACTCCGGCCGGGGACGAAGGAGTGGCCGGCATCGATTATCCGGAGGACGAGGAGCAGTTCCGCTTCTGTACCGAGGCGCTTGTTCGAGGAGAAGACCTTCCCACTCAGAACGAGGTACGCGCCGTTCTTCGTGATATGGGCGATTCTCTCATCGTGATCCGTTCCGCAGATATCCTGAAGGTCCATGTCCACACGGACGCACCGGACGGAGTCTTTGACTACCTGCGTGGCCTCGGCGAACTGGTAACGCACAAGGCTGAGGACATGCGAGCCCAGCACGAAACTGTCCAGAGAGCTGCGCGGGGTCATATCCAGTTGGCCCGCCGGCCGATGGCGATCGTCACAGACTCCGCATGCGATTTGTCAGAAGAGCACGTCCGGGCACACGGAATTCACGTGACGCCCCTTGTTCTTGTGGACGGCGACAAGATGTATCGAGATGGGATCGATATCACGGCCGATGAGTTCCACAGCATGTTGGCCGAACAGGAGGCACTCCCGACTACGAGTCAGCCGGCCCCGGCCGACTTCATCGATTCGTACGCACGGGCCGCCGAGGAGGGTGAGTCCATCTTGGGTGTGCTGGCTTCTTCGACTCTCTCGGGGACCTTTGCCTCGGGAGAAGCGGCGGCGTGGCGCTTCGACAGTACCCGTGTGCATTTGGTCGACTCGAAAGGGGCGTCGCTTCTCGAGGGACTCATGGTCCTCAAAGCCTGCGAACTGGCGGAGTTGGCTTGGGAGCCGGAGGACATCGTTGAGGAGTTGGATCGGGTGCGCCGCCAGTCGGGGATCCTGTTTACAGTGCAGACGTTCGAGCGACTGATTCGGTCTGGACGGGTGGGCCGAGGCCGAGCTCTACTGGGGCGCTTCCTGGGCATCAAACCGATTCTGGGACTCGACCAAGAGGGACGGGTGGCACCCGTAGGGAAGGCGTGGGGGAAGGGTCGGGCCAAGGGCGAACTCATGCGGCTCCTGAGGGACAGGATTCCTGCCGGAACGAAAAATGTTCGCTTTGGCGTCGTGCATGTGGGGATTCCAGAGGTCGTCCCGCCTATCACCAAGCAGCTGCGTGAGTGTTTCGGAGAGCACACTGAAGTGCTGTCGGCTCCGGCGACGCCGGTGATCGCTACGCATTTGGGGATCGGTGCGTGGGGCGTGGCTTACCTCGTTGAGGACGACTAGTCCCTCAACCGCTCCGCGCTACTTTCGGCGCTGCTTCCCCAAGACCAGGGCGTCGTAGGTTACGCGCTGAGCTGAACTGAGGTCCGTGGGGAGTCCGACCAGGATGGCGCGCACCTTGGGTTCATCCGGGAGGTGCAGTACCAGGCGACCGTCCATGGGTGCTTCGTACGGGTGGGCGCGACCCGTCTCGTCAATGCTCACCGTCCGCCCCACTGCTGCTGCTTCAGCGAGCGTGCGCCCGTATTCGGCCCAAGCGACCAGCGGCTCGACCTCACCTGAGGCCACCTGCGGGATGAGCGTGTCGCGGTAGTACGCGACGGCGTTTTGGTACCCCTCAGCATTGGAGCCTTTCAATTCACGGAGCCGTTCGCGATAGAACTCACGGGGATCGCGGGAGTCCGAGGCATCAATGGCCTCTTGTAGGCGTCGGTCGGCTTCGGCGGTCAGGTCAGTCATGGCGCGGAAGGATCGTGCGCGAATGCGGTAAGGTCAACGATCGGCACCGTCTGCTCTGAACAGGACATCGTTGGCCGCCAGATCACGACGAGGCATACGTCAGGTCAGGATACGAGCCGATACGGCGATGCCGAAGACTGACGTCAGACGCCTTGGACCATGGCGTCGAGGAAGTCGGCGTTCGTGTCGGACATGCTGATGCGGGACAACAAGAACTCGATGGCCTCAGCAGGTGGCATGTCTGCCAGGAAATTCCTTAGCAGAGACACGCGGTTCAATTCGGTCGAGTTCAAGAGCAGTTCTTCCTTGCGTGTACTCGACTTGTTCAGGTCGATCGCAGGATAGATCCGCTTGTCGGAAATGAAACGATCCAGCACCAGCTCCATGTTTCCGGTGCCTTTGAATTCCTCGAAGATCACCTCATCCATCCGGCTCCCAGTGTCGATCAGAGCGGTGGCGATAATGGTAAGGGATCCGCCGTTTTCGATGTTCCGGGCGGCACCGAAGAAACGTTTTGGCTTCTGGAGTGCATTGGCGTCGACGCCACCCGAGAGGATGCGCCCGGAATGCGGCATGGTCGAGTTGTAAGCACGGGCCAGCCGCGTGATGGAATCGAGAAGGACCACCACGTCCTTCCCTTGCTCCACGAGTCGCTTGGCCTTTTCCATCACCATGTCGGCGACCTGCACGTGCCGCTTGGCTGGCTCGTCGAAGGTGGACGCGATGACTTCTGCGCCCACGTGCTCCACCATGTCGGTGACCTCTTCAGGCCGCTCGTCGATGAGGAGCACGATGAGGTGAACCTCGGGCGAGTTCTTCGCGATGGAGTTTGCCATTTGCTGCAAGATCGTCGTCTTACCCGCTTTTGGAGGGGAGACAATCAACCCGCGCTGTCCCTTCCCGACCGGAGCGATGAGGTCGATCACTCGCATGGCGATCGCGCTGTCGTCTCCGTCTACTTCGAGTCTCAAGCGCTTTTCAGGGTATCCGGGGCGGAGGCTCTCGAAACTCAGGCGCTGCGGCGCATCGTCTGGATTCGCTCCGTTGAGCGACTCGACCTTCAGGAGTGCCAGATAACGCTCACCTCGCTTCGGCGGCCTGACTTGGCCCGAAATCGTATCGCCCGTGCGCAGGTCGAAGCGTTTGATCTGCGAGGGGCTGACGTAGATGTCATCAGGCCCGTGGAGGTAGTTCCAATCTTGCGAGCGGAGGAATCCGTACCCCTCTGGAAGGATCTCTAGGACACCCTCTCCTGTCAGAACGATCTTGGCCTCCAGCAGCCCCTGCTCGATCTTGAAAATCAGATCTTGCTTGCGGAGGCCACTGACGTCGCTGATGTTCAGTTCATCCGCGAGGTCGTGAAGATCGCCGACCGTCTTTTTCTTGAGTTCAGTAGTGTCTACAGGGAACTCCGGGGGGCGGAGTGGCCACTAGGCGGGCCAATACGGGGGGATAAAAACAGAGGAACGACCTGCATAGGTCGTTGAGTGTTCCACTAATCCCGGTGGCGGAGTGTTCCCCACGAGTGGGGCGGACCGGGTCCACGCGAGTGGTGCAGATGTCTTTATGGGAGTAATGCCACAGTAATGGCCCTCCGAAAGGCAGGCAAGCCTGATCCAGGGCTCTGGTTGACGCTTCTAGAAGAGTATCGGCTGACTTCGCTTCCGAATGATACCCTTCTCGAGGGGACTCTTCGGGAAGATTTGTCCGGTGCCTCTTCAGAGGTCCAGGATGCGATACGAGAATGGCCTGCTGCGGCGCATCTTCACTATGAGGACGGTAGGACCCAGGTGGCTTTGGTCTACCATGCCAAGGACGAGCGTAGCCGCGGCCCATGGATTCATCTGGCTCTCTTCGCGGCGACGATGGTCACGACCATGGCGGCGGGTGCACTCATGGTCGGGTTGGATCCGTTCGACACAGAGGTCCTCAGACTTGGTGCGCTAGCGATCCCCTACCCGTCGGGGCTCAATCTGCGCGCATTGTGGGTCGGAGTCCCGTTCGCGTTCCCGTTTCTAGGCGTGCTCTTGGCCCATGAAATGGGGCACTACGTCGCGGCGAGGGTGCACAAGGTTCGGGCCACCTTGCCCTACTTCATTCCGTGCCCGCCGTACTTCTCCATCATCGGGACCCTCGGGGCGTTCATCAAGCTGAAGGGGCCGACCATCAAGCGAGCCGTACTGTTCGACGTCGGCGCGGCGGGCCCTCTCGCGAGTTTTGTGGTGTCGCTGCCGCTGCTCGCGATCGGTCTCATGCTTTCCGAGGTCGTGCCCGGCCGTGCGACGGGTTCGACTCCCTTTGTGATCCAGTTTGCGGGCCAGTCGGTGTGGCTGGGCAATGGGGTGATCACCCACGTGATGGGTTCGATCTTCGCCCCGGGAGTGCTCGGAGAGGCTCCCATTCTCCTCCATCCGTTGGCGCTCGTCGGCTGGCTGGGGTTGTTCGTGACCGCTCTCAACCTCTTGCCCTTGGGGCAACTGGACGGGGGCCACATCCTCTATGCGCTGGCCCCCAAACAGCAGAGCCGTGCTTCCAAGGTGTTCATGGTGGCGCTGCTCCCACTTGGGTTCTTGTGGTGGGGCTGGTGGGCCTGGGCCGCACTGATCGCAGTTCTACATCGCGGACGCATGAATCACCCCCCAGTGGTGCAGCCTGAGAAGCACATCGGGTTGGTGCGTCGTTGGTTGGGATTCGCGCTGGTTTTGATATTTTTTCTGACATTTGTACCGGTCCCACTGGACCTTTAGCCGGAAAAAGCTCAGCGGGCGACCGCCTAAGGTCTTTCTGTTTCAATCGATTTTCGCGGTACCCCCTGCGCAAAAACTTGACAATTCAAGAGCGGATGAAAACATTCGTTTACGATTTTTAGGGATTTCCCCTCTCGTGGAGGAGGCGGGGTGGCGCGACACAATCGAGAAGGCAGTGGAGCCGACCAATGCGGCTTCCAATATGGGGTCAATTATCAGCCTGATTGGCTGAAATTGGTCAAGGTGACGAGACAGCTCGACACAGGCCGACAGTCCACCAAGGCTCTGTTTAGGAACCCGGTGCGCGGTGCGCAGGCGGAACCCAGCGATCGCATTCGAACGCGAATCGTCTCACACGATCAGTCTCTCGATTTCGAGGTCTCGATTACGGATCCTCGTGCGGCCGTGAAACGAATTCGGGTCGCGTACATGATGCCCGGTGAGAACGGAGTACTCGAGGAGGTCGAGTTCACGCTCGAGTGCGAGGAAGGTCCCCGCGTTTAAGGCGGCACGAGCTTTGCAACTTCGACGGCTTCCCGACCTAGGTCGGGAAGCCGTTTTTTCTTCGCTTCTGCGATTGTGTATACTCCGTTCATGAACTTCGTCACCGGTCCCGTCCGAGCCGTGGGACGGTTCGCGATCCGGACCGTCAGTGCCCTAGGCCGTGCTGGCTATCTGGCCAGGGATGCCGCGCGCGCGCTGGTGAATGGTTCGCAGTGGTTGCCACATCTCCTCCCGCAGATGGTAAAGGTGGGGGTCGAATCTGTCCCGATTGCGCTCTTTATAGCGACGTTCACGGGGATCGTCCTGGCGCAGATGGCCGAGTACACGTTCACCGGGGCGGTACCGCTCTATTTCGTGGGGACGCTCGTCGGCAAGACCATGGTCTTGGAGTTAGGGCCCGTTCTGACGGGATTAGCCCTTTCTGGACGTGTCGGGGCCAACATTGCTGCTGAGATCGGCACCATGCGCGTCACCGAGCAGATCGATGCACTGGAGACGTTGGCGTACGATCCGGCCGCGTATCTCGTCGTGCCTCGTGTCATTGCCGGGGTGCTCATGTTCCCGGTCGTGGTCATTCTCGCTGACGCGCTTGGGGTCTTCGCCGGCTGGGTCACCGCACAGGCGCTCCTCGACATGTCCTCGTTCGAGTTCTTGAAGGGCCTTCGTCTCTACTTCGATCCGTGGGACATCCAATTCTCGGCCATTAAGTCGGCGACGTTCGGGCTCACGGTCACGTCGGTCGGGTGCTTCTTCGGTTTCCATGCCCGAGGCGGCGCGGAGGGCGTGGGACAAGCTGCGACCCAAGCCGTTGTGGTCAGTAGCATGATCATCTTGGTGCTGGATGCTTTTTGGGCGGCGGTACTGCTATGAGCATCGAACTCATTGGCGTCCACAAGGCATTCGGCGTGAATCAGGTGCTCAAGGGCTTCACCCTGTCCGTACAAGACGGTGATACGCTTTCGGTGATCGGTGGCTCGGGGACCGGAAAATCTGTCGCGCTCAAACACATTGTCGGCCTCCTCCGTCCGGATCAGGGTGAAATTTGGGTGGACGGGGAGAACGTGAGTCGTCTCGACCTCGAAACCCTCTACGTGCTGCGAAGAAGGGTTGGCTACGTCTTTCAGTTCGCGGCGCTTTTCGACTCGATGACCATTGAGGAGAATGTCGGGATGGGGCTCCGCCGCATGTCCGACATGACTGAAGCCAAGATTCGCAGCCGAGTGTTTGATTGCCTCCATCTGGTGGATCTGGACGGGTACGGGGATCGCTTTCCCTCTCAGCTGTCTGGTGGCCAGCGAAAACGTGCCGGCTTTGCGAGGGCCATCGCGACGGAACCGAAGTACCTGCTTTACGACGAGCCGACGACCGGTCTTGATCCGGTTACCACCGCGGTCATCGATGAGCTGATCGTCCGGATGTCGGACCAACTGGGGGTTACTGGGGTGGTGATTACACACGACATGACCAGTGCCTTCAGGATTTCTGACCGCGTCGCCATGCTCTACGATGGCCAGATTCGCTTCGAAGGCACGCCCGACGAGGTTCGGAATGCGACCGATCCGGTCGTGAGGGGATTCATCGAGGGGAGGCCCGAATTGTTGGAGTCGGCTACATGAATCGCAGTAGAGAGTTGATGGTTGGGGTCGTCATCATCGTGTCTATTGCTATCGCCGTGCTCGGGACGTTCTTCTTGAATGGCGCGAATTTCGGACGCCCGCAGGCTTCGACCGATGTACTGCTTCGTAATGTGGGCCAGCTCAACCGCGGCAACACTGTGAAGTACCTCGGCGTCAACATTGGCGTAGTCGACGAGATCGGTGTCGACGGGGCTGCGGTCCGGATCACGCTGATGGTGGACCAAGAGGTCATGCTCCCGGAAGACGCTGCAGTCATCCTTGGTCCTGAGTCCATGTTCGGGGACTGGCAGGCGGAGGTGGTCTCTCGTGCCGAGTTCCCGCGATTCCCGTTTTACCAGTTGCCTGAGGGTACGCCGAGCGGAGTGCTGCCTGGGTATGCGCTGCCGGAACTCTCTCGCCTTACGGCGTCTGCTGAACAAATCGCGGACAACGTCGCGGGTCTGTCAGACCGACTCGAACTTGCCTTCAATGACTCCACGGCTGCGGCTCTCGCTTCGGCGATTGGCAACCTAGAGGAGATCAGCCTCGAGATTCGGGATCTCGTCGTGCAACAGTCCGCGATGGCGAATAGTGTGACCGCGAGTGCCGACAGCGCGCTGAACGAAGTGGAAGCAGCGTCTGTGGTGGCCCGGCGCTCGTTCGAGCGTATCGAAGCCATTCTCACCGATGCCCAGATCGATTCGATCGTGGCCAACATTCGATCGGCATCGAGCGGGATCGACGCGATTGCCACCGACATGTCGGCGACGACGGGTGGCATGGCGGGCACGTTTGAACGAGCCGATTCCGCGTTTGCTCGTATGGATCGAATCACGGCGATGATCGAGTCGGGTGAAGGTGCGATCGGCCGATTGCTCGTAGACTCGACGCTGGCGGTCCGCGCGGAAGATGTGCTGGGCCAGCTTGCTCTTCTCCTTGAGGACGTTCGCGCGAATCCGCGCCGGTACGTCCGACTCTCGATCTTCTAGGAGCGATCGTGGCACAGCGCCCAGTGCCCATTAGGGTAGAGCGAAGTGCGGGTGGGGTTGTGGTTCGTGCTACCGACGAGGGCACTTTCGCTTTGGTGATCCGCGATCCGTACAGGAATTGGGGGCTTCCGAAGGGACATCTCGAGGAAGGCGAGGAGCCCCATGAAGCAGCGCTCCGGGAAGTGAGCGAGGAGACCGGATTGACGGACCTCCGTCTGGGGCCCGAGCTCGTCACGATCGATTGGTATTTCCGTTCTCAAGATGCGCAGGTCCACAAGTTCACCACATTCTACTTGATGGATTCGGACTCGGGTGAGCCTGTGCCTCAACTCGAAGAGGCCATCACCGAGTGTGTTTGGGTGCCCCTGGAGGATGCGCCGAAGAAGATCACGTATGAGAATGCGCGTGAAGTGATGAAGGTGGCGATACAGGCGGTGGGGGAACGGGGAAAGAAACCCAAGTCGGAAGTCGAACGTGGATAATCAGCAGACCCAACTGACTGTGTGGCGCGTGGTCGAGGGAGCAGCGGTGCTCCTCGTTCTGGGGTTCTTTCTCGTTGCGACATCGGACATTCTGAACCCAGTCATGCTACTGGCTCTACTATGGGCCGTGCTCCTCCCATTCCGAGGGAAGGAAGGCCATACGGAGCTCGTCAGTCTTGCTGGACTCCTCACGCTTATCTGGCTGCTTTCGACCACAGGCTCCCTTCTAGCTCCGTTCGTGTTGGCGATGGTGCTGGCCTATGTCCTCGACCCGCTCGTGGACGCGCTTGAGCAGAGACGCGTCCCCAGAACAGCCGCTATCGCGCTTCTGACGTTACCTGCGGTTGGGTTACTCGGTGTTCTGTTCTTGTTGGTTTTGCCCTCCGCGATTCAACAGCTCGGCGAGATCGTTCAGGCCGCCCCGCTCCTCTTCGAAAGGATGGCTGGATGGCTGGAAGCGAGTCGCGAACGATTGCTCTCGGTGGACTTCCCGCTCATTGACGAGGAGGCCCTGCTTGAGCGTTTGCGTAACGTGGACTCAGCGGTGGTTGTGGCGTTCCTTCAGGAGCGGCAGGAGGCCCTGACCACCTGGCTGTGGACCGGGGTTCTCGGTGTAGGGCGCGGCTTCGGTTCGATGCTCGGGCTTGTCGGCTATGTGGCTCTGACCCCCGTCCTGACCTTTTACCTGCTGCGCGACTGGGACGGACTTACCGCAACCGTTGCAGGACTGCTCCCCGCCGACAGACGTGAGTCGTTCGTCTCGTTTACCTCAGGCTGTAACAACCTGATCTCGCGATATCTGCGGGGGCAGGTGACCGTGGCGATCGCGATCGGGCTCATTACGGGTCTTGGGCTTTGGGTCGTCGGATTCCCACACGCGGCGACGTTGGGTCTGATCGTCGCGATCTTCTCCGTGGTTCCCTATCTGGGTCTGATTTTGTCGGTGATCCCGGCCATCTTCATTGCCCTTGTGAGTGGCAGCGTCGGCATCTCGCTAATCAAAGTGGCTGGCGTCTACATCGTCGCTCAGCTGCTCGAGAGCACTGTCATCAGTCCCAGAATCGTCGGTGAATCGGTCGGCTTGCATCCGGTGTGGGTCGTGCTCGCGCTCGCGCTGGGAGGCTTCTTCTTCGGCTTCGTCGGGCTCCTGATCGGGGTCCCCGCAGCGGCTGTCACCAAGCTGCTCATCGTAGGCGGACTGGAGCGCTACAAGGCCTCTGATTTCTATCGTGGCGCACCCGCGTCGTAGCCCGTCCGGGGCCCGTTGGATGGGCCTCGCCGTCCGGTTACACTTGAGCCTTCATGGCTAACGATATTCGAGATATTACGATCGTCGGCGGTGGTCCTACGGGGCTTTTCGCCGCCTTCTACGCGGGCATGCGCGGCTCCTCGTGCCGCATTGTCGATTCCTTGCCCGACCTCGGGGGACAGCTCACCGCGCTGTATCCTGAGAAGTACATCCATGACGTGGGTGGCTTCCCGAAGGTTCTAGCGAAGGACTTGGTGAAAGGACTTGTGGAGCAGGCGCTGCAATTCGATCCCGAAGTGATTCTCGATGAACAGGTTGGGGAGGTCGAACGAAAGGACGACCACTTCGAGATGCGGTGCGCGAACGGAATTTATCTGACCCGATCCATCGTCATCGCAGGAGGCAAGGGAGCCTTTGAGCCAATGCCGCTCAAATGTGCCGGCTACGAGGACTTCTTCCAGAAAGGCATCGAGTACGCGGTAAAGGACCCAGAGTCGTTCCGAGACAAGAAGGTCATTGTCGTGGGTGGCGGGGACTCGGCGCTCGATTTCGTTCTGATGCTCAAGGGCATCGCGTCCTCGATCTCACTGGTCCATCGCCGCGACGGATGGCGCGCACACGCGGCTTCTGTGACTCAGATGGAAGCCGCCGCCGAGGCTGGTGAGATCGATCTTCGGACGTTCTATGAAGTACGAGAGGTCCACGGAGAGGACGTCGTGCACAGTGCCACCGTGTTCGACAACCGTACGGACGAGGACGAGACCGTCGAGTGTGATGTCGTGTTGTCCTGCCTCGGCTTCAAGCCGGACCTTGGCCCAATCAAGGCTTGGGGACTGGAAGTCGAGAAGAACCGCATCAAGGTCGATCAACTCATGGCGACCAATGTGGACGGGATCTTCGCCGCGGGTGACGTGGTCGATTACGAGGGGAAACTCGACCTCATTGCGACGGGATTTGCTGAGGCTGCGGTGGCTGTGAACAACGCGGTGCACTTCGTGGACCCGAGCGCTCGCGTGAACCCGGGTCACTCGACGAACATGAAGGTCTTCAAGGAATAGCCCGGTCGGGAACCCCCGGGAATTGTGATGGTGTGGAGGGCGTCCTGCTCTCCCCGCGACAACGACAGGCAGAGCAGAAATGACCGAAGTACGTGAGCGGGAGACCGTCGTCATCATTGGGTCGGGGCCAGCCGGCTGGACCGCGGCTATCTACGCCGCGCGCGCCCAGATGGAGCCTTTCGTGTTCGAAGGGGCTGGTAGCCGCACGATGATCCCGGGGGGGCAGCTAATGTTCACGACCGAGGTCGAGAACTACCCGGGATTCAAAGAAGGCGTGATGGGGCAGGATCTCATGATGGAGATGAGGGAGCAGGCCCTCCGTTTCGGCACACGTGCGATCTGGGAAGACATCGTAGAGATCGATGTGGAGCAGTACCCGTTCCGCCTTGTCTCCAGTGGTGGCAAGGAGGTCTTCGCCGACTCCGTGATTCTCGCGACCGGTGCGAATGCTCGCTGGCTCGGACTGCCCAACGAAGAGAAGCTCGCCCAGTCCGGTGGAGGCGTGAGTGCTTGTGCGGTATGCGACGGTGCTTTGCCCGCGTTCCGTGACCAGGTGTTGGCCGTCATTGGTGGCGGAGACTCGGCCATGGAAGACGCACTCTACCTCACGAAGTTCGCGAAGGAAGTGGTCGTCGTTCACCGCCGTGATGAGTTCCGCGCATCGAAGATCATGGCGGAACGTGTGCTCAACGACCCGAAGATCCGTGTGGAGTGGAACAAGACCGTCACGGACGTCGTGGGTGAGGAGATCGTTACGTCGCTCAAGCTCGAAGACACGGTTACCGGAGAGGCGAGCGAAGTCGCTGTCGGCGGGCTCTTCGTGGCCATCGGTCACACGCCGAACACGGCCTTCCTGAACGGTGTGGTGGCGCTCAAGGACAATGGGTACGTCGAACTGCCGGAGGCGTGGCGGACCGTAACCTCAGTGCCGGGCGTCTTCGCAGCGGGAGACGTCTTCGACGATTTCTACCGCCAGGCAATTACCGCGGCTGGAAGTGGCTGCATGGCAGCACTAGAAGCCGAGCGTTGGCTGGCACACGGCGGACCCGATGCCCAGGCCCATGCGGACGACGAGTTGGTCACGGCCGGCTGAGCGCCGCACCTCGTCGTGAGTGCCGAGCGTGCAGAGACCGGGGATGTGCGACCGACAGTCTCGGTCATCATGGTGTGTTACAACGGGTCGGCTCTCTTGCCGGAGAGCCTCGCCGGTCTGAAGGCTCAGAGCTTCGAGGATTGGGAGCTCGTCTTCTGGAATAACGGATCCCATGACGGCAGCGCGGATCTGGCGCGTGCGTTCGACACGCGGACTCGGGTACTGGGTGGCTCGGAGCGACTCACGCTTGGGGCCGCGCGGGGGAAGGCCCTCCAGGCTGCACGCGGAGACTTGATCGCGTTCCTGGACCACGACGACCTGTGGCGTGCCGACAAACTCGAGCGGCAGGTCGAGATCATGACGGGGAGCGAGATCGGGCTCTGTTATTCCGATTGTGAAGTCATCGACGCGGAAGGCACTGAGCTCGGCCGCTACGCGCGCCGGGTGAAGCCGCACGAGGGCAGAGTCCTCCACCCTCTCTTGGTCGAGAACTTCATCCCCACGGTAACCGTGATGATCTCGCGGGAGGCGTACGAGGCCGCAGGGCCCTTCGATCCGGCCCTGAACATGCCGGCGGACTACGAGCAGTGGCTTCGGATGGCTCGAGGTTCTGAGGTCGTGTTCGTAGGTGAAGCGCTGGGATCGTACCGACTCAGCCGCGGGAGCCTCACGAGTGACCTGGACCAAGCGTACCGCCAGGTGGACGCGCTCTATGAACGACTCGCTGCGCGCAGCTCTGATGGGGTTGAGTCCCGTTGGATCTCACGCGGGTGGGCCTGTCATTATTGGAGGTGGGCCATCCGCGGTTTGCTGGAGCGGGGGCGTCCTGGTGAAAGCCTACGTCGATTCGTTGCCGGCTGTCGGGCCGCGGGCGGCCCCGTCCTCGCGGTCCTTGATGTGTTTGCGAGTTCGATCTGTTCACAAACCGGGAGTTGGTCTGCAAGGCCTCTGCGACAACGACGGTGAATCAGGCCGGCTCCGACGAATCATTAGGCGCCCCCCATCGGTGTTCTTCCCGCGCCGGTCGCGGTCGAGGTGGGAGACGAGTTGGAGAGGTTCTACCACTTCGGCGGGATGGAAGCGGAATCGCGTTGTGCCAAGACCTCGGGTCGTTGGGCGGTGACCCTCTTGGGTCCTGGTGGCATCTAGCTAACAGGTGGACCCGCAGGGCCCAGCAACCGTCCGCCATCGACGGCGAGGATCTGGCCGGTGACGAATTCTGCCTTCGCGAAGAAGAGGACGGCCTGGGCCACGTCCTCTGGAGATCCGATTGTTTTGAGCGGCGCGGTCTGTGCGAGCGCCGTCCGTCGATCCTCTGGCCAGTCGTCCGGTGGCAGCACTGCACCCGGGGCGATCCCGTTCACTCGTATCTCAGGTGAGAGAGCACGGGCTTGCAGACGAGTCAGATGAGCCAAAGCGGCTTTGGCTACGGAGTGGGCGGGGTATTCGGTCCACGGCTGGAACGCGGAGAGGTCTGTGATATTCACGACGCTCCCACGGGATGTCCGGAGGAGGTCAGCGGCGGCCCGCACGAGCAAGTGCGGAGCCCTCGCGTTGAGGGCCATCACCCGATCCCAGTTGTCTGCGTCCACGTCGAGCAGATCTCTACTGTCGAAGCTCGCTGCGGAATTCACGAGTAGGTCGAGTCTGCCGAACTCCGCCTGGACCGTGGACACGACCACCTCGGAAGCCACTGGATCGGCGAGATCCGCGGACAGGGTATGACATCGTCTTCCCATGGCGGTGATTTCTTCACGGAGAGACTCCGCGTGTGCCGCGGATGAGCGGTAGACAGCCATGACGTCATATCCGGCTCGTGCCGCCGCCAGACTGATGGCCCGACCTACCCGTACGGCGGCCCCCGTTACTAGGGCAACACGTTGCGAAATTTGCTCAGTCATGTTCACACTCATAGCCTGCGGGGGCCTGGGTCGGCCAGTGCATTCTTCACGCGAAAACAGAGAGGTCGAAATATGCCGGATCTAACCGGCAAGGTCGCCATCGTGACTGGTGGCACCAAGGGTATCGGACGGACTGTCGCTGAGCACGTCCTGTCAGCCGGAGGTTCCGTAGCGATATGCGCGAGAAACGAATCTGAGGTCCATGCTGTTGCCGCTGAACTCGGGGACTCGGCTTTCGGGGTCGTGTGCGACGTTGCGAAGCCTGATCAGTGTGCACAGCTCGTTGCGCAGACCATTGAACGATTCGGTCGCCTCGACCTACTGGTGAACAATGCCGGCCTAGGGATCTTCAAGCCGATATCCGAGATGACGGTCGATGAGTGGCAGATCCAGATCGACGTAAACCTGGGCGGCGTGTTCTACTGCTCGAAGGCTGCGCTTCCTCATCTGAGCGCGAGCGGGGACGGCTTCATCGTGAACATCGCCTCGCTTGCCAGCCGCAATGCTTTCCCAGGCGGCACCGGGTACAATGCGAGCAAGTTCGGAGTGCTGGGACTCACGGAGGCCATGATGCTCGACGTGCGCTACGACGATGTGCGGGTCAGCATCGTGATGCCCGGCAGCGTCGACACGTATTTCAATGGCAACGAGCCAGAGGGCGGCCGTACTTGGAAACTGCATGTTGATGACTGTGCCTTGGCCGTGATGCAGCTACTGGCGTATCCGAAGGAAGCGCACGTGAGCCGCCTGGAGATGCGACCCAGCCAGCCGAAGAAGCGCTGATCCGCGAGCCCCTTTAACCCCCTCCAGGCTAGGGTAGATTTCGTGATGCCGGCAGGCCGCGGTGGGTCTGCTCTTCACGTTCGCATCAGCGACACCAAAGACACGGCTCCCATGGCTGACGGATACAGAATCGAGAAGGACTCTCTCGGCGAAATGCAGGTCCCGGAGGACGCGCTCTACGGCGCCCAGACTCAGAGGGCCGTCGAGAACTTCCCTATTAGTGGTCAGCGTTTCGGTCGCCGCTTCATCGAGGCCCTCGGTCTCATCAAGAAGTCGGCTGCGCTGACGAACGCCGAGCTCGGCCATGTCGATCAGGACATTGCTGACGCGATCGTGGCGGCTGCCGATCAGGTCATCGCGGGCGACTACGACGACCAGTTCGTGCTCGACATCTATCAGACCGGCTCGGGCACGTCGTCCAACATGAACACGAATGAAGTGGTCTCTCACCTGGCCACTGAGATTCGCGGCGATGCGGTTCACCCGAACGACCACGTGAACTTCGGACAGTCGTCTAACGATGTGATCCCCACGGCGATTCATGTCGCGGCCCGGGTCGCCATCGAGCACGAGCTCGTTCCGGGACTGGAGCACATGCAGGCGGCGCTGTCAGCGAAGGCCACCGAGTTCGACGGCATCCTCAAGTCGGGCCGCACGCACCTCATGGACGCGACGCCGGTGCGGCTCGGCCAAGAGTTCGCCGGGTATGCCAAGCAGGTAGAGAAGGGTATTGCTCGGGTGAAGCGGGCTGCGGAAGAACTGGAGGAACTCGCACTGGGTGGGACAGCCACCGGGACGGGGATCAATACGCACGAAGAGTTCTCGCCCAAGACGATCGCGCGCATCGCTGCGGCGACGGGCATCGCCTTCCGGGAGGCGGAAGACCATTTCGAAGCCCAGGCCGCGAAGGACGCCGCTGTGAGTACTGCTGGTGCCCTCAACACGGTGGCCACGAGTTTCATGAAGATCGCGGACGACGTTCGCTGGCTCGGGTCTGGGCCGACGTCGGGGATTCATGAGGTCAAGCTGCCTGCGATTCAGCCGGGCTCCTCGATCATGCCCGGTAAGGTGAATCCCGTCATGTCTGAGGCGATGATGATGGTCGCCGCACGGGTCATGGGGAATCACACCACGATCACAGTCGCCGGGCAGCGCGGGAATTTCGAGCTCAACGTCATGATGCCTGTTTTGGCTCAGGCGCTACTCGAGTCGATCACGCTCCTTGCCAACATCGCGGTGGCGTTCACGGACAAGTGTTTGGTGGGGATCGAAGCCAACGAAGCCCGTGCTCAGCAGCTACTGGAGCTCAACCCGTCCATCGCGACCGCACTCAATCCGTACATCGGGTATGACCGGGCCGCTGTCGTGGCGAAGACGTCTGCGAAGGAGCATGTGAGCGTCCGCGACATCGTCGTCCGTGAGGACCTTTTGCCAGAGGGTGTCGACATCGACGAGGCGCTCGACGTGCGTGGAATGACCGAGCCGGGACTGCCCGACTAGCGGAACGTCGGGCCCAGAACGATTGGAGAGCGCTTACGCGGTTCGAGGCCGGCCCACCCTTGGGTGGACCGGCCTCAACGTAGCTATCCTGTTCGGGGTGGCGTTTCTAGAACAGGACAGTCACAGGCTGCAGTCGCGTTTTCGCCGCACGTTCCATGAAACGCGTTGTGTACGCGCGGATGTGTCGACCTTGGCCGAACACTTCCACCATGTGCAGTTCGTGCGGTGCAATTGCTGCCAAGTAGTCCATTCCGCCTAAGATCTCGAGCTCATCGACCACAATCGTAGGTTCGACATTTCGGCCTCGGATTCTTAGGCAAATGTCGGCACGGGCATTCGAGGCGCAGCGTTCGCGTGCCGAACCCACTCGGAAAGCCACGAAGTCCAACACCGTGGGCTGGGATGTGCTTGTGAGAGCGGTGCGGTCGTACATGCGCACACTGGTTGCGTTTCCGTTCCGTCTTGACTGGAATCGATCTGTCACGACCTGAAGGCCCTCGAGAATCATGGGCTGAGGCGCCATCCGGAGTTGTAGCGGGGCTGCAGCAGAGATCTGCCCTTCCCAAACCAAAGTCTCGTAGCCGATCTGCTCCGCCCTGATGGAGTAGGTCCCGGCCCCGAGGTCAGGGATCGCGAAGCGTCCGTTCTCGTTTGTGATCGAGCCCCAGTCGGAGCCCGTCAGCGACACGAAGGCGCCAGCCAAGGCTTGCCCGTTCGAATCGTCCACCACCGCACCAACGAGGTCGAACGCTTCCGACTGGATCTCCTGGCCTATGCCTTCGCTGGCCAGAAGCGCAACGGCGATCAGTGCCATTATCAGGCAAAGCGCCGGTCCCCTCACGCCCACCCGTCCCTGCAGTCTCAATTCGTTCCTCGCAAATAACATCTTCCGACCCCCGTGTCGCTGAATACGGCTCCATGCCGTACGAGGGGTAAATGCAATGCGTGTGCCGTTCGGCGCTCGGGAATCCCCTGGCCGTTAGATGGTCATGCATCACATTGCGTTACAACGACTTATGCAGAGACGCCATGGCCGTGCCCGCCGAAACGGGCCGTCTGAGCCACCGTTCGGACTGTCACGAAACGAGGACACTTCTCCACGAAAACGTCGAAACGGCAGGTCGAGTGACAAGAAACGGGTGACGATAGGTGCAAGCACCTACCACCCATCTTGGTACGACCAGTGTTGGTATTGGATGACTTGAATGAGTTCGGGCTTCGGGTTCCGCGGAGCCTGGGGGGGTACGGACCATCCGTCCGTCCCTCAAATCGATGTATCTGTCGGCCGCTACGTGCATGAGAGGCCTCCTGATTGATGATGTTCGATGTGGAGCGCACAGTGATGCTGTAACACATTGATGTACAATGACGTACGGGCACCGACGGATTTCTAGAGTCTTGGTTCATTCAAATTTGGCACAGGGCTTCCGTTCCCCTTTCGGCAAACTTTGCAGAGCTTCGAGGCCATGAACGCAAAAAATGCCATCTCAGACGAATTGGGCGCCCACGTTTCAGCTGGAGGGGGCGTGCAAAACGCTCCAGCCCGCGCGGCGGAGATCAATGCCGCCAACATCCAACTCTTTACTAAGCAACCGAGTCGGTGGGCTGAGCCGAAGATCGATGAAGCGACCGCGGAAGCTTTCAAGGCAGCGCGTGAGGAGCATGGCGTTGTATTCGCGGGCGCTCACGATTCCTACCTGATAAACCTCTCGTCTCCAGACCGGAAGTTGTGGCGCATGTCGCAGCGTTGTTTTCAGGGCGAACTGCAGCGGTGTTGTACGCTAGGGTTGGACTTCATGGTCACGCATCCGGGGAACGCAACGGACAAGGATCCTGAGGCCGGACTCGTGAGGAACGCCGAAGGAGTCACCGAGTCTCTCGAGGCGGTTGAGGGTGGGACGCGTGTGTTGCTTGAACTCACGGCCGGATCTGGCACCAGCGTGGGGGCCACCTTCGAGAACCTCCAGGCCATCATCGAAGGTATTCCCGAGTCCCAGCGGCATCGTGTTGGCATCTGTTTCGATACCTGTCACGGGTATTCAGCCGGGTACGATCTGGTGAATGACTATGACGGCGTCTGGGATGCATTCGATGAGATCATCGGACTCGACCGTCTAGGCCTGATCCATATGAACGACTCGCAGCATCCGTTCGGGTCGCGCAAGGATCGTCACGAAACGATTGGGGCAGGGACCTTGGGCGAGGCGCCGTTCCGTAGGCTCATGACGGACGAACGTCTTCGCCACGTGCCGAAGATCCTGGAGACACCGAAGGGCGACGACGGTGCTGCTGCAGACATTCGTAATCTGGAGCTACTGCGCAGCTTCCGGACTTCCTAGCTGTCTGACGACTCGTCCATGAGTGCCCGAACCACGATCTCGCCTTCTGCCCTCATGCCCAATATGGGGCGAAGTGCAGCAGCCACGACGAGAACGAGCCCGAAGAAGCACACCAGGAGCGGACCCGTCGGGAGGTCCATGTAGAAGGACGTCCCGATCCCTCCTACGACCGCGATTGTACCCGCGAACCATGCAATGAGCAGAGCTCGGCCGAACTGGTTCGTGTACAGGAACGCGATCACAGCTGGGATGACCAGTGCGCTGAATACCATCAAGACGCCGGCGACCTCCACCGAGAAAGCGATCACCACCCCGAAGGTCACGTAGAACAAGAAGTCCCAGAGGCGGATATTTCCCGCTTTCTCTGGGGCGAAGGTCACCGCGAGGAAGCGGCGTCGCAGACCGTAGTGAATGCCGCCGATGACCGCGTAGACGACGGCGATCTTGATGATGGCTGGCCAGTCGATCCAAATGAGCGAACCGGTGAGCGTCTCACTCACGTGTTCAGCTCCTTCGGCGCTGAGGCCCGCGAGCAGAATCACCGCGGCTGAGGCTACCACGTAGGAGGTCCCGATGATGGCTTCCTGCGGAACGATCGACTTCTCCATTCGTGTGAATGAGAAGATCAATGCTCCGAAGAGGGTGAAGCCCAAAGCGAACGCCAGAGACATGGCGCTTCCGACCTCGAAGCCGACCAACAGCCCAACGGTCGTCCCGAGGGCGGCGATCTGCGCGAACGCGAGATCCACGAAAATTACGCCTCGTCCCAGGACGTGGAGTCCCAAGTAGGCATGAATCGAGAGGATCACGAGTCCGGCCACGATGGGCGGGATCATCAGATCGAGGTTCTCGAACATCAAATGGTCCGGAGCGTTGGATGGTGGATGATCACTGGTTTCGGAACGCCGCCGCGAGTTCGGTCACCCACGTCTCGACGAGTGTGAAATAATCGTCGATTCCTTCGCGCGCACCTGGAGACAGGGGCACCTGGACGAGGGTCGCTTCGCCGCGCCGCGCGACTGTTTCGACCTTGCCCCGGTCGAAATACGTGGCGGCCAACATGACGTCGAGGTTCTCGGTCTTCATTCGGTTGATCAGCTGCGCGACATGTCCTGGAGTGGGGGAGATCCCGGGCTTCGCTTCCACGTAGTCCGCGCATGACACGTCGAAACGGTCTTCGAAGTATGCCCAGTTCTTGTGGTAGCAAATGATGTCTTGGCCGCGGAACGGTTCAGCACGTGCGAGCCATCCTCCGAGCTCCTTGATGAGCGGGTTTCCCTCATACTCATTTGCTTCGAGGAATGTGAAGAGTGTCCCGCCATGGGACAGTTGTTCCAGTGTTTCTCCACCGATCAGCTCGACCAGTCGTGCTCCGAAGAGTCGGTTGTACAGGCGCTCCGTGAAGTCCGCCAATCCGGCATCGAACACCGCAGCCCTGTCTGGGGCGACGCGCTTTAGGCCAGTCGTGATATTTCGGGCTATCTGCAGCGTGCGTAGCGGATCCGTGGTGAGGTGCGGGTTCCCATAGATGTGCACGTCTCCGCCGCTACGGTCTGCCGAGACCGGCACGTCGAGCAGCGCGATGCCTGTGTATGCGGTGATGTAACCGCGTGCTCCTTCTATGACGTCGCCGTTCCCGGCGCGATCGAGGAGGGTGGGCACCCATAGTTCCAGGTCGAGACCGGTGGTGACGAACGCGTCGGCGCTCCTGATATCCCTCGCGAAGCTGGGCTTGGGGCGCACGAAGTGTGCGTCCTCGTTCGGATTCGCGATCGCGGAAACTTCGACCTCGCCGCCACCGATTTCCCGGACCAATTCTGCATAGATGGGCAGTGTGGTCACGATGCGGAGCGCCGCGCGGTCGGGATCCGGCGTTTCGGCTGGTACCGCTGCAAGCAGGAGTGTGCTGAGGAGGGCAGTCGCGAACACTGGGCGCGTCTCCCGGCGGGCGTTCCGGACAGGTCTTGTGACGTTCATTAGTAGGTCTCGTGCTTGTGGGGACCCATCGCGAAGGTCACTTGGAATAGGAAGCGACCCTGTCGTACCGTTTCGAAACTGCGTCCAACGAGGTCGTACTCGGCGCGCAGGCGTACGTACTCGCTCTGCCACCAGGTGAGCGTCGGAGAGAAGAGCCAAGCCGTCTCCGTCGGGTCCTCGGGGTTTTCCGTGCGGTCGAATCGGACACCGGCCAACCAGTTTTGGGACAGTCGGACTTCGCCTAATCCCCAATATCCGATCGCCCGCTCGAAGCCCTCCTCATCGTCTTCGTCGTCGTGGTCGTCGTCGTCATGGTCGTCGTGGTCATCATTCTCCTCATGGCTTACGAGACCCTCCAAGGCCATGACACCGCCTCGAAGGGTGAGTCCGCGATACCGCGACTGCCCCGGAGGACTCCAATTCAGAGCCGCTTCCAGGCCGTAGAGGTTTCGGTCCATGAAGTGCTCTTCGTCTTCGTAGGATCCGTTTAGCCAGCTCGCTCCCAGGTCGAAGTCGACGGATGAAGACAGATTCCAGAACCCGTTCAGGTGTGTCAGAACGGAGAGGCGGCCGGACTCGCCGAACAACGTTTCGTTCTCGCTCCGCGTGAGTTCTACCGTTGCTTCGTACGTGCCACCGAGGGGTGAGAACGGCGCGAGCCAGTGCATCGATGCGCCAGTTTGGGCGAGCGACTCAGCCCCGACAAACGCGAGGTGGGGGAGAGAACGGGTTTGGAAAGGAAGGGCATGGCCGTGCCATCGGTTCATTTGGCCGAACTGCTGGAAGAACTTCCCCACCTTGAGGCTCGTGCCACCAGGTAGGCTGACCCACTCGATGTATCCCTCTTCGACGGCGAAGCCACCACCACCTTCTTCCGCGTGGCCGTGCCCATGATCGCCGTCCGCGAACGGTGAGAATTCCCCACCCTCAATGTGTCGGGACAGGAAGACCTTGGCCCGTGAATATGGATCCAGATTCGAAATGATCGAGATCTCGAACTCGCGTGCGAAGAAGTTGTCCTCGTCCGTGTCGTCCTTGTTAATGTGCGCGAACACGTCCGAGTTCACACTGATCTCGGGGTTGAGTGCCTGAAGCGAGCGTTGGCGTCCGACGAACTCCTGGTTCTCATCTTGAGTGGTCGACGGAGCGCCTCCTGCAGCTGCAGCGGCCGCCGCAGCTGCTCTGAGATCAGCGAGGGCATCCGTCGCCCCCTCTTCCTGACCTTTCTCCTGGAGTCTCGCCACTTCCTGACTCAAGCTGTCGACGAGGGCTGCCAGACGGGCGACCTCCGCGCGCACAGAGTCAGGCGACGATTGAGCAGACGCGAAGGACGGTGTGGTGGTACCCACCAGCAGTAGAACTGCGATGCGGGTCCAACTGAATACCGGGTGCCGAAATGAATGGTTCATCGTGCGATGGATCTCCCTGATCTGTACCTAAGACGTGCGCGCCCTTGGTGGGCGCACGGATGGCGACCGGTGTGCGGCCGCTTGTGCGTCAGGTCAGGGGAGGTCCTCGCGTCGGATGCCCGTCGATCAAGACGGAGCGCGATGCCTCTAGGGCTTCCGCCGGGGCAGCAGCCAGCACGACTGTGTGATCGTGCGACATCGTCGTCGATGCAGAGACTAGAGAGAGATTTGCGCCAACCTGAGTGCACACCGTGTGATCGTGCGCGGTTGGGCACGTCCCAGGCGTGTGCTCGCTCTCGACCGCAGCCTCGGCCGCGAATTCATCGCGTTCGAGTACGGGCACCGCGACGCTCAGAACCACCAAGAGCGCCGGGAGCCAGGCCGCGAGGGCCTTCCGGAGTGCGTTGTCTCTATGCCTCATAGTTACTCAGGCTAATTCACACCTATTGGTCGCGTCAACGAAGTCATGCTGGGCGGGGTCGTTGCTCTGGTACCCGTTGTGCCTAACAAGAGTTGCGTGAGTCCCTGTTCGGGCGTGGAGAGGTACGCGAGACGCGGTATCCTTTCTACGTTAACCGCTATGCCAACAATATCTTATGCCATGAAGCGAGTGCTCCTCGCTGGCCTGACTGTGGCTTTAATATCGACTCCCCTGCTCGCGCAGGAGGAACTCGTCGACCGATCGCGGTCGATTCCCATTCAGATCGCTCGGCTGACGTCAGCGGTTGTGATCGACGGCGTTGTCGACGAGCCCGCATGGGACGCAATCGCTCCGCTCCCGATGACGATGTACTCGCCGGTATTCGGTGGTGCACTCACTGAACGTAGCGAGATCCGGCTCGCGCACGACGACGAGTATTTCTACGTGTCCGGTCGGCTCTTCGACTCCGATCCGAGCGGGATCCGTACCAACACGTTGTATCGCGATCTGTATAGCGGTGACGATCTCTTGGCGTTGGTTATCGACAGTTACAACGACTACGAGACCGCCTCTTGGTTCATCACGAACCCGGCTGGTGTGCGGAACGACAGGGCCCTCTCCAACGACGCCGAGTTCAGTGGCGGTATGCCGATGAACTCCGACTGGAACGCTCATTGGGACGTTGTGACGACCCAGAACCAGGAAGGGTGGTTCGTCGAGTTCCGGATTCCGTTCTCGACGCTCGGATTCCAGGCCGTTGACGGTCAGGTAACGATGGGGTTCAGCACGTACCGGGTGATTGCTCGAAAGAACGAACGCCAGATCTACCCGGCTATCGAGCCCATCTGGGGAAGGATCGGCTTTGCGAAGCCGTCTCAGGCCCAGCGAGTCCAGTTGCGCGATGTCGTGCAGTCCAAGCCGGTGTATGTGACTCCGTTCTGGCTGGGCGGCATGACTCAGCGGCCGTTCCTCGCTTCTCCTCAAGAAGTGCCATCCACCCGCTGGCGGACGAACGACGATCCGATGCGCGAGATGGGGCTGGACCTTCGCTTTTCGCCGACGTCGAACCTCGCACTCGACCTGACCGTGAACACGGATTTCGCGCAAGTCGAAGCAGATGACCAGCAGGTAAACCTGACGCGCTTCGCGCTCTTCTTTCCAGAGAAGCGGCAGTTCTTCCAAGAACGCTCATCCACCTTCCAGTTCTCTACGGGGGGCTTCACGGATCGCCTCTTCCATAGCCGGCAGATTGGTCTGGTAAATGGCCAGATGGTCCGCATCTATGGAGGCGCTCGGGCCGTGGGACAGTTGGGCGGGACCGACTTTGGGTTCCTGAACATGCAGACTGCGGGCGATGAGAATCGGGCTGCTGAGAACATGGGTGTCCTCCGGCTGAGTCAGCAGGTGCTGAATCCGTATTCCTCGGTCGGTGGCATGCTGACCACGAGGCTCGGATCCGGCGGGAACGACAATATTGCGTACGGCGTGGATGCTTCGATCCGTGTCACGGGAGACGAGTACGTCACCGCGAAGTGGGCTCAGACCTTCGATGAAGTCATCGACGAAGGCAGCGCGCTCGATGCCGGCTTGTTCGTGGCACGCTGGGAGCGCCGCAAGGATGCGGGACTCGGATATTCGGCGGAGTTCCGCCGAGTGGGTGAGGACTACCGGCCCGGGCTCGGTTTCCAGATTCGGCGCGACTTCCTCTACTACGGTGGGAGCGGGCAGTACCGGCACTTCATGGATGATGCCTCATCGGTACGGAGCGCTGCCTTCATCGTGCGCGGAGCCAACTACCTCCGCCTGGACGATCGGTCGGCGGAGTCACGCTCCGTGATGCCCGAAGTGAACATGGAGTTGAGGAACGGCACTCAGATCACAATTGGTGCAACCTCGACCTACGAGAGCCTGGATCGCGACTTCGGCATCGCCGACGTCGTCGTTCCGATTGGGGACTATTGGTTTCACGAAGCGCGCGCGCGCTTCGAACTGCCGCGAGCATTCATGGCTCGTGGTGACGTCGAGCTCACCGGAGGGTCGTTCTACGATGGCACTCACTTGGGCCTGAAAATCAACCCGACGTGGACGCTCTCGAAGAACCTGGAACTCAGTGGTGGCTACGAAGCGAACCGCATCTCCTTCGGAGACCGCGACCAGGCTACCACAATCCACGTCGGGAAGGCCAAGGTCCAGCTGGCGCTCGATGCGAATCTCTCGTTCAGCGTGTTCGCTCAGTACTCGGACAACAGCGACCTGACCAGCATGAACATGCGCTTCCGGTACCACTTCAGTGAGGGTACGGACCTGTGGATCGTGTGGAACGAGGGCCTATATATGGATCGCGCGAACGGGATGGACCCGCGGCTGCCGCTTTCCGCGGGACGTCAGATCATGGTGAAGTACTCACACGCGCTGATCTGGTAGGGGCGGGCCAGTGTCTTTCGTGAAGAAGGGCCCGAGGCGGTGACGCTCCGGGCCCTTCGCACATGTCGGTTTATGTGAGTGACGCCTAGCTGATCACCCTCCGCCAATTCGTAATGATCTTCGGCGCGTCTTCGAGCAGGTCATTCAAATCTGAGATGACTCCGCCTCGGTCAGGACTTCGAGCTGCCCGGCGGTGCTTCGGACCTGAGTCTCATTGGAGAGATTCTTGCCATCGATTGATTCGAGGAGACCATCCACCTGGCCCTCGAGATCTACAATCGTGCCGATCACCTGATTGAGTTGTGTCTCGAGATCTCGTGCGCGCATGGCCGCGGTGAACCCCTGCCGCCTACGCTTTCACGGGCTCTGCGTTAGAAGGCCAGCATGTAGGTCAGCTTCACTACGCCCGTCCGGCGGAGCCAACGGCTCTCTCGTGGGTCGAGGAGGTCCTGCGTCAGATACCCCGAGTCGAAGACGAGGAAGAGGTCGCTCCCCGGAGTATGGATCCAGTTGATGCGGATGTTGGCCTGAAGTGTCTCCGAGACGTCGTCCCACTGCACCAGGGCATTGGCGAACAGGTCGCGCGATACGGCGGCGAGCACGTTCATGCTCATCAGGGTCGTCGAGAACGCACCGTCCTGCACGGGGAGGTCGACGTTGTTGCGGCGCGCCGAGCCCGTGACTGTAAGGTTCGGGCCGGTCTTCCAGGTGAGCGATCCGCCGTATGTAGTCCGTGTTCCGTTCCAGAAGTTTCCGAAGGAAGCGTTCACCCGTCCGGACAACGTGTTGCTTTGGCTCGTCCGACCGCTGAGGTCTACGGAGGAGAACTCGTAGTCACCCGAAGTGAGCGGGCGTCCCTGGATGGATGCTGCCTGGTCGAGCCGCTCGAAACGCCTGCGCGCGTTGAACGACAAGACGCCGCCATTCTGTAGACTCAGCATGTTGTGCCAGAGTTGGCTCGTCGACTGCTTCGATCCGTCCTGGCCGTTCACCCAATCGAAGACAGGTGCACTGACCAAGGATCGGGCCCATGCACTTCCCTCGAAACGAGGGGTGAACGCGAGCGTTGCGTTGTACTTCACCATGTCTCGGCGGCGGACGAAGCCGAGGCCCGGGTTGAAGTCGGCGTCGACCGTCTGGACGCCACCGCTGACCGAGTAGGATTGCCGCGGCTGAAGATTCACGTTGAGTGCGGCAGCGGAGGACGTTCCGTTGTCGGAGTCCCACACGTTCGCGAACCAGCCGTCCGCACTGCTGCTGTTCATGAAGCGCACCTGAGCGTCTGCGCCTACGACTCGGTTGTGGCCTTCGGAGTTTTGGATGCTCGTGAAGATCCCGCCGACCGTGGTTCGTGGGAGCACGTCCGCGCGTAGCCGGATCACAGAGTTGTTCGCTCCCTTCGTCACGTCAGTTCCGTTCGTGAGGTCATCCGTGTTGAGCGTCAGCACCCCGATGGACAGGGGGCCGGCCTGACCGGTAACGCGTCCTCCACCGATGATGTCGTTCCCGAGTCCGATGCGGCGGCTGAAGAACATCTCGGTGTCGCGAGCCTTTCCGAACTGGAACAGTCCTGCGCGTTCTAGGAAAAACTCCCGCTTCTCCGGAAAGAACAGGCTGAAGCGAGTGAGGTTGATCTGGACGTTGTCGGATTCGACTTGCGCGAAGTCGGTGTTGTAGGTGAGGTCCAAGGTCACGCTCGACGTGAGTGCGTATTTGAAGTCCACCCCGATGTCATCGAGGACGTCCGTGTCTTCGGAGCCCCCGAATTTCTGTGCCCCGACGATGGCGAAGGGCTTTAGCTCCATGTGGCGCCCTTTTCGCAGATCACGGAGCCCGCGAAGCGTCGCGTACTGTGAGACGTTCGTGATGCCGCCCCGAAAATCCTGAGGGATGTGAGGCCACATCACTTCTTCGTTCTTCCTGCGGATGGCGCGCCGGAACGCGATGCCCATTTCGGGTGCGGTGGCGTCAGTGAAGCGGATCGTCGTGAAGGGGATCGCAACCTCGAGCGTCCATCCTTCGGACGTGATACGCGCTTCACTCCTGTATACGCCCTCCCAGTTCCAGTCCACTAACGTCATCGACTCGTCACTGAAGAGGGCGTCGCCCTGCGTGCCGAATGAGTTCAACTCGAAGATGTATGCGTTACGGTCATCGTTGTACGTGTCCAGCGCGATCCAGATGTGGTCGTCTTGGTCGATGCGGCCCTCGCGTTGGAGAATGCTGCGCCGAATCAGTTCAGGTTCTGAGTCGTGGAAGACGAACCCGAAGTACAAGTTGTTCGCGTCGTACGCGATTCGGACTTCGGTGTCCTCACTCGGGGCGCCGCCGTCTACCGGCTCTCGCTGCCGGAAGTCGGAGATGACCGGGGCCGACGCCCAAAGCGGCTCGTCGAGCACTCCGTCGATCTCTGGGGCCGACTCCGCGAAGACCGCGAGCGCGAAGGCGTCAGCGCTCGACGTCGGGGAATCAGACGGGACGACTTGTGCCCCTACGGGAACCGCTAACACGAGCACCGTCACCACACTCCGCCACAACGCTTCGTACATCGGATCTTCCTTCCGGTGTGGGTCGCTCAGCGGGGAAGGTGAGGAAGTGCTGAGTGTACCAGAGAAGAATATGGTGGAAGGACGCTTGTAGGTCTTGACCCCGTTGGCCATATTCGGGCATCGCATCGGGGGGACACGTATTGAGCCAATGCACCGAAGCCGGGACTGACTCTCGAGTCGGCCGCTATGCCCCGGAGGAGGGGAAAGCGAAAGAATCGGGGAGGTCACCTTAAGTATTATCCCGGGCTTCAATCCACCCCTCCCGTTGCGCTACGAGTGGGCCGGTGCCTCCCCGTTTACGGGGTTGGGTGTCGGCCCTCTCGGCTTTTGGGGCCCCTTAGAATCCCTCTGCCGTGCCTGTTCTCGGCCTTCTTGTCCATCCACCCTGGTGCGGACCCAGGGGGCTACCGTAGGGTAGCCGTGTGTCCGCGTCGGATCAGGGAGACCCGTAAATGCCCGTAGTTCTTGCCACTCGCAGCGTCCATTTCAGCGCCGCGCATCGGTTGTACCGGTCGGACTGGTCCGACGAACGAAATATCGAAGTGTTCGGTGACTGCTCAAACCCGAATTGGCACGGGCACAATTACGACCTCGACGTCTCCGTTGCAGGGCCCGTGGATCCGGAGACCGGCTTCGTGATGGACCTCAAGCAGCTCAAGGACCTTGTCGGATCCAGAGTGTTGGTCGACGTGGACCATCGGAACTTGAATACAGAAGTAGAGTGGTTGTCGGGTGTGATCCCGACTACAGAGAACCTTGTGGTCGCGATTTGGGATCGGCTCGCACAGTCGCTCCCGGACGGGATTCGGCTCGCCAAACTCGTCTTGCACGAAACCGCACGGAACTCTGTGGAATACACAGGAACTGAGGAGCAATAGACATGTCAGAGCTGTCCGGGGCGTCGTTCGAAGATCTCGTCGCTGAGATGATCCTCAGGCTTGGTGAGGACCCTGACCGCGAGGGGCTAAAGAAGACCCCTGAACGGGTGGTGAAATCACTTTCGTTTCTGACCAAGGGGTATCACGAGACAGCTGAGGGTGCGGTTGGTGACGCGCTCTTCGAGGAACACCACCGGAACATGGTGGTCGTGAAGGACATCGAGATCTACTCGCTCTGCGAGCACCATATGTTGCCGTTCTTCGGCAAGGCTCACGTAGCCTATATCCCGGACGGCAAGATTCTCGGACTCTCGAAACTGGCACGAATCGTGGAAGTCTACGCCCGCCGGCTCCAGGTTCAGGAGCGCCTCACCGAACAGGTGGCACAGGCTCTGTGGGAGACGACAAGTCCACAGGGTGTCGGTGTCGTGATCGAGGCGTATCACCTGTGCATGATGATGCGCGGAGTGCAGAAGCAGAACTCGAAGACGATCACATCCGCAATGCGCGGGTCCTTCCTTGAGGACCATCGGACTCGGGATGAGTTTCTTCGCCTGACCACGAACGTCCACCAACCGATGTCATGACCGTGAATCTCCAGGGCCGAACCGCGCTGGTCACAGGTGCGACTCGCGGAATCGGCAGGAGCATAGCCGAGGCGCTGGCAGAGACCGGAGCACGCGTATGGTGCCTCGCGAGATCCGAACAAGACGTGACCGCTGTCGCGAAGAAGATTGGCGGAGTCGCCATCGTCGCGGACATCACGGACGACGTTTCAGTCTGGGATGCACTCGACTACATGCAGGAGACCATTGGAGGCGCGCCGAACATCGTGGTCCACGCTGCTGGCATGTTCGATGTCGAGCCATGCGTCTCTGAGACCGTGAACGGCTTCGACGAGCAGGTCGCGGTGAACCTTCGGGGTTCATTCTTGGTCACTCGATCACTTCTCCCTTCGATGCTGGAGCGAGGCGAAGGACTGATTGTGCACATCGGCTCGACCGCCGGTCGAAAGGCCTTTCCCGGGAATGCCGCGTACTCTGCGTCCAAGTTTGGACTCCGAGGCTTCCACGAAGTGCTTCTCGAGGAAGTTCGGGGCACAGGGGTGCGGGCGACGCTTCTCGAACCCGCTGCGACGGATACGTCGATTTGGGATTCGCTCGATCCGGACAACGACCCCGGCCTGCCAGTCCGAGCAGACATGATGCAACCGGACGACGTTGCTGCTGCGGTTCTTTTTGTTGCGACCCGCCCTGAGTCCATCCGGATTCCACTTCTTCAGATCGAGCGCTCATGACTCGATTCGCGTTTACCGTGAGCGCTCAGGCGCATTACGACGCGGCACATTTTCTCAAGAACTACGACGGAAAGTGCCGGCAGCTGCACGGCCATCGATACGTCGTCGAGGCAGCTGTCCAGTCCACGGAGTTGGACGATTCCGGCATCGCGTTCGACTTCGTGGATCTGAAGGGCGCGCTGCGAGGCGTCGCGGACGAGTTAGACCACACAAACCTCAATGACTTGCCGCAGTTCCAAGAAGTAGAGACGAGTGCGGAGAACCAGGCCAAGTACTTCTTTGAGGAACTGGGCCGACGGCTTCCTGCTGATATCGCAGAGGGTCTGCTGTACGCACGCGTGTGGGAGTCGCCCACCCAATGGGCCCAGTACGGTCCGGCCGACGCGCCGCTTCTGGCACCGCAGGCGCCGACCGGCTGATCCCAAGCACGCATGCACATTCTCTTAACCGATCGCCTGAGTTGCCCCAGGTGTGGGCCCGAGTTCGGCCTGATCTTGCTTGCCAACATCATGGCGAATCGCCGGGTACAAGATGGCACGCTGGGGTGTCCGAATTGCCGGGACGCTTTCTTGGTCGAGGACGGCTTCGGAGATCTTCGGGCGCCGCCGCGACGGGTGATGCTGTCGGGGTTGGCTGGCCCTTCTCGCGCGCCAGAGCCCGAAGAAGTCCAACGACTGGCCGCGCTGATTGGGGTCGCGCAGGGACCGGGGACGATCGTCTTGGCGGGTGAACCGGCCGGGCTCGGCCCATCCATTGCTTCGATGCTCGATGGTGTCGACGTAGTGGGGGTCGACGCAGACTTGCGCCTATGGGATGACGATGCGCGTTGGAGCCGGATCGTCTCGGCCCCGAACCTCCCTTTCTTCTCTCGGGTGATGCGCGGCGTGGCTGTTGATGGCCGAATGGGCCAAGCAATGGTCCTCGAGGCCGCACGCGTGTGCGCTCCGCTGAGTCGAGTCGTCGTAACCCAGGCGCCCGACCAGGCGGCCGGGTGGCTCGGGAAGGCAGGCCTCGACTTGATGGTCGCCGAAGCCGGAATCGTTGTTGCTGCGCGCCATTGAGCCGCAAAAGGCCGTTGCGCCGGCGCACGGGCCGATCCTAAGTTCTGACGGTCTAAAAGAGACCCTCTAGCCCCTTTTTTTTGGCCATCGTATGGCGTTCTGGAACAAGTTTTTCGGTGACGACGACACGCGTCGCGTCGACTACTACCGAGAGGGCGTCGAGCTCCTCACAGACGGCAAGTTCCATGAGGCTCTGACCTCATTCCGCCTCGCACTGAAAGAGGCGCCGGGTGACGCGATCGTTTTACAACAAATCGCGATCTGCTATACCCGCATTGGGATGACCGAAGAAGCGGCCAAGACGTATCGGCATGTGCTGCAGAAGGATTCCAGCGCGAGCGGGGCGCACTACGGCCTCGCGTTCATTCTCATCGGCGGGGAGCACCCTCCTGAAGCGATCCCGCACCTCGAGGCATTCCTCGCGCATGCGCCCGAGGATCCCGAGGCTCAGGAGCACATCGATCACGCGCGGGCGAAGCTTGCTCAGATGCGTGGCGAAGCACATGACGCTCCCTCGGAGCCGCAGCATCCTGATGAATTTCTCTAGACACTTCCCTAGCGGCTGGGCCTATGCAAACCTCTAACGTCCGGAGCGTCCGCCTACGGTGGACGGGCCAAGACCTCGTCTTCCGCGGAGGTGCCGACGGTGGACCCGAGGTTGTGGTCGACGGTGGCTCCAAGGCGGGCGCGTCGCCCATGCAACTTCTTCTTCTGTCTGTCGCAGGCTGTATGGCGATCGACGTGAGGGTGATCCTCGACAAATCCCGTGTGCCGCTCGACTCGATGGAGGTTGAAGTGGTCGGTGAGCGGACGGAGACTGAGCCCCAGCGTTTCTTTGCGATTCAGCTCATCTATCGATTGAGCGGGCCCTTGGAAGAACACGAGGCGAAGCTGCAGCGAGCTATCGACCTGTCGCGTGACAAGTACTGCAGCGTGCTCCACACGCTCGATCCGGGCATCGACTTCGACATCAGCATCGAGCGAAGCTGAGGCCATGTCGACGACGCTGACACACACCGCGAACGAAATTCCAGTTCCTGAGGGGACACTGGTCGATCTGTTATTTGAGGGCGTGAAGCGTCACGGCGAGCGGACTGCGCTCGAGTATGTGAGGCGCCCCGGTGAGCTTGAGGGCCATTCGTACCAAGAGGTGCTCGCGAAGGCGAAGAACGTGGCCGCTTCCCTCGAGGTCCACGGGGTTACGCGCGGCGACCGCGCGGCGATCCTGGCAGAGAACCGACCCGAGTGGGCGATATCCGACTATGGCTGCCTGTGTGCTGGAGTCATCGACGTCCCGGTGTACGCCACGCTGACAGTACCCCAGGTCGCGTACCTCCTGAAGGATTCGGGGGCAAAGCTCGTCTTCGTGTCCACGACGGAGCAGATGACCAAAGCGCTCGATGCCGCGGCTGAGTGTGCGCATGCCGTACAGGTAGTGGTCTTCGAGCCGAAGGGAGAAGTACCTGAAGGGGTCTCGACGTGGGCGGACTTCTTGGCAGACGGTGCGGAACTCGCAGCATCATGGTCGGCCCAGCAATTCGAAGCACGAGCTCGGCAGGCCGAACCGCACGACTTGGCGACAATCCTCTATACGTCAGGTACGACTGGAGACCCGAAGGGCGTGATGCTGACGCACAACAACGTGTCATCCAACGTGCGTGCTTCCTGCATGGTCCTTTCGATCGGGGAGGATGACAACACGGTTTCTTTTCTCCCGCTGTGCCACATCCTTCAGCGAATGGTCGACTACCTCTTTTTCTGGACAGGGTGTCGGCTCGCATACCCCCAGTCGATCGAGACCCTTCTTGGGGACATGAAGGTGATCCGGCCGACGGTCGTCGTGTCCGTGCCCCGGATCTACGAGAAGATCTACAACGGGGTCATGGACGCTTCGGGCTTCAAGGTGAAGCTCATAGGGTGGGCGGTCGGTGTGGCCGATCGTGTCGCCGACGAACGTCTAGCGGGAAGGAAGCCCGGAAGCGTACTAGCGCTTCAGTACGGGCTAGCGGACAAGCTTGTCTTCGCGAAGGTGAAGATGGCTGTCGGTGGTCGACTCCGTTTCTTCGTGAGCGGCGGTGGTCCCCTAGCGCCAACTCTGAACCGTTTTTTCTATTCGATCGGGATGTTGATCCTGGAGGGGTACGGCCTCACGGAGACCAGCCCGGTTACGAACGTGAATACGCTCAAAGACTTCCGGATTGGAGCAGTGGGGTTGGCCGTTCCGAGCACGGAGGTAAAGATCGCCCAGGACGGAGAGATCCTGGTACGTGGGCCACAGGTTATGAAAGGGTATTACAACAAACCTGAAGCGACCGCGGCTTGCATTGATGCAGATGGATGGTTTTCGACCGGGGACATCGGCGAGATTGATGCCGATGGGTACCTGAAGATCACGGATCGTAAAAAGGACATCATCGTCACGGCCGGCGGAAAAAACATCGCCCCGCAGCCCATCGAGAACCGCCTTAAGACGAATCGATTCTTCGAACAGGCGGTGATGGTGGGGGACAAACGACACTACTGTGCCATGCTCATCGTTCCGGCCTTCAGTGCCCTCGAAGAGTGGGCCACCGAGAACGATATCTCGTTCGTAGATCGTGACGCGCTCGTCGCCGACCCGACTGTCGTGAAGCACATGCTGACGGAAATGAAGGCGATGCTGAGGGATTTGGCTTCCTTCCAAACACCCAAGAAGATCGCGCTCCTTAGTGAGGAACTGACGATCGAAAACGGATTCCTGACCCCGACCCTCAAGGTGAAGCGTAGTGTGGTCTACGAGCAGCTCGGGGAGGTCATCAACCAGCTTTACACTGAAGAAGCGGTAGATGGGGTTAGCTGATTGGTGAATGCAGTTGAGACCCCCAGCGTCGTCACCGTCCTCATGGTTATGCCGGACACTGGAATCGATCCCTGCCTGACATGGGTGGGCACCGAGGTGGGGGGCTAGTTATGCCGCAGAAGCGAAAGAAGAAGCTGCAGCAGGAGGCCTCTGACGAGAGCCAGACAGAGCTTCTGTCCGAAGTGGCAACGGCAGAAGCGGCTGTGATCCAGGCCTCTGAAGTGACCCCGGAACCTGAATCTGTCCGGGACGAAGTCGGCGAAAGCAAGGATGCGGGAGGAGTGGGTATCCCAGCGGAAAAGAAGGCCCCGAAGAAGAAGCGTCCCCGAAAGAAGGCTGCCAAGAAGAAGGTGCCCGAGCCCGAACCGGAGGCTGAGCCGGAGCCTGAACCTGAACCGGAGCCCGAGCCGGAACCGGAGCCGGAACCGGAGCCGAGCGTTGTGCGTTTCGAGCTGGTCGCCGAGGAGGGCGCACAAGTCCCCGCGCCTCCGGCAGGAGAAAAACTCGCCCGGGCGAAGGAACTCGTGCAGAGCGGCCGAATCGAAGAGGCTGTAGACCTGTACCACGAGATTCTGACGAAGAATCCGGCGAACCTGAAGGCCCGGAATAACCTTGGCGTCCTATACGACGAAATGGGCAAGGCTGCCCTCGCGCTAGAGCAGTTTGAGGCGGCGCTGGAACTCGAGCCACAGAACGTCGAGGTGCTGACCAACTATGGGTCGACACTCGGTGCCGCGGCTCGGTACGACTTGGCAGAAGAGATGCTTCGGCGTGCGACCCGGCTGAGTCCCGAGAGCATTGGGGTCAGGGCAGCGCTCGGCATTCTGCACTTCCGTCGCGGCATATATGCTCAGGCGGAAATCGAGTTGCGATGGGTGTGCGACCAGGACGCGGAGTACGGGCCGGCGTTCTACTACCGAGGAGAAGCGCTCAATCGCCTGAATCGATACGACGAGGCTATGTCGGTCTTGGAGCAGGCGATCGAGTGTCAGCCAACCAACGCAAAGGCATACTACACGCTGGGGCACCTCTACGACCGAAAGCACATGGATGAGGAAGCGGCGCTCATGTATAAGAAGGCAAGAGAGTACCAATCCGGATGATCAGGGTCGAGATCGGGGCGCTGCATGAGAGTGATGTCGAGAGTGTACTTCGACCGATCCGCTCGGACCTCGCTCCTATCACAGCCGCGAGCCGGGACCTCATGGTTGCTGCTGGCGAGCCGATGCAGGAGCGGCTCGAGCAGATGGGCATGATCCCGGTCGGGGGGGCCGTCATGACCCCCGCAGGGGACCTGGGCGCCGACTTCGTAGTCCATATCGTCGTGTCGGCTCCTGACGAACCGGAGAATACGGCCTCCGTTCAGAAGGCACTCGGGAACGGACTCCGACGGGCCGCGGACCTGGGCATCGAATCGATGACTATGCCGCCCCTCGGAATGGGGATCGGCCCGCTCGAGGCCGAAGATTCGGCTCGCGCCATGTTGGAGATTCTCTTCAATCACCTGGATGAAAGGGTGCCACCGTTGGACCTACGGGTCGCGGTCGGCCATCAGTACGAAGCGGATATTTTCGGGCAGATCGTCAGGGAGTTGGCTGGACATCGTACCGAGGTGGACGGCTGACGGATGCGTACGCGGGATCGAAGCAGAAATTTTCGATGTACTGTTCGAGTACGCTAGGCCGCAGCGACGGGTGGGTTGCGTGACTGGAGGAGTCGGATGAGGAAGCAAGTCGTTGGCGTTGGCGTTGTGCTCGTGTGGTTTGGCATGGTGGGGCTGCAGGTGCGCCGGGAATACTTCCAGCCGGAGTTGGTGCGCCTAGCTGAGGCTGCGCTATCGCTCGCCCCAGGGATCAACTTCTACTCGCTTACGATGGGGAGCCGGACAGTCGGGCAGGCGACGTCTCGGTTGGATACCGTCCCTGACGGTTTCGAACTTGAGGATGTGATGAGCCTCGAGTTGCCGGCCCTCGGCCAGACGGGAACCGCAGTCGCCCGTACTCGAGTCAAGCTCGGTCCCTCCCTCACCGTGCAGAGCTTCGACTTTTCGTTGGACAGCGAAGTGGGGCGCTTTCGAGCGACGGGTGTGCTCGGACCGGACACGACCCTGGCTGTCACGATCATGTCTGCGGGAAGCGAGCAGAACTTGAGCTTCAAGCTGCCTCAGCCTCCTGTGATTTCGAACGTGGTTCCGATACGCATCGCGATGGGTGAAGGTTGGGAAGTCGGCGCGCGTCATCGTCTCCCGGTGTTCGACCCGACCAGCCTGAGCACCCGGACCGTCGAGGTCCGCGTCCTTGAGCACGACACACTGTTCGTAACGGACAGTGCCTCCATGGACGCGGAGACAGGTAGGTGGTCCTCCGCCCACATCGACTCGATTCCAGCGTGGAAGATCGCGGAGATCTTCGGCGGAATTCAGGTCGAGAGCTGGGTGGATGAGGACGGTCGCATCCTAGAGGCTTCGAGCCCGCTCGGATTCTCAATGCGGAAGACCGAGTACGAGTTGGCGCGCCAGTCCCAGGAGGATGCTCGCCTCGTGGACGCGGACCCCATCGATGACGACATCATCTTTTCCACCGCGGTTCAGAGCAATATTGACCTGTCCAATGCCGAACAGTTTGGCGAGTTGCGATTCCGCTTGACCGGAGTTGATCTCACCGGCTTCCAATTGGATGGAGGTCGCCAGGAGCTAAGAGGTGACACGCTGATCATTCGCCGTGAGGCGGGCGATCAGTTGCGCACCGACTACCGGCTGCCCTACGCCTTTATGGATCTACGTGAGTCTCTCGAACCTGAGCCGCTCATCCAGAGCGATGACGAACGCATTATACGCCGTGCGAGAGAGATTACGGCGGCCCGCAGCAGCTGGTCCCAGGACCCGTCTCGGGTCGCCCAAGAGTTGACCCGATCGGTATACGGGATGCTCGAAAAGCGAATCACGTTCTCGGTGCCCAATGCCGTGCAGGTTCTCGAGACCCTGCAAGGTGACTGCAATGAGCACACGGTGCTCTACGTTGCGCTGGCACGTGCTCTCGGATTGCCTGCGCGAACTGCTATCGGGCTGGTCTACGTGAACGGCGCCTTCTTCTATCACGCGTGGCCCGAGGTGTGGCTGGACGAATGGGTGGCGGTCGACCCGACGTTCGGCCAATTCCCCGCGGACGCATCGCACATCCGGTTCGTTATTGGCGGGCTGGCCCAGCAAGTTGAAATCGTGCGCCTAATCGGCAATCTCGATATCGAAGTCATCAACACCGCCGCGGCTCAGGTGCCGTAGCGCAGCCATCGATTCTCCCCTCGCATAAAGAGACTCAGTGAGCGAAGAGCAGGGTAGCGAAGCAGAAGAGGCCGACGTGATCGCGCCGCGCGATGAAGCGCGTGAATCCAGGGGTCTCATGCTCGAACTGAAAGCGGTCCAGAAGCGGTACGGTGGTTTCACTGCAGTGAAGTCATTGGACTTGGCCGTGCCGCGTGGTGAGATCTTTGGCTTCCTCGGCCCCAACGGAGCCGGGAAGACGACAACGATTCGTATGGTTGCCGGTGTCCTCCGGCCTTCCGGTGGCCAGATCCTCGTGGGTGGAGCTGACCTGGATGAGGACCCCGAGACCGCGAAGTCCCGCGTGGGATACATCCCCGATAGGCCGTTCCTGTACGAGAAGCTCTCCGGGGGTGAATTCCTGCGGTTCGTGGCGGGACTGTGGGGCAGGGAAGGCGACGAGGTCGAGGCACGTGCGGATCGCCTCTTGGAGCTCTTTCAGCTCACGCCTTGGAAGAACGAGCTCATCGAGAGTTATTCGCACGGCATGCGCCAGAAGATTCTCATCAGCTCTGCCCTCATTCATCAACCCGAGTTGATCGTCGTCGACGAGCCGATGGTCGGACTGGACCCGAGATCAGCCCGTTTGCTCAAGAATCTAATGCGCACGTTCGTCGACAACGGAGGCACGGTGTTCCTGTCGACACATACGCTGGAGGTCGCCGAGGCGCTCTGTGATCGGATCGCGATTATCAATCAGGGCGAGATCATCGCACTGGGTACCATGGACGAACTGCAGTCGCAGTCCGAGACCGGTGGGGCCCATCTCGAGGAGATCTTCCTCAAGCTCACGGGGGGTGAAGCGATGGTCGATGTCATCCAGGGTCTCAAGGAGGCCATCGCCCGGTGAGTGGAAGTCCGCTCCCCCGTTCAGCGGGGATGCTTTGGCTACTTCGTCCGAAGATTCGGACGAAGATCACCCGGGCTCGCACCTCGGAGGGAAAGCTCTTCAAGGGCCTCCTCCTTGGCTTTGTAGGGCTCTTTTTCTGGTCGTTGATCTTCGCCGTGATCTTCCGGATGCTGCTCTACTTCCGTGGCACTCAGGGCATCGGGGACCTGCTCTCGAGCAAACTCTTGGGGATAGCGTTCATCACGTTTCTGATGATCCTGATTCTCTCGAACATCATTACGGCGCTCTCGACGTTCTTCCTGTCGGAGGACCTGGAGCTCGTTGTGGCCGCACCCGTTCAGGCAGAAAAGGTCTACGCAGCTCGTCTCATTGAGACCGTTATCGACTCGTCGTGGATGGTCGGGTTAATGGCTGTGCCGCTGCTCACGGCGTACGGGGCGGTATATGCCACGGACTGGAAGTACTACATCCTCGCGATTGCGACCGTAATCCCCTTCCTGATCATTCCAGCGGTGATCGGGAGCGGAATTACACTCCTGCTGGTGAACGTCTTCCCGGCTCGCAGAACACGTGACCTGCTCGCACTGATCGGACTTTTTGCGGCGGCAGGTGTCGTTGCGATGTTCCGGTTCTTGAGACCGGAGCGCCTGATGCGGCCGGAGGAATTCCGGGACCTCGTTGATTTCGTCGCCGTGTTGCGGACCCCCACGTCCGTGTGGCTCCCCAACGAGTGGGCCGCCGACGCGCTGATGTCCTACCTGGGCGGGTTCTTCGATTGGTTCCCGTTCCTGTTTCTGTGGAGCACCGCAGCGGCCTCCTTCGTGTTCGGCGCGTGGATGCACCGCAGGTTCTATCAGGCCGGCTTCTCTCGCGCCCAAGAGGGTGCGGAGGTCCAGGAAGGGCGCGAGCGCTCCGCTGTTCTCGATCGCCTTCTGAAGAACGCTACACCAAGCACACGCGGGTTGGTCTCCAAGGAGATTCGGATCTTCTTCCGCGACACCACCCAGTGGTCGCAGCTGATTCTTCTGGGAGTGTTGGTTGCGGTTTATGTGTACAACATCACGGTGCTGCCACTCTATACCGGTGAAGAGGTGTCATTCCTCCTCATCAACGTCGTGTCGTTCCTGAACCTGGGATTGGCGGGATTCGTCGTCGCCGCAATCGCTGCCCGCTTCGTCTTCCCCGCCATGTCCATCGAGGGCCGGATGATGTGGCTCTTGAGGTCTTCGCCCCTCGATGTGCGTCAGCTCTTCTGGTCGAAGTACTGGGTCGGGACGGTGCCCCTGCTCGTCGTCGCGCTGCCCCTGATCGTTGTGACGAACATCGTGTTGGAAGCGTCGATGTTCATTTTGGTGCTGACCACGGTGACCATGATCGGGATCACCTTCGCTCTCACTGCTTTGGCGTTGGGCTTGGGTGCCCTGTACCCCAATTACGATACCGAAAACGTCGCCGAGATTCCGACGTCTTTCGGGGGGCTGCTCTTCATGATGTCCGCAGTGACGTATCTCGCGGGTGTTGTGGTGCTGGAGGCTTGGCCTGTCTACCTCTTCCTGCAGTCGCGAATGCAGGGTGGAGAGGCTCAGGTGAGTATGACTCCACTCATCCTGGGGGTCAGTGGGGCCGCATTGTTGACGGGACTGGCTGTGTTCGTGCCCCTCAATGCTGGTGTGAAACGAGTAAGGTCGATCGACTTCTAGAGTGCTCTGAGGCGCCTGTGCACACCCTTTCCCTTCGGGTTGGGCGGGCTACATTCGGCGTCGCATAACGGACCGGGAGATCCTGATGCTGCAGGCCATAAAGAACTTTTTCACGTCGTCGATGTCCCCTTCACCTCAGGCCGATACCTCGGCCAGTCGGAAGGACATCCGTCTCGCGGCGTGTGCCCTCATGCTGGAGTTGGCTCAGGCGGATGACGAGTTCACCGACGGTGAGCGCCAGCACATAGAGTCGGCGATCCGGCGCCAGTACGGTCTCGATGCGTCCGAAGCCGACAAGCTGATCTCGCTCGCTCAGGAGGCTCGGGAAGAAGCGGTCGATCTCTGGCAATTCACCAACCTGATCGCAGATAACTATTCGCTCGGTCAGAAGATGGTGCTTGCTGAGATCATGTGGGGATTGGTGTACTCGGACGGTGATCTCGCCGATAAAGAAGACTATCTCATGCGGAAGATCTGCAACCTGCTCCGACTGGAGCCCGGATACCTCGCGGAGGCTCGGAAGCGAGCCGAGAATGATGGCCATGGCATGATGACCGAGGCTGACTGAAGAGGGGTGACATCCCTCCTCGTCTCGGGCATATTCTCTGAACCACCTTCACCTCAGGAATGACTGAACCATGCGCGACTTGGTCCCCGGCGGATACATCTTCACCCACTTGGTGTTCTGGACTGTCATCGGGATGGTCGCCGTCGGCACGAATGCCGTCGCCATCATTCTTTCGATCGGTCTTGGCCTGCTTGCTTTCGAGAGTGTCACGAAGAGCTGACCTTATCGTTGTTCGAGGTGTAGCGTGGGCGTCCCTTCTCAGGGGTGCCTTTATTTTTTCAGAGGTCCTGAATGATCCTCTCTCTCAAGATACTCGGCGGAGTCGCCGCGTTGCTCCTCGGGCTTTGGTTCGGCAGGCCGGGCCGTCCGCAGACGGCGGAGGATTTCGAAGAAAAAATGGCCGCGGGCCCAGGAAGGCGGCGGAAGGTGAAGAAGCGGTTCATGGCCATCGCCTGGCTTCATCGCCAGGTCACCCATCGGTCCATCCGCCGGGAGCGTGGCTTCGGGATCAAGGCGCCCGACGACCACTCCTGAGCCGGGTCGGGGTTAGCTCATCACCCTGTCGATAACGACGAGCATGGCTCCGATAATGGCCCCCAGTAGGTAGCCGAGGCGCACGATTAAGACCAATTCTCGGTCGGTCACTTTGCGCACGATCTCTTCGAGCCGCGGCATCGGGAAGTGGAGAACCTTCTCCTCCACACGCTTCGATACGTCGATTTGTGCGACCACGGCGGGAACCTGCGTTTCCAGCCACTCCCACACCGGGTCACCGACGGCTTCTTCGATACGCTGAGGACCATTGTCGGGAAGCCAGCGGGAGGGTGTGCCGATCGGCTTTTCAAGCAGGCCTCGAACCATCTTCCTGACACCTTCACGGGCGGCATCACGAGCGGTATCCGTGCGGGCGGCGGCGACCATCATTTCGGAGATCCGCTCTTCCGGCACTCGGTCCAGTATGTCGCCCCATGTGCGAGCTCCAGCTTTTTCCAGGCCTGAGTGGAGCTTCTCGACCAGGAAGTCACGCGTGCCGGGATCTCTAGCCATCCCAACCACCCATCCGGAGAGCGTGTTTTTGGTCTCGATGACACTTTGGTCCTCAGAATTCCCAAGGACCTCTGCCACGGGGCGGCGGAGAAAGTCGACGATGGCCTCGTTCACTCCTCGGGCCATAGCCTCCTGGACCACCTGATCCCGAAGGATTTCTGACAGACGCTCAGATCCCTCTGCTTCAATGGTGTCGAGCACTTTCTCGACCGTGTCCTCGGTCATCACCAGGCGTGCCACCACCCTCTGATGGAACTTGAGGTCGCTCAGGAAGCGGTGAAGGAGATCGTGGAGTGTGGCCTCGAAGCGCGCGCGGGCCGTCTCGTCCTCGAGCAGCCGACCGAGTCGTTGGGCGGCCAAAGGGAGGTATCCAGCGATCGCCTTTTCTACGGACCCGATGAGGCCGAGAGGAAGAATCTGCTCGAAGGTCCGCCCGGGCTCGAGCAGGCGCTTTGATGCTCGGTCCAGGTAGTCGGCCACAGCGGCGGTGAAGTCCTCGCTCTCTACAGCATTGAGCAACCACTCTTCAACTGCCGCCTCGACCGCCTCCCCTCGAGCAGGCGTGAGAATCCCACCGATGGGTTCGTCCCGAATCGCCTCGACGAGGTCGGTCGCCCGCCGTCCCATCGACTCTTCAAAACGCTCAGACTCAAGATACTCGTCGAGGTTGAGAAGCCCCTTGTCGATTGCGTCGTCGATCAGCTCTTCGAGGTTGCCCATGACCTGCTGTGGGATCAGCTCTCGTAGCGAACCTCGTTCTGTGTGCAGCACGCCCTGAAGGAAGCCGCTGAGTCGCTCGTCGAAGGCCGAGCGGAACGTCTCATCCGTGAACGTCTCGGTGAGGTCTTCGGGAGTGAGCAGCCGGTCTCCCACCGTACGCCCGATGGCGGCCGCGAGACGCGGCTGGTTCTTCGGGATCGCGCCCTGGAAGAACTTGATCTTCCACCGCTTGAAGAGTGTGGGTGCCTCATACGGATGGAAGAGCATCCAGATGGCGATGGTGTTGGTTAGACCCCCCGCCAGGGCTCCGAACCCGATCTTGAGCAATACTTCGGTGACCTCTGGACTCACGGGGTCAGCGCCTTTCGTGGGTGAAGAGGCCTCGTACGGGAAACGTGCGCTCCTCGATGAGAAACGTACCCGAAACCTCGAATAATGCCCGCACGGGAAGGATTGGGCCGTCGCCGGTGCCCGGAGTGACGTTGGCCGATGTCACCTCCAGAGTGCCCTGAACGTTGCCGTCTGTGCTGGAGATCGTCCATGAGGTCGGGACATCGCGGCGTGCAGGCTGGAACGCGCTCGTTTCGGTCCACTCTACTGTGAGGTCGTGCCACTGGAGGTCCCGGAAGTCCAAACGAGCCCATCCCAGATACCCCGGCGACTGTTCCGAGTCGTGCTCCGCAGTGCCTTCAATGACTAGTTGGAGAGAGTCTCCTGAGGTCAGAAAAGCCCAATCACCGCCCCGAGGCGATTCCGCGGAGGAGCCACGGGCCATGTCGAGGACCATCCCCGATACGCGTTGATCCGACAGATACAGGGATCCCTCGAGAAGCTGAAAAACTTCTCCGCGCGGGCCCACCCATTCGGTCAGCACCGTGCCCAGCGCGACCTCCAAACTTCTTGACCCTTCCTCGAAAATGATGCCCTCCAAAGCGTCTCCCTCTCGAACGACCAGTCTGAGATTTCCGTATGGTAGGACGCGAGCGGGTACACGTGTTGGTGGTGTCTCCCACTCCTCGGCGAAGAACGCCTCCCACATCCCATTGCGGTTCAGCAACCCGCGCGCCTCCCTCACTACCGTGCCGGGACGCGTCGAGGTCTCTAATAACCAGGGGACCACGAAGGTGCTGTCACCGAGGAGGGTCGTGAACACAAAGTTCCGTTCGTAGGATTTGCCCGGTAAGTTTCCGGGTGAGGTCGCGGCGGGGGAGCCTTGCGGGGTCGTTTCGAACTCCGCGTCGGGCTGTCCACAGCCCACCAGTGCCAGGAGCCCCGCCGACAAGGCGGCGGATCTGAGTGGCCTCCTCAATTCTGAAGATCCATCATTCGGTGTCCGACCATTCCGGGGGCGTGGTGGGATCTAGGATCAGTCCTGGCGCCGGATCGAGTGCTCGATCCAACCTCTTCATGAAGGCCCCGATCTTGCGCGGATTCCGTCCCAGGTCAGGCTTTGCGTTCCGAGCCTGCGCGCGGATGTCGACTCGCGTCTGAGCGTTTTCGTCCAAGCCCACTACGACGGTAATGTCGTCGATGACCTTCAGTACCATCGTCTGCGCCTCGATGTCTATGGTCCCGGCCTCATCGTTCGATGCGGTCACGGTCCAGCCACGCATTCCGCCTTCGGCGATCGCCAAGGCTGCAGACCACACGGCATCGAACGGGATCGCATAGGTACGCCCGCGCAGCCGGCCGTCTTCAGCGGATGGATCCGTCTCGGCATGGCTCTGTGTTAGGCCTCTCAAAACGGGAGTCAACGCTGGGAGATCTCCGGCCCAAGGGCGAACCGAACCGTGACAGTGGAGGACACGGTCTGTTCGGTGGGTTCTATCGGGGTGGAGTCGCGGTACTGCATGAGTCCGCCTGCCTCCCTCGCGCTCCCAACGGGTCGTGACCCCAGATAGACCTCTAGCGCGGCGCCCAGTTCGTGCCCGAGCGCCACAGCAATGGTCAACGCCTGCCTACGCGCGTCCCCTACGGCCTGAGTCAGCGCCTCAGCTTCTGCACCGTTTGTATTCGAGGCGCTGAACGAGAGTCCAGACACTCGATTGGCCCCAGCCTCGATCGCGATGTCGAGTACTTGGCCTACGACCGTGACTTCATCCAACGTGACTCGAATGTTGTTGGCTGCCACGTAGCTGGAGATCTCTGCCGGCCGATTCTCATCCGCGCGGGTGTATTCCGGTCTCAGCTGATATCCGAAGGTCTCTATGCGGGGCGAGCCGAGTCCGGCCTCCCGGATAGCACCGAGGACGCTCTCCATGAGGGTGGCGTTGCCACTGGCTGCCTCTGCGGCGCTCGGGCGACGCGTCTCCACCGCGAACGACACATGTGCGAGGTCAGACTCCACCGAAACAGAGCCCGTCCCCGAGACCTCAATGAATCCCTGTTGGGCTGCCTGCACCGCGATTCCGGCTGCGACTTCGTACACATGCAGCCTGTCCGCACCTTTCGCGACCTGAGGTTGGGCGCCGGCCTGCATGCCCCCGCAGGCGGCGAGCAGCAGAGTCAGGGGGGTGATTTGTAAGGTCATTTTCGTTGAAGTCCCAACGGTCGGGAGGTAACTAGGTCTACACAGCGCTTTCGTGGACCCTTATAGTGTGGCGCTGTCGAACGACCCCCGCTACGCCCTGAGTCAATGAAAGCTGTCATGCCCTTGGCCGGGAAAGGCACGCGCCTCCGACCGCACACCTTGCATACCCCCAAGGGCCTGATGAAGGTCGCGGGCAAGCCCGTCTTGAGCTTCCTCATGGACGACCTGGTTGCGCTTGGCGTCGAGGAGATGGTCTTCATTGTCGGCTATCTCAGAGACGAGATGCGCGAGTGGATCGAGCGCGAGTACCCGAACGTTCGTGGCCACTACGTGGTTCAGGAGGTCCAAGATGGGACTGCGGGTGCGGTGGCTCTTGCCGAGCCGTACATCGACGAAGAAGTGATCGTCGCGTTCCCTGATGCAGTCTTCGAAGTCGACTACGGGATGATCGCGCGGTTGGGCGAGGAGTCGTCGGGGCTGATCTGGGCGAAAGTAGTCGAAGACTACCAGCGTTACGGAGTGATCGTGACGGACGACGACGGCAACATGGCGCAGATCATCGAAAAGCCGTCGGAGCCGATCTCGAAGTTGGCGAACATCGGCCTTTACTACATCCGGGATCATGAACTGCTTTTCCGTGGCGTGCGACATACGCTCGCCGCCGGACCGGGGAAGCAGGGGGAGTTCTTCCTGACGGATGCGTTCCAGTACATGGTGGACCATGGTGCCAAGCTCGTGCCGGCTCCAGTAGAGGGCTTCTGGGACGCGGGGAAGCCTGAAACGCTGATCGAGACCAACCAACACCTCATTGAGGGCGAGCTGGGCGGTGTCGACCCGTCTGCATCAGTTGAAGGCGCTGAGCTCGTGGAGCCCGTTCGTATCGAGGTGGACGTCGTTGTCCGTGGCGGCACCATCGGGCCGGGTGTGACGCTCGAAGCCGGGGCGCGGGTGGAGGGATCGACGCTCGTGAGCAGTGTTGTCGGGCCGGGAGCGGTGATCGAGAACAGTGACCTGCACGACTCGATCGTGGGAGCACACTCTGTGATCAAGAGTGCTTCAGGATCCATGTCCGTGGCGGATCACTCGCGGTTTGAAGGTGCTTAGAGGGACTCGCTAAAGGGGCTCTCTAGGGAGGGGGTCAGCCCATCCCGTCCAGCGTCATGAGCGTCAAGATCGCGCGTTCAATGCCCAGAGTGCCGTTGGTGTTGTCGTACCACTCATCAAGGGTATGCGCGCGCCCCATTCCGCCTCCAGCGCCTAGGGTCACACTCGGAATGCCGAGCGACATGGGCACGTTCGCATCCGTGGATGAGGGGATCAGCTGCGCGCGGTAGCCCAGTCCTTCTGTGGCTGCGATCGCCGCTTGCACGAGAGGCGCCTGGGCCGATGTGGAGCCGCCAGGGCGACTCCCGATGTCCTCAATGTCCAAGGTGAGCGCAGCACTCCCTTTTTTGCGCCGCGAGTTTTCGTCCGCAATGGCTAGAGTGAGGCGCTCGTGCACGTCCTGGTCGAGGGAGTCGAGTCGTCCCTCGGAAGTACTCCTGACCTCCATTTCTAGCCACACGTCTTCAGGGATCGCGTTCACACTGGTCCCGCCCGCGATTCTGCCAACTGTGAGGGTGGCCCCTTCGCCTGGCTTGATCCGACGCAGGGAGGCGATTGCGTCCCCCAGCGCGTGCAGAGGATTCGCCAGACCGAAGTCGGCCCACGAATGGCCTCCCGGCCCTGTCGCCGTGACTCGATAACGTCGGGAGCCCACGCCCGCGTTCACGATACTCTCATGACCTGCGCCATCGAGCGAGATGAAGCCGCACGCGTCGTTTCCGGCTCCGTCGGCTCCGAACAAGTGCCGGACGCCCCGCAGGTTCCCGACACCTTCTTCCCCGACCGTTGCTACGAAGAGCACCGGCGAGACAAGACGAATGCCGGCCTGGGACATGGTGCGGGCAACAGCCAATAGAGCTGCCAGTCCGCGTCCATCGTCACCGATCCCTGGACCGTGGAACCGGTTCCCTTCACGCCGCACTCGCACATCTGTGCCGGCTGGAAAGACCGTATCCAAGTGGGCCGACACGACGAGTGGGGATGGCCCCGGCCCCGGTTCGGCCAGCCAGCCGCACACGTTTCCAACGGCATCGGTGGTGATGTCGACAAGTCCGGCGTCCTCCATGAGTTCGCCCATACGGACTCCTCGAGTCGCTTCGCCGAACGGAGGTGCCTCGATTTCAGTCAGTTCGACCTGCTCCGAGAGAGTACGTTCGTCGGTATCGCGGAGTGTGGTGCGGGCGACAGAAAAGTGTGTGCTGGCGCGCGCGCGTTGGGCTGCTTCGAGGGCCGGATCTCGTTCAGGAAGGGCGTCTTCGGGCATCGGGACCTGGAAGGTTGTTGGTTGCAGCGCCGCTCAGGGCGCGGCCTTGAGTCCGAAGATAACCACCCGGCCCGACAGGTTCTCCCTCCCGGCTAGGGAGATGTGGCTGGGGTCTGTTAACTTCACCGTGCTGCTGACTTCGGCAACTCAACAGGGGGACTGCGGGTTGAAAGAGAAGGACTTGATCCATGACTGGAACCAGTCCGAGTCGAGCTTCGACTGGTCTGCCGTCGGCGAGATCCAACTCGATGATGAGACCCTTCGTGACGGGCTGCAAAATTCGTCCGTGGTGGATCCCTCGATCGGGGACAAGATCGAGCTGCTCCACCTCATGGATGGGCTGGGCATCCATACGGCCGACATTGGCCTCCCGGGCGCTGGGCCACGCGCGGTGAACGCCGTCCGCGGCTTAGCCCAGGAGATCGTGGACTCGGGTTTGTCCATCAAAGCGAACTGCGCGGCCCGGACGATGATCGCGGACATAGAGCCGATCGCTGACACCAGCCAATCCGTCGGCGTCTCCATCGAGGTCTGCACGTTTATTGGGAGTTCGCCCATCCGGCAGTACGCCGAGGAGTGGACGCTCGACAAGATCTTGGCGACCTCGGAGAAGGCTGTGACGTTCGCCGTTGCCCAAGGTCTGCCCGTCATGATGGTGACGGAGGACACCACCCGAACTCGCCCCCATGACCTAAAGGCGATCTGCACTGCCGCGATCGAGTCGGGAGCGAAGCGGCTCTGCCTCGCGGACACGGTTGGGCATGCCACACCGGAAGGAACGAGGGCCTTGGTGCGCTTTGTCATCGAGGAAGTCGTCGAGCCGTCCGGAGAAGACATCGGCGTCGACTGGCACGGGCATCGTGATCGTGGATTAGGCCTGGCCAACACGCTGGCCGCGATCGAAGCCGGTGCTACGCGGGTTCACGGAACGGCTCTTGGAATCGGCGAGCGGAGCGGCAATACGGAGATGGACCTGCTCCTGGTCAACCTCAAGCTCCTCGGCGTGCACGACGCGGATCTAACGATGCTTCCAGAGTACTGCCGGCTGACCGCTAAAGCCTGCGGAGTCCCGCTGGTCCATTCTTATCCGGTTTTTGGTGAGGACGCGTTCCGCACCGGAACTGGCGTTCATGCTGCTGCCATCGTGAAGGCGGAGGCCAAAGGAGATGCCTGGTTGGCCGATCGCATCTATTCGGGTATTCCCGCGTCGATGGTGGGACTTCGCCAACGTATCGAGGTCGGGCCGATGTCGGGTCTGTCGAACGTGAAGTATTGGCTCCGCGAACATGGGTTCGACCCAAACGACGAGGCGCTCTGCGGCCGCGTGTTCGCCGCTGCGAAGAGTACGGACCATACCCTGAGCGAACAGGAGATCAGAGTCGTTTGCGCGGAGAGCTAGCGTGACCACTCAGCCGGCTCAACGCGGTGGATGAGGGGCCCTCGAGAAGGCCTGGGATGTCCAGGTAAGTGTGTCGGAACCAACCCACACCCGCACCGTCGACATGCACGTGCGGCGGCTACGCGCCAAGCTCGGAGAGACGGGAGCTTGGATCCAGACGATTCGGGGCCTTGGGTGCCGGCTCAGGGTACCTGAGGGAGTCCAGTAGGACTTCACGTTAGCCCGTTCGCGCGCCGCGCCGTTGCCAAGGCGGGGGGGCGGGGCATACGGTGTTCCCATGTCAGAGAACCCGTTCTCAGAGTCGTCTTCGGACGCCGTAGAAGCGCTGCTCGACGAGGTCACCCAGGAAACTCAACCGCAGCCACTTTTCGATGCGAGTCACCTCCGCGGCCAGATCGCGATCATTACGGGTGGGTCCAGCGGGATCGGACGGGCTGTGGCGTTGGGACTCGGTCAGTGCGGTGTCGATATCGCGTTCTGCTTCCTCGACTCCGGGTCACAGTCTCGACTGGACGCTCAGGCGGTGGCTCGAGAACTACGCCAACACGAAGTCCGTGTGTTCTTCCGCGAGTGTGACGTCCGTGAAAGTCAGGATGTGAACTCGTTCGTTGCCGAAGCCACTGAAGAGCTCGGAGGTGTTCAGATCCTCATCAATAACGCTGGAATCGGGCGCGATCGAGCGATGTGGCACATGCAGGACCACGAGTGGGAAGCGGTGGTGCGGACCAATTTGGACGGAGCTTTTTTCTTTACCCGCGCGGTCACTCCGTTCCTGAGAGCTCAGGAGTACGGGAAGATCGTGAACGTGACGTCGGTACACGGCATCAAGAGTGAGTTCGGGATCTCGAACTATGCGTCGTCCAAGGCCGGCTTGATTGGCCTTACGGAAAGTACGGCGATCGAACTCGGTCCTAAGAACATCAACGTGAACGCGGTGGCTCCCGGGTACATTCGAACCACGAGACTCACGGAGGGTGTCCCTTCCGAGAACCTGGATCGGGCACGCGAGCGTTCGGCGCTCGGACGGCTTGGTGATCCTCAGGACGTGGCAGGAGCGGTGGTCTTCTTTTGCTCCGAAGCGGCTCGTCACATCACCGGAGTGGTACTTCCGGTTGACGGCGGCTATCTGCTCTGACGGCATTGCCCGCATCAACGTCCGCGCCCATTCTCCGCCCATGCAAATTCTGAAACGGCTCGCCAACCTGGTCGACGGACTGAACGACAAGATCGGCTACGGCATCAAGTGGTTGACCTTGATCATGGTGTTGGTCGGCGCGGGCACGGCTGTCCTTCGCTACTTCGGGCGGGGTTTGGGGCTTTCGCTCAACCTCACGCCGCCGACCGAACTCCAGTGGTATCTATTCAGTCTCATCTTCCTGCTGGGCGCGGCGTACGGACTGAACCAGAACGTACATGTCCGCGTCGATGTGCTCTACGAGAAGCTGAGCGCCAAGAAGCAGGCGTGGATCGACCTGGTTGGAACCGTGATTTTTTTACTCCCCTTCTCCCTAGTCATGCTTTACCTGTCGTGGCCGGCGGTTCGCTCGTCGGTGCAGCTCATGGAGACCTCGCCGGACCCCGGTGGTTTGCCCAGGTGGCCCATCAAGATCGTCATCCTGCTCGCGTTCGGGTTGCTCGCACTCCAAGGCTTCAGCCAGATCGTGAAGCAAGTGGAGATCATCCGAGGCGTCGCTCCCGAGCCGGATGAGAACCCGGAGGTGCACGCATGAATCTCTGGGGTCCGGCGATGTTCGGGGTGGTCCTGATGATGATCTTCAGTGGGTATCCCGTGGCGTTCGCGCTCGGGGGGACCGCGCTGATTTTTGCTGGACTGGCTTCTCTGTTCGATCTGTTCCCGCTGCCGCTCTTGTTCGCGTTACCCGAGCGCACGTTCGGAACGATGTCGAACCAGGTCCTGCTCGCGGTTCCGTTCTTCATCTTTATGGGTACGGTGCTCGAGAAGTCCAAGCTGGCGGAGCAACTACTCGAGACGATCGGCATCCTGTTCGGACGCTTCCGCGGCGGCCTCGCGATCGGGGTGGTGTTCGTGGGAGCCCTGCTCGCGGCGGCCACGGGTGTCGTAGGGGCCAGCGTCACCGCCATGGGCCTGATTTCCCTGCCGGTTATGCAGCGAAACGGGTACGACGAGAAGCTCAGTCTAGGTGTGATCGCAGCGTCCGGGACCTTGGGTCAGATCATTCCGCCGTCGATCGTCCTGATCGTCCTTGGCGACCAAATGGGCGTCAGTGTGGGCGATCTTTTCCGTGCCGCCTTGGTGCCAGGCCTGATCCTGACCGGAGGGTATGCGGTCTACATCGCGGGCTTGGCCATCGTGAACAAGACCGTCGCGCCCGCGCTTCCCGAGTCGATGCGACTGAAGGGCTTTGAGCTCTTAAAGCGAGTCGTGCTGTCGTTGTTGCCCCCTCTCGCGCTCATCGTTGTGGTGCTCGGGAGCATCTTCGCGGGTGTCGCGACCCCGACTGAAGCGGGTGCACTCGGTGCCGTAGGTGCGATGGTACTCGCGGCGTTGAACCGGCAGTTGTCCATGAAGGCGCTGAATGCCGCGATGGAAGAAACCAGCCGCCTCACGATCATGGTGGTGTTCCTCCTCATTGGTTCGACGGCCTTCGCGCTCGTCTTCCGCGGGTTGGACGGCGATCTGTGGATCGAGGGACTCCTGACGGGGATCCCGGGTGGAGCGCTCGGATTCCTCATTGTCGTGAACGTGGTCGTCTTCCTGCTCGGGTTCTTCATCGACTTCTTCGAGATCGCCTTCATCATCGTGCCGCTTATCGTGCCGGCCGCCTTGGCACTCGGAGTCGATCTCACTTGGCTGGGAATCGTTCTCGCGGTGAACCTCCAGACATCGTTCCTGACACCTCCCTTCGGGTTCAGTCTGTTCTACCTGAGAGGGGTCACCCCGAGCACGATTTCCACGCAGTCGATTTATCGTGGTGTGATTCCGTTTATCGTGATCCAGGTTGTCGTACTCGCAGGCGTCGTCTGGATGGCGGTGCCGAAGTAGAACGATGTCCGGCGACTTGAAGACCGTTTGGACGGGCGGACGACGGAAGCTGGGGGCGGACCCGCTATTCGGACCGTGGGTGAAGGCGATCGGGACAATCCGGCTTCCCGTGGCGACCGAAGAGCCGTTCTTCTACCTGGCTCGGGCCATCTGTTACCAGCAGCTCGCCGGTGCGGCCGCATCAACGATCCACGGACGTTTTTGTAAGGCCCTCAAAGGCGAAGTGACGCCCGCGAAAGTGCTGCGCGTCAGGGAGACGACCCTGCGGGGCACTGGGTTGTCGCGAGCGAAACTCGCTGCGATCCGCGATCTCGCCCAGAAAGTGCGCTCCGGGGAGGTCGAAATTCACGACCTGGACGAGCATACGAACGAAGAAGTGATTCGTCGTCTCGTGCTCGTGAAGGGGATCGGCGAGTGGACCGCTCAGATGTACCTGATCTTCAGGCTCTTCAGGCCTGACGTGTGGCCCACCGGTGACCTCGGCGTGCGCGCTGGTTACGCAAAGGTCCATGGCCTGGGCGAGTATCCGACACAGAAGGAGCTCGGGCCGCTCGGTGAACCCTACGCTCCTTGGCGGAGCGCTGCTGCGTGGTATTGCTACCGGGTACTGGATATCGAAGCGCCCTGATCGAAGACGTTTCATCCACACTGTGGATTGTGTTGGAGAGCGATCGGGCTCTTCGGCGTGATGCAGGGCCCGTTTTTCGACGTGTCGACTACGGACCCGGCGACGTTCGTTGTAGCGCCCGTCCTGCTGGCCGCAGTGAGCCTGTTGGCGTCTTGGCGCCCGGCCAGGCGGGCATCTCGAGTGAGCCCGGTTGAGGCGCTGCGTTCGGGGTAGAGCCTGCGTGAGGGTGCAGATAAAAAAAGCGGACCCCGACGAATCGGGGCCCGCTTTTTCTTTGCCAAACTGGAGTTAGCCGATCGGATTCCCGACTCTCGGGAAGGCGAACTGAGCGTAGCTCAGCTCGTTGCCTGCCGCGTATGGGAACGACATATCCCTGAAGGCCTTCCAAGACTGGTAGACCTCGTTGGTGACCGCGTCCCCGGCCGCCTGCTCCTCCAGGAAGTCCATGGATTCGGTCCAGGCTGCTTCCATGATCTCGTTCGGGTATTCCCGGACGATCACACCGTGCTCGCTGGTCAGGACGTTGAGTGCTGCCGGGTTCGCCGCATCGTAGCTGGCGAGCGTGCTTGAGATCGTCTCTCCGCACGCGGTTCGAAGTATTGCTTGATACGCAGCCGGTAGCTCGTCGTATGCGGCCTGGTTCGTGAGCAGGCTCATTGTCACGCCCGGTTCCCACCACCCTGGGTAGTAGTAGTTCTTCGCGACCTGGTGGAAGCCGCTCTTCAAATCGTCGTGAGGGCCGACCCACTCGGTAGCGTCGATCGCACCGCGCTCTAGGGCGGGGTAGATCTCGGCGCCGGCTAGCACTTGCACGGTCACGCCTAACCGGGTCATGATCTCGCCGCCCATGCCCGGAATGCGCATGCGCAGACCCTGAATGTCGGCCAGGCTGTTGATCGGCTCGCGGAACCACCCACCCATTTGTCCACCCGTGGACGACACGGGGAAGGTGATGAGGCCGAAGTCAGCGTAGATGTTGTTTAGAAGATCGAGTCCGCCTCCGTGATACAACCACGAGATCTGTTGGCGGCAGTTGAGGCCGAACGGCACCGCAGCATCGAAGGCAAGGGCAGGGTGCTTTCCAGTGTAGTAGTAGCCAGGCGAGATGCCGCACTGGACTGTGCCTTGCATGACTCCGTCCATGACCTGGAGTGGGGGCACGATCTCACCGGCAGCGTAGACTCGGATGTTGAAGTTGCCGCCCGTCATCTCGGAAACACGCTCAGCGAGCCGCTCGCCAGCACCGTAAAGGATGTCCGCGCCGGGCCCGAAGCTCCCCGTAAGGCGCCAGTTAACGCGAGGTCCGGAGACGCCCTCCGCCGAGACACTACCGCCGCCGCCGCCGTCGCTCGAACACGCGCCCAGTGCAGCCGCGCCCGCTCCAACTCCCGCCTTCTTGAGAAAGTCCCGTCTCTTGATCGTCATCCCGTACAGCCTCGATGTCTTGGTTCAGCAGCCTCAGAGGGCCAATGAAGTAACCCGTGGCGCGGTGTCGGGCAATCCAAAGGCGGGGCGGCTGGCGCGACGGGCCGGCTCGTCGGATCTTGCGGTCTTCGCTGAGGTTTTGGACTTGTTCTTCGAGGTTTCGATGCGTACCAATCGTGCGTGGCACATCGCCGCACTTCTGACTGTCGCCTTTTCGCTCGTAGCCGCGCCTGCAGCCTTGGTGGCACAAGCCTCTGAGCCTGTCCGTGCCGGCTCCGGGATGGTCGTGTCCACGCAGTGGATCGCCTCAGAGGTCGGCCGCGACGTGCTCGCTGCGGGTGGAAACGCCGTGGACGCCGCGATCGCCACAGGCTTCGCGTTGGCCGTCACGCATCCCTCTGCGGGCAACATTGGCGGGGGCGGCTTCATGGTGATCCGCTTCCCGAACGGGCAGTCCACCGCAATCGACTTTCGCGAAAAGGCACCGCTCGCCGCAGACCCGTTGATGTGGTTGGACGAAAACGGGGAGTACTCATCTCAGATCCACCACCGCAGCCATATGGCCGTAGGCGTCCCAGGTACGGTCGCGGGCTTTGACAAAGCGCACCGGCTCTACGGCGACATGAATTGGGAGCGGCTGGTCTATCCCTCGGTCGCGCTCGCACAGGACGGATTCGAACTGAGTGGTCGCCTGGCCGGTGGGTTGAGTCGGCTCGTGGAGCGCACGAATGCTCATCCAGCGACGGTGGCACAGTTCTCAAACAATGGGACGCCATTCGGAGAGGGCGAGACGTTCCGGCAAGCCGATTTGGGCCGAACCCTCCAACGCATCATGCTCAATCGCCGCGATGGGTTCTACAGCGGCGAGACGGCGCGCCTCATCGCGGAAGAGATGGCCGCGAATGGTGGGCTGATTACCGAAGCCGACCTCGAACTCTATGAGGCTAGAGAGCGCAGCCCCATCAAGGGTACCTACCGTGGGTACGACATCATCTCGATGCCGCCCCCGAGTTCTGGTGGGGTGGCCATGGTCACGATGTTGAACATCCTCGAGGGATACGACCTGCCGTCGCTCGGGCATAACACTGCGCCGTACATCCATCACCTGAGTGAGGCGATGCGCCGCGGCTTCAAGGAACGAGCACAGTACTTGGCCGACCCGGACTTTGTGGACATGCCGATCTTTGAACTGACCAGTAAGGACCACGCTGCCGCGTTGCGGGCTAGCATTTTGCCGGACATGGCGACCCCGTCTCAGCCCTCGGATATCACGATGGGCTACGAGAGCCCGGAGACCACGCACTACTCAGTCGTGGATGGAAATGGGATGGCGGTTTCTGTCACATACACTCTCGAATCTGGCTATGGCTCGGGGATCGTCGTGCCCGGTGGTGGCTTCTTACTCAACAACGAGATGGGTGACTTCAATGCCGGACCAGGCCTGACGAACGAAACCGGCCTCATCGGGACGACCCCGAACCTCGCGCGGCCCCAGCAGCGCATGCTCTCCTCCATGACGCCGAGCATCGTTGCGAAGGACGGGCGTCTGGTCGCTGTGGTCGGTAGCCCCGGTGGCCGCACGATCATCAACACGGTCATGCAGGTGATCCTGAACGTGGTCGACTTCGGTATGAACATTCAGGAAGCCGTGAACGCCAAGCGTATTCACCATCAGTGGTTGCCGGACCGGATCCGCATCGAAGGAGATGGTGCTTCGGCCGATGCCATCACGGCGCTTGAAGCGATGGGGCACACCGTCCAGATGGGTGGTGGGCAGGGGACTGCGCACTCGATCATGATCGACGCTCGGACCGGTGAACGGTTGGGTGCCGCAGATCCGAGGAATCCGGACGCTGGGGCGAGAGGGAATTGAGGGTCCGAGTCACGGTTTGTTGTAAATTAAAAATGAAGAACACGCTTGGAGACTGCTCCTGTTGGTTGATCGGTAGGGAAAGACCATGAGACATATGAGAACCGCGGTCGTTCTGACGGCCATGTTCACCTTTGGCGCAGCCGGCATGGCTGCCCAATCCACCGGGCCCTCGCACGCAGGGTATGACCCGAACGCCCCGCGTGACGGGCATTACCACAACGGCGAACTCGGTGAAAAGCTTCTCATTCTTGAATCGAATCTGAAGTGTGATTGTGGATGCGGGCTCGACGTGCACTCGTGTCAGTTCCAGATGCAGTGTGGGACGGCTCCGGTCTGGTCGGTTCGCATTCGGGAGGCGCTCGAAGCCGGGGAGTCGGTTGATGTGATCCAGGCAGGATTCGTTGCCGACTTCGGAAAAACCGTGTTGATGTCGCCACCGGCCGAGGGCTTCAATCTCATCGGCTACTTTCT